>Ga0308165_1000977_pt1 | contig 43875 bp, 42 predicted proteins | sample PhyWR2_FD_201032 | JGI IMG/M metagenome (GOLD analysis project Ga0308165, IMG submission 201032) | Phyllosphere microbial communities from UC Gill Tract Community Farm, Albany, California, United States - DLSLW.R2 | ecosystem: Host-associated > Plants > Phyllosphere > Unclassified | place: USA...
CATCGACCACTTCTTCGGATGAAAAACCGCGTCCGGTAATGTCACCGATCGACGTATGCTCATCACCGGACCCGCCCAGCGTGATCTGATAGAGTTCCTCGCCCTTTTTCTCGACGCCAAGAATACCAATGTGACCGACATGATGATGGCCGCAGGCATTGATGCACCCGGAAATCTTGATCTTGAGATCTCCGATTTCAAGCTGGCGCTGCTGATCGCCAAATCGTTCGGAAATACGCTGTGCGACCTGGATCGAGCGCGCATTGGCAAGCGCGCAATAATCTAGGCCGGGGCATGCAATAATATCGGTGATGAGACCAGCATTGGCTGTCACCAGACCGTCCGATTGCAAGAGATCATATACCGCCGGAAGATCGGCCTTGGCCACATGTGGCAGAACCAGATTTTGCTCATGGCTAACGCGGATTTCATCAGACGAATAGGTCTGCGCAATATCCGCGACCAGTTCCATTTGCTCTGCACTGGCATCACCCGGAATCCCGCCAATGGGCTTTAGCGAAATCGTGACAACCGCATAATCCGGGTTCTTGTGCGGCGTGACATTACGCTGGGTCCAAGCTGCAAAATCAGCATCGGCCTTCTGCGTGACGGCGAGAATTTCCCAGCCTTCGGGACGCTGCGGCAAATCCGGCATACGGAAATAGCTTTCAATGGCATCAATATCGCGCTGCGGCAATTTCAGATCGCTATAGCGGATCTGTTCCCATTCAGCGTCAATCTCCTGCACCAGCGGCTCGACGCCGGTTTCATGCACGAGGATTTTGATACGTGCCTTATATTTGTTATCGCGGCGTCCATAGAGATTATAGACGCGGACAATAGCGGTCACATAGGTCAGCATGTCCTCAAGCGGTAGGAAATCGCGGATTTTCTTGGCGACCATCGGCGTGCGCCCCTGCCCACCGCCGATATAGACGGCCAAGCCCAGTTCGCCTGCGTCATTTTTCTTGAGTTGCAAGCCGATGTCGTGCACCTGAATGGCCGCACGATCATGCTCGGAGCCAACAATCGCAATCTTGAATTTTCGCGGCAGATAGGAAAACTCCGGATGTAGCGATGACCACTGGCGCAGAATTTCTGCCAGCGGGCGCGGATCGGCTACTTCATCATGCGCAGCGCCGGCAAAATGATCAGCCGTCACATTGCGAATGCAATTGCCCGACGTCTGGATCGCATGCATTTCGACTCCCGCAAGTTCTTCGAGAATTCGCGGCACGTCTTTCAGTGCTGGCCAGTTATACTGAACATTCTGACGCGTCGTGAAATGCGCGAAGCCACGATCATAATCTCGCGCAATCGAACCAAGCCTACGCAACTGGCGGCTCGATAATGTGCCATAGGGGATCGCCACGCGTAGCATATAGGCATGTAATTGCAGATAAAGACCGTTCATCAGCCGCAAAGGCTTGAACTGGTCTTCCGTCAATTCGCCAGAAAGGCGACGCCCAACCTGATCCTTGAACTGTGCAACGCGGGCCGCAACAAAATCGCGGTCAAATTCATCATAACGATACATAGTAATTTCCGATATTCAGATCAGGAAGCTTGCTTCAAAAAGGATTGACCAAGCGTAATAATGGTGGGGCCGGAGAGCCGGATGCGCTCACGCAAGCGAATGGGATAGAGCCCTTCGTCGCGCTCTTCGACATCAATCAAATTCACATCGACCACCAGATTGGCTTTAGCAGCAACTTTGCCAGCATCTTCGAGAGCGCTAACTGCTTCGGCATGACGGGCAACCAGTGCACCATTAATCGTTTCCTGCCATGAACCATCAGCGCCAAGCCACACAGCCTGACCATCAATGAGCCGGTTTGCGGTGAGAACTTTTACAACCATTTTTCCGACTCCTGATTTAAGCAGCGACTGCAACGGGTCTAACCGCCAGCGCTTGCGCTTTGTCGATGGCGGCACCTGCAACAGCATCGCCGATGATGACCATGACTGGACCGGAGAGCTCTTTGCGCTCTTCCAGAGATGGCAGATCTTTTAATGTTCCATGGAACATCCGCTTATCCTTGCGGCTGGCATTCTCAACAACCGCGACAGCCGTATCTTCATGCAGCCCCGCAGAAATCAGACGGCTTGCAACGGAGGCCGCAACGCTTGAGCCCATATAGACGGCGATTGTTGCGCCTGAGACTGCAAGCTTGGCCCAGCCCGGCAGCACATCACCTGCCATGTCGTGACCCGTCGTAAACACCAGCGAAGAAGCAACACCACGCAAAGTCAGCGGCAGTTCCATATCGGCTGCGGCTGCGAAAGCGGACGTAATGCCCGGTACGATCTCAAAGCCGATACCGGCTGAACGCAGCGCCGCCATTTCTTCGGCCGCACGACCAAACACCAGCGGATCGCCCGCTTTCAGACGCACCACGCGCTTGCCTTCGCGACCAAGGCTGACGAGCAGATCATTGATCTCGTTCTGGCTCTTGGAATGGCATCCCTTGCGCTTGCCGACCGAAAGACGCTCCGCATCGCGACGCCCCATGGCAATCACGCCTTCCGGCACCAGTGCGTCATGCACAATCACGTCAGCTTCCATCAGAACGCGATGTGCGCGCAGGGTCAGCAGATCTTCTGCACCCGGACCAGCACCAACCAGCCAGACATAACCGGCAGCATGTTCTCTTTGCTCGATTAATTCATTTGCAGCTTTGTATGCTTCTTCGCGATCACCGTTTTCAACAGCACGCGATACGGAGCCGGAGAAAAACCCACGCCAGAAACTGCGGCGAGCCAAGCCTTTAGGCAAAAGCTTTTCGACCAGCGGACGCCAGCTTTCGGCATAATGTGCAAGCTCACCAAGGCGTGGCGAGAAAGCCGCATCAATGCGCGCACGCACCATCTGCGCCAGCACCGGGGCAGAGCCTTCTGTACCAATCGCAATTGCAATCGGTGCGCGGTTGACGATAGCCGGCGTCAGGAAATCGCAGAGTGCCGGACGGTCAACTACATTGACTGGAATTTTATGCGCTTTGGCAATCGCTGCAATTGCGCGATCGGTCTGTTCATCGCCGGTCGCAACAAAAACCAGCTTTGCACCTTCAAGATGTTTTGGTTCAAAAGCTTGCTGGACTTGCTCGGCACCTTGGCTTTCGATGAAGCTCGCCAAAGCTGGCTCATACTCTTCCGCAACGATGCGCAAACGAGCGGACGTCTGGGCCACAAGGCGGGCTTTGTTGAGCGCTTCTTCGCCGCCGCCAACAATAACCACTACCTCTTCCGAAACACGGAAGAAGGCAGGAAAATCAGCAAGAAGTCGTTGGGACGCGAAAGCCACGGCACTATCCTTTTTGAGAGTGCCGCTATTATTTCTGGACTGCGGAAATTTTATAAGAAACGGGCTTGCGTGCGCAAATCGCGCGGAGCATCACTTTTCCTCTGAAAAGGCATTTTGAGGATTTTAATTCCTGTTTGCCTCAAATTATATCCCATTATTTTTGTAGGATTAGCATTTGAGCGCCGTGCGTCCTATTGGACACACAAAGGACGCTCAAACACGAAAAATGCGCATCGAGCTTTCCAAAAATCGATTTCGATTTTTGGGCCGATGCGTGACTAGCTATAATTGCCCGACGTAAAAAATGCTGGCACATGCTTTGGCCAGCGTCGTGGTAAGACAGCCACGAGATCAAAGCGCAGCGATAATCGCGCATGATCCGGCTGGCGTTGCAGCCACATATCGGCAGCTGCCTCGATCCGTCGCATGGCTTGTAGGGTGACGGCAAGCTGCGCTGCTTCGACGCTGGAACGTGCTTTGACTTCTACAATAAGAATGAGATTGCCGCGCCGGGCAATGAGATCTATTTCGCCTAGCCGTGTGCGATAGCGGCGTGCGACGATGCGGTAGCCTTTGAGCATGAGCGCCAAAGCAGCCCAACGTTCGGCGCTATGTCCGCGAAAGAAAGCAACACGCTTTTTCTCGCGGAATTCACTCATCAGCCCTGCGCCTTCAACTGCATCAGGCGCTGATACAGCACTGATTTCTGCCCGCCGGTCATTTTTGCTGCTTCGCCCGCAGCTTTCGACGGTGGTAACTCCTGCGCGAGCGACAGCAGCAGCTTGTCGACGTCTTCCTCGCTTTGAGGGCCAGCCTCACCCGAAGGCGGACCGACCAGCAGCACGACCTCACCGCGAATACGGTCTTCGCCGTCAAATTGTTGTTTCAACTCGCCCAGAGGTGCAGTCACGATGGTTTCATAGGCTTTGGTCAGTTCGCGGCAAAGCGCTGCTTCACGCGTATCGCCAAAAACCTCCGCCATATCGGCAAGAGTTGTCGCCGTACGATTGGGCGATTCATAGAACACCAGCGTTGCGTCAATGTTCTTGAGGCTTTCAAGCTTTGATTGCTTCTGACCATGCTTGACGGGCAAAAATCCGCAAAACATGAAAGCATCAGTCGGAAGCCCGGAAGCGGCCAGCGCTGCAAGAAGTGCCGAAGCACCCGGAATTGGGACAACGCGAATGCCTGCATCGCGTGCTTCACCGACAAGCCGGAAACCCGGATCGGATACAAGCGGCGTTCCGGCATCAGACACCAGCGCAACGCTTTTTCCAGCTTGCAAGGCTGCGATCAGCTTTGCCCCCGCTTCAGCAGCATTGTGCTCATGATAACTGATCGGGCGACGTGCAATGCCATAGCGATCCAACAAAACGCGGGTGACCCGGGTATCTTCGCAAGCCACAATGTCGGCGCTTGCCAGCGTTTCCAGCCCGCGTAGCGTCATATCGCCAAGATTACCAATCGGAGTCGAGACGATATAGAGCGCGGGTTCAATTGGGCGCGCACGCTGAGCGGTGCCGCCAACAACAAATTCGCGTTTCTGATCGTCCAAAAATTCCGTCATTGCGTATCCTTATGCCGCAAGATCAGCCACCAGTGCGTCAAGCACCAGCGCGCCATCCGGCGTTGCACGGATGAAGCTGCCATCCATTTTTTCAATCATGCCTGATGAAATCAGCCGTTCAAGGCGCTTGCGATCAATATCATGGCCCGTCAGACGCTGATAACGCGCAAGATCAATGCCTTCGCGCAACCGCAGCCCCATCATTAGAAACTCATCGCCCTGCGGTCCGCCATCGAGATGTTCTTCCTCCACAATACCGTGGCCATGGCTTGCAACTTTTTCCAGCCATGTTTCAGGATGCTTTTCGGTCATCGTAACAGTACGCAAACCGTTCTCGACAAAACGTCCATGTGCGCCGGGGCCGATGCCGACATATTGCCCATAACGCCAGTAAACCAGATTGTGCTGCGACTCGCGCCCCGGCACCGCATGGTTTGAAATCTCATAGGCCGGAAGACCATGTTCCGCTGTGATCTTTTGGGTTTCTTCATAAAGAGCAGCAGCGTGATCCGGGTCCGGCGTGGTGAGCTTGCCTGCCTTCCAGAGATTATAAAACTGCGTGCCTTCTTCAATCGTCAGCTGATAGAGCGACAGATGATCGGCAGCAAGACCGATGGCTTCTTTCAGCTCTTCACGCCAGGCTTCAATCGTTTGATTGGGTCGAGCATAAATGAGATCAAACGAAAGACGTGGGAAAATTTCACGCGCCAGCCGGATTGCAGCCTTGGCCTCATCGACGGAATGCATTCGCCCAAGGCGACGCAGATCAAGATCGTTCAGCGCTTGGATGCCAAGCGAAACACGATTGACGCCCGCAGCACGATAACCGCGAAAACGATCAGCTTCCACGCTTGTCGGATTGGCTTCCAGTGTCACTTCAATGTCAGGTGCAACAGTCCAGCGCGACGCAATGCCGTCAAGCAAACTGCCCACTGTAGATGGCTGCATCAGTGACGGCGTGCCGCCGCCCAAAAAGATGCTGGTGACGGTGCGCGGGCCTGTACGGGAGCGCAATGTGTCCATCTCGCGATTGAAAGCTTCCGCAAAGCGTGGCTGATCAACCGGCTGATGGCGCACATGGCTGTTGAAGTCGCAATACGGACATTTGGCAAGGCAAAACGGCCAGTGCAAATAAACTCCAAATGCCGTTTCTCCATCCGAGCGTGCTATCGGCAGAATATCGGTACTTCCGGCGGGTGGAGAGAAATGATGGTTCATTCAACCGTATCCGAAACAACACCGAGCGCCTTTTCAGCGAACAGTTTGAAAGCACGCGCACGATGCGAAAGGGCTGACGCATCACCCGGCGTCCAGCCGTGCTTCTCGTCAGCAGTCATTTCACCAAATGTCTTTTCATAGCCATCCGGCTTGAAGACCGGATCATAACCAAAACCAATATCGCCGCGTGGCGGCCAGATCAGCGTGCCTTCTACTTCACCACGATAATATTGTGCTTCACCATCAGGCCATGCAAGGCAGATCACAGACACAAAGCGCGCCTTGCGCTCGGCGGGTGTGAGAGCACCCTTTTCATGCAAAAGATCTTCGACCTTCTGCATCGCCATGTTGAAATCACGCGTACCGTCTTCGGTTTCAGCCCAATCAGCTGTGTAAACGCCGGGATTGCCATCCAGCGCATCAACCATCATGCCCGAATCATCAGACAATGACGGCAGGCCAGTGGCCTTTGCCGCAGCAAGCGCCTTGATATAAGCATTCTGCTCGAAAGTCGTGCCGGTCTCTTCCGGCTCCGGAAGGCCGAGAGCCGCAACAGAACTCACCTCAAAGCCAAAAGGCGCAATCAGTCCATCAAACTCGCGCAGCTTGCCTGCATTGTGCGATGCGACGATCAGTTTGCCTTTTTCGAGGTTTCTCATTTCAGTTCTACCTTTTTACGCATGATCTTAGCCGAAAGTGGCTTCCCACTTTTCGGGATCATGCCCTTTTTCCACACATGATCTTAGCTGAAAACCGGTTTCCACTTTTCGGGATCATGCTTTAACTCCAAAGTTTCGGCTCAGCGAATTCCAGCGAGTTGCCAGAGGGATCGCGAAAATAGATCGAACGTGCGCCATTGGGCCATTCGAAATCAGACTCGATAGCGATGTCGTGCTTTTCGAGATAGTTACGCCAGTCATCAATCTCATGACACGTGGCTGCAAAACACACATGCCCCGGCCCAGACGTTCCATGCGGTGGCACCGGCAGCGATCCGGGTGCCGCTGATTTCAGCGTTTCTGCCGCTTTAAACAACAGCAGAATGCCGTCGCCACAGCGGAAGAATGCATTGCGTTCACTGACCTTGCCCACCGGCTCAAGCCCTATAATGTCGCGATAGAATTTAATCGCTTCAGCAACATCACGGACATAGAGCGCGGTTTCAAGAATGCGGGATGCCTGCATTTTCGGCCACCTCTTTCATGGAGATGACCTTAACTATCAGGCTAGTGCTGCCTTCTGCAACTCGACGAGCTGATTAATGCCTCCACGTGCAAGCTTCATAAGGGCTGCGAACTCTTCTTCCGAAAATGGTGCGCCTTCTGCTGTACCCTGAATTTCGACAATTCCGCCCTTGCCGGTCATGACGAAATTGCTGTCGGTTTCAGCAGCCGAATCTTCAACATAATCCAGATCCAGCACAGGCTGGCCGTCGTGAATACCACAGGAAATAGCTGCGATATGATCTTTTAGCACCTTCTCAAAGCGGATCATCTGTCGCGCTTCCATCCAGCGCAGGCAATCATACAGCGCAACCCAGCCGCCGGTAATTGCAGCCGTACGGGTGCCGCCATCAGCCTGAATGACATCGCAGTCAACCGTAATCTGGAATTCGCCCAGTGCCTGAAGATCAACAACAGCGCGCAGCGAACGGCCAATAAGACGCTGGATTTCCTGTGTGCGACCACCCTGCTTACCGGCTGCGGCTTCACGGCGCATGCGGTCGCCGGTTGAACGTGGCAGCATGCCATATTCGGCTGTGACCCAGCCCTTGCCGGAATTGCGCATCCAGCCCGGCACTTTTTCCTCAAGGCTTGCCGTGCAAAGAACATGGGTGTCGCCAAACTTGACAAGGCATGAGCCTTCCGCATGTTTGGAGACGCCGCGCTCAAAAGATACGGCACGCATTTCGTCAGCAGCGCGCTTGGATGGACGCATGGTAATTCCTCATTTCGGTTTTCGTTGCGGCTTTTTAGGCTTGTCGATGGCAAATAGAAAGAAATTTCGCCATTAATATCAATACAAGTGTTGAAGGCACCTGTTAGAGTGGGCTTAGAGCCTTTATCGCTTCGCGGTGAGACCTTATATTTGATGCAAATAATTCAGAGATTTGTGCAGACGACGCCATGATAAAATCACCGGAACATCAGTTGCTTAGTTCGCTCGACCAGCGCTCGCGCGATATTTTCCGGCTGATCGTCGATAGCTACCTCAATGATGGCGATCCAGTCGGATCGCGCAATCTGTCCCGTCTTTTGCCGCATAGTCTCTCGCCTGCGACCATTCGCAATGTGATGAGCGATCTGGAACAGCTGGGCCTGATTTATGCACCGCATATTTCTGCCGGGCGTCTGCCAACGCAGATCGGCCTGCGTTTCTTTGTCGATGCATTCATGGAAGTGGGTGATCTGCGACCTGATGAACGCACGTCCATTGAAGCGCAGGTGCGCTCCGCTGGTGGCAACAATTCCGTTGAAAGCGTTCTGACCGAAGCCAGTCAGGTTCTGTCCGGGCTTTCGCGCGGTGCAGGCCTTGTGCTCGCCACCAAGGCAGAAGGCGCACTCAAACATATTGAATTTGTGCGGCTTGAGCCGACACGCGCATTGGCTGTGCTGGTGATGCAAAATGGCGATGTGGAAAACCGCGTCATCAATCTGCCCGCCGGTATTTCTACATCGCAACTGGTAGAGGCTTCAAACTTCCTCAATGCGCATATTCATGGCCACACACTTTCGGAAGCAAAATCAGAACTGGAAAAGCTCTCTGAAAGCACCAGACAAGAACTCGACCAGCTCTCGCAGGAACTCGTCGCACAAGGACTTGCCGTATGGAGTGGTGCAGGGTCTGATCAGCCGGCGCGACTCATCGTGCGCGGTCGCGCGAACCTGTTGGAAAATATCCATGCGCAGGAAGATATTGAACGCCTGCGGCACTTGTTTGACGATCTGGAAACCAAGGATGGAATGATCCAGTTGCTTGATTTAGCGGAATCGGGTTCGGGCGTACGCATTTTCATCGGCTCGGAAAATAAGCTTTTCTCGCTTTCAGGATCGTCACTGGTGGTGGCTCCTTATCGCGACAGTGAACAACGCGTTGTCGGTGCACTTGGCGTGATCGGACCAACCCGCCTTAACTATGCACGCATCGTGCCGATGGTGGATTATACCGCGCAGATCGTGTCCCGATTGCTGCGTTAAGTTGTCAGACTTAACAAGAGCAGGAAATTAGACCTTGATTTTAACGCCGCGAAACTCAATATCCGGCGCAAACACCATTCAAGACGGAAGAAGCATTATGGCTGATGAAAAGAATACACCCGAAAACGCCGATCTTGAGCAGCGCGACATCAATAATCCTCGTGATCGTGATGCGCTGAAGCGTGCTGCCGATGATTTTCTGAAAAGCCGCAAGGCTGAGGCACGTGCCGAGGTCGAAGAAGAAGACGTTGACGCCGAAAACCTTGCAGCAAATACCATTGCAGCGCTTGAAGCCGATAACGCAGAGCTGAAAGATCAGATGCTGCGTCTGGTTGCTGAAATGGAAAATCTGCGCAAGCGCACCCAGCGCGATGTTCAGGATGCTCGCACCTATGCGGTGACAAATTTTGCACGCGACATGCTCTCGGTTTCTGACAATCTGAGCCGTGCACATGAATCAATTCCAGCAGAAGCGCTGGAAACCGATGCAAATCTCAAGTCTTTGGCCGAAGGCGTGGAAATGACTGAACGCGCCATGTTGCAGGCTTTGGAACGTCACGGCGTGACAAAGCTCAACCCTGAAGGTGAAAAGTTCGACCCGAACTTCCATCAGGCGATTTTTGAAGTCCCAAATCCTGAACTGCCGGCCAACACAGTCGTACAGGTTATGCAGGCAGGCTATGCGATCGGTGATCGGGTTCTGCGTCCGGCTATGGTTGGCGTTTCCAAAGGCGGTCCGAAGGCGTCTGCGGAAGCTGCACCCGAAGGCAATGCATAAGCTTATTGACTGCTGAACATTATTCGAGAGAAAGAGCGGCGCGTTAATCGCCGCTCTTTCTTTTTGTCGGCATCCATTGGAATATCGACGAAATGTCGCTGGGAGGACTAAGTGACGATCTTTGATTTTGCCAATTTTGCGGGCGTTTTCGTTTTCGCAGCCACAGGTGCTCTCGCTGCCTCACGTCGCCAGCTTGATATTATCGGCTTTATCTTCCTCGCTAATATTACCGGCATTGGTGGCGGCACAATGCGCGATTTGGTGCTGGGCGCACCTGTTTTCTGGGTCATTGAGCCGTTTTATCTGCTGGCCGGTACGTCAGCCGCCGTCATCGTCTATTTTACAGCGCATCTGGTTGAATCGCGATACCGGCTTCTGTTGTGGTTTGATGCCATTGGTATGGCCGCCTATACGGTCGTAGGTGCGGCGAAAGGACTATCGCTTGGCTTTGGACCGTCTGTCGCGATTGTCACTGGGATTTTTACAGCAACCCTTGGCGGCATCTTGCGCGATATGGTGGCGGGAGAACCGTCGGTGTTAATGCGACGCGAAATCTATGTCACAGCAGCGCTTGCAGGGGCGTGTCTTTATGTGTTGCTGGAACGCTTCGGATTTGATCCTATTTATGCAGGACTTGCAGCTGCACTCATCGCCTTTGTTGTGCGCGGTGGCGCGCTTCATTTTGGTTGGAACCTACCGGTTTATAAAAGTCGTCCCGGTCGCACAGAGGAAGAACTCAAACGCGACCGGATAGTACCATGATCAATCAGATAAGCTTGGCCTGTGTGGCCACAGCCTTCAGGTTTGCCAGTGGACGGGGCCCCATTTGCTGAACGATCATACCAGCGGCAAATGAACCTAAACGTGCACAATCCTCAAGCGAACGATCTTTCGTGTAGCCATAGAGGAAACCGGCGGCATAAAGATCGCCGGCGCCGGTTGTATCAATCAGTTCTTCAATCTCGATAGCAGGCACTTCAATCGTCTGATCAGGTGTTACGACAACCGCGCCTTTTTCAGACCGTGTGATGATCGAAAGCTCACAATCCTTGCGGATCGCTTCGATTGCCTCATCAAGCGTCTTTGTCTGATAAAGCGACTTGGCTTCATCTTCATTCGCAAACACAATATCGACCGTACCTTTGCGCATCAGATCAAGAAATTCCTCGCGATAACGATCAACGCAGAACGGATCGGACAATGTCATCGCAACCTTGCGACCATGGTCATGTGCGATTTTCGATGCCAGAACAATGGCTTCCTTGGCACGTGGCGGATCCCACAGATAACCTTCGAAATAAGTCACACGCGCATCGGCAACTTTCGAGGTTTCCACATCTTCCGGCCCAAGCTCAACGCTGGCACCAAGATAGGTATTCATCGAGCGTTCGCCGTCAGCAGTGACGAAAATCATGCAGCGGGCTGTTGGTGAACCCTGTTCCAACGCGCGCGTATCAAAAGCAACGCCCTGCGCGCGAATATCATGAGCAAAGACCCGGCCAAGATGGTCGGTTGCCACTTTGCCAAAATAAGCGGAACGTCCGCCGAGGCTTGCAATGCCAGAAGCCGTATTGCTCGCGCTGCCACCCGACATTTCCGTAATCTGTCCCTTGATGCGGCTGTAAAGCAGTTCTGCCCGGTCGCTATCAATCAGGTTCATGGCACCTTTGATGATGCCATTTGTTTCCAGAAATGCATCTTCAGTGCGCGAAATAACATCGACAATGGCGTTGCCAATGCAAAGAACGTCGAATGTAGCCATGAGCTATCTTTGGCTCCCCTGTTTGTCTGCTGCCTTTCTCGTCAGACGTTTTCAGACAAAGATTTGGCGACAGCAATGTGGGGCCGGTTTAGCCTTTTGCAAGTCTTTTGACTACCCTATGCAAGCGACGATCTGTGGGTAGAACATCTTGTGCAGTCTAAGCTCTATTCCTATCTGGATCACATCGGATTGCGAAAAGTGGACCCAAATGATCATTGAAGCCGCGCTGAAAGCTCTTAAACGCCTTCCAACACCAGAATTTCGCTCTGTTTTGTGGAAAACGCTTGGCCTCACGCTGCTTTTACTCGTCGGGCTTTGGGTGGCAATCCGGCAATTATTTTTCACTCTCGCATGGCCATGGCTAGAGCAGTTGATTCCCGGTATGCCGGAATGGGCCGGGTGGCTTGGCATCGTTGCCGCCATTCTTGCAGGGCTTGGCCTTGCGCTGGTTCTTGCTTTGATGATTGCACCGGTAACAGCCCTCGTCGCCGGTATTTTCCTTGATGATGTGGCCGAAGTGGTCGAACGCGAAGATTATCCCGGCCAGTCTGAAGGCACAGCCTTGCCATTAGGACGGTCCATTGTTTTGTCGCTCAAATTTCTTGGCGTCGTTATTCTGGGCAACATCGTGGCGCTGTTTCTGCTCTTTGTGCCGGGCATTAATCTGATCGCATTTTTCGTGATCAATGCCTATCTGCTCGGTCGGGAATTCTTTGAATTTGCCGCCATGCGCTACCGTTCGGAGGCAGAAGCCAAAGCTTTGCGATCGCAATATGGTGTCACGGTATTTCTTGCAGGCCTTCTGATTGCGGCGTTTCTGGCAATCCCGATTGTCAATCTGCTGACACCGCTTTTTGCAGCCACCATGATGATCCATCTGCACAAGGCGATCTCGCAAAAGGAGGCAAGTCGTCCTCCTGCGCATGCCCGCTGAGCAAAAGAAATTTTGAAAAGATGACCATTCACCGGTAAGATCGACGCGAACGCATTTTACAAGTGACCTACAATGAAACTCATCCCGGCAATTTTATGCATTCTCGCAATCATGCTTTCATCCGCGTCAACATTCGCTGAGGTGCGTTTTGGTAAGAATGTGCGTGTCGGTGGCCATGATTTTTCAAACCAGACTTTTAATGAAAAGCGTCGCGGGCGTATTCATATTTACGAAGGCAAGCCGAAAAATGAAGGCTGCACGTGGAAGCGCGGCAAGAATGGCGATCGCGTCAAAGTCTGCCACCTTCAGCGAAAGCCAATAAAATGCTCGCAGACACGTTAAAACTATAGCTGTGGTGGTAACGGAATGAGTGCCGCAGGAACATCGCAGGTCTTGGCTTCATATTTGCAAATATCGGCAATCGCGCATTTCTCGCATTCAGGCTTGCGCGCCTTGCAGGTATAACGCCCGTGCAGGATCAGCCAGTGATGGGCGTGGAACAGATATTCTTTCGGGATAACCCGCATCAGAATGGCTTCCACCGCATCCGGTGTTTTGCCCGGTGCAAGCCCGATCCGATTGCCGATACGCATCACATGGGTATCGACCGCCATCGTTGAATGACCGAATGCCATGCTGAGCACAACGTTTGCAGTCTTGCGGCCAACGCCCGGCAGCTTCACTAGTTCGTCACGGTCGCCGGGCACTTCGCCACCGTGGTCACGAATAAGCGCTTCGGACAGTAGAATGACATTCTTGGCTTTATTGCGCCAAAGCCCGATGGTGCGGATATGATTGCCAACAGTCTCCTCACCCAGCGCCAGCATTTTTTGCGGGGTATCGGCAATGGCAAAAAGCGCACGCGTTGCCTTGTTCACGCCCGCGTCCGTTGCCTGTGCCGACAAAACGACAGCCACCAGCAGCGTAAAAGCGTTGACATGTTCAAGCTCACCCTTGGGCTCTGGACGCAAAATGGAAAAGCGACGGAAAATCTCGTGAATTTCATCCGCTGTATATAACGTGCCGGAAACCCGGCGCGGACGGCGAGCTGAAGCTGGAGCGTTCAAAGGTGATTTGATTTTGGCGTTTTCCATTTTGTCTCTATACTGGAAGCTGACGTTTAAAAACAATCAGCAGCTTGACGCAGTTCCCCCAGACGTTGAGGCGACCGGAGCGGTCGTAAAGTTTATGCAGCATCCAGACGGCGCACTTCCCGATAGGTTCGATAAACCAATATTTGAAGCACTGCTGACGCCCTATCGTTCGCTGGGACGAACCGGATTTCGTGTGCTGATGGCGGCGTTGATAAGCTGCTGGCTTTTTGTCTGCATCCTGTTCTGGTCCATAGGTGCCTGGCCGACCATCGGCTTTTTTGGCCTCGATGTGCTGGCAATCTATCTGGCATTTCGATGGAACTATCGCGCAGCTAATGCACGCGAGGAAATATCTGTATCCCGCTCAGCGCTGCATATTCGCAAATATGAACCATCAGGCAAACTGATTACCCATGAGTTTCATCCGTTCTGGACGCGGTTTAAAATAGCGCGAAAGCCGGAATTTGGCATCACATCCATGCATGTCGAAAGCCGTCAGGATCGCGTTCTGATCGGCGGATTTCTCAATCCCGATGATCGCGAGAGTTTTGCGAAAGCCTTTGGCCGCGCCTTGAGCGAAGCGCGGCGGTAAACTCTTCCAACATATGTTGACGGCTTCTGTCTGTAACGCATCTGATTCATGATGTGACGGAATGAATCCGATTTCGGCCCTTGAAGTCACGCTTTTCACAAGCCATATCAGATGGGTGAAAGATACGCCGCAAGGGTGCTTTCCAAGACGGTCGCTTCGATAAGGACTGATGCAATGACAAGAATGACACCGTTTTCGAGCCCGCTATTGCTCGGATTCGACACAATGGAAAAGACGCTGGAACGGATTGCCAAATCCGGCGATGGCTACCCGCCCTACAATATAGAACGTCTGCGTGGCGAGACTGGTTCTGAGCGCCTCCGTATCACACTTGCTGTTGCAGGATTTGCCAGCGACGATCTTGAAGTCATGACGGAGGACAACCAACTTGTCATCCGCGGACGCCAGACCGACGACACCGAACGTGAGTTTCTGCATCGCGGCATTGCGGCGCGACAGTTCCAGCGCGTTTTTGTTCTGGCCGATGGTATGCGGGTTGTCGGGTGCGATCTGAAAAATGGTTTATTGGCTATTGATCTTGATCGACCTGAACCAGAACGGCTTATCAAACGTATAAATATAGCAGTGAAGGAATGAACCAGGTTCACCTTAGGTTCACCTAAAAACGGCTATAGGAATTTATTAAGCTCTTAAGCGCCATGATCGCAAATGATATGCCGCAAAAATGGAGGCTATGATGATGGATAGAAACATTCTCACCGAATATGAATTCGCTCATCTGGGTGAAGGTGAAGTGGCTTATGTGCGCAAGATTCGTTCCGACGATCTGACCCGCACCTTCCCTGCTCTCCCCCCCATTGCATCAGGTATTGAAATCTGGGCGCTGTTTGGCGCGAGCGGCGAGCCGATTGTGCTCTCCGATGTTCGAGCAACCGCATTGCAGGGCGCACATGAGCATGAATTACGCACAGTGATGCTGCATTAAAAACATCCTGATAAACAAGTATAAAGAAAGGCCGCCGTTCTCCCCGAAACGGCGGCCTTGCTTGTTAATTAGTCAGGCTTATGCGGCGTTTGAGGCCGGATGCGCTGTCAGGAATGAATAAAGAGCCTGCGCGTCATGGGTTCCGCGCAGCTTTGCCACGGTGTCGGCATCGCGCAACATGCGAGCGATCCGCGACAGGGCCTTCAAATGATCTGCACCTGCATTTTCAGGTGCCAGAAGCAGGAACACGAGATCAACGGGCTGATCGTCCAATGCTTCAAAATCTACTGGCGTTTCAAGGCGCGCAAAAATACCTGCAATCTTGTCGATGCTTGCGAGCTTGCCATGTGGAATGGCAACACCATTGCCAACGCCTGTAGAACCAAGGCGTTCGCGCTGGAGAATTGTTTCGAAAACTTCACGCTCAGGGAGACCGGTCAGTTCCGCAGCCTTTTCAGACAGAATCTGCAAAAGCTGCTTTTTGGAGCTGGCTTTCAGCGCAGGGATGATCGCCCCTGGCTGAATCAGATCACTAAGATCCATTCTCTCCGTTCCTTCTTCAATCAGACCATTTAAGGCCCGGTTTGGAGAAGCGCACGACAGCAGACTGCGTGCGCTTCAGGTTTGCCGTCAGGTGCGTGGCGCAGCCTGGCGGGTAACCGTCGATGGGTCGACCCAGCCAATGTTGCCGTCTGCACGACGGTAGACGATATTCACTTCATCATTGCCTGCATTGCGGAAGACCAGAACCGGGTTTTCGATCAGGTCAAGTTCCACAACCGCCGACGCGACCGATAGGGTGCGCAGAGCGACAGACGATTCCGCAACAATAGTTGGCGCGTAATCCGCCGGAAGATCCTCCTCATCCTCCAGCAGCGGTGCCATAACACGATATGTCACATCATCATAGATCGCATTTGGTGCGGTTGCAGGGCGTGATTTCAAACGGCGCTTATAGCGGCGCAACCGCGTTTCAATCTTTTCTGCAGCCGCATCGAAAGCCAGTTGCGGGTCCTGTGCATCTCCGGTGCTCTGCAAGGTGGCACCGCTATCTAAATGCAAAGTACAATCCGCGCTGAACCGCGATCCGGACTTGGTGACCGTTACCTGCCCGGAAAAGCCATGATCGAAATATTTGCCGACCGCCTCGTTAACCCGATCATTGATCCGAGCCGTGAAAGCTTCACCGACGTCCATATGCTTTCCAGATACACGCAGAGTCATTTGGTACACCTCATTTGCGTTACACAACAGGACGTAGTCTAATCACATGGTGAGCGAAGCGCAAAGCGAACCAGCATCAAATATGCTTTTCGTCCTGTGCTATTTTCAAGCCCCATTCACAAATCCGGACACAGTGCCAAAACACCCGACCGAATATGTGCATTCAAGCGGCTTTTCGAGTAATTTCCCCTCACGTGTATTCAAAGTGAATTCAAAACACATGACCGGGAAGTTCGCTGCACATCGTTCTTTTATGTAACGCTGGAAACGCGGAAGCGTTTCCCGAAATATGACCTGGCCTTTCGTTTTGTCAGTCGGACACCGGAAATCCGGCATTTTTTATGCATATCGTGATGCGAGCGGGGCTTCTATTGACTTAAAGGTCAATTGTCAATCGCAGCTTCTGCCAGTCTTTTTTGTAAGGCACGCGGAGAATCAATCACCGGTGACGGATCTGCGCGCTTTCTTTTCCCGCCTGCGTTGAACCGAGGAAGCAATATTCATCGATTCCCTGTATTTAGCGACTGTTCTGCGGGCAATATCCACACCGTCTTTCTTCAAAGCATCAACGATTGCATCGTCTGATAATACATCCTCCGGCTTTTCCGCATCGATCATCTGACGTATGCGATGGCGCACACTTTCGGATGAATGCGCATCCCCTCCTTCGGAAGAGGCAATCGATGCATTGAAGAAATAACGCAGTTCAAATACGCCGCGCGGTGTGGCCATGAACTTGTTGGCGGTCACCCGACTGATGGTTGATTCATGCATACCAACCGCGTCCGCTACTGTGCGCAAATTGAGCGGCTTCAGATGCGTTACGCCGTGATGCAGGAATCCATCCTGCTGGCGCACAATTTCCTGCGTCACTTTCAAAATCGTGCGCGCGCGTTGATCGAGACTGCGCATCAGCCAGTTGGCCGACTGCATGCAATCAGACAGAAATGTCTTTTCCTCACCTTTGATGGAAGGGCTGACTTCGGCGTAATATTCGTTGTTTACGATCAGTCGTGGCTGCGCGGCTGGATTAAGCTCAATCCCCCAGGTACCGTCCCGCACCATTGCCACCAGCACATCGGGAATGATGACATCCGTCACCGAAACCTCGAACTGGGTTCCCGGTTTGGGATCAAGCATCCTGATTTCGTTTAGCATATCGAGAATATCGGACTGATCGACGCCGCAGAGCTTCTTAAGCGCCGCAAAATCGCGCCGGGCAAGCAGGTCGAGATTTTCGATGAGTGCTTCCATCGCCGGATCAAAACGATCTTTCAAGCGGAGCTGAATGGCGAGACATTCTCGAAGATCACGTGCAAAAAGACCAGAAGGATCAAAGCTTTGCATCTCATGCAGAATGCCTTCGATATGATCTGTCTCAACGCCGAGATTCTGCGCAAGCAAAGTAATATCCGCGCGCAGATAGCCGCTTTCATCCAGAGCGTCAGCCAGAGCCGTTGCAATGAAGCGATCTGGCGCACTTGAAAATGTCAGTGCGATCTGCTCCGCAACATGCTCGCTCAAAGATATGCGGCTTGCCGTCACCTGATCGATGTCATAGCTGCCGCCGGCACTGTAAGTTTCGCCGGCAGAGGTGCTCCATTGAGCAGAGAGGTCCTTATGCGCATCATCGCTACGACCCGGATCATCGGGGAAAATATTCTCCAGCGAACTATCAAAAGTGGAAGAGAGATTTTGCGCGTCATCCACTGATTCCGTTTTGAACCAGTCCTCATCTGGGGAAGAATCAGTGCCCACATCTTCGCTCTCGCGTTGAGGCTCTGCGTCCGAAAAATCATCATTCGCTGCCTCTATTCTGTCCAGCAGCGGATTTTTCTCGATTTCAAGATCGAGGAACTGATCCAGCTCGATATGCGTCATCTGAAGCAGTTTGATCGACTGCATCAGTTGAGGCGTCATCACCAGTGACTGCGACTGGCGAAAATCAAGCTTCGGCGAAAGAGCCATGCGTCGTGTAATTCCCCCGATTTCCCTCCGCCAACAAATTAAAAGCTGGCAAAACCGCCTGTTCCTGAATTGTTTTCAATTAAGGCGCACCAATCATCAAAACTGGTATGAACCTTGCTTGTCAATTCAGAATGTGCGCTTTTCAGACAAAAGTGGAAAATAGTCGCAGGAAATGAACCGCATGGATTGCGGCTCTAAAGCACATTTACAAGGGCGTGCGATTACAAAGTAAACTGGTCGCCGAGGTAAAGCCTGCGCACGTCTGGATTGGCGACGATTTCCGCAGGACGGCCATGGGTCAGCACCTGACCGGCATGGATAATATAGGCGCGGTCGATCAGTCCGAGCGTTTCACGCACATTGTGATCGGTGATCAGAACCCCGATACCACGGCTGGTCAGATGACGCACAAGCTGCTGAATATCGGAGACGGCAATCGGATCGACACCGGCAAACGGCTCGTCGAGCAACATGAAATTCGGACGCGATGCAAGTGCGCGCGCAATTTCCAGACGGCGGCGTTCACCACCAGAAAGCGAAATAGCAGGTGCCTTACGCAAATGCGCGATGTGAAATTCTTCAAGCAGAGCATCGAGTTCTGTCGCGCGTTTCTTGCGGTCTTTTTCGACCACTTCCAGCACAGCCTTGATGTTGTTTTCGACAGAAAGGCCGCGGAAAATCGATGCTTCCTGTGGAAGATAGCCGATGCCAAGACGCGAGCGGCGATACATCGGCATCGAAGTTACATCGTAACCATCGATCTCAATGGCACCGGCATCCGCTGGCACAAGGCCTGTCACCATGTAGAAACATGTGGTCTTTCCAGCGCCGTTTGGGCCAAGAATCCCCACGGCTTCGCCCGCGCGCACACCAAACGACACGCCGTTGACGACCTGTCGTCCGCGATAGCTTTTGCACAGACCACGAGCAACCAGCGTCCCTTTAAGACGGGTCGTTTTGCCGGGCTGCGATGGCATGACGCCATCCGTTCCTTCAGAAACAGCTTGCGGCTCATCGGCTTTTTTATTCCAGAACAATCCCACGCGCGCTCCGGTTAATTCGATTTGGGCGCAGCACCGCCCTGCTGTTTATCGCCGGGTGCCATGATGATGGAAACACGGCCCTTGCTCTGACCTTTGCAGCTTTCAAGGAAAGCCTTGCCGGTGTCCATGTGAGCAGTGAGCTTGCAGCCGGTCGCAACATTGTCGCCGTCAGTCAGAACAACTTTCTGGCCCTGCAAAACCATGATCTGGCTCTTGCCGTCATAAGTTCCGGTGTCACCGGTTGCAACCTGCGTGCCCGATTTCAGATAGACCTTGCCGCTGATTTCAAGACGATCAATGCCCGAACCGCTCAAGCCAGCCGTTCCACCAGCGGGTTGTGCACCTTCGCCCTGTGCCGCCTTGTTATAAAACACGATCATCTGGCCCGACTTCAAAAGCGCATCACCCTGAACAACCGACACATTGCCGGTGAAAATGGCTTTGCCTTCCTTGTCCAGCATTTCGAGCTTGTCTGCATCGATCTTAATCGGGTCTTTGCCGCCCGAAAGTTTCAGACTGCCAAACGGCACCTGCTGACTATCCTGAGCCTGAACGGAGACTGGCGCAACCAGCAAGCCAAGCGCCAAAGCCGCAAATCCCATCCGCAATGTGCGGGTCTTCATGCTCTTGTTCATCTTGACCGTCCCGCGTTCCATATTCTTAAGCTCCCCTACATATCCCGTCCAAGGAATCAGGCCGAGCGCATCAAATCCAAGCCCGACGCATAAACTTGTCCGAAAAGTCTATCAACCTTTCAGACCGACACCTCAAGCCATAATAATTAAACCCAGCGCAACCCGATAGAAGTATCTCGCTGCGCAAAAAGAAACGAAGTTCGAAAGCACGCGTATAACATAGTTTTAATTAGACGCGTTGTCGCCCGAAACCGCACCACCGTCAATAACAACACGAACCTTGTTTTCAAAGATCAGGATCTTGCCACTTTCTTTGATCTGCATGCTGTCAGCACTGATCTGTGTCGTGCCATTGCGAATATCGACAGGCTTGTCCGTCGTCACCTGACCGCTCTTCAGATTAACATCTGCAGAACGCATGACGGCGCGCAGGCCTTCATTCGTCGTAACAGTAAAATCCTTATCAAGTTGCAAACGACCGTTCGCATTATCGTAAACACCGGAAGCCGCCTCGACCTTGGCGCTGCCATCGTCGCCGACAGGAAGCTCTGCTGAAATACCCTCAAGCGCAATCGAACCGCTGTTTTTAGCGTCCTGCACCGCTTTTTCAGCAATCATCGAATAAGGGCGATTGTCCTTGGTATAGCCATTGAGCTGCGGATTGCTCATAACAAGCTTGCCAGCCTCGCCGCCATTATTGACTTCGACCTTTACGGGTGCCGCAGGCGTTGCCAAAAATGTATACCATGAAAAGACAGCCCCAAGTGCAATGGCTGCTACAGGCAAAGCCGTTTTAAGAACGCGCACACGGATCGAATGGCGTTGCGCTGCACGAAACATCGAAGCTGCCTTTTCAGACGCTCCAAAATGCATGCCTGCGCCTTTCGGCGCTGCAGTGGCAGCCCCTTGCGAAACATGTATATGTGGTGTGTCAGCGCTCATCGTGTCTTTCGATCGTTCAACGTTAATGGTCAGCGTTTTAATCTGGCTTTATTGCTCAACTGTTTACGGCAACATCAGAAATGAACATTTTTCATCTGATGCTATCTTAGCTCAATGCGGTTTATTTGGGATGCAATAGCCTGACACTCAAGCCTATTACACGTCGCAAAACAACGCACCTGCCATGCAAAACCGGCAGGAGTACCAAAAAATGGCAGAAAACCGCACGTTTCAGCCCCCTCAATCAAGTTAGAAGGCTGATCACTTCATTGTTAACATAAAACTGATTTTGATTATAGTCTCAGACAATAGAGAGAAAATGATTGCCGCCTTCCCCTACAGCCAAGCATGGATTAGATTACGGCTCTGATTAGATAGATCCGTAATCTAATTATTTGTTTTCACGCGCATCTTACCCGAAAACTGCTTCACACTTTTCTGGATGCGCCCTAAAAGACAGAAACGATACTTTATAAATTGGATGGATAAGAATGGCTTATGACGCCGAAGCACTGATCGAAAGACGCAAACTGCGCAGAAAACTCACCATCTGGCGCGTTGCTTTTCTGCTTTTGCTGGCAGCTATCATTGCGGGCATTGCCTCCTATTCCATGCGTGGCACCAATTTTGCGCAGCCACATGTTGCACAGGTTCGCATCGAAGGCACAATTTTCGAAAATGAAGAGCTGCTCAAACGCCTCAACAAAATCGCTGCAGATGATGCGGTCAAAGGCGTCATTCTAATCCTCGATTCACCAGGCGGAACAACGGTTGGCGGCGAATCAATCTACGAAGCTGTGCGCAAAATCGCCGAAAAGAAGCCTGTCGTAACCCAGGTCGGCACACTTGCAGCGTCTGCTGGCTATATGATTGCCAGCGCCTCCGATCATATTGTTGCGCGCCAGACGTCGATTGTCGGCTCAATTGGCGTGTTGTTCCAATATCCAGATCTGTCGAAATTGCTTGATACGATTGGTGTGAAAGTTGAAACGATCAAATCGTCTCCGCTGAAAGCCGAGCCGAATTATTTTAGCCCTGCAAGCGAAGAAGCCAAAGCGATGATCCGCAGCATGATCATGGATTCCTATGATTGGTTCGTGGGAATTGTGCAGGAACGCCGCTCTTTTACCCATGAACAAGCGCTCGCACTCGCCAACGGTGCCGTTTTCACAGGTCGTCAGGCACTCGAAAAGAAGCTGATCGACGGTCTTGGCGGTGAAGAAGAAGCCGTTGCATGGCTGACCAGCAAGGGCGTTTCCAAGGATTTGCCAAAACTTGAATGGAAGCCGGAAAGCAGCGACACAGGTTTTTCGCTGCGTGATCTGATTATTCATGCAGGTGCGCGCCTGCTTGGTGTCCCGCAAGAAGCCGATGGATTGCTAAAGGAGATTGCAAAAGATCGTATCTTCCTTGACGGACTTCTTTCGGTTTGGCACGTTGATGGAACGTCGGGTGTAAACCCGGCAAACAAATGAGTCCTTCACCGGACAACCAAAACACAGGGGTTTAAAGCCGTGATCAAATCGGAACTCGTTCAGGTTATCGCCAGCCGTAATCCACATCTTTTCCAGCGAGATGTTGAAAACATCGTCGGCTCGGTTTTTGAAGAGATCACCAATGCTCTTGCTGAGGGCAATCGTGTAGAACTGCGCGGCTTTGGTGCTTTCTCGGTGAAGAACCGCCCTGCCCGCAGCGGCCGCAACCCACGCACCGGCGACACCGTCGATGTCGAAGAAAAGTGGGTGCCGTTCTTCAAGACCGGCAAGGAACTGCGTGACCGTCTCAACGGCGCCATCTGATTTATTATCATGGTAACAAAGCGCGTTATCACGATTGTCATTTTGGTACCGTTGGCGGTCATTCTGATCGCTCTTTCGGTCGCCAACCGTCAAACGGTTGGCCTGACAATCGATCCGTTCAATCCTGGTAATCCAGCGCTGACCTATCAGGCACCGCTGTTTATCTGGCTGTTTGGCACGCTGATCTCAGGTGCACTTATTGGCGCTGCCGTCACATGGCTGACGCAGGGCAAGCACCGCCGCCGGGAACGCCGCTATAAAAAGGAAGCATCACAGCTTCTCGAACGTGCGGAATCGGCTGAAAAGCGCCATGTTTCAGGCACGGTATCCAAAACCTGATCGCGGGACAGCTTCTTTTTCACTTCCGTTCCGGCACTATTTGGCCTACCTAGACCGCGTTTTGATCTGATTACATCAGATCGGCGGTGGTAGGTCTTTTACTTGAAGCATAATCTTATCGATCCTCGTTTCACTCCGATAGGACTTATGCTCTAGGGTCAAATAAAAAACGGAGTGACGGGTGAAGGCGCCAAAAGCAAAAGGCAAGAAGCCAACGGGCAGTAAAGAGCAGCGCGGTTCTAATCGCGCAAAGCATGATGAGCCGCGTTCGGCAAGCAAGCATGGAAACAAGCCCGACGATAAGGGCACGTTTTTCAAAAAGCCGCGTCCGCAATTTGCCAAAGCCCCCATCAAGCCTGCTGAAGAAAAGCTTGTTGCACCGTTGCGCGAGATCAAGCCTTATCAAGGTGCGCGTCCGGGCGAACGCACGCCGGTTATCCTCGAAACCGAGCCATCGGATGATTATGCGCTGCTCGACAGCGGCAACGGCCTGAAGCTTGAGCAATATGGCCTTTATCGCATTGTGCGTCCGGAGGGGCAGGCAATCTGGCTCCCGAGCCTTAGCAAAGCTGAATGGGACAAGGCCGACGCAGTTTTCACCGGCAATACCGACGAAGAAGGCATGGGACGCTGGGCGTTTCCGAAGGAGCCTCTGGGCCAGACTCTGGCTGAAACCTGGCCGATGCAGCATGACGGCATCGCATTTCATGGCCGCTTCACCTCATTTCGCCATGTCGGTGTATTCCCCGAACAGGCAGCCCACTGGTCCTATATGGACGCACTCATCCGCGATGCAGCCAAATCTGGCCGCACGGTAAAAGTGCTCAATCTGTTCGGCTATACCGGTGTCGCATCGCTGGTTGCGGCCCGTGCAGGTGCCGAAGTCACGCATGTCGACGCGTCCAAAAAGGCAATCGTCTGGGCGCGCGAAAATCAGGAAATGGCAGGACTGTCCGACAAGCCAATCCGGTGGATCTGCGAAGATGCGATGAAATTCGTGCAGCGCGAAGAACGTCGCGGCAGCACTTATGACATCATCCTGCTTGATCCACCTGCCTATGGTCGCGGTCCGAATGGTGAAGTCTGGCAATTGTTTGAGCATCTGCCGGCTATGGTCGATACGTGCCGTTCGATCCTTGCACCAAACGCACTTTCACTCATTCTGACTGCCTATTCGATCCGCGCTTCATTCTTCGCAATCCATGAACTGGTGCGCGACCGTTTGACCGGACTTGGCGGCACGGTCGAATCGGGCGAACTTATTCTTCGTGAACGCGCGAGCCGACGTGCGCTTTCCACCTCCATGTTCAGCCGCTGGGTAGCAAAATGAGCCGAGACGACGATTTTTCCAAAAGCGGCAATACGCATTCGGGGCAGCGCGTGGGTCAGGTGAAGGAGGTCACCAGCCTCACCAATCCGATTGTCAAAGACCTGCGCTCGCTCGCACTGAAAAAGTTTCGCGATCAGCAAGGCGTGTTTCTGGCCGAAGGTTTGAAGCTCATCATTGATGCCTTTGAACAGGATTGGCGCATCAAGAAGCTTGTGTTCGCCAAGTCCGGCAAGGGCAACAAGATGGTCGAGCAGGTTGCAGCGCGCACGTTTGCCAAGGGCGCACTGGTGCTGGAAGTGACCGAAAAGATCATGGCTGCCATCACCCGCCGCGATAATCCGCAGATGGTGGTTGGCGTTTTCGAGCAGCAGTATCAGCAGCTTTCAAGCCTCAAGCCGAAGGGCAATGATGTTTACATCGCGCTCGACCGTGTGCGCGATCCGGGCAATCTGGGCACCGTGATCCGCACAGCCGACGCCGTGGGTGCCAAGGGTATTATCCTGATCGGTGACACGACCGACCCTTATTCGCTGGAAACCGTGCGTGCCACGATGGGTTCGATCTTTTCAATGCCGCTCTATAAGACAACGGAATCTGATTTTCTCAACTGGCGCAAAGGCTTTTCGGGTCTATTGGTCGGCACGCATCTTAAAGGTGCCGTCGATTATCGCACGATCCCTTACGCCAAAAAGCCGGTCATTCTGATGATGGGCAATGAGCAGCAGGGCTTGCCGGATAATCTGGCCGAGAGTTGTGATAAGCTTGCCCGTATTCCGCAGGCCGGTCGCGCAGATTCGCTTAATCTGGCGATAGCCACAGGCGTTATGCTTTATGAAATCCGCCGCGAGGCGCTTACTCTTGATGAAAGGGCCAGCGGATGAAGCGTCACGCGGTTTTGTCCTCGTTTCTCGTCGTCATTATCGCAGTCCTGCTTGATCAGGGCATAAAATATCTGGTCGAAACCCGCATGGGTTATGGGCAACAGATTGATGTGCTCCCGTTTTTTGCGCTGTTCCGTACGCATAATGAAGGCATTGCCTTCTCAATGCTGGCATGGCTGCACGACTGGGGACTGGTCGCGATCACCGCAGTCGTTATTCTCTTTGTGCTGTATCTCTGGTGGACAAATCCGCCCAATCGCGTCTTTGCGCGTTATGGATTTGCGCTTGTGGTTGGCGGTGCGATTGGCAATCTTATCGACCGCGTGATGCATGGCTATGTCGTAGATTATCTTCTTTTCCATCTGCCCACATGGTCATTTGCGGTCTTCAATCTCGCGGACACCTTCATCACGATTGGTGCGGCATTGATTATTCTGGAAGAATTTCTGGGTTGGCGGCGCGAGCGGGCGGTGCGTTAACTGATGTAGTACGCTCTTTCTTGCTCCAAACTCACAACCCTTGATCAGATCGAACCTTTATCATAGTCTGAGTTTGAAATTTAACAGTTTTTTGAAGGGGATAAGCGCCGTCCACCCCAATTGACACATTGGTGACATGCTTCTGTCATCCTCGCGTAGCACTGAATGCTTATTGCTTTGGCTTAAACAGAAAAAGTCATCTGTTGCCAAAGCCAGCCATTTAGCAATGCGTGGAAACAGGATCAGGAGCGAATCATCATGTCAGCACTGCTTGGAATGGGCCAGCAAATCATTGATGATACCGTCATGTCGGGCATAGAAGCACAACCAACGCTATTCACCTCCGCAAGCGACGCGACCGTTCTCGGCCGCATCGGATCACTCGAGGTAAGACTTGCAAACTCCCGCGAAGCCATCGAAGCAGCGCAGGAATTGCGCTTTCGTGTGTTTTTCGAAGAAATGGGCGCGCGCAGGGAAACGATCGAAGAAGTTGAATTAAGAGACGCTGATCGTTTCGATACGATCTGCGATCATCTTCTGGTTTATGACACGTCGCTTCCAGTTCCCGAACACAAGCAGATTGTCGGCACCTATCGCCTGATGCGCAGCGATCAGGCAGCAACCGCGCATGGTTTTTATTCGGCCGAAGAATATGATGTACAGCGGCTTGTGCTTTCGCGTCCTCAACTCAAATTTCTGGAACTTGGTCGATCCTGTGTGAAGGCCGAATATCGCTCCAAACGCACCGTTGAACTTTTGTGGCAAGGCGCCTGGGCTTATTGCCGCCGTCATTCGATTGACGTGATGTTTGGCTGTGCCTCATTCCATGGTGCAGTCCCTGCCGCCCATGCGCTGGGCCTGTCATTCCTCAACCAGAATTGCCGCGCAACACCAGACTGGGATGTGCGTGCACTCCCCCATCGTTACCAGCCAATGGATCTGATGCCCAATGAAGCCATCAACACCAAAGTTGCGTTGTTCTCCATGCCGCCACTGGTGAAGGGATACTTGCGCCTTGGTGCAATGATCGGCGATGGTGCGGTGATTGATGAAGCCTTCGGCACGACCGATGTGTTTATCATCCTGCCAATAGAGCGCATTTCCAGCCGCTACATTACTTACTACGGCGCAGACGCTAATAGGTTCGTTTAAAAGATAAGGCGAAGCACTAGCTTCGCCTTTTTAGTTTTATGCCCTGCCCGCCAATTCTTTCAGCTTATAAACCAGATCAAGCGCCTCTCGCGGTGTCAGTTCATCCGGGCTGATGGCAGCAACGGCCTTGGCAAGTTCGTTATCCTTTGCGACTGCTTGAGGTTTTGGCTTTTCCTTCGCCAGAACTACGGAAAACAGCGGCAGATCGTCGATCAGCTTATCCGCCTTGCCCGATGTTTCACCGGCTTCCAGCTGATGAAGAACATCGCGCGCGCGATTGACAACCGCTTCCGGCAGACCGGCAAGACGCGCAACCTGCACACCGTAAGAACGATCAGCGGCACCCTTTGCCACCTCATGCAGGAACACAACATCATTGTCCCATTCCTTGACCCGCATGGTGACATTGGACAGCCGGTCAAGCTTTTCAGACAAGGCCGTCATTTCATGAAAATGCGTGGCGAACAATGCGCGGCAACGGTTCTTTTCATGCAGATATTCCACTGCGGCCCAGGCGATGGAAAGCCCGTCAAAGGTTGCCGTACCGCGTCCGATTTCATCGAGGATGACCAGCGAACGCTCGCCCGCCTGATTGAGAATGGCGGCTGTCTCAACCATTTCTACCATGAAGGTCGAACGCCCACGCGCCAAATCATCCGATGCACCAACGCGGCTGAAAAGCCGGTCTACGACACCAATCTGCGCGGAACCTGCAGGCACAAACGAACCCATCTGCGCCATAATCGCTATCAATGCATTCTGGCGCAGGAAGGTCGATTTACCGCCCATATTGGGACCTGTGAGCAACCAGATCGCACCATTTCCACCAGATTTTTGTGGCGACAAATCGCAATCATTGGCGACAAAGGGATTGGCGGCCTGACGACGCAAGGCCTGCTCGACCACCGGATGACGACCAGCGACGATATTAAATGACAGGCTGTCATCAACCAGCGGGCGGCAATAGCCCTGCTCTTCAGCAAGCACCGCTAGTGCTGTGGAAACATCGAAGACCGAAAGGGCTACAGCCGCCGCACGAATACTATCGGCATGGCTGACCGCTTCCGCAGTCAATTCTTCAAAGATTGCCAGCTCAATGGAGAGCGCACGGTCGGCTGCATTGGCGATCTTGCTTTCTAGTGCGGCCAGTTCCGTCGTGGTGAAGCGCATGGCATTGGCCATAGTCTGACGATGAATGAAACGGCCCTTGGCTTCGACCGTATCGGTCATTGTGCCGGAATTATTGGCTGTAACTTCAATGAAATAACCAAGCACATTGTTATGCTTGATTTTCAGAGTCTTTATGCCGGTTTCCTCAATATAGTCGGCCTGAAGCCGGGCAATGACACGGCGCGACTGATCACGCAATGCTCGCATTTCATCGAGTTCGGTGTTGTAACCTTCACGCACGAAACCGCCGTCTCGCTTTAGCAATGGCATTTCGTCCGCCAAAGCGCGGTCGATATGCGCTGCAAAACTTGCAGGCATGGTGTCAACCGCATCACGCGCTTGCGCCAGCTCATCGGGCAGAAATGCGCCTTCAAGAAGCGAAGCAATGCCATTGGCTGCTTCAAAACCGCGCTGTAAGGCTCCAAGATCACGCGGACCGCCGCGCCCAACCGCCAGACGCGACAGCGCGCGCGGCATATCCGGCACGCCTTTGAGCTCGAACCGCATGGCCTCACAAAGCGATTGCTCGCTCATAAACCACGAGACGGAATCATGACGCAGGGCGATTTCAGCAGGGTTTGTAAGCGGTGCGGTCAGACGTTCTGCAAGCATCCGCGCGCCACCGCCCGTGACCGTACGGTCAATGGATTTGAGCAGGCTGCCTTCGCGATTGCCCGACATGGTGCGCGCAAGTTCCAGACTGGCGCGGGTTGCAGGATCGATGAATATCGTGCCGCCTTCCTGCTCGCGCTCCGGTCGCATCAACGGTGGACGCTCGGCTATCTGCGTCTTTTCGATATAGGCAATCGCCCCGGAAATAGCTGATAATTCCGAACGGCTGAACTGGCCAAAACCATCGAGCGTTGCCACATTGAAATAACGCTGGATGCGGACTTCTGCGGCACCGCTATCAAACAGGGTTGCAGGCTGCGGCACCACTGACTTGCCAATGAGATCAAAGGTCGGACGGAGATCGGCATCGTGAAAAGCCGTATCGGCCACAATCAGTTCGCGCGGGTCAACACGCGCAACATCGGCAAAAAGCCGGTCTTCACTCGTTTCCGATACGCGAAAGGTCCCGGTTGAAATATCAATCCATGCGAGTGCCAGCGCGCCGTCGCCTTTGGTGCGGCCAAGCGTCATCAGATAATTAGCCTCGGACGGATCAAGAAGTTTTTCTTCAGTAATCGTTCCAGGCGTGACAAGACGGATCACATCGCGCCGAACCACCGATTTAGAGCCGCGCTTTTTGGCTTCCGCCGGGTCTTCGATCTGCTCGCAGACGGCAACCCGATAGCCCTTGGCAATCAGCCGTTGGAGATAATCATCGGAGGCATGAACCGGCACACCGCACATCGGAATATCTTCGCCCAGATGCTTGCCACGCTTAGTGAGCGTAATGCCCAACGCTTTTGAAGCTTCCACCGCATCATCGAAAAAAAGCTCATAAAAATCGCCCATACGATAGAAGAGGAGCGAATCAACATTCGCGGCCTTGATCTCTATATATTGCTCCATCATGGGTGTAAGGCGGACAACCGTCTCCTGCGCGGCATTTTCATCCGCTGCGGTGTTCATGTCGCCAATTTTCGATTCCATCGTGAAGCCTTCGTTTATTGCTCATTTAAATCGTTTAAAGTCATAAAGTTTCAAAACTTATCACTTTTGGATCAACATCTGTTCCAATAAGCACTGTTTACACAATGCGTGACTGGCGCTATCGAATTTGTCCCGCAGATGAACCCGGAGCGAACATGCCAGCCTCGACGCCGAAGGGCAACACGCCAGAACGCACACCCACAGCCAGTGAGAAGGAAGCGCTCGACTTTCACGCACATGGTCGTCCCGGTAAGCTGGAGATTAACCCGACCAAGCCGATGATGACGCAGCGCGACCTGTCGCTGGCCTATTCGCCCGGCGTCGCTGTTCCGGTCAAGGCCATCGCTGAAAATCCCGCCCTTGCATATGATTATACCGCCAAGGGTAATCTCGTTGCGGTCATTTCCAACGGCACTGCGATCTTGGGCCTCGGCAATCTCGGTGCGCTGGCGTCAAAGCCGGTCATGGAAGGCAAGGCTGTGCTTTTCAAGCGCTTTGCCGATGTGGATTCCATCGATCTTGAAATCGATACCACTGATATCGATGCCTTTATCAACGCCGTGCGTTATCTCGGCCCGTCTTTTGGTGGCATCAACCTCGAAGACATCAAGGCACCGGATTGCTTCATCATCGAAAGCCGGTTGCGCGAACTGATGGACATTCCGGTCTTTCACGACGATCAGCACGGAACCGCAATCATTGCCGCAGCCGGTATGATCAACGCGCTGCATCTGACGGGCCGCGACATCAAGAACACCAAGCTTGTTTGCAATGGTGCGGGTTCTGCGGGTATCGCCTGTATTGAGCTGATCAAGGCCATTGGATTTCCGTCTGAAAATGTCACGCTCTGCGACACCAAGGGCGTGGTCTATCAGGGCCGTGAAGAAGGCATGAACCAGTGGAAGTCGGCCCATGCGATCAAGACTTCCAAACGTACGCTCGAAGATGCCATGAAGGATGCAGACATATTCTTCGGCGTTTCGGCAAAGGGTGCGCTGACCAAGGAAATGGTGCGCTCGATGGCGCCCAACCCGATCATCTTCGCCATGGCCAATCCAGACCCGGAAGTAACCCCGGAAGACGTGGCCGAAGTGCGTGATGACGCCATCGTCGCTACGGGTCGTTCGGACTATCCGAACCAGGTCAACAATGTGCTGGGCTTCCCTTATATTTTCCGTGGCGCGCTTGATGTGCGGGCCACCACGATCAATGACGAGATGAAAATCGCAGCAGTTTACGCAATTGCTGATCTCGCACGCGAAGACGTGCCGGATGATGTGGTAGCTGCTTATCAGGGCAGCCGTCCACGCTTTGGTCCGCAATATATCATTCCGGTGCCGTTCGATCCGCGTTTGCTTGCAACCGTTTCCGCAGCCGTCGCCAAGGCCGCGATGGAAACCGGCGTTGCCGGACGCAGCATTGACGATCTTGAGGGCTACAAGCGCGAATTGCTGGCACGGCGCGACCCGATTGCCTCGACATTGCGTGGCATTTATGAGCGCGTGCGGCGTCAGCCAAAGCGCATCGTCTTTGCCGAGGGCGAAGAAGAACAGGTGATGCGAGCCGCGGTTTCCTATGTCAATCAGGGATTGGGCACTGCCATTCTCGTTGGCCGTGAGGAACGTGTTGCAGATACTGCAAGCGCAGCAGGCCTCGACCTGAACCGTCCCGGAATTGAAGTCATCAATGCGCGTCTTTCAAGCCGCAATACCGTCTATGCCGATTACCTTTATGAGAAGCTGCAGCGCAAAGGCTATCTGACGCGCGATTGTCATCGTCTGATCAACAATGACCGCAATCACTTTGCCGCCTGTATGGTGGCATTAGGTGATGCGGACGGTATGGTGACAGGCATCACCCGCAACTATGCTACCGGCCTAGAAGACGTGCGCCGTGTGATCGATTCAAAGCCCGGTCATCGTCTGGTTGGTGTGACAATCGCCCTATGCCGTGGCCGCACGGTGTTTATCGCCGATACTGCCGTACACGAAAAGCCAAGTGCGGAAGAGCTTGCCGAGATCGCGGTGGAAGCCGCAGGCATGGCGCGTCGGATGGGTTATGAGCCGCGCGTAGCGCTGACCGCATTTTCAACCTTCGGTCATATGGTCGGAGAAAGCTCGGCACGCATTCAGGAAGCAGTCCGTATTCTTAACACCCGCCATGTCGATTTCGAATTTGACGGCGAAATGAGTGCAGACGTAGCGCTGAACCCGAAGCTGATGGATCAATATCCGTTTATCCGGCTTTCGGGTCCAGCGAATGTCATCGTTACGCCGGATAATCATTCAGCGTCGATTGCCGCCAATATGCTTCAGGAACTAGGCGGCGCGACTATTATCGGCCCACTGCTGGTTGGTCTCGACAAACCAGCGCAGATTGTCAGCATCGGCGCAAAGGATTCGGACATCGTTAATATGGCAGCAATTGCCGCCTATAACGCGACTAACTGAAAAGACGACTGAACCATGAAACAGCCGGGCAATGCCCGGCTGTTTCTTTTACATGCGCTTGTCGTTACCGGATCGTAGCGGAATCAGAAATTAATCCAGTGGACTGATTTCCCTGCGAAGGCGGCTTCCACTTTTCCGCGACAAGTGGCGGGATATTCATAGTATTTAAAACCGGCTATAGGATAGTTCTGTCAGTCTCTTCCCAACACGCCGGACATTAAAGCTGCATGCGCGCACACGACCTGAAGCTTGAAGAAATCGTCAATCCCGAAACACTTCGCCGCAAGCTCAATGAGCTCGCGGATTCAACCGACGAAAGCTATACCAGCACGCCCGTGCGCAAGGTTGTGCTTCATGCGCTCAAAGACGCTCTGATTCGCGGTCGCACGCAAGCGGAAGGCATGTTGATGAAAGATGGCGGCGGCACGCTTTGTGCGCGTCGTCTGTCGTATCTGATGGATACACTGATCAGTGTGCTGTTTGAATTTGCCAGTACCAAAGCCTATCCGATGCAAAATCCGTCGAAAGCCGAAAACATGGCAGTTGTGGCCGTGGGTGGCTATGGACGTGGTGGGCTCGCACCCGGATCCGACATCGATCTTCTGTTTTTGCTGCCCTATAAGCAGACGCCATGGGGCGAGCAGGTCGCCGAATATATGCTCTATATGCTCTGGGATATGGGGCTGAAAGTCGGCCATTCCACGCGTAATATCGATGAATGTGTCCGCCTTTCGCGCGAGGATATGACGATCCGCACCGCAATTCTCGATGCGCGTTTCATCATCGGCAATCGCGATCTGTTCAATACGCTGATAACGCGATTCGACGAAGATGTGGTCAAGGATACCGGTCCCGAATTCATTCAGGCCAAGCTTACCGAGCGCGACAACCGCCACCGCAAAGCAGGTGAAACACGCTATCTAGTCGAGCCCAATGTCAAGGAAGGCAAAGGTGGGCAGCGTGATCTGCATACCTTGTTCTGGATCGCCAAATATTTCTACCGCGTCAAAACCAAGGACGAGATGGTCAAACTCGGCGTGTTGTCACGCAGCGAGTTACGGCTTTTCAACAAAGCCGAAGATTTTCTCTGGGCGGTGCGCTGCCATATGCATTTTGCAACATTAAAGGCAGAAGAGCGCCTCTCCTTCGACATTCAGCCGGAAATCGCACAGCGACTGGGCTATACCGCGCATCCCGGTCAGAACTACGTAGAACGCTTCATGAAGCATTATTTCCTTGTCGCAAAAGATGTGGGCGATCTTACCCGCATTCTGTGTGCAGCACTGGAAGAAGAGCAGGCCAAGCATGTTCCGGGCTTCAATCGCATCTTTCTCACGTTTTCGCGCCGCAAGCGCAAGCTTGCCGGCAGCAATGATTTCGTTTCCGAAAATCACCGCATCAACATTGCCGACGCAGATGTGTTTAAGCGCGATCCGGTCAATATCATTCGGATTTTTCACCTTGCAGACAAGCTCGGGCTGGAATTCCATCCCGACGCGATGCAGCAGCTTACCCGCTCGCTGAAACTCATCAATGGAGAGCTGCGCGAGAACCCAGAGGCCAACCGGCTATTTCTCGATGTGCTCACCTCGCCACGCAATCCCGAACTGATCCTGCGCCGCATGAATGAATCTGGCGTGCTTGGCAAATTCATCCCGGATTTTGGCAAGATCGTCGCAATGATGCAGTTCAACATGTATCACCATTACACAGTCGACGAACATCTGTTGCGCTGCATAGCAGTGCTATCCGAAATCGAGCATGGCGAACTGGAAAAAGAACATCCGCTGGCCAATCATCTTGTAAGCGCCATGAAGCGGGATCGCGTTGTGCTTTATGTGGCGATGCTCCTGCATGATATTGCCAAGGGTCGGCCCGAAGATCACTCAACTGCCGGTGCCCGCATTGCCCGCAGGCTCTGCCCGCGCTTTGGCCTTTCTAAATCGGAAACAGAAACCGTAGAATGGCTGGTGCGTGAGCATCTGACCATGAGCATGGTTGCTCAATCGCGCGATCTCAACGACCGCAAAACCATTGTCGATTTTGCCGACACCGTGCAGACAATGGAGCGGTTGCGGCTTCTGCTGATCCTCACCGTTTGCGACATCAAGGGCGTTGGCCCCGGCGTCTGGAACGGCTGGAAAGGCCAGCTTCTGCGCACGCTTTTTTATGAAACGGAACTGGTTCTGACGGGCGGCTTCTCGGAACTTCCCCGCGCTGACCGCGACCGACAGGCGCGTGCGGCTCTGGCTGAAAGGCTTTCCGACTGGCCGGAAGCCGAGCGCGATGCCTATCTCAACCTGCATTACACCAATTATTTGCTGACCGTCAGTCTCGACGATCAGGTGCGGCATGCTCATTTCATCCGCGAGACGGATCGCAATGGTCGCGTGCTGGCCACAATGGCCAAGCCGCACACTTTTGAAGCTGTGACGGAAATCACCGTTCTGGCACCCGATCACCCGCGCCTGTTGTCGATCATCACCGGTGCATGTGCTGCCGCTGGTGGCAACATCGTGGACGCGCAGATTTTCACCACAGGGGATGGTCGCGCACTTGATACTATCCTGATCAATCGTGAGTTCGACACGGATGAAGATGAGCGCAGACGTGCTGAGCGTGTGGGTAAAGTGATTGAAGATGTGCTTTCTGGCAAAGCGCATCTACCGGACGTGCTCGCCAAGCGCACCAAGCCCAAAAAGGGCACGAAAGCCTTCAAGGTGGAGCCGGATGTCGAGATCAACAACACGCTTTCAGACAAGTTTACGGTGATCGAAGTAGAAGGACTTGACCGGCCCGGACTTCTTTCGGAACTCACCGGCCTTATTTCTGACCTTTCACTGGATATTGCTTCGGCCCACATCACCACTTTTGGCGAAAAGGTGATCGACAGTTTCTATGTTACCGATCTTGTGGGACACAAAATTTCAAACGCAACGCGTCAGGGCAATATAAAGCGCAAACTTCTTGCCGTTCTTGGCGGAGAAAACGGCGCAAAGTCAAACGGTCGCGCAGCAGCATAATATGGATATTTTAATCTAATGAGTTTGGTCAAAAAGTTCGCAACCGTCGCGTCCGGCACGCTGATGAGCCGCATTTTCGGCTTCACGCGTGAAATGTTTATGGCGGCGGCACTCGGCACCGGACCAGTTGCGGACGCGTTCAACGCTGCCTTTCGCTTTCCGAACACATTTCGCAGGCTGTTTGCAGAAGGCGCATTCAATGCAGCCTTCGTGCCACTCTTTGCCAAAGAAATCGAGAAGAACGGCATGGAAGGCGCGCGCCGCTTTTCTGAAGAAGTGTTCGGCGTTCTGTTCACCGTTCTTCTGTTCATCACGATTGCCATGGAACTCTCCATGCCGTTTATCGTGCGCACGGTCATCGCGCCGGGCTTTACCGACGATCCGGTGAAGTTTGATAATACCGTGCGACTTGCAGTGATCATGTTCCCCTATCTTGCCTGTATGTCGCTTTCGGCAATGATGGGTGGGATGCTCAATTCGCTGCATCGCTATTTTGCTGCAGCCATTGCGCCGGTTTTCCTCAATATCATCCTTATCGGCGTTCTCGCCTTTGCATGGTGGCAAGGCTATGATGCGCTTGCTGTCGGCTATGCGCTTTCATGGGGCGTGATGGCGGCTGGTATCGTACAGCTTGCAATCGTCTGGCTTGCCGTGCGTCATGCGGGCATCAAGATCGGCTTTCGCCGTCCGCGCCTGACCGCTAACGTCAAACGGCTTCTGGTACTGGCCCTTCCGGCGGCAATCACCGGCGGCATCACGCAGATCAATCTGCTGATCAACACCAATATCGCATCAGGCATGGAAGGGGCTGTTTCCTCGCTGGTTTATGCCGATCGCATTTATCAGCTGCCGCTTGGCGTCGTGGGTATTGCAGTTGCAACCGTGCTTCTACCGGAATTGTCGCGCGCTTTGCGTGGCGGGCATATGAAAGAAGCATCGAACCTGCAAAACCGCTCAGTCGAGTTCACGCTGTTTCTGACTCTTCCGGCTGCTGCTGCACTTCTGGTCATGTCAGAACCAATCGTGCGCCTTCTGTTCGAACGCGGTCAGTTCAGTGCTGAATCGACCCTTGTCGTCTCCAACATTCTAGCGATTTATGGTCTTGGCCTGCCAGCTTTCGTGCTAATTAAGGCTTTCATTCCAGGTTTCTTTGCCCGTGAGGACACCCGCACGCCGATGATCTTTGCCGCGATTTCAGTGGTGGTAAACGTCTCGCTTGCGATCACGCTATTTTCGCGCATGGGACCAACGGGCATCGCAATTGCTGAGATTACGGCTGGGTGGGTCAATGCAGCACTGCTGTTTGCAACACTGGTGAAGCGTGGTCACTGGGGCAAGGATATTCCGCTTCTCACACGAATTCCACGTCTATTGATTGCAGCAGGCGTTATGGCCGCAGGCATTTATTTTGCCATCGGGTATTTTGCACATGAACTGTCATCGGCTGCATCGTTTGGCGTGAGAGCGAGTACGGTTACGATGATCGTTATGGCTGCCATGATCATCTATTTCGCTCTGGCATTTGGTCTTGGTGGTGCAAATACGGCGATGATCCGCCGTGGCATCAAGCGCGGTGCCGTGAAGAAAGAGCCTGAGAACGAAATATAATTGCTCTTGAAAGGCTGCTATGCCTCTGCGAAAAGACCTCATTAAAATATTCCTTCGCTCTCCACCGGCGAAGGCCAACATCAGGACATAATCATGAGCACGTTCAAACCGCTTGTCTTCTCCGGCGTTCAACCGACCGGAAACCTTCACCTTGGTAATTATCTGGGTGCCATCAAGCGGTGGGTCGAGGTCCAGGAGACGCAGGAGTGTATCTATTGCGTGGTCGATATGCATGCTCTGACCGTGTCGCCCGATCCGGCTGAGCTTATCCAATCGACCCGCGAAGTCACAGCCGCATTTCTCGCTTCAGGCATTGATCCCAAGCGTAGCATCGTCTTCAATCAGAGCCGCGTGAGACAGCATGCCGAGCTTGCATGGGTGTTCAACTGCGTTGCGCGCATCGGCTGGATGAGCCGTATGACCCAGTTCAAGGACAAGGCTGGCAAAGACCGCGAGAACGCTTCGCTCGGACTATTCGCTTATCCGAGCCTGATGGCGGCTGACATTCTTCTGTATCGCGCCACGCATGTGCCAGTTGGTGAAGATCAGAAGCAACATCTGGAACTGACCCGCGACATCGCGCAAAAATTCAACAACGACTATTCCGACCGCATCGCTTCGCTTGGTATCGGCGTGGATATGCAGGTGGGTGACGAACAAGTTTCAGGTTTCTTCCCGCTGACAGAGCCGATGATTTCGGGTCCGGCCATGCGCATCATGTCGCTACGTGATGGCACCAAGAAGATGTCAAAATCCGACCCTTCGGATCTGTCTCGCATCAACCTGATCGATGACGAAGACACGATCAACAAGAAGATCCGCAAGGCCAAGACCGATTCAGACGGTCTGCCAGCGGAACTTAATGGTCTTACTGGTCGCCCGGAAGCTGACAATCTCGTCGGCATCTATGCTGCACTTGCTTCCAAATCGAAGGAAGACATTCTCGGCGAATTCGGTGGACGCCAGTTCTCCGAATTCAAGGCGGCACTGGCTGATCTCGCAGTTGCTAAGCTTTCGCCCATCACCCATGAAATGCGCCGTCTGGTGGCCGATCCTGCCTATATCGACAGCGTTCTCAAGGACGGTGGTGAACGTGCAAGCGTGATTGCGGAAACAAATATGCGTCATGTGCGGGATATTATCGGCTGGTTGCAGGACTGATAAATATTCCAGCGCTGCCCGCTTGCAGGCAGCGCTGCGCAATGCCACATTATCGCCATGGTATCCAAACGACTTAGCCGGGAAGCCGGACATCGCCGCAAGTTTCTTGCCGTCATTGACGAGACGCCCGAATGCGGGCGTGCCGTCGCCTATGCCGCACGCCGTGCCAAAAACACCAGCGGCGGGCTGGTCCTGCTTTTTGTCATCGACAATTCCGATTTCCAGCAAATCCTTGGCGTTGGCGAAATCATGCGTCAGGAAGCGGAAGAGCGAGCGCGTACGATCCTTGAGAAATTCGCAGCCATTGTGCGCGAAGAACAGGGCATTGACCCGGAACTGATCATCCGCGAAGGATTGATCAACGATGAATTGCCAAGTCTCATTGAAGAAGACCAGGACATTGCCATTCTGGTGCTTGCCGCAGGTTCCGGCAAGGAAGGCCCCGGCCCTCTCGTTCAGTCTCTGGCCAATCGCGCGCAGTTCCAGATACCTGTGACTGTCATTCCATCGGGTCTTTCGGATGAAGACATTGATGCGGTGACCTAATCACCCTATATTGATCATAACGCGCATGCGCCCTTTGAGATGAGGCTTGCTTAAACGCGCATCCATGCTTACGAAAAGCTTCTGATATTGAAAGCGGAGAACGGATATGTTCATCCAGACCGAGACAACGCCGAACCCGGCAACGCTCAAGTTCCTGCCCGGCAAGGTCGTCATGCCTGAAGGCACTGCCGATTTCCGCGATGCGGCAAGCGCTGGTAATACGTCGCCACTCGCAGCCAAGCTGTTTGCAGTTCCGGGCGTCACCGGCGTTTTCTTCGGCTATGATTTCATCACAGTCACCAAAGAAGATGGTGAGTGGCAGCATCTCAAGCCTGCTATTCTCGGCACGATCATGGAACATTTCATGTCGGGCGCTCCCGTCATGGCAGGCAATGCCGGTGCAAATGCTGGCGATGATCATGATGATGCAGAATTCTTCGATGAAGCCGACACCGAAATTGTTGAGACCATCAAAGAACTGATCGAAACGCGCGTGCGCCCAGCTGTTGCACAGGATGGTGGCGACATCACTTTCCGCGGTTTTGAAAACGGCACCGTGTTCCTTCATATGAAAGGTGCTTGCGCTGGTTGCCCATCATCCACCGCAACGCTGAAGCATGGCATTCAGAATCTTCTGCGCCACTTCGTGCCGGAAGTGCAGCAAGTCGAACAAATCTGATCGACTTGAGACTTACTAAAAAGGCCGCTTTTCAGCGGCCTTTTTCATATCCAGAGCGCGTACCGAAAAGTGTGAAACGGTTTTCGGATAAGATGCACGTTAAAACATATTGTTGGAGCGCCGATCTGATGAAATCAGATATAAACGCGCTCTAAATATTATCGTACGATAACCTTGGCACCCTGCTCTGCTCGCTCATAAAGATCAATAATGTCCTGATTCATCATACGAACACAGCCCGATGACATTGCCTTGCCAATCGACCACCATTCCGGTGTTCCGTGAATGCGGTAGCCGGTATCACCGCCCTTGTTGAAGAGATAAAGTGCGCGTGCGCCGAGCGGATTCTTGAGGCCCGGTCCCATGCCGGTGCGATATTTTGCCAATTCCGGCTGACGCTTGATCATGGCCGCTGGTGGTGTCCACCTCGGCCATTCGCGCTTCATCGCAACGCGTGCCGTGCCTGTCCAGCCAAAGCCTTCGCGGCCAACACCGATGCCATAACGCATCGCTTTGCCATCCGGCATCACGTAATAAAGAAATTTTTCGCCCGTTTCGACGATGATCGTGCCCGGAACTTCATTGGTCTGGTATTTCACGATCTGGCGGCGATATTGTTGCGGGATTTTTTCGTTTGGAATGGCTGGAATCGTATATCCAGCATCACTCACCGACGAATAGGACGCCGTGTAAAACGTGCCACCAACTGTGGAGCAACCTGCAAGCGCACCACCAAGAAGAAGGGCTGCGGTCAGTCTTAAAACGCGAGACTTCATGAATTTCCCCCAAGCCGGAAATAACAAAACAGGAGCGAATCGCTCATTCGCCCTCAAACATGAGCGAGCATTATTAACCGAACGTTAACCGTAAGTTGAAAAACCTGATTTCTGCCACGATCTTGCCATCCTCGTCACATTTACGCTCCCCGTTCATCACAAAGGTCAGGCGCTTTTCTATTGTTTCGAATGTTTATGAAGCGCAAACTGCGCCTATGCCAATCGTGATTCTCAACAAGACGCACCCGCTTTCCGATGGGAGGCAGTCTGAAAATGCCATGCTGGTTCGCCGAGGCGTGCAGCGGCTATTTCTGGAAATGGGCCTTGCGACTTTGCCTGAACTACCGCTCGCATCCGGCAGACGCGCTGACCTTATTGCGGTCAGCCGCAAGGGCGAAATCTGGATTGTGGAAATCAAATCTTCTATTGAAGACTGGAAGGCCGACCGGAAATGGCCCGAATACCGCGCTTTTTGCGACAGGCTTTTCTTTGCGACACATCCGTCTGTGCCGCATGACATTTTTCCGCAAGATTGCGGTTTCATCTTATCGGATGGCTATGGCGCGGAAATTCTTCGCGATGCGCCGGAGCATAAGCTCCCGGGCGCTACACGCAAGGCGCTGATGCTGCGCTTTGCGCGCGCGGGTGCGGCACGGCTGACAATCGCTGAGCTTGCAGGTCTTGATGTGCCAGAGAGCGATATAGATTAAAGCGCAGAACGCTTTAGAGCGCCGATCTGATTGAATCAGATCGGCGCTCTAACTCCTTTTATATTAAGCATAATCTTACCGATCCTCGTTTCACTCCGGTCGGATTATGCTCTAATCTATTTGATTTTTAACGCGGTGCGCGCTTTGCCAGAATACGCTGCAAAGTACGGCGATGCATGTTGAGACGGCGTGCGGTTTCAGAAACATTGCGCTCGCACATTTCGTAAACACGCTGGATATGTTCCCAACGAACACGATCTGCAGACATTGGGTTTTCCGGTGGCGCGACTTTTTCGCCAGGACGGCGTGTCAGAGCCGCAAAGACCTCATCCGCATCGGCAGGCTTAGAGAGATAGTCAATCGCACCAAGCTTTACCGCATTCACAGCAGTAGCAATATTTCCATAGCCGGTCAGCACGATTGCACGCGTATCCGTGCGGCGCGAACGAATGGCTTCAATGACATCAAGGCCATTGCCATCGCCGAGGCGCATATCGACAACAGCATAAGCGGGTGCAGCTGCCTTTGCAGCTGCAATGCCTTCCTCAACCGATTCTGCAGTCGTCACCTGAAAACCACGACCTTCCATGGCACGGGCAAGCCGCTGCAGGAAAGGCTTGTCATCATCAACCAGAAGGAGGGTGGGATCGTTGCCAATGGCTTCGGTGTCTTCCTGCTTCAAGTCTTCCATGGGGTGCTTCCTGCCTGTATTTTTATTCCCTTATTGATACCCCTGCGTCAAAAAGTCAAATAGCCATTGAATTATTGAAGCAATCCGCGCAAAATATTGACATATTGAAATCACGCAAATCGTTGAATTTACTTATGCTTTTTAAGTAACAACTCAAAAGTTGGGGGAGATTTTTTCTTTTTTCATGAAAGGAATAGGCGGTACGCCATTACAGATTATTGAATAGATTCATTGGCTTACAATAAAGGCCGAGCGCGGCCAAACGACTTTGACTTCGGCACCCTGCCCCGGATTTTTGCGATTTCTGAAGCTGATCTGTGCACCAGAGCGTTCCAGCAAGGTTTTTGCGATAAATAGCCCCAAACCAAGTCCGCCACCGCCATTATGCGTGCTGTCACGACTGGTCATATAAGGCTCACCGATTCGGTCGAGGATTTCAGGCTTGAACCCTTCGCCATCGTCCTCAATTGTGACCGTCACATGAGCATCGGTCCAGCCCCAGGTCAAGCTAACCTTGTCACTTGCAAAATCGACGGCATTCTCCACCAGATTGCCAAGCCCATAAAGCAGACCCGGATTACGGCGCACAACCGGCTCTGGCTTTGGTCCTTCAAGCTTTCTGGCCTCAAGGGTAACGCCGAAATTGCGGTGCGGTTCGATTACTTCCTCGATCAGCGATGAGAAAGGCAGGCGCGACATATGCTCTTCGTTTTCCGAAGACAGGCTGGTCAGGCGCTGCAAGATTTCGCGACAGCGTGCGGCCTGCGATTGAAGAAGCGCTATATCTTCGCCAAGTCCCGGATCGACATCGGACTTTTTCGCATAAGAGCGCTGCATTTCCTTAACCACCAAAGTTATGGTTGCAAGCGGCGTTCCAAGCTCGTGGGCGGCTGCAGCTGCAAGGCCATCGAGTGCAGTCAGATGCTGTTCGCGCTGTAGAATAAGCTCGGTTGCAGTCAAAGCATCGCCAAGCTGACGCGTTTCTTCGGCAATGCGATAGGCATAAACGCCGGTAAAGCTCAGCGCCGAAACAATCGCACACCAGATGCCACCGACAAAAAGGAACGGCAGAACAAGAGTTTCACCGGGATACCATGGCAAGGGGCGGTGATGCAGCAAGAGAAACGTGGTACAAAACACCACCAGAAGCGCCAGCGTTAATGTGTGCCTGATCGAAAGCGATGTGGCCGAAATGATGACGGGTGCGATCAGCAAGATAACGAACGGATTCTGCAACCCACCTGTGAGATAAAGCAGCCCTGCGAGTTGCAGAATATCAAAAGCCAGCACGAAGCTTGCTGCGTCGGGATTGAGCCGGTGATTGTTCGGAAAGTGAAAGGCCAGATAAAGATTGAGCCATGCCGAAGCTGAAATCAGGGCAAAACAGATACCGACAGCAAAGTTGAATTGCAGATAAAGCGCCACAAACATAACCGCCGCCGTTTGCCCGGCAATGGCCAGCCAGCGCAGACGCACCAAGGTAGTGAGACGCGGTCTGCGTGAGAGATTGGAAGCGCGATTATCGAATTCTGCGTGCATGATGACCCCTGTTCGCCCTTATTGAACAAGCTGCGGGCTTAATGCAAGAAAAACTGTGTCATCCCGTCGCAGGGGTTTTAGAGCGCGTTTCGATCTGATTAAATCAGATCGGCGCTCTAACTCCTCTTACGTTAAGCATAATCTTATCGATCCTCGTTTCACTCCGGTCGGATTATGCTCTAAGTGCCGCGTGGCTTGGCGCGGCTGGTGGCTTGCGCATTCGCGGGATCTTCCGGCCAGACATGGCGCGGATAGCGTCCGCGCATGTCGGTCCGCACATCGGCCCATGAGCCTTGCCAGAAGCCCGGCAGATCACGCGTGATCTGGATCGGGCGGTGGGCTGGTGAAAGCAATTCCAGCAAAAGCGGTACTTTTCCATTGGCAATTGCCGGGTGATTGCCAAGGCCAAACAGCTCCTGCACACGAACGGCAAGAACCGGCTCTTCCGCATCATAGCGGATCGGAATATTCGAGCCCGTCGGCACTTCAAAATGCGTTGGTGCAAGCTTATCAACGCTGCGCTGAAGATCGAAGGGTACAAGACTCATCAGCCCGTTTTTGAGCACATGTACCGCAATGCGACCAAGCTGTGCTTCGCCCGTCAGAAACGGCAAAAGCCAGTCGTCAAGACGCTCGATGAGATTGTCGTCATCCATAGACGGCCACGGATCGCCAAGGCCGCGATAGAGCCAGCCCAAACGACGGCGCAGGATTTCGGCCTCCTTGCCCCATGGCAGGA
>Ga0308165_1000978_pt1 | contig 43866 bp, 41 predicted proteins | sample PhyWR2_FD_201032 | JGI IMG/M metagenome (GOLD analysis project Ga0308165, IMG submission 201032) | Phyllosphere microbial communities from UC Gill Tract Community Farm, Albany, California, United States - DLSLW.R2 | ecosystem: Host-associated > Plants > Phyllosphere > Unclassified | place: USA...
GCCAAAGCACTTGGAGATGTTTTTGACCTCAACGATTTGCGACATGGAAGCTCCTCTCCAGGCGGCGGCTCAGCACCGACAGCGGATAACACAGGGCGAAGTACAGGGCCGCGACGATCATGAAGATGACGAAGGGCTCGAAAGTGGAGTTGTTGATGATCTGGCCCGCGCGGGCCAGCTCGACGAAACCGATGGCCGAGGCCAGCGAAGTGTTCTTCACGATCTGCACCATGAAGCCCACGGTGGGCGGCGTGGCGATCTTGATGGCCTGCGGCAGCAGCACGTGCAGCACCCGCTGGTGCCAGCGCAGCGCCAGGCATTCGGCGGCTTCGGCCTGGGTGCGCGGCACCGATGCCAGGCAGCCGCGCCAGATCTCGCCCAGATAGGCCGACACATAGACCGACAGTGCGATGCCGGCCGCGGCCAGCGGCGCGATATTGAAGCCCAGCGACGGCAGGCCGAAATACACCAGCGGCAGCAGCACCAGCAGCGGCGTGCCCTGGATCAGCTTGACGTACAGCGAGACCAGAAGGCGCGACCAGCGCGGCCCGTACGAGGCGCCCAGCGCCACCAGAAAGCCCAGGGCGCCGCCGCCGGCAAAGGCGATCAGCGACAGCCCGACGGTCCACAGCAGACCGTCGAACAGAAATTGCATATGTGCGGCGTTGAGGAATCCCATGGCGCTGCTCCGTTCAAAGCGGTGTGCCGAGGCGGCGCAGGCGGGGGAAGGCGACCATCGCCACCAGCCAGAACACGGCGCGCATCACCAGCGACATCAGCAGATAGGCGCCGGCCACCAGCACATAGGTCTCGACCGAGCGGAAGGTGTCGGACTGGATGCGGTTGGCCACGGCCGTCAGCTCTTCGGCGGAAATCTGCGAGCAGATCGAGGAAGCCAGCATCAGCAGCACATACTGGCTGGTGAGCGCCGGGAACACGCGCTCGATGGCCGGCGGCAGCACCACGTGGCGCAGCGTCTGCCAGCGGCTCAGGCCCAGGGTCTCGGCGGCTTCCAGCTGGGCCTTGGGGATAGACTCCACGCCGGCGCGCACGATCTCGCTGGTGTAGGCGCCCACGTTGACCACCAGGGCCACGGTGGCAGCGGTGAACGCGCCCACCTGCAGGCCCAGCGAGGACAGCCCGAAATACACGATGAAGACCTGGACCAGCAGCGGCGTGTTGCGTATCACCTCGATGTAGACGGTGGCCACGCGCGCCAGCCACAGGCTGCGTCCGGTGCTGGCCAGCGCGCAGAACACGCCCAGCAGAAAGCCGAAGAAGGTGGAGGCCAGGGACAGGGAGAGGGTGGTCCAGGCGCCGGCCAGCAGGTCAGGCCAATAGGCCAGCGGGGCGCTGAAGTCGAAGTCGTATTTCAAGGTGGGAATCCGTGCTCGGTCGCAACCGCTTGTCTGTTATTGGAATCTGGTCAGGCCAATTTAACCTATGCAAGAATTTGGCCTTACCGTATTTACCCTGAGCCGCGTGCAATTGGTAAGGCCGATACTCGGTGGCAGGCCTGTTGCCTGCTACCCTGAACCCGTACTCACTCTTGATCTCCGAATGGACGAATCCTTCAAGCCGACCGACGCCTCGCGGCGCCTCTACCAGTTGATTGCCGACAAGGTGCGCCTGCTGATACAGCAGGGCGACTTCAAGGAGGGTCAGCGTCTGCCGCCCGAGCGCGAGCTGGCGCAGCAGCTGGGCGTATCCCGGCCTTCCTTGCGCGAGGCGCTGATCGCGCTGGAGATCGAAGGCCAGGTGGAGATCCGCATGGGATCGGGGGTCTACGTGTGCCAGCGCGGCATGTGGCGCAACCGTCTGCCTTCGTTCATGGGCGAGAGCCCTGTCGAGGTGATGCATGCGCGCGCCGCCTTCGAGGGCGCGGTGATCGTGCAAGCCTGCGTGCATGCCACGCCGCAGGGCCTGGCGCGGGTGCAGGACAGCGTGGAGAGCATGCGCGCCGACATCGCCGCCGGCCGCGACGTGCTCGACCATGACCGCGAATTCCATGTGCGCATTGCCGAGATGACCGGCAATTCGGTGATGGTTGGCCTGGTCGGCACGCTGTTCGACATGCGCCGCGAACCGCTGGCAAACCACATGCGAACGCTGCTCGAGGGCGAGCCGGTATGGAATGCCGCCTTGCACGAGCATGAGCAGATCCTGCGCTGCCTGCAGTCGCGCGATCCGCTGGCGGCGGAAGCGGCAATACGCTCCCACATTCGCGCGGCGGCAGAGCGCTGGGTCACGCCCTGACAGCGTGTGGTCAGGCCTGCGATGCCATGATTGCACACAAAACTGTCAGGCCAATTTCTGAAAGCTAAAAACTGGCCTGACCAAATCGCTCGTCTTGTCAGGCCATTTCTGCCAATCGACCGCTTGGCTCAGCGCGATCCAAGGGGACGACCAGGATGTCAGCGTCACACCAGGCCATGATTCGCTTCGCCACGCCGCAACACAGCGCATCCGGCAGCGCAGAATGGCGCCGCTTGCCAACGACCACCAGGCCGGCTTTTGCATGGGATTGTTGTACCGCCGCGTGCCGCGCCGGCTCGCCTTCGCAAAAGACGGTCTGCACGCGCTTCTGGCACTTCAAGGCGGCACTGGCAATCTCCAGCAATTGCTCCTGCGCCTCCAGCTTTCTGCGTGCCAGATAGGCCTTCATGATGCGCTGGGGTACTTCCGCGTTGCGCAGCGGATTGGGGTGCAAGGGACGTATCGCGTGGAAGATCTGCAGCGCGCTCTGGTCGTCCAGCTGGCCGGCGATCGTCACCAGGTCGCGGGCGGTGGGCGTCAGGTCCACCGCGACCAGCACGCGCTGGTAACGCGCTTGCGCGACGGCCGCGCTCTTGATGACCAGCACGCGGCTGGCGCAAAGACGCAAAAGCTGGTCCGCAAGAGAGCCGCGCCACAGCGCGCGCAGCCGCACGCGCCGCTCATACGGCAACACGATGAGGCATTGATGCCCCGCTTCGCGGGCAATCTGGGCCACGCTTGCGGCACGCTCTTGGAGTACGTCAACACGCAAATCGAAGCGGTCGGCGGCCTGCCTTGCAAGTGCGGCCAAGTCCAGGGGCTGCGCCGCCGGCGCGCCCGCGCACAGCGCGCTGGCGTCCATCAACTTGAGCCCTACGCCATGCCTGGCTGCGATCACGGCCGCGCGCGCGACCACGGCGGCGGAGGTCGGCGACATATCCACCGCCGCAAGAATGCCCTGAAGCTGCAAGCCCATGACCTCATGCCTCCACGGGAGCGGCGTCGACCCGTCGGGCATAGCGCTGCGCGAGCAGCGCGCAGACCATCAGCTGGATCTGATGGAAAAGCATCAGCGGCAGGATGACGGCCCCCACAGCGCCGCCCGAAAAGAGGATCTGCGCCATGGGAACGCCCGTGGCCATGCTTTTCTTCGAGCCGGCAAAGAGGATGGTGATCCGGTCCTCGATGGAAAAACCAAAACGCTTCGCCAGCGCCTGGGTCAGCCACAGCACCAGGGCCAGCAATGCGCAGCAGACCACGCCGAGCAGCGCGAGCTTTTGCAGGGGCACGGAATGCCACAGCCCGAAGACCGTGGCCTCGCTGAAGGCCGTGTACACCACCAGCAGGATCGAGCCCTGGTCGACGAACCTGAGCCAGCCGCGGCGCCTTTCGACCCAGCCGGCGATCCAGCGCCGCGCCATCTGTCCCAGCACGAACGGTGCGAGCAGTTGCACAACGATCTTGAGCACGGCCTGCAGCCCGACAGCGGCGCCTTCGACCCCCACCAGCAGATAGACCAGCAGCGGCGTCAGGAAGATGCCCAGCAGGCTGGATGCGGCCGCACTGCAGATCGCGGCAGGCACGTTCCCGCGCGCCAGCGAAGTGAAGGCAATGGCCGACTGCACGGTCGCGGGCAGCGCGCAGAGGTACAGCAGGCCCACGTAGAGTTCCCGGCCCACCAGCGGCGAGACGATGGGCTTGAGGGCCAGGCCGATGAGCGGAAACATCACGAAGGTGCAGAAGAAGACCAGTGCATGCAGTCGCCAGTGGCTTGCGCCGCTGCGTACGTTCTGCGGCGACAGCCTCGCTCCGTGAAGAAAGAACAGCAAGCCTATGGCCAGCGACGTGAGGGTTTCAAAAAACACCGCCCCATAGCCCTCGCAGGGAAGCACCGTTGCCGCGAGCATCACGGCCAGCAAGGCCAGGGTGAAGTTGTCAAAAAGCGTTCTGAGTATTCTCATGATCCGACCCCCATTCAAGATGAGGCTGGAATGTAGCGCCGCGTAGAATTACCGGCTAACGCTGAAAGACCAACAAGTGTCGACCAAAGGACAAACCGCGGCGCTTTCCTCGGCTGAATTGGCGCACCTGACGGTGCTGTCGCGGCCTGTCCATGGCCATGCCGAATCGCTGCCCAACACCGTGCTCGCCTTCCGGCATAGGCACCCCTGGATTCAATTCGCCTATGCGGTGGAGGGCGTGCTCGAAGTCCGCACCGACGCCGGCCGCTTTGTCGCGCCGCCGCAGCGCGGCGTATGGATTCCAGCCGGAGTCATGCACCGCGTGCTGTGTGCCGAGCGCACCTGCGTGCGCAGTCTGTATATCGCCGACAGCGAGAACCTTGCATTGCCCAGCCGCTGCCGTGTTCTGGAGGTCAGCCCGCTGCTGCGCGAGCTCATTCGCACTTTCAGCACCCTGCCGGTCGAATACGCGCCGGGCAGCGCGGATGAACGTCTGGCCACGGTTCTGCTGGACCAGCTTGCCAGCGCCCGCGAGGAGGACCTCATCCTGCCCATGCCTGCGGACCCGCAGCTGCGCCAGCTCTGCCGCAGCGTGCAGGCCAGGCCCAGCCAGAGAATCCATCTGGACGTATGGAGCAAGCGCTTCGGCGTTTCAGAGAAGACGCTCAGCCGCCGCTTTCTGCGCGAGACCGGCCTGACCTACCGCGTCTGGGACATGCGCATGCGATTGCTCAGCGCGCTGCCGGGCCTGGAGCGCGGCGAGCGCGTGACGGACGTCGCCTTGGCCTGCGGATATGACTCGCTGTCTGCGTTCATTGCCGCATTCAGCAAGCTGTTTCATGCCACGCCGGGGGAGTTTTTCCACCGCGTGGCACCGGATGGCGACTCCCGAGACGGGTGAACCGCCTGGTGGCGTTGCGCTGGCAACGCCTCAGGCCTGGCGCTGCTGCGGCCGCCCGCAGCCCTGGGACCTGCGGCGCGCTGCTCCAACACCCGCTGGCTTGCAAGCGTCTGCGGATGGATCAGGCCAGGCCCGCATCCTTCGGAATGACCCTGTAGTGCAACAGTGTCGATTGGGTGCCTCAGAAACTGTGGCGAATTCCCACGGTGATCGCATTCTGGCTTTTGCCGGGTGCGGGAGCTGTCAGGTTGAGGCCCGCTGCCGTCAGCATGAAGCGTTCCTGATTCTTGTTCTTCATGAAAGCGTAGGTGCCATAGAGCGCCGTGCGCTTGGAAAGATTGTGGACATAGCCCAGCGAAAGCTGATGGGCCTTGCCCTGCGTGCTGGCGTTGTCGTAGTAGTTGTAGCCCACGCGGGCTTCACCCGCGCCCAGGGGGACGACGGCGCCGACGTGGGCGGTATTGAACTTCACGCTTTCGCCCGTGATGGGCTTGTTGCGTTGCTGGCGCACCAGTCCCGCCAGCCTGATCGCGCCGAAGTTGTACCCGGCGCCAAGGCCATAGGCCGAGGTACTGTCCAGCACGATGGTCTGTGTTCCCGCTGTGTAGGCGGCATCGTTCCATTGTTCGGCGGCGAGCGAAAGGCTCAGCGGGCCATTGTCGTAGGTGGCCGCGGCGCCGAGGTAGCGATTGTTCGATGCGCTGCCTGCGGTTTCTCCAAAGCCCAGGTCGGCCGACGCCCTGAAGCCCGAAAGGGAAGGCGACAGGTAGGTCAGCATGTTGCTGCCGCGCACCACCGCAGCCGGGGCGTTGTACCAGGTCTGGTTCTGTCCTATGCCGACCTGGCCGAAGACGTCGTGGCGGCTGAGGTTCTCATAGGCGCGGGTGAAAGCCCGGCCCAGACGTACTTCGCCGAAGTCTCCCGTGAGACTGATGGTGGAGCGGCGTTTGAAATCGAAGGCGCCCGCGGTCAGTCCCGCGCCGGAATCGTTGTTGAAGCCGCCCTCGAGCCAGAACCCCGCCTTGAGTCCGCCGCCCAGATCCTCCATGCCGCGCAAGCCCAGGCGGCTGGTGAGGTTGCCGCTGTTGCTCATGCCGTATACGGAGTCACCGCCGCTGGCCTTTGCGTAGGTCAGGCCGGCATCGACGATGCCGAACAGGGTGACGGAGGATTGGGCCGTGGCGGCACCGCAGGCGGCGAGCATCGCGACCAGGCCAAGATATTTCTTCATTTCAGTGGACTCCAAGGTTACTCACACGCTGGCTTGAAAAGCATGGGTGGGGATGGCGGCGAATGCCAAGAAGACTTGCGCCGCGCCGTTCGCGAAGGTCTTGCAAGGCCTTACTGGAGGCTGCAGACCTCGTCGAAATCGAGCCGTGGCAGGCGGTCGAACAATTTGCTCTTGTCGCCGTGCCCCAGGCCGCACAGGAAGTTGGTGCGCACCGAGGTGCCGCTCCAGAACGCGCCATCGACCCCCTTGGCATCGAAGCCCGACATGGGGCCGCAGTCGAGGCCGAGCGCGCGCGCAGCCAGCATCAGGTAGGCCGCCTGCAGGCTGGCATTGCGAAACGCGGTGTCCTGCCTGTATGCCGCCTTGTCCGGCCCCTCGAAGGTCTCGGCGAAGCCCGGGTTATGGGGGAACAGACGCGGCAGTGCGCGATGGAATTCGCCGTCATAGCCGACGATGGCGGTCACCGGGGCGCGCAAGACCTTGTCCACGTTGCCGGGCGAGATCCATGGCAGCAATCGCTCCCGGCCTTCAGGGGTGCGCACGAAGATGACTCGCATGGGGCAGCTGTTGCCCGAGGTGGGGCCCCAGCGCGCCAGGTCGTGGACGGAGCGCAGTTGTTCGTCCGTGACCGGCCGATCAAGCCAGCCGTTGTGTGACCGGGCGCGGCGGAACAGGGTGTCCAGGGCGTGGCTGTCGAGCATGGCCCTGTTCTCAGGCTTGCGCCGCAATGCGCTCGACCACTTCCACCAGCTTCTCGCGCACGGCGGGCGGCAGTGCGGCGATCGGCGCCCGGGTCGGGCCGGCGTCGCGGCCCATGAGCTGCATGGCCTCCTTGATCACCACCGGGAAGGAACCCCAGGCCCAGGCGGCGCGCAGTGGCGCGAAGATGTTGGAGATGCGCAGCGCTTCCTCGTGCCGGCCCGCGCGCAATGCGTCGTACATGCGGACCATGAGTTCGGGAAATACGTTGGCAGCGGGCGATATCGTTCCCTGCGCGCCGTGCAGCATCATCGCCAGCGCAATGGTGTCGCGCCCCGAGAACAGCAAGGCGGGGCGGGGCGCGAGCAACTGATACTCGATCGACTGCGTGAGATCTCCGCTCGAGTCTTTCATGCCCACGATGTTGGCCTGCCTGCGCATGCATTCGGCCAGTGTCGCGGCGCTGACGTTCACCGAGGTGCGCGGTGGATTGTTGTAGAGCATTACGGGGGCCGTGGTGGCTTGTGCCACGGCCGTGAAGTGCTCCACCAGTTCGCTCTGCGTGGGCTGAACGAAGTAGGGCGTGATGACCAGCGCCAGATCGACGCCCATGGACTGCGCGGCCCGCGTGAGCTCGATGGCCTGTCGCGTGGTCGCTGCGCCGGTGCCGGCATAGAGCGGCACGCGGCCGTTGATGGCATCCATCGAGATTTCGAGCAGGCGGATGTGTTCCCGCGTCGAGAGCGCGAAGAACTCGCCCTGGCTTCCCGCGACCGAGATGCCGTGCACGCCGGCGGCGATGTACTCGTCGATGAGCGTGCGCACGCGCGACTCGTCCAGCTCGAAGTCCCTGGTGAATGGCGTGGCCATGGCGGGGATCACGCCGTGAAATTTTTCGAGATTCATGTTGTGTGTTTCTTTCAAGCGCCGGGGCGGCTTACTCCACGCCCATCAGCTGACCGAGCTGCACCACGTACTGGCCGAAGCGCACCTGTTCCTTGGTCAGCCGGGGGTCACGAGGGCGTGGAAGATCGATGTGGATTTCCTTGACGATTTTTCCTGGCCGCTCCGACATCACCAGCACGCGGTCGGACAGCAGCACGGCCTCGGCGATGCTGTGCGTGATGAGGGCCACGGTCTGGCGCATTTCCTGCCAGATGCGCAGCAGCTCCACGTTGAGCTGATCACGCGTGAGTGCATCCAGCGCGCCGAAGGGCTCGTCCAGCAGCAGGACCTTGGGGCGGGTGATCAGGATCTGCCCGAGCGCCGCCCGCTGGCGCATGCCGCCCGAGAGCTGATGCGGATGGCTGTGGCGGAACTTCTCCAGCTTGAGAATGGGCAGCAACTGTTCAATGCGTTCGTCGATCTCGCGCTTGGGAATGCGCCGCACCTCTGCGGCGAGGCGCATGTTGGCCTCGACGGTCGCCCAGGGCAGCATGTTATGCGTCTGAAAGACCACGCCCACATCCTCGCTCACGCCGTTGCTGCGCTTGCCCAGGATCTGCAGATCGCCGCCGGCGTCGGGCTCGTACAGCCCGGCAATCACGCGCAGCAGCGTGCTCTTGCCGCAGCCGCTGGGACCGAGAATGGAGACGAACTCGCCGCGCTCGATGGTGAAGTCCACATGGTCGAGCGCCAGCATGCCGGCGCCGAAGGTCTTGCCCACGCGCCGTGCCTCGATGGCAATGTCCCTGGCCGGGGCTTGCGATGGTGTCTGCACAGCCATGAGTGCCGGTCTCATTTCTTGGCTCCGACCCAGCCGCCTTCGGAGATGTCGAACACGACGCCATGCAGGTCACGGAATTTCATCTCGTAGTACAGGCTCTTCTTGTCGTGCGGCAGGTCCATGAAGAAGGTGCCGCCGCTGTCCTCGATGCGCTTGCGCTGCTCTTCCAGGTCGTCGCACCAGAAGCCGAAATGGTGCGTGCCGACCCAGTTCTTGCCGCGCTCGAGGCCCGCCGCTTCATCGGTCTTGTAGTTCAGCAGCGCGAGGCAGACCGTGCCGTCGGACAGGTAGACGCCTTCCGCAATCGGGGAGTGCGTGGGCTCGATGATCTCCATGTCGAAGACCTTGCTGTAGAACTCTGCCGCGGCTTGTGGGTCGGGTACGGCGAGGGCAATGTGACGAAGTTTGGCCATGATGTCTGTCTCCTGGTTGAAATTGAAAATCGCAAAAGGGGATCGGTCGGTTGGAAGGCTGGGGGACTGGGCTCTACAGTCCGCGCCACCAGACGCGCTTGGCGACCAGCTCCACCACGGCATACAGTGCGCCGGCCACGACCGAGATGACGATGAGTGCCGCGAACAGATAGTCGGTGCGCGCATTTGCATTGGCTTCGAGGATGAGATGGCCCAGGCCATGTTCAGAGCCCACGAACTCACCGACGATGGCGCCTATCACCGCCAGCGGCATCGCAGCGCGGCATCCGTCCATGATGGAAGGCATGGCGGCAGGCACCAGAAGCTTGCGAAAGGTCATGCCCGCTGGCGCGCCTATGGCCTTGAAATGCTCGATCAGATGCGCCGGCGTTCCGGCCAGGCCGCCCAAGGTGGCGACGGTGACGGGGAAGAAAGCGAACAGGAAGGCCATGAGCACCTTCGATGTGTCTCCATAGCCAAACCAGATCACCATCAGCGGAGCCAGGGCGATCTTTGGCAGGCCCTGGAAGACCACCACCAGCGGATAAAGCGAGCGCTTGACCAGCGGAATCGCGTAGATCACCAGGCCCAGCAGAACCCCGCCCACCACGGCGAGAACGAAGCCCGCCAGCACTTCCTTGATAGTGACCCAGGCCTCGCTGAGCAAGGTCAGGCGGTTGGACCACAGGCTCTCCAGAACCTGGCTCAACGGGGGCAGCAGATAGGGCTTGATGGAAAACCAGTCGACCGACTGCTGCCACAGCACGGCCAGGATCACGGTCAGCACGAGCGGGTCGATCAACTGCCGCCATGAGCGTGTGGCGAAAGAATTTGTGTTCACGGCAATGTCTCCGATGAATGAATGTGGGATGCGCCCTTGGTTTTTTTCGGCGCATCGATGCCGGTTCGGCGATGGGGCTTCAGGACTGCGTCGAAGGTCCCCAGTCAGGTGGAGGAACCACGAATTTCTCGAACTCCCACTGATCGAACGCCTTGAGATCGTTGTCCCAGACGCGTGCCGTGTGTGGCGTGTCGACCGTGACCTGGACCATCTCGGCATAGAACTCGCAGTAATTGCCGTCCGGGTCCTTGAACACCAGGAACAGGTTCTCTCCGGGCCCGTGCTTGCCGATGCCGCGCACGATCTCCACACCTCTGTCCTGCAGGAACTGCGCGGCTTCCTCGATCTCCTGCAGTGATTCGAGTCGGTACGCGAAGTGCTCCAGTCCAGGCCGCTGCGGCCGGTAGATGTCCTGGAGCAGGGGACTCCCGGGTGGAATCTGTGCCAGGCCAAGATCATGGTGCTCATCCGAGCAGCGCAGGAAGGCCATCTGGTCGGCTATGTAGTCGGAGACCGTCAGTCCTACGATGTCGGTATAGAAGCGCACCGAGGCCTTCAGGTCTCTCACGTTGAGAACCAGATGTCCGATACGCTGGGGCTTGGGGCGTCGTGCCATTTCTCGCAACTCCTTCATGGTTTGAGCAGCGCGTCGCTGTAGACGTCCTGCGCCTTGACCTTGCCGTTCAGATTGAAGGCGCTGTCGATGAACTGCACGGTCTTGAGCATGCGGTCCGCGCGCAGAAAGCCCAGACCCTTGTCTTTCACCTCGGGGTCGATGATCAGATCGCCGATGTCCTTGATCTGATTGAGGGCCACATTGCGGTCCGTCGTGGGGAAGGCCTTGGCGATGAGATCGGCGGCCTTTTCGGGATTCGCCAGCGCGTAGTCATAGCCTTGATAGGAGGCCTTGAGGAACTTGCGCAAGGCATCGGGTCGCTTCTTGAGGGTTTCGTCGCTGACCGCAAAACCGCTGCCGTAGGCATCGAGGCCGAAATCGCTGTACTCTATCCAGCCGAGCTTGACGCGCGCATCGTTGGCCTGCTTCTGCGTGACCACGCGGTTGCTGGCTCGCCAGCATTCGGCAAGATCGATCTTTCCCTCGATCAGCGATGCATCGACCACGGCCGGGTCCATGCGCATCAGGCGCACGCTGTTTTTCGGCAGGCCGTTGCGTTCCAGCCAGACCGGCAGAATGTTGTGCACGACCGAGCCCGATCCGCCGCCGAGCAGCAGGCCTTTGAGATCGGCCGGCGTCTTGAGGTTGTAGCGTTTGGTGTCGAAGCAGATGCCGGCAGGCCAGCGCGTGTTGATGGCGCCGATCAGGCGAATGTGGCCTCCATTGGCGCGGTTGAGCATGACGCTGACGGGGTCGACGTAGCCGATGTCGAATTGGCCCTGATCCACTTCATTGGCCGTGCGGTTGCCGCCGTAGCCGCGCACGATGTTCACCTCGAGGTCGGCATTCTTGAAGTAGCCCAGCTGCTGCGCCACGATCACGCCCACCGAGCTTCCCTGTGGCAGCCAGGCCATGTTGTAGCTCAGCTTCTCCAGGGCCAGGGCGCATTGCGCGCCGGCCGCCAGTGCGCAGATTCCCAGCATTCTTGCCGCGCGCGAGATCCTGTTTCTAGCGTCTTGTCTCCGTTGGGTTCGCATGTTGTCTCCTTGATGTTCTTGTGGATGCATCGAACGCTGTGGGCGACCTAGACGGCTTGCGCGCGGACCTGGTTGGCGAGCTCGCCGATTCCGTTGATGGAGGCGAGCATGCGATCACCATCCTTGAGGAAAACGCCGCGCCCCATGCCGACACCGGTAGGCGTGCCGGTGGCGATCACGTCACCGGGCTCTAGCGTCACGATGGTGGAGAGGTAGGCGATCTGCTCGCGCACGGTCCAGATCATGGTGGCTGCGCTGTCGTCCTGCATGGACTCGCCGTTCACGTCGAGGCGCATGTGAACCGACTGCGGATCGGGGATCTGCGAGGCGGGAACCAGCCAGGGGCCGAATGGGGCAAAGGTGTCGTGGCACTTGCCCTGGAACCAGTCGTGCTTGAACGGGTAGTCGGAACGCAGGTTCAGGTCACGCGCTGTCACGTCGTTGAGGATGGTGTAGTACGCCACGCAGTCGAGCGCCTCTTCCGCGCTGACCCGGCGGCAGCGCTTGCCGATCACGGCGGCGAGTTCGATCTCCCAGTCCAGCTTGGTGGTCTCGGGCGGCATCAGCACCGTGCCGCCCGGGCCGGTGACGGTGTTGGAGAGCTTGAGGAACATGTAGGGCTTGCTTTCGGACTTGGCCGCGAGCACCGTACCCATCTCGTTGGCGTGCTTTGCATAGTTGGATGCGGCGCAGAACATGTGCTGCGGCACGTAAGGAGCCTGAAGCTTCCTGGAACCTTCCTCCACCGGACCCACCTTGCGCTCCTGCACCAGAGCCTGGGCCTGTGCGGCCACGGCTTCAAGCCAGCGCTGGCCGTTCTTTCCATCCTTCACGATGGCCTCGACGCCGCCTTCCCGGTAGGCCAGCGGCACCGGCTCCAAGCCCGCCTGATGCAAGGCGCACAGATCGTAGAGCTGCTGATCCAGCACCAGTGCCGGCGCGTTGCCTTGGGGGCCTGCATAGGTGGCCAATGCGATCCATGTCATGTCTGTCTCCTTGAACAATGTGTAAAAAATAATGTTGAGCGGATTGTGGATTCTTTTTTTAGAAATTGCACTCAATTTTTTGAAAAAGAGCTCAATAAAGGGTAAATACTGATCTTGTTCTATGGACCAGGCGGCGGCCGGGGGCTTGCGCATACACCCATGCGGCGCTCCTGCTGGAGGCGTCAGTGGGGTGAAAACTTCGTGAGAAAAATGGCTAGCAAATCGCCGTCCGCGGAGGCGGACATGGAAGGAAATAAGTCCATGCAATTTTTTATACAAAAAGCGATACTTCGACGTAGTTGTATAAAATGCACTCAAATTTTTGATTCTGTGCACATTTGTGCGGCACAGGTGTCCACATGAGCAGCAAAACTCTCTCTCAGACCATCTCCGAGCAATTGGCGGAAGAGATCGTCATGCACAAGTTCCGGCCCGGCGAGCGGCTGGACGAGCAGTCGATCGCCCTGCGCTTCAACGTTTCCCGCAGCCCGGTGCGCGATGCCCTGCAGCATCTGGCCTCGACCAAGCTGGTCGAATATTTGCCTCGGCGGGGGTTTTCGGTCGCCGAGGTGGATTCCTCGGAGCTCAGGGGGCTCTTTGAAGCGGCGGGAGAAGTGGAGGCACTGTGCGCCAAGCTGTGTGCCTTGCGTGCAGCGCTATCGGAGCAAAAGCAGATCGAGTACCTGCATCTGCAGGCCATGGATGCGAAGAATCGGGGTGACGAGAATGCCTACGCCCAATTGAACGAAGAATTTCACGCGCAGATCCATGCGGGCGCGCACAACCGCACGCTCGAGGAAATCGCCAGAACCCTGCGCCAGCGGCTGGCTCCGTTCCGCTCCAAGGTGTTCTTCGTGACGGAAAACCGGCTGGCCCATTCCAATGATGAGCACGCAAAGATCGTGGACGCCATCATGGCGCGCGATGGCGCGGCGGCGGAAAGGGCCATGACCGAGCATGCCGCCAACTCAACGATGAATGCGCTGCGGCATTTGAGATAGCGGGATACGATCCCGCCCGGGCCGCAGAGCGCGGCGCGAAACCGCATAGGGTGACAGATAAGTAATTGTTCGAATATTCGTGCCACTCCACCCAACGACTCAGAATGTCTAGAAAAGCCGGGGCGATTCAAATTGAACTGGTCGATGCAACACATGGCCAGCGAATGCTGGTTGTTTTTCCTGCGGCATATGCCCAGCGACTGATCAAAAACCAGTCAAATTAAGCCTGGAGTCAGAAGCGAAGCGCTACCGAAAACGGGGGGCGTCGCTTCCGTGCGGCGTGTGCGCGTATTGAGAAGCGTCGTGCATCTGCACACGACAGTTTCCTGGAAGCGATCTTGCTCGGAAGTCTCTGACGCTTCAAGATGGAATACGGGCCGTGTACGTCCGGCAGCTTTTGCCGTTGCGATGTCATTGCTGATGCAATGCATCGAAGGTCGACTTGGTGTGCTGCTGGCGCAAGGCTTAACGTCGATTTCCCGCGCCGAAAATGGCTCAGCGGCCGCGCAGACCGCTGACCTGCGCGCAAAAGATCGTCTGGCCCGCCGCATCGGCAATCCGGCATTCCATGACGGCCAGGTTGCGGCCCGAGCGCAGCGCTGACGCAGTGGCATCGATATGCGGTCCGATGCCGGGCTCGAGGAATTGTGCCGACAGGTCCAGCAGCTGCCAGTTTGCCGGCATGGCCGCGGCACAGGTCGCTGCCGCCACGCCAAGCAGCACGCCTCCCTGGACATGGCCCGAGCGATTGCCGATATGGATGCCCGATTCCACGCGGCACCGGGCCTGTCCCGGCGTGCTGGCCGGCTCGGGCAGGATGCCCCAGAACTGCTCGATGAAGCTGCCCCGGCCCGGCTGCTGACCGGCCTGCAGCGCGCGTTCCCAGACCGCTTGCTCCGTGTCATCCAGTTCATGGGCCGACAGCACAGGCGCGGCCGCCAGCGTGCTGCTGCGCGGCATGGGGTGGTCCGCACCGCCCAGGCGGTTTTCCAGCACCGCAAACGAGGCCGCGCCGCTGCAGCACACGCTTGCATCCTCGGCATGGATATCCACGCTGGCGACCGCGGTCGGCATCGTGCCGCTGGCCGGAATCTGCTGCAGCCGCGCGACGGCCCTCAGGACGCCGTGCGTGGGCAGCGCAGCAAACGACAAGCGGATGGTCAAGGTGGCGACGCGCGCGCTCGGGCCGAATGCACTGCGCACGGCGCCCGCCAGTGCCACGTCGGCGAGGATGCTCAGTGCCGCCGGCGAGATGCGTCCATCGGCAGCCGCGCAGTGCGCGCCCACCTGCATTTCGACCACGGTGGCCGCCTTGTCGACCTGCGTGTAGGTCAGGTCGAGATAATGCCCGGCAAACATCCAGCCGGGGGTGCGGTAGGCCGCCAGTGCCTGCAGGACGCGGCGCGCGCATGGGCTGAGGTTCATGGATGCACCTGTTGGCTGATCACTCCACCGCTGCTGCGTCCCCCGCATCGGCCTTGGGGCCGGTGTAGCGGTAGGGAATGGAGGTCGGCATAGGTCCCTTGATGCGGTGGCCTTGCTGCGACTGCTCCCAGGCATGGGACAGAATGCCTACCGAGCGCGAGAGGATGAAAATGCCGCGTGCCAGCGCCGGGGCAAAGCCCAGCTCGCCATAGACTGCCGCGGTCACGCCGTCGATGTTCATGGGCAGCGCCTTGCCGGTGCGCCGCTGGATGCCGCGCTCCACCGCGCGCGAGATGCGGGCATAGGTGCCTGCCACATGGCCTTGCTCGGCGGCCTCGTTGACCAGGGCCAGCAGCGGCGCCACGCGCGGATCGATGGGGTGGAAGCGGTGGCCGAAGCCGGGAATGATCTTGCCGTGTTCCGCCACGAAGGCCTCCAGGCCCTGGTCGACGGCGCGGTCCAGCAGCGCTTCAGGGTGGGGGCCCGGCCCCTCGGGCAGCAGCTGCGCAATGCTTTGGTAGAGCATCAGGCATTGCTCGCCTGCACCGCCATGCACGTCGTCCAGCACATTGATGGCCGAGGCCATGGCGCCATTGAGCGGCAGCCCGCAGGTGACCGACATCCGGGCAATCGCAATCGAGGGCGCCTGGGGGCCGTGGTCGACCGCCGCCACCAGCGTAGCTTCGAGCAGGCGCGCCTGCTCGGCGCCGGGCAGGTCGCCGCGCAGCATCAGCCAGATCATCTGCGGGAAGCTGATCTTGCCGATGAGATCCTGGATAGGGATGCCGCGGGTATTGATCACTCCGGGACGGATGTCGATGATGGAGGTGCTCCACCAGTCGGTGGCTTGCTCGAGACGCTGTTCGGCGGATAGCGGTTGTGAGGTGTTCATCGGTCGCGCAATTGAAGGAATGAAAGGGAGGGCGGGCTCAGGCCAGGGCCGCGATGTTCAGCTCGCGCAGGATGTCATCGCCATGCTCGCCGCGCAGCGGCGGCGCGCTGGCCGGACCCGTGGCCTGGCCGTCGACATGAAAGCCGCTGCGCGCCAGCTGCAGCTCGGCCCGGCCTGCATGCCCGAAGGGCACGCTCGCAAACAGCTGGCGGTGCTTCACCTGGGGCTGGCCCAGAGCCTGCTCCATGCTCAGCACCTGTCCGGCGGGAATGCCGGCGGCATTCAGGCGGGCTTCCCAGCTCGCGGCATCGGCCGTCGACAGCTGCTGCTCGATCAGGCCCTTGAGCGCGAAGCGGTTGCTCTTGCGCGCCTCGCGCTCGGCAAAGCGGGCATCGGTCTTGAGTTCGGGCGCGCCGATGATGTCGCACAGCTGCTCGAACTGCTGCTGCTTGTTGGCGGCGATGTTGATCGGTCCATTGCCGGTGCTGAACGTGCCCGATGGGGCGGCGGTGAAATTCTCGTTGCCCATGGGCACGGGCTGCTGGCCGGCAATCAGCAGGTTGGAGACTATCCAGCCCATGGACACCAGCGTCGAGTCGAGCATGGAGACATCGAGCATCGCGCCTTCGCCGGTTTGCGCGCGGCGTACCAGCGCGGCGCAGATCGAGAACGCCGCGGTGATGCCGCCAAGCGTGTCGCACAGCGGATAGCCCACACGCAGCGGCGCGGTCTGCTCGTCTCCCGTAATGCTCATCAGCCCCGACAGGCCCTGGATGATCTGGTCGTAGGCCGGGGACTTGGCCAGCGGACCATCCTGGCCGAAGCCCGAAATGGCGCAGTACACCAGGTCCTTCTTGATCGCCTGCAGCTGCTTGCAGCCCAGGCCCAACCGGTCCATCACGCCGGGGCGGAAGTTCTCCAGCACGACATCCGCCGTCTCGACCAGGCGCTTGAAGGTGTCTATGTCCTGCGGGTTCTTGAGGTCCAGGGCAATGGACCTCTTGCTGCCGTTTTGCGCCAGGAAGGAGGCACCCAGTGAGTGCTGGTTGAGGTCCTTGTCTGCGCCGAGCTGGCGCGCCAGATCCCCTCCATCGGGCGATTCCACCTTGATGACGTCGGCACCCAGCAATGCCAGCTGATAGCCGCAAAAGGGGCCCGAAAGCACATTGGTGAGGTCGAGAACGCGGATGTTCTTCAATAGAGGGGTCATGGTCAAGTCCCGGTTGGCGGGTTGCGGTCGAGGAAGACGGAGGGGTCTCCTCCAAAATGGGTACTGATCTTGGCCGCGCCGGCCAGCAAGTGGCCCTGCATCGACTGGATGGCTTCGGGGGTGAAGCGGTGCAGCGGGCCGGATACCGACAACGCCCCTTCGAGCTTCTGGTCAACGCCGAAGACCGGGCAGGCTATGGCCGCGGTTTCCTGGTCACGTTCGCCCATCGTGAGGCACAGCAGGCCCTGGCGGATGGCGTCGTAGCGCTCGCCGGGCTCGCCGGCAAACGCCAGCAGGACATGCCCGCCGGCGCCGCGGTCCAGCGACAGCAGCTCATCTTGCTGCACGTTGTCGCTGATGGCGCGGGAAGAGGAGATGCGGTAGGCGCACAGCCGCTTGTCGCCGGCGCGGGTGTACAGCGCCGCGCTTTCCCCGGTCAGAGCCGCGAGCTCGCGCAGCACCGGCATGACGAATTCGGAGGGGTGCAGGCTGCTGCGGTAGATGGAGGCGAGCTGCAGCGGCGCCGGCCCCAGGGTGTAGATGCCTTCGCGGTCCCGATAGAGGTAGCCGGCCATTTCCAGCGATTCCGCCAGCCGCAGCACGGTGCTCTTGTAGAGCCCGGTGTGCTCGGCCAGCTGCGTGAGCGTGAAGCTGCGCCGCTGTTTGGAGAACGCGGCCAGCAGCGACAGTGCGCGGTTCACTGCGGCAACGCCGACGCCGTCGGCGTTGTCTTCCAGGGGCGTTGCAGGGGATGTTTTGCGCATGCGTGGAGATGGTGTCGTTGGAGTGGTCATTGTAAATGATGTTCTGAAAAATAAGAAAACTTATTGGCAAATAGAACATTGCAAAAATAAAAATGGATTTCTGCGCAATTTCCTGGATAAAATTCGCTCATTCGAACTACAAATTTGTTGTGCGCATCGATTTTGTGGTTTGCTGGCTGTAGATGATGGAGACGTAAGACATGAAAATTGCCCGCTTTAACGAAGGTCGCATCGGCATCGTCGTCGGTGAAGAATTGCTCGATGTGACGGACGTCGTCGGTGTCGATCCCCAGCAGTGGCCGCCGGTCGGCGCCGTGCAGATGATCGCAGCATGGACGCAGCTGCGTGCCAAGGTCGAAGCCGCGCTCGACAGCGCCCCGCGCCTGGCATTGTCGGCGGTGCGGCTGCTGACGCCCGTGCCCTGGCCCAACAAGGTCATCGCCTATCCCGTGAACTACAACGATCACGGCCAGGAAATGCAGGCCAACTACCGCGCCACGCACCAGGGCTTCTTCCTCAAGCCCGCGTCGTCGCTGTGCGGCGCCAGCGATGTCATCGAGCTGCCCGACCTGCCCGGACGCGAGGTGCACCACGAGGCCGAGCTGGGCATCATCATCGGCAAGTCGGGCCGCAATGTGCGCCGCGAGGACTGGCAGGAGTACGTCTTCGGCTACGCCTGCCTGATGGACATGGTGGTGCGCGGACGCGAGGAGCGCGTGTTCCGCAAGGCCTACGACACTTTCTGTCCGGTGGGCCCGTGGATCACCACGGCCGATGAGGTCAGCGATCCCGCCAACCTGGCGATGAAGCTCTGGGTCAATGACGAGCTGCGCCAGAGCGCCAACACCAGGGATCTGGTGCTGGACATCCCGGGAATGATCGAGATGGCGGCTTCGGTGATGACGCTGGAACCCGGCGACATCATCGCCACCGGCACGCCGGCGGGCGTGGGCCGGATCGTCGATGGCGACGTGGTGCGCATCCGCATCGACCAGCTCGGCGAGATGTGCATGAAGGTGGTGCAGGGTAGCTCGGGCCGCACGGTGGTGTTCGAGAACCCCTACGTGCTGGACATCAAGAAACAACCGCTGGTGGCCTGAGATGAACAAGCTCGATTCGCTGGAGTCCCTGTACCAGGCCTTTGACGGCCTGAGCGTGGAAGGCGGCTGGCACCGCCGCGCGCCCGCCCTGTGGGCCGAACCGCGCAAGAACTTCGAGCCTTTCCGCTGGCGCTACGCCGACGTCAAGCCTATCCTGAACGCCGCCGGCCATCTGGTGGACCATGCAATGGCCGACCGGCGCAACCTGACCATGACCAACCCCGTGGAAGGCAACCTTTATGCCACGGTGCGCTCGATGGTCGCGGCCTACCAGCTGATCAAGCCCGGCGAGACCGCCGATGCCCACCGCCACACGCCCAATGCGCTGCGCATCATTCTCGAAGGCAAGGGCACCTACACCGTGGTCGATGGCACGCGCGTCGAGATGCGCCCCGGCGACGTGCTGCTGACGCCCAGCTGGGCCTGGCACTCGCATTCCAGCAACGGCAACGAGGACTGCTACTGGGTGGATGTGCTCGATGTGCCGCTGGTGCACCTGATGGAAGGCATGTTCTTCGAGCGCCATCCCGACAAGCTCGAACCCGATGTAGTCGATGCCGACAGCTCGCCGATTGCTTTTCGCTGGGAAGACACGCTTGCGGCGCTGGCCGCCGCGGCCCCGCCCGCGCATGGCATGGCGCAGCGTGAGGCCGAGCTGGGCAATCCGGCGCTGCGCACCGTGGCCCTGCATGCGCAGCGTTTCAATGCGGGCTTTCGCTCGGCCCTGTGCCGCACCACGGCCAACAGCATCTTCACGGTGATCCAGGGGCGCGGCCGCAGCGTGGTCGACGGCGAAACCATCGAATGGGCGATGGGCGATGTGATCGCCATTCCCGCCTGGCGTGCCTACCGCCATGAAGCCGATGTCGAGAGCTTCATGGTGCGTGCCAGCGATGAACCGGTGATGCGCGCCATCGGCATGCTGCGCGAAGAAGTGATCAGCGAAAGCGTCTAGATCGGCCCCCAGGGCGCTGGCGGGGAAGCAGGACAGGCGCATGCATGCCGCCGCACCCCACCCGTGCCCGTGAAAATTTCCAAGGAGACAAGTTCATGCAACGTCGCACTGTTTTGCAAGCGGGCTGCGCCGCGGCCATCGCCACCGCGGGCGCCGCCGCAGCGGCTTCCGCGAAAGCCTATCCCAGCGGTCCGATCCGTATCGTGACCCCTTATGACGCGGGCAGCACGGTGGACATCACCAGCCGCCTGGTCGCCGAAGGGCTGAGCAAGCGCCTGGGGCAGACCGTGATCGTCGAGAACCGCCCCGGCGGCCAGGGCGCCATCGGGATGAACGCGCTGCTCGGCGCTCCGGCCAACGGCTACACGCTGCTCACCGACACGCCGGCCTCGGCCATCAACCCCAGCCTCTACAAGAGCCACCAGAGCCGCTACGACGCGGCCCGCGATCTCGCGCCGGTCGCGCAGCTGATGTCGCTGCCGTTCGCCATCGCCGTCGCGCCCCAGGTTCCGGCCAGGACGATAGGCGAGTTGGTCGCGCTGCTCAAGGCCAGGCCCGAGTCGCTCAATGCCGCGGTTGCCGGCACTTCCACGCGCCTGGCGGGCGAACTGTTCTGCATGCAGGCCGGCGTCAAGATGATGCCCGTGAACTACAAGGGCGCGATGTCGGCCATGCAGTCGGTGATGAAGAACGAGACCCAGGTGGTGTTTCTCGACGCCGCGAACCTGGCGCCCTTCATCGAGGCCGGCAAGCTGCGCGGCCTGCTCATCACCGGGGAGCAGCGCTGGCCGGTGCTGGCGCAGGTGCCCACGGCCAAGGAGGCGGGCTACGGCCAGTTCGCTGCCAGCACCTGGTTCGGCATGTTCGCGCGCGCCGGCACGCCGCAACCGATTCTCGACGCCCTCAATGCGGCGATCCGCGACGTCATGGCGTCGCCGGCGCTGGCCGCCTACCTGAGCCAGCGCGGCGCCCATCCCTCGCAGCGCAGCGCCGCCGAGTTCAAGCAGTTTTTCCAGCAGGAAATCAGCCTCTGGCGCGATGTGATCGTCAAGGCTGACATCACGGTCGAATGAATCCAACCAGGAGTAGCAAGATGAAAGTAATTATTGCCGGTGGCGGTATCGGGGGCATGTCGGCGGCGCTGGGACTGCTGCGCAAGGGCATCGATGTCGAGATCTACGAGCAGGCACCCGAGATCAAGGAAGTCGGCGCGGGCATTCAGATCAGCCCCAATGGCTGCCGCGCGCTGGACGCGCTGGGCGTTTTCCAGACCCTGCAGAAGCTTTCGTGCGACCCGGTGCGCAAGGAGTTCCGGCTGTGGAACACGGGCAAGGCCTGGCCATTGTTCGACCTGGGCAAGAGCGCCATCGAGAAATACGGCTATCCCTACCTGACGGTCTACCGCCCCGACCTGCTCGACACGCTGGCCAACGCCGTGCGTGCGCTCAAGCCCGACGCCATCCATCTGGGCTGCCGCGCAGCCGGCCTGGAGCAGGACGACACCGGCGCCACGCTGGTGCTGGCCGACGGCCGCAAGATCCGCGGCGACGTGCTGATCGGCGCCGACGGCTGGCGCTCGGTGATCCGCAACACGCTGTGGGGCGAGTGCAATCCCGAGTTCTCCGGCATGGTGACCTGGCGCGGCCTGATCCCCATGGACCGGCTGCCGCCGCACATGCAGGCGCATGTGGGCAGCACCTGGATAGGCCCGGGCGCGCATGTGGTGAGCTACCCGCTGCACCGCGGCGAGATCATGAACTTCGTGGCCACCATCGAAGGCAAGACCTGGACCACCCAGGCCGGCTGCGAGCCCGGCACCACCGAGGAATGCCTGGCCGATTTCGCGGGCTGGCACGCGGATGTGCAGACCATGATCCGCCTGAGCCCCACGCTGCTCAAGTGGGCGCTGATGAAGCGCGAGCCCATTGAGCGCTGGTCGCTGGGCCGCGTCAGCCTGATGGGCGACGCCTGCCATGCGACGCTGCCTTTCCTGGCCCAGGGCGCGGTGCACTCCATCGAAGACGGCGTGGTGCTCGCGCGCTGCCTGGAAGAAGGCCAGACCATGCCCGCGGCGGCGCTGCAGCGCTACGAGAGCGCGCGCATCGAGCGCACCAGCCGCATGGTGCGCGGCGCCACGTCCAACACCGGGCGTTTCCACAGCCCCGAGCTGGCGACGGAAGAGTCCGCCGACCGGTATCTGGCGCGCGAGTGGAGCAGCGAGCCCATCGCCGACCGCTACGACTGGCTTTACGCCTACGACGCGGCCAAGGTCGCCATCTGAGCCAGCCCTGCCCGGGCGGGCCCGAGACGGCCCGCCCGCACCGCTGAGCGCGAAAGCCGCTCAGCAAGCCTGCGCGCTGCGCGCGCCTTGTTCCCCACCCATGCCAAACGCCTGCCGCGTCGCAGGCGCGGCCGCGCCATGTCCGCACGGCGCCGGCCAGGCGACCATCCCCAGCGATAGGAAAGAGATGATCTCAGCAACCGACACGGCGAGCTACCCCGATACGCTACTGCTGATCGACAACCGGTGGGTCGAAGCCACGGGCGGCAAAAGCATACAGGTGCTCAACCCGGCCACGGGCCAGGCCATAGGCAAGGTGGCGCATGCCAGCGTCGCCGACCTCGACCGGGCGCTGGCCGCGGCGCAGCGCGGCTTCCTGCGGTGGCGCGACGTCAGCGCGCACGACCGCTCCAGCGTGCTGCGCCGCGCGGCGGCGCTGCTGCGCGAGCGCGCCGACGGCATTGCGCGCAACCTGACGCAGGAGCAGGGCAAGCCGCTGGCCGAAGCGCGCGGCGAAGTGCTGGCCGGGGCGGAAATCCTCGAATGGTTTGCCGACGAAGGCCTGCGCGTCTACGGCCGCATCGTGCCGGCGCGCAATCTGGGCGTGCAGCAGATGGTGCTCAAGGAGCCCGTCGGCCCGGTGGCTGCTTTCACACCCTGGAATTTCCCCATCAATCAGGTGGTGCGCAAGCTCGGCGCGGCGCTGGCCACGGGTTGCTCCTGCCTGGTCAAGGCGCCCGAGGAAACGCCTTCGGCGCCGGCGGCGGTGATTGCCGCCCTGGTCGATGCGGGACTGCCGCCCGGAGCCGTGGGCCTGGTGTTCGGCGACCCGGCGCAGATATCCGCCTACCTGATCGCCAGCCCGGTGATACGCAAGCTCACCTTCACCGGCTCCACGCCGATAGGCAAGGAGCTGGCGGCGCTGGCCGGCCGTCACATGAAGCGCGTGACCATGGAGCTGGGTGGCCATGCGCCGGTGATCATTGCCGAGGACGCCGACATCGCGCTGGCCGCGCGCTGCACCAGCGCCGGCAAGTTCCGCAACGCGGGCCAGATCTGCATCGCGCCCACGCGTTTTCTTGTGCACGCGAGCATCCTGCAGGATTTTGCCGCGGCGTTTGTCGCGCAGGCGCGCGCGCTGCAGGTCGGCAACGGGCTGGACGCAGACACCACCATGGGCCCGCTGGCGAATGCACGGCGCATCACGGCGATGCAGGCACTGGTCGAGGATGCCTGCGGCCGTGGCGCGGCGCTGGCCACCGGTGGTGAGCGCCTGGGCAGCAGCGGGAATTTCTGGGCGCCCACGGTGCTGACCGATGTGCCGCGCGCTGCCCAGGTCTTCAACGAGGAGCCGTTCGGCCCCATCGCCGCGCTGCAGGCCTTCAGCCGCATCGAGGACGCGATCGCCGAGGCCAACCGCCTGCCTTTCGGCCTGGCTTCCTATGCCTATACGCGCTCGCTGCGCACGGCCCATCAGCTGGCGCACGGCCTGGAAGCCGGCATGCTGTGGATCAACCAGCCGGCCTCGGCGTCGGCCGAAATGCCGTTCGGCGGCGTGAAGGACTCGGGCTATGGCTCCGAAGGCGGGCCAGAAGCGCTCGAGTCCTATCTGAACATCAAGAGCGTGTCCATCATGGCGCTATAAGGAGAAAGGCCTGACGGCGGGTGGCAAGCAGCTGCTGGCCGCCGCAGTCCGTCGGCTCAATGCGCGGCCGGCAGAGTGGTCGCGCTGAACGGCTGTATGCCGGCAATCGCCAACTGCAGCAGATTGCGCAGCTGCGACAGGCCCTTGGCCACATCGGGCTTGTCCGACACCAGCCAGTTGTGCAGGTTCTGGTTGTAGATGGCCCACCACAGCTCGGCAACCAGTTCGGCCGAGACCTCGGGGCGCAGAAACCCGGCACTCTGCTTGTCGCGCACGATGGCCGCCAGGCTCTGCAGCAAGGTGGGTTTCCAGGCCGCATAGCGCAGGGCTTCGGGGCCTGAAGGTCGGCCCAGCAGCACCACGCCGACCTCGCGCCTGGCCTGGCGCGCCATTTCGGGGTACTGGGCCCAGTAAGTCATGTCGCGGCCGGCGAAATCCATCAGTATCTCGATCAGCGGCCGGGTCACGGTCTCGCTGCCGAAGCGGTCGGCGCGCAGCACTTCAAGATCATCGTTGATGATCATCAGCAGCAGTTCGGACTTGGTCGGCGCGTAGGCAAACAAGGTGCCTTGCGATACATCCGCGCGATCGGCGATCTCGCGCGTGGTCGCGGCTTCGTAGCCACGTTCCAAAAACACCGTGCGCGCCGCTTCCTTGATACGGATGCGGCGGCGCTGTTTTCCGCGTTCGCGAACACTCAAGGTTTCAGTGGGGAGGGTGAGTTCTTCGGACATGTAGGTGACTATGCCGCGGCGGTGCATTCACACTCAGGCGGCGAAGTTAACGGTAGCGGCTTTTTCCACCGTGCAAAAACGAGCAATGCTCTGTATCGAATTCTGGTGCTCCTGCTCGGAGTGTGCACAGCAGGCATCCTCGATCACGATGACCTCGAAGTCGCGGTCATGGGCATCGCGGACACAGGCCTGTACCACGGCTTGCGTGGCGACACCCGAACAGTATATGCGGCGAATACCTGCGGCGTTGAGCTGGGCTGTCAGAGTGGTCGAGTAGAACGGGCTGACACGGTGCTTGGTGACCTGGATGTCGCCCGGGCGCTGTTCCAGCGCGGGGTGGATTTCCGTGCCCCAGGTGCCGAGCTGGAACATGCCGGCCTTGGCCGCGCCGCCAAACAGCGGCGAACCTGCCGGACACTCGTGGTAGTCGGCCGAGAAGCCGACGCGCACAAAGCCGATCTTCACACCGGCGGCGCGCGCGCGCGCTATGGCCAGCTGGGTGTTTTCCAGCGTGCGGCGCTGCTGGAGCAGGGGGCCCATGGGGCCCTTGGCGGCCGGGCCATCTTCATGGACCAGTTCGTTTTGCATATCCAGCACGAGGTAGACAGAGGAGGTCATGGGTGAAAGTCTCTCAGTAAGTGGTAGAGGAAGGAAACGCGGACGAGAGTTCGCGGTAGCGGCTGTCATAGGTTTTGATCGTGCCGCGCGCCACCAGCGACGCGATGTCGATGGGGCGCAACTGCGGCGGCTTGAGCGGCGTGTCGCTGACGACCTGGCTGGCGCGCAGCGCCGCCACGCGCTCGGGGGGCAGCTGCAGCGACTCGAGCACGGCGGCGTTGTCCTCGCCGAAATGCGGGGCCCGCCGCCGTATGCCCACCTGCGCGCCCTGCCATTGGTAGGGCCGGCCAATCAGTGCGCGCACGCCGATGTCGCCGCCGAAGTCGACGCGCTCGAAGAAGCCGCGCGCCAGCAGCTGCGGCTCGCGCAGCAGGTCGCCGGCGTCGTTGACGGCGCCGGCGGCCACGCCCGCAGACTGCAGCTGCTCGGCCGCGGACTGGGCGCCGCGCTGCAGGCACCAGGCGCGGCAGGCGCTCTCTATCTGCTGCGCGGCTGCGCCTTCGGGCAGGTCCAGGATGCACAGCAGCTGCGCCAGGGCCGGTGCACGGCCAGCGCTGACCGCCACCCACTGGTTGTCGCCCGCAGCCGGGAACACGCCGCTGAACGCGGCGCCCCACTCGGCATTGCCGCGGCAGGCGACATCGGGCCCGCCGCCCTGCACGGCAATGAAGGCTTCAGGAATGACCATCGCGCCCAGCTGGTACATGCCCAGGTCTATCCACTGGCCCTGGCCGGTCTTTTCGCGGTGCACCAGCGCCGCCATGATGCAGCTCATGCCCGACCAGGCGGCGAGGAAGTCCGGATAGGACTGGCCGACCTTGGTAGCGGCTTCGCCGGCGTAGCCCGCATAGGCGCTCAGGCCCATGGTGGCCTCGAGGGTCGTGCCCTGGGCCTTGAATTCGGACCAGGGGCCGGTGGAGCCATAGCCGGTATTCGACAGCATGACCAGGCGCGGGTTCAGCGCGGCGAGCCTCTCATAAGTCAGGCCCCAGCCGCGCATCACCCGCGGGGTGAAGTTGTCGATCAGCACATCGCTTTGCGCCACCAGTTCGCACAGCACCTCGCGTCCGGCGGCGGTCTGCAGGTCCAGAACGAGCGAGCGCTTGCCGCGGTTGAGCATCTGGAAAGTCGAGCAGCGGTTCCAGCCGGCCTCGCCCGGATCGTTGTCCACCAGATAGCCAAAGCCGCCGGCGCGCAGCTGGTCCAGTCGCTTGGGCGCTTCGATCTTGATGACTTCTGCGCCCAGGTCGGCCAGCAGCGCGCCCATGTAGGGCGCGGCAAAGACGGTGGACAGGTCGAGCACGCGCAGCCCCGCCAGAGGCGCTGGCGGTGCGCAGGGCGCCAGCGCTGGCGCGTGCGCCGGTGCCCGGCGTGCGCTTGCCGCCGCGGCTTCGGCCAGTGCTTCGGCCAGCGGCTTGCTGCCCAGCGCCGGGGCGGGCTGGCGCAGCGCCACCGGCGTTGCCGACAGATGGGCGATGCGTGCCGGCAGCTTCCATGGCGCGCCGTGCACAGCGCCCGCCTCGACCCAGATATCGCGTTGCGCCAGATGGTCGCACTCCATCAATTGCGCGGCCGATTGCAGCACGCCGCTGAGCAGGCCTTCCTCGTTGGCCTGCTCGAACAGTTCGCGGCCCGAACGCTGCGCCAGGCAGGCGTGCAGCAATGCGCGCAGTTCTTCGGCATGGTCGATGCGACCTTGCTGCGAGGCAAAGCGCGGGTCGCACAGGCGTGGCTCGCCCAGCAGCTGGGCAAAGCGCTCCGGCCCGTACAAAGGGTTGACCTGCAGCGTGACATAGCCATCGCGCACCGGCAGCGGCTCGCCGCTGAGCAACGGGTCCTGCACCGCCGAGCGGCGCGCGGCCACCACGCCCGCCAGCGAGTAGGCCGGGAACACCGACACCAGCTCCGAGGCGACGACTTCCATGCACGACAGGTCGACCAGGCTGCCCTGGCCGGCGCGCAGCGCATGAAAGTAGGCCGCCATCGCGGTGTAGGCGCCATTGAGGCCGGCGCAATAGGCCGACTGGCGCAGACCCGGCTTGAGCGGCTCGCGGTCTTGCAGGCCGCTGAAGGACATGATGCCGCCCATGGCCTGCAGCACCAGATCGCCGCCCTGCCAGTGGGACTTGGGGCCCTGCGAGCCGAAGTCGCTCACCGCCACGATGGCCAGGTGCGGGAAGCGCTGGTGCAGCGCCTGCGCAGTCCAGTTCCAGGCCTGTGTCGCCTCCGCGGGGCCCAGGCCGTAGATCAGGATGTCGGCGCCTTGCAGCAGCTGCGCCAGCGTGTGCGCGTCCTGCGGCATTGCCGGATCGAGTTGCAGGCTTTGCTTGTTCCAGTTCAGGTATTCGAACAGCGCGCTGTGCGCTGCGCCGGGGACGTAGGGGCCCTCGCGGCGCAGCGCATCGCCTTGCGGGCCTTCGATCTTGAGCACCTGCGCGCCGAAGTCGCCCAGCAGCCGCGCGCCGAACTGGGCTGCCAGATGGCTGCCGAGTTCGACCACGCGCGCGCCATGCAGCGCACCGGTGGAGGGGGCGTCATGCGTCATGGCTGGCAAACGCGTCGGGATAGGGATAGGGCACGACTTTGCCCTGTTGGAGCGGCAGCACGCCGATGGCCGTGCCGGGCGTGCTTTCCTGGCCGTCCTGGTTGCGGATGCCGATCTCGCAGGTCACGTAGCCCATGCCATCGCGCTCCTCGAGCGCGGTGATCCGCCCCCAGGCGGTCAGGGTGCTGCCGGCGACATCCAGCTTGCGGAAGCTGAAGTCGATCTTCCACAGCCAACCTGCAGGCGTCAGCCATTCGCGCATCATCTGCACCAGGAAGTGCTGCTTCCAGGTGCCGTTGACCGGCAGGCCGGGCAGCTTGTCGTGTTCCGTGGCGAACGGCAGGTCGTAGTGGATGCGGTGCCAGTTCTCGATGGCGGCCGACCAGCGCATCAGGTGCGAGGTTGTGATGGGGCCGCGCACCAGCGCGGTGATGTCGTCGCCCACGCGCAGGTCCTCGAAGACCGGGGCATTGTTGCTAGCTTGGCTCATTCCTGTATCTCCTGGATCAGCGCGCGAGTTCGGTGTGGACGATGCGCAGCAGCTTTTCGCCATGCTGGTTGGTGTAGAGCGTCTCGGTCTTGAAGACGATCATCGGACCCGAGGAGGACTCGCGCTCGCTGAGCTCAACGTAGCGCGACTGGCGGCTGACCAGGTCGCCGAGCTTGGCCAGCTGGAAGAACTCGCAGGCATAACCGCCGTTGAGCAGCCGTTTGAACGGCAGGTTCAGGCTGGGCAGGCCCTTGCTGACGGTGCCGCCCATGCCGTCCCAGTCGGGCTTGTCCTGGAAGCGCTCGAAGGTATCGGGCGTGCCCGCGGGGCGCGCGAACAGGTGCATGGGCTGCAGCGGCGTGGCGACCGGCACGCCAAAGCCACGGCGTTCGGCCTCGATCGGATCCCAGTGCACGGGATCGCTTTCCATCACGGCCTGGGTGAAGCGGCGCAGCGTGTCGGGGCCCAGCGGCGTGGGCGCGGTCTGCACTTCGCCGGCGATGCCGATCAAGGCCTGCATTTCTGGAGTGATATGGGACATGTCGTCTTCCTTTGCGCGGGTTTACTTGAGCAGCTGACGCGCGATCAGCATCTTTTGCATCTCGGTCGTGCCGCCGCCGATCTGCAGGTGGCGCAGCAGGCGGTAGAACACCGTGAGCGGCAGCTCCAGGGCTTCGCCCATGGCGCCATGGATCTGGATCGCGTGGTCCAGCGTGCGGGCGCCCCATTCGCCGGCGGTGAACTTGACCAGCGAGGCCTCGTTGCGCACGTCCTCGCCGCGGTCGCCGCGCGCGGCGGCGGCGTACGTCATGGCGCGCAGCGCCTCAATGTCCACGTGCATGTCGACCAGGCGCCACTGGATGGCCTGGCGCTCGGACAGCGGCTTGCCGAAAGTCACGCGCTGCTTGGCCCATTCCACCGACATGTCGAGCGAGCGCTGCATGCGGCCCAGCGCCTGGGGCGCACGCAGCAGGCGGTCATGGATCGTGAGCCAGCGCTGGCCCAGGCGAAAGCCGTTGCCCACGGCGCCCAGCACGTTGCCGTCCGGAACGAACACGTTGTCGAAATGCACCACGTACTGCGCCGAGCGCGAACCCAGCCAGGTGCGGATGCCGCTTTCCTCGATGTGCAGGCCTGGGGTGCCCTTTTCCACGATGAACATCGTGATGCCGCCGCGCTGGCGCTTCTCGGCATCCGTCACCGCCTGCACCTGGATGATGTCCGAGCTCATGGCGTTGGAGATCCACATCTTGGTGCCATTGATCAGCCAGCCGCCTTCGGTCTTGGTGGCGCGGGTCTGCATCATGCCGCCGGGGTCCGAACCCGCATTGGCCTCGGTCTGCGCGAAGCAGGCGGTCTTGTCGCCGGCAATCACCGGCTTGAGAAAGCGCTCGACCTGGTCGCCGGTGGACTCGTACAGGATGTTGGGCACGGACGCCATGGGAAACGGCACGGCGCAGTAGTGCAGTTCCTCGCTGACGACGATCTGGGCCAGCAGGCCCATGCCGGTGCCGCCGTGCTCCTCGGGCACGGTCATGTTCCACAGGCCGGTGTCCTTGGAGATTGCCACCAGCCGGTCGACGACCTTCTGGTCGAACACGCCCTTGAGGTTTTCCATCGCCGCGCCATAGGTGGCCCAATCGCTGGCCAGGTACTGCTGCTCCAGCGGCATCAGTTCGTCGCGCACGATGCGGCGCGTCATGTCGCGGATTTCCTGGACCATGGGAGGAAGCTGGAAGCTCGGGGCGTCCGCATCGAATTCGGCAACTGCGTTCATGTTCATTCTCGGTAAAGGTTGTTGGGGCGTGCCACTGCCCGCAGCGCACCCGAAGGGCGCCGTGCAGGCGTGGCAATGCGGCGGTGTAAGGCGGGCGCCGCGGCGGCTCAGGCGGCGACGGCCTGGGCCTGGCGCACCCGGTCGCGGATGCGGTCGAGGTTGCGCCCCAGCTTCACGCGGCCGGGCAGCGGGTGGCCGACGATCTCCTCGGCCAGCTGCGCGCACTCGATCAGCTTGTCCAGGTCGATGCCGGTCTCTATGCCCATCTCGTTGAGCATGAACACCAGGTCTTCGGTGCAGACGTTGCCGGCCGCGCCCGGGTTGCCGGCAAACGGGCAGCCGCCCAGGCCGCCGACGCAGGCGTCAAACGAAGTCACGCCCATCTCCAGGCCGGCATAGGCGTTGGCGATGCCCATGCCGCGGGTGTCGTGCAGGTGCAGGCCGATCTGCTTGTCGGGGAAGCGCTCGCGGATGGCGCCCACGGTGCGGCGAATCGCCACCGGCGTGGCCCAGCCCATGGTGTCCAGCAGGCTGATGCGTTCGGGCTGCAGGTCATTCTCCCGGGCGATGCGCAGGCCGGCGTCGATCAGCGACAGCACGCGCTCGAGCGGGATGTCGCCGTCGAAGTTGCAGCCGAAGGCCGAGGCGACGTTCACATTGCGCACCGGAATCTGGCTGGCGGCGAAGTTGGCGGCGATACGGCTGGCTTCGGCCTGGTTGTGCTCGAAGCTGGAGTTCTGGTTCTTCTGCAGGAAGGTGGCCGAGGCGGTGAGCGTGATCGCGCCGGTGATGTCCAGCACGCCCGTGCCCTTGGCGCGGTCCAGGCCCTTTTCGTTGAGCCACACGCCGGTGTACTTCACACCGGGCTGGCGCGTGATGCGCCGGCAGATCTCGTCGGCGTCGGCCATCTGCGGCACCACCTTGGGATTGACAAACGAGCAGACCACGATCTGCTGCAGGCCGGTCAGCGACAGGGCGTCGATCAGGCGCACCTTGTCGTCGGTGCTGATCTGGCCTTTTTCAATCTGGAAACCTTCGCGCGGACCTTCTTCTTTGATGGCAACCGCTTTGGGGAAGTCGTACATGGCAATTCCTCGTCACAATGAAATGGAAATCGGGGCAGGGGGCTCAGGCGCCCATCACGTTGAGCAGCGCATGGCGTTTTTCCACCGTGACCGCGTGGATGGCGCGCTGCAGCGCGGGCAGCAGCTGCTCGCGGGTCGAGACCTTTTCGCCGTAGCCGCCCGAGGCCTGGGCATACAGCTCGAAGTCCGGCATATGACCCAGGCCCGACAGCGGGGCGTGGCCATGTTCCTTGACGTGGGCGCGCGTGGCGCCATCGGGGTAGACGGCCAGCGTGGTCTGCTCCACGGCCTGCCAGTGGTGGTTGTTGAAGACGATCATCAGCACCGGCAGACCATGCATTTCCGCCGCCTGGTGGCACGACGCCGGGTTGGTGAACATGTAGGCGCCGTCACCTTGCACGCAGATCACCAGCTTGTCGGGCGCGGCCTGCTGCGCGCCCAGTGCCGCGGGAAAGCCCCAGCCCAGGCCGCCGGCGGTGGAGTTCAGGAAGTAGGAGCCGGGCTGGGTGAACGACATGTGCTCGGCCCGTATCGTGTACTCGCTGATGACGATGGAGTCCTCGCCACGCACCTGGTCGATGGCGCTCGACAGGTATTGCTTGGTGATCAGGCCGCCCTGGGCCTGGTCCTGCGCCACTTGCTGCGCGAGGGTGGCGCGCCAGGCCTGGCTGTCCGCGCTGATCGTGGCGGCGCGCGCCGCGGCGCTGTCGGCGGCGGCTATGCGTGCCAGCTCGGCGGCCAGCGCCTGCAGGAACGGCAGTGCGCGCGACACCAGCGTCACCGTGGACTGGAAGCTGCGCAGCGGCAGATCCTGGAACAGCGGGTCCACTCCGATCTGTGCAATGAAGGCGTCGGCGGCGGGCTCGGCCCGCCCGGGCACCCAGGGCACGTCGCTTTCCAGCGCGATCACCACGTCGGCGCGGGCCACCACGGCCGTTGCGTCATGTCCCAGGTGGTGGGGGTGGTCATACGGCACGTTCACATAGTGGCCCATGCTTTCGGCCACGCCGATGCCGTAGTTGCGCAGCAGGGCGTCGATCACCGCCACGGTCTGGGTGTCGGCACCGCTGGAGCTGACGACAAACAGCGGATACCTGGCCTGCTTGATGGCCTGCGCGATGCGTGCCACGCCATGGGGATCGGGATAGGCGGGGCTGACCACGGGCTGGGCCGGGCGGCGCTGGTAATCGGCGGGCATGGGCTGGGCCAGCACTTCGCGCGGCAGCGTCAGGTAGATCGGGCCGCGCGGCTCGGCCATGGCGATCGACAGGCCGCGGTCCACGACTTCGTCGACATTGCGGCCATCGCGCAGTTCGTAGTCCCACTTGACCAGCTCGCGCGCCATGCCCGCCTGGTCGAACATTTCCTGCGCCCAGTGGATGGGACTGTTGCGTGCGCCGAGCACGCCTTTTTCATACAGCGGAGTGCGTCCCGCCGTGAAGAACATCGGCACCTGGCTGCGCGCCGCATTCATCAGGCCGCAGACCGCATTGGCTGCCCCCACGGTCACATGCAGCATCACCGCCTGGGGCTTGCCGGTGACCATGTAGTAGCCATGGGCCATGCCCACGGCCAGGTTTTCATGCACGGCGACCACGGGCGTGGGAAAGTCCTGGCCCGTCTGCGCGCCCTTGGCATAGGCCTCGACGATGGGCGCGGTGTCGGTGCCCGCGCCAATGTAGAAGTAGTCGATGCCGCGCGTCTTGAGCAGGGACAGATAGGCTTCGGCCACCGAAGCGGAGGAAGTGTCGGAAGCCGGTGGCGCGGCGGCGTCGCCGGGCAGTTCTCGGAGCATGTTCATTGCGTATCCTGCAGAAAGTGGGAGCGGGGTGAAGAAGGCAAGACGCCAGCTGGCTATGCGGCTTGCAGCAAGGCGGCAAAAGTGTCGAAGTCGTGGTGCGCTTGCAGTTGGTCCACGGCCTGTTCCAGCGCTTCAAAGCGCGCCTGGCCCAGCGGCGGCGCAATCAGCGACTGCGCCTTGGCACGCAACTCGGCCGCGGAAATCGGGTTGCGCGCATGCCCTTTGGCGAACTGCACCTGGGCCTGCAGGCGGCGGCCGTCGACGCACTGCAGCTTGAGCAGCGGGCCGTGCACATGCTCGGCCGGCAGGTCTGCGTGCAAGGCCGTGTGCGCGATCAGGCGACGCACTTCCGGGTCGTCGGTCTGCAGCGGCGCGAACTGGGGCAGATCGGCGCGGCCGCTGAGCGCGGTCACCGCCAACGCATAGGGCATGCTCATTTGCGCTTCCAGCACGTTGTCCACGCGATGGCTCCCGACGAGCTTGACGGTATGTGCGGGGCAATGCACATCGATGCGGGCGATGTCCTGGGCGCGCAGGCCATGGGCGGCGCGCAGCTCCAGCAGGGCATCGATGGCGCCGTGGGACGCGCGGCAGCAGGCGTAGGGCTTGATACCCGTGAGGGCAATCGCGTTGAATTCCCCCAGCTGTTCGAGCACGCGCTGCGGCTGAGCATGCGCGCCGCAATAGGTGGTGAAGAAACCGCCCCAGGGCGCTTCGAGAATCTGCGCCGGCCCGGTCATGCCGGCCTGGGCCAGGTAGGCGGCCGTGACGCCGGTCTCGGCGGCCTTGCCCGGGTGCATGCGCTTGGTCATGGCGCCGTCCTGCATGAAAGCCCAGACGCCGCCCATGTACGAGCCGGCGATGCCCAGCGCCTGCGCCGTGCGATCGGCGTCTAGCCCGAGCACGCGGGCGGCGGCCAGGGCCGCGCCGAACGTGCCGCAGGTGGCCGTCGAGTGCCAGCCCAGAGCGTTGTGCGGGCGGTAGCCGCCGGCGGCATTGAGCATGCGTCCCGCCAGGTCGTAGCCGGCGGCAATCGCCGTCATCACCGTCGCGCCGTCGGCGCCGCAGCCCTGGGCCACGGCCATGACGGCGGGAACGACCACGGCGCCGGTATGCCCGCAGCCATCGAAGTCGTCGAGCTCGCGCGCATGCGCTGCCGTGCCATTGACCAGCGCGGCCTGGGGCGCGGGCAGCTTCAGGTCCGTGCCCCACAGCGCAGCGCCGGCCGCGCTGCCTGCCTGGCCGTGGATGGCCAGCATGCCGGCGCGCACGGCCGCGGTTTCCTCGGCGTCTATGCCCGCCATACCCGCGGCCAGCGTATCCAGCAGGCGCTGGCGAACCATGTCCACGTCGGTCTGCGGCAGTTCGTCGAAAGTACGTTGCGCCCAATGCTGCGCCACGCGCTGCGTCAGGCTACGCAGGGAGTCCTTGGTGGCGCTGGAATTCTGAGCATTGGTATTTGTTTGATGCATGTTGTAATTTTAAAGCGCACTTCAAAATTACAGCAAGCCTTTGCAGATAGGTACTATCCCTGAATGCCAACGGGCCGCACAGCGGGCCTGGCACCATTCCAGAATTCCTCAAATGGTTTCACTTCAGGTGCTGTGCCCCGGGAAACAATCGGGCGCGCGCGCTCGGCAGAGCGCCCACTTCAGGGCGCTCTGAATAGATGCGACCCCGCGCCTAGCCCCTGGAGGCGTCCTCATGGATCAGCTGCGCTGCGCGGTCGGCGAGCATGAAGGTCGGCGCGTTGGTGTTGGTCGACGGAATCAGCGGGAAGACCGAGGCATCGACCACGCGCAGCCGCGCCATGCCATGCACGCGCAGGCGCTCGTCGACCACGGCGTTGGCGTCATTGCCCATGCGGCAGCTGCCTGCCCAGTGGTGCATGGAAGCGCCGTGGCGGCGCACATGGTCGAGCAGCGCGGCATCGTCCTGCAGGGCAGCGCCGGGAAGGTGCTCGGCGCGCACGCGCTGGCGCAGCGCCGGCTGGGCAAAAATCTCGCGCGCAATGCGAAAGGCGTTGAGCACGGCCTGCTGGTCCTGGGGCGCGCTCAGGTAGTTCGCGCGAATCACCGGTGCCGACAGCGGGTCGCCCGAGCCTATGGCCACCTGGCCGCGGGAGACCGGACGCAGAAAACAGGCGGCCGCGCAGAACTGCGGCGTCCTGACGATCGCCACGCTGCCGTCGCTGTTGCGCGACCAGGTCACGGGCTTGAAATTGATTTGCGTGTCGGGGCGCGTGGAGCCGGGCAGGGCGGTGACGAAAGCCGCGGCCTGGGACGCGCCCATGGTCAGCGCGCCGCTGTGGGTCAGCAGATACTGGATGCCATGCAGCAGCCGGCGCCAGCCCGAGAAGTCCCGGTTCAGCGAGCTGTCCGGCGTGCAGTCGAAAATGCTGTGCGTGTAGAAATGGTCTTGCAGGTTTTCCCCCACGCCAGGCAGATGATGCACGGGGGCGAGGCCCTTGTCGGCCAGCAGCGCGGCATGGCCTATGCCCGAATGCATCAGCAGCGTAGGCGAGCCGAAAGCGCCCGCGGCCACAATCACTTCGCGCCTGGCTTGGGCCTGCAGCTCCACCCCCGCGCGCCTATAGACCACACCCACCGCCTGCATTCCTTCGAGCAGCAGCCGGGTGGCCTGGCAATGGTCCAGAACGTGCAGGTTGCGCCGGGATTTCACCGGTTGCAAAAAGGCATGAGAGGCGCTGTGGCGCTGGCCTGCGCGGATGTTGAACTGCAGCATGCCGGCACCCGCATTGCCCTGCGCGCCATTGAAGTCGGGGTTGGGCGCGATGCCCGCCTGCGTGCAGGCCGCGACAAAATCAGCCGACGCCGGGTGCACGTAGCCGGGGTCGACAATGCTGAGCTCGCCGCCCAGGCCGCGCCAGCAGGCGTCGCCTGCCGCGCGCGACTCTATGGCCTTGAAGTGCGGCAACACATCCGACCAGGACCAGCCGCGCACGCCGAACTGCGCCCAGTCGTCGTAGTCCTGCGCCTGGCCGCGCCCGAACACCATGCCGTTGATCAGGCTTGAGCCGCCCAGCCCCTTGCCGCGCGGCGCATAGATGCGCCGGTTGTGCAGCTCCTTTTCCGGCTCGGTCTCGAAGCCCCAGTTATAAGGCCCGCGGTTGAACATCTTGGCGGTGCCCGCCGGCATCCGCGGCCACAGACCCTTGGGATGCCCGCCGGCCTCCAGCAGCAGCACTTCGCAGCCGGGGTCGGCCGAGAGCCGGTTGGCCAGCACGCAGCCGGCCGTGCCGCCGCCCACAATGATGTAGTCGAACATCATGCGAGCACCTGCGCATGGCTGGCCTGCATCACCGATTTGATGACGGTATAGGCATCCAGACTGTGCGCGCCGCCTTCGCGCCCGAAGCCGCTGTCCTTGATGCCGCCAAACGGCGTCTCGGCCGAAGACACGGTGAAAGTGTTGATCGCCAGCGAACCCGCCTCGATTTCCGCGGCGAGCCGTTCCTGTACGTCGGCGTTGTTGCTGAATGCATAGGCGGCCAGACCCACATTCAGCGCATTGGCCTGGGCGATGGCGTCGTCCAGCTGCGCAAAGCGGTTGATGATCGCAATCGGTCCGAACGGCTCTTCGCGCAGCACCTGCGCGCCTTCGGGTACATCAGCGAGCACGGTCAGCGGATAGAAGTAGCCTTTTCCAGGCGGGCGCTCGCCGCCGCACAGCACGCGCGCGCCGCGGGTGCGCGCATCGTCCACCAGGCGCTCGATGTCCTGGCGCCGCCGGGCATTGGTCAGCGGGCCGATATGCGTGTCCGGCGCGAGGCCGTCTCCGCATGCTACGGCGCGCGCCTGCTCGGCAAAGGCCTGCACAAAGGCTTCGAAAATGTTCTCGGCCACCAGAATGCGCGTGGGGGAAACGCAGATCTGCCCGGTGTTGTTGGCCTTGGCCCTGACCGCCAGCCGGGCGACCGCGACGGGGTCCGCGTCGGCGCAGACGATCACCGGCGCGTGACCGCCCAGCTCCAGCAGACAGGGCTTGAGGCGCGCGGCCGCCATTTGCGCCAGCTGACGGCCCACCGCCACCGAGCCGGTGAAAGTGAGCATGCGCACGCCATCGCTTTCCACCAGCGTGCGCGAAATTTCGCCTGGATCGCCGAACAGCACATTGAGCACTCCGGGCGGAAGGCCGGCGTCGACCAGGGCCTGGGCGATATGGAATGCACCCGCTGGCGTTTCCTCGGCCGGCTTGAGAATCAGCGCGCATCCAGCCGACAGCGCGGCGGCGATCTTGCGCATGGGCGAGCCAATGGGCGCATTCCAGGGCGCGAATCCCGCGACCACGCCTATGGGCTCCCTGCGCACCATGCAGCGCAGCTCAGGCCCCAGGGGAACGACCTGGCCATATTGGCGCAAGCCTTGGTTCGCATCCCACTCCAGGATGGCTGCGGCGCGGCGCACTTCAAATGCCGCTGCGGCCAGGCTCTTGCCCTGCTCAAGCACCGTCGCGTGGGCGATCTGGGCTTCGCGCGCACGCATCAGCTGCGCGGCTTTGAGCAGGATGGCTGCGCGCTCGGCCGGCGCCATGCGCTTCCACACCCGCAGACCGCGCGCCGCGCCGGCGATGGCGTTGGCGATATCGGCCGCGCTGGCGTGCGGAATATGTCCCACGACCGCTTCGGTCGCCGGATTGATGACCGCAATGCTCTTCTCGCTCGCCACCCACTGGCCATCGATCAGCAGCTTGATTTCCGGATAATTCATTTTTCAGCCCAAAAAAAAGATCGCAATCGCCCTCGGGCCATTGCGATCGTGGATATGGAAAATCTCAGGGCTTGAAGCCGGACTCTTTGACCAGCGGCGTCCAGAACTGGATCAGCGAACGCACCTGCTTGTCCATCTCATCGCCGCTGCCGAAATCCGGCGACAGGTTGGCCTGCAGCATGCGCTCCTTGAAGCCGGGGTTGGCAATCGCCTTCTTGATCGCGTCTTCCATCTTCTGGCGCTCGGCGGCCGGCGTCTTCTTCGTGGACCACAGGCCCATGAAGGCTTCACCCTGGGTGACCTTGTAGCCCTGCTCCAGCATGGTGGGCACATTGGGAAATACCGGCCAGCGTTTTTGCGTCATGAAGCCCAGGGGAATCACGCGGCCATCGCTGACATATTGGAAGATGTCACCGGGCGCCATGATGCCCACCGGCGCCTGGTTGCCCAGAATGGCGGTTTTCACATCGCCCGCGCCCTTGTAGGGCACGACCGTCATCTTGACGCCGAACTGCTGGGACATCACCACGCCCAGAAACTCGGTGATGCTGCCCGCGCCTGCCGAGGCATACATCGTCAGCTCGGGCTTCTTCTTGGCCAGTTCGACGAATTCCTTGAGGTTCTTCGCTCCCGTGCCGGGGCTGGCATAAAGCCCCAGCGGATAGGAAATGACGCGCGCCACGGGCGCCATATCCTCGAGGTAGTTGTAGCGCAGCGCGCCGGGCGTCTGCAGGATGGTCGGGAAGATGGCCCAGCTGTCGGGCGAGAACAGGTAGGTTGTGCCGTCGTGCGGCGCCGCCATCAATGCCTGCGCGGCAATGCGTCCGCCCGCACCGGGCTTGTTCTCGACCAGCACCGTACGCCCCAGAATCACGCGCAGTTCGTCGGCCAGCATGCGGGCCACGGCGTCGCTGGTGCCACCCGGAACGAAGCCGACCAGCACGCGGATCGGCGCCTTGTCGTTGGAAAACGCATGGCCGCTCGTGGCCAGCGCCGCCGCCGTCAACCACCACTTGAATTTGCCGAATAATTTCATAGTCTTCGCACCAGATGCATTGAAATTGGATGCTGCCCCAGGGGGAAATCACGCTGGTTGCTGCAAGCGGTCTTGCGGCCGCCTGCACCACCAGCCGCCATGCCTCAGAACGCCAGGCGCATGCCGACTGCGACGGCATTGTTTCTGGACAGGTTCTTTTGCTTGGCCACGCCGTAATCGGCATACAGGCGCGTGGACTTGCTCAGGTCGTAGTCATAGCCGATGCCGATCTTGTTGCGGTCGCGCGCGTTCACATCGCTGTCCAGTTGCGATACCGCCAGCTTGAACCTGCCGGGGCCGATCCTGGCATCCATGCCGACTGTGTATAGATTCGTCGTGGTTCTGAAGTTCTTGTTCTTGCCCTGGGCGGCGTAGGCCATCACCCGAAAGCGTTCGAAGCTGTAGATGAAGGCCGCGTTGAGCAACTCGTCGTTGCTGTTGAGGTTGGTGCCAGCCGCAGGAATCGCCTGGTTGACTTTTGCATAACCGAGGCCGGCATAGATGTTCTCGCCCTGGTACTGGACGTTGCCGCCCGACTGGCTGTTGCTGCCGTTTTCCTTGAAGCTGTACGCCAGATCGAAGCTCAGGCCGTTGAAGCGCCTGGACTTGAAGCCCAGGGTGTTGTTGGTGCGTGAAGCGATCTCGGAGTTGGAGTTGAAGTCCGCGTACTGGTTGGCGCCGATCTGGCCGACTCCGTCCATGCCGAATGGGTCGGTCTTCACCGCCAGCCAGAACATGGGCGCGTAGTCCCGTCCCAGCCACAACGTGCCTACGTCTTTGTGGCTCAGGCTCACGGTCGATTGCATGAAGAACGGCGAAGTCGCGGAATAGCTGCCCGTATCCGGCGTGAAGCGATGCTCCAGAAGAAACGACGCCGACAGGCCGCCACCCAGATCTTCCGTGCCGCGAAAGCCCAGACGCGAAGCCGAGGACTGCTTCATCTGCCAGGCCTTGCTGGCGCCATTGCCGCCGGGATTGGACGAGGCTCCGGCGTTGCCCTTGGCTATTCCCAGGTCCATCACACCATAGATCTGGACGTTGCTGCTGGCGGATGCGGCACTGGCCATGGCCAGCAATGCGAGGGTGGTAAGCGCTTTCTTCATGGTTTCCCTTTGGGTCTGGTTGTTCTATTTGATTGTCATTGGTTCTGAAATAAGAACAACCTATAGAAAACCCGAGGGAGTGAAGCTATTTTTCTGGAAAAACCAAGAGTAAACCCTGATTGAATCGTGGGTGCAGTCGATAATTTATGAACTTGGTAATAAAAATAGCATGTGCTTTTTTATCTCGGCCGCCACCCGCAGGCTCAGGCGCGTTCCATGCGCCTGGCCAACAGCCTGGTCCGCGGGCGAGTGATCAAGAGGGGGAACTCCGCAAAGCGGCACCCGCGCGGATTGAGAGGCCGCGCGGGTCATGCCCGTCAATGGAAGCGACCGGGGTGCATCGATCAGAAGCGGTGGGCCATGCCCAGCATGAAGGTCACGCCCTTGTCGTCCTTGGCACGGATGTCCGATTGGGTCCGACCCACTTCGGAAAAGAACATGGTGCGCTTGCTCACGCGATACTCGGCACCGAGCGCAACGGTGCGGGATTTGTCCCGGTCGGCCACTTCCAGGAACTCATAACCGAACTTCAGCGCGAGCATATTGCTGAGCGGATAGCGTGCCCCTAGGCTGTAGCGATCGGAGTCCTGGGCTTGGCCCGGCGCGGCCACGCGGCTGTAGGTCAGGCCCAGGTGCAGCTTGCTGAAGTCATAACGCCCACCGATGGTGAGTACGTCACGGTCCTTGAAGTTGTCAATGGCCGAGGCCGTATTGCCGGCGTTGAGCGTATAGCCCAGCCCCAGAACCAGCGGGCCGCTGCGGTAGAGCGCGGCCAGTTCGGTCGTGTTCTGCTGCTTGGACGCCATATTGTTCTTGGAAACCACTGCGCCCGATACCCGCACCCCGCCGATCTCAGGCGACATGTACATCAGCGTGCCGTTGTAGCGCGTGGGCGCATCGAAGGGTCCGCCGTAGACCGTGGTGCCCAGGCCCAGCGGCATATAGACATCCAGCGGGCGGCGCAGCAGTTCATCGACCGGGCCCCACATCTTTCCCATGGAGATTTCTCCGAAACCGCCCGAAAGGCCGATCTTGGAATTGGTGAAGAAGCTGTTTCCGGTTTGCGAGCCGGTGGAGGGGTCGAAGCGGTGGTTGAGTATGAAATTGGCTTTCAGGCCAGATCCCAGATCCTCCACGCCTCTGAATGTCAGATTGCTTCCGGCTGCCTCGAGGTTATCTATTGCATTCTTGGACGCCGTGCCGTCGCCTTTTGATGGAGTGAATCTGTAGCCCGCGACAAAACCGCCGCTCACAGTCACCTGGGATTGAGAATGAACAATGCAGGGCGCAGCAAGGGCTACCGCGCAAAACAATCGCAGCATAATTTTTTCCTGAAATTAAAATGTTCGACCAAGGAGAGTAAATATCTCCATCTGCCAAAATAAATCGCCTGTCTTGCGCGACAGGCGATTTTTTACTGAGGCTTCAGACTGGATTCCTTGACAATGGGAGTCCAGTAATTGATCAGCCGGTCAACCTGCTGGCCAAGCACTTTGCCTTCGGCAAAATCCGCTCGCACATAGATCTTTGCCAGGCGTTCCTGCACGCTGGGTTTGCTGAGCACTTTCTTCAAGGCTTCTTCCATCTTGCTGCGCTCGGCCTCGGGGGTCTTGGCATGGGTCCAGAACGCGGAAAATGCGCCGCCATTGACAATGTTGAAGCCCTGTTCCTTGAACGTCGGACCCTGTGGCGCAATCGACCAGCGTTCTTCGACGAAGAAGCCCAGGGGCTTGATCTTGCCGCCGACCTCGGCGAGTCCGTCGCCTGGCGTCATGACCCCCGCCGGCACTTGACCACCCATCAGGTTGGACTTGACATCGCCACCGCCTTTGAACGGCACGACGGTCATCTTGAAGCCAAACTCCTTGGACATGACGATGCCCAGAAATTCGGTAATGCTGCCGCTGCCGGACGAGCCATACAGCGCGATGCTGGGATCGGCCTTGGCCTTCTCCACATACTCCTTGAGCGTATTCACACCAGTGCTTTCGGAAACGAACAGCCCCAATGGATAGGAGACGATGCGGGCGACAGGCGAGAAATCCGACTTTAATTTATAGCGCAGTTGCGATTCGGTATTCAGAATGGTCGGGAAAATGGCCCAGCTGTCGGGGGCCAGCATATAGTTGCTGCCATCGTGCGCAGCGGCCTTGAGCGTCTGGGCCGCAAGACGCCCACCCGCTCCAGGTTTGTTTTCCACAATGACATTGCGCCCCAGCACCGGACGCAACTCTTCCGCCAGGAGGCGTGCAATGATATCGCCATTGCCACCGGCGGCAAAACCAATAATGATGCGCACCGGATTGTTTTCCTGGGAATGCGCCAGCATGCAGGTAAAGCCGAGGATTGCCGGAATGATGATTTTCATCTTTATTTTTTTCAAAATATTGTCTCCTTGATCTGATTTATTGGATTGGGTGGTTGATTTTCACTCAGCTGTCAATGCCTTCTTTCAAAATGAATTCATCGCTCCACAGGTTTGGTGACCCGCCCTCGGTCTTCTGAATGAACTTGTGAAGCAGGTGCTTGAGCAGCACGCCATCCATGTCGTCCATTTTTCCCAGCAGCTGCTCCTCATGCGACTTGGCGATCGCCAGCAGGCTGACGCTGTCGAAAACGCCCTTGTCGGTCAGGCAATACACCGGCTCTTCGCCCGCGCTGCGCGCCACCGTGGTGACCCAGCCCTTGTGCTGGAGCGCGGTCAGCGTCTGCAAAATGGTGTCCAGCGCGGCATCCTGATTGAACTGGCCGAACATTGCGCTGGTCAGGTTTTTCTTGGTCAGCATGATGGTCAACAGCCGCCATTCGTAGTCATTCAAACCGTACTTTTCCAGATGGCCGCGCATGCTGTCGAGAAAATTGCGGCGCGCGCGGCCGAACATGTAGCCCAGCATGTCGGCGCGGAAGGAGGGCGGTTCGGTGTCGGCAGGCTGCGACAGCTGCAAGGCCGCATCCTTGCACGCCGCCAGTGCATATTTGCCGGCGTGAAAGACCAGCGGCGCCAGCGCATTCTTCTCGAACTGCTGGACCTCGCCCACGAAGATGATGTGGTCGCCGCCTTCATATTGGAACGTGGTCTTGCATTCGAAGCGCGCCGCGCAGCGTTGCAGCAGGGGCACGCCATGCTCCGATGGCACGCTGGCCACACCGGCGAACTTGTCCTGGCCGCCGCGCGCGAACTGGTTGGAAACACCTTCCTGTTCGGCGCTGAGGACGTGCACCGCCCAGTGCTTGGCGGCGACAAAATCCTGCAGGCTGAAGGCTTTTTTGGCCAGGCTCCACAACACCAGCGGCGGCTCGAGCGAGACCGAGTTGAAGCTGTTGGCCGTGAGGCCAATGGGCTCGCCATTGCGGCCCACGGCGGTGATCACGGTCACGCCGGTCGCAAAGGTGCCAAGCGCGGCACGAAAGGCCTTGGCGTCAAACGCCGGGGCGATGGTTTCTTGCATGTTCTGTCTCCCAAAGATGGTGGGGTGGGGTCTCGCAGCGGTCAACTTTGGCGTGTTGCAAGAATGTCCAGCGCCACGTCGACAATCATGTCTTCCTGGCCGCCGACCATGCGGCGTTTGCCCAGCTCGACCAGGATGTCCACGGCTTTCAGGCCGTACTTGGCCGCGGCCACTTCGGCGTGGCGCAAAAACGAGCTGTAGACCCCCGCATAGCCCAGGGCCAGCGTTTCGCGGTCCACGCGCACCGGCCGGTCCTGCAGCGGGCGCACGATGTCGTCGGCCGCGTCCATCAGCTTGTACAGATCGGTGCCATGGTTCCAGCCCAGGCGGTCGGCCGCGGCAATGAACACCTCCAGCGGCGCATTGCCCGCGCCCGCGCCCATGCCCGCCAGGCTCGCGTCCACGCGGTCGCAGCCTTCTTCCACCGCCACGATGGAGTTGGCCACGCCCAGGCTCAGGTTGTGGTGGGCGTGCATTCCCGTCTGGGTCTCGGGTTTCAGGATGTCCTTGAACGCGCGAAAGCGCTCGCGCACGTCCTGCATGCCCAGCGCGCCGCCC
>Ga0308165_1000979_pt1 | contig 43840 bp, 38 predicted proteins | sample PhyWR2_FD_201032 | JGI IMG/M metagenome (GOLD analysis project Ga0308165, IMG submission 201032) | Phyllosphere microbial communities from UC Gill Tract Community Farm, Albany, California, United States - DLSLW.R2 | ecosystem: Host-associated > Plants > Phyllosphere > Unclassified | place: USA...
CGAGCAGGATAGCAACCCACTGGGTGTTATCGGTTCCTTTACCTACACTGAGAAAGATCGTTCGCACGCGGACTCTTATAACAAATCTCAGTACTACGGCATCACTGCGGGTCCAGCTTACCGTCTGAACGACTGGGCGAGCATCTACGGTGTTGTAGGTGTGGGTTACGGTAAATTCCAGAGCAATGAAAACCAGGCCCTGGCACACACTGACAGCACCAGTGACTACGGCTTCTCTTACGGCGCAGGTCTGCAGTTCAACCCAATCGAAAACGTTGCGCTGGACTTCTCTTATGAGCAGAGCCGCATCCGTAGCGTTGACGTTGGCACCTGGATCGCTGGCGTAGGCTACCGCTTCTAATCACTTCGGTGAGCCAATAAAAAATCCGCCTCAAGGGGCGGATTTTTTTTATCTTCATTTTCTGCCTGGGTTACCGGCTTTTGGTCTCAAACACATCCGTTCCCAGATGGTTGTAGTCAACTTTCTGTAACTTGAAGTTGGTAACGTAAACCGGCGGCGCTTTATCGTTCGACACAAACCGATAAGGGGTGTCGATCTCTTTCGCCCGAATCCCCGTCCACTGTGAGAAGAAGCTCAGGAAATCGTTGGCAGAGCGGCGCGCTTTGATGATGCGATGCGATTTATCATCGCTGGAGAGCACCATAAACGGCACCTGGAAGTTCTGCTGGAAACCGTCGTCGTGCGCCAGATACTGCACCTCTTTCCCACGCTCTTTGAAGGCCAGCCCGTGATCGGAAAAATAGACCATCGAGAAGCTCTCGCCCGTGTTCTGCAGCTGGGTATACAGCTTGCTGAGCAGGTCGTCGGTCTGGGTCATGGTCTGAAGATAGCAGGACGTCTCTTTCGACTGCACAAACTCCGCGTATTTGCCCTGGGTACGATCGCAGGCCTGCGGGTGTGAACCCATCAGGTGCAGGACGATCAGCTGCGGCTGAGTACGTTGGGTGCTGAACACCTGCTCGGTCATTTTCAGCAGCGCCGTATCCTGAGTATTCTTGTCCGCCTCAAAATCCCCGCTTTTCAGGAACTGCGCTTCGTCTGCGCGTCGGGCGATACTGGCGATGGCCGTATCATATTCGCCAATCTGTCCCTGATTAGAGAACCACCAGCTCTGGAAGCCCGCGCGGTTAGCCAGGGTAACGAAGTTGTCCTGATACTGCGGCTTGTTGTCCACCACCCGGTTAAGCGTCAGCCCGAGCGATTTCTGCGTTGAACCGCTGGCGGCAATGTAATCGGTAAACAATGTGCCGTTCACTTTGCTGGCAAACGGGGTGTTATCCCAGTGTCCACCAAACGCGCCCAGCGCATCGCGACGGGCGCTTTCACCGATCACCACCATATAGATGTGGTATTTCGGCTTCACCGCCAGCACGTTCCAGGTGTCCTTGATCTGCGACAGGGCGCTCATTCGCGCCTGCTCATCGAGCACTTCCTGATTGTTCACGACCACGTCTTTCACAAACCGAAACACCGGGTAGCCGGTATCCTTCAGCTTGAACACGCCGCCCCAGGCCAGGTTCTGCGCAGGCGCGACAAAGAACGTCGCCACGCTAAACACCAGGCACAGGGTGTCTACTTTGCTCCAGGCTTTTTTCGCCTGCGGCTTACGTCGCACGGCAATCACGCCAAGGGCAAAGATAAACAGGCCAACCACGTAGCTGTACCACGGGAAGATGGTCAGGATTTCCGTCGACTCTTCCATGTTGGTGGAGTGCATCGCCAGCAGGGTATTAAAGTTGGGCGAGCCGTAGGCCTGAGAGAACGGGAAATATAACGCCGCGATCAGCGAGCACAGCCCGAGCACGCCCTTCTGCAGGCGCGGTGCGCGCAGCCAGAGCAGGTGCAAAATACAGGTGAACGCCACGGCATACAGCAGACTAAACGGGTAGCCCGAAGCAAAGTTAATCAGTAACGATTGTAAAAAGTAGAATCCCGTCCACGGGCTTAAGGCCCGGCTGCGGGTAATGAGCGTGTCTTTCAGGGTTAAATTCATAGGTCACTGTCGTGAAAACGCCATGTGCTCACCCTGGCGCCAAGGGTCAAAACCTGCCTGAGAATGCGTAGAAGGGGAAGTGAGGTCCGCGTCTGCGAGCCGCAAATAGTGCAGGGCTGCAAGAAGATAGAGCCAGCGGCGTTCCAGGTCAATAGTTATAAAGTGGGTGATATGAGAAGAGGATTACAATTCCGCAAAAAAGATCGGGGATTAGCGAGTAAATGAACAGTATGAAGGGGATGGATAACAAAAAAATGACGCGGCGTACCGGGACGCCGCTTAGCGTGTAGGTTTGTCGTTCTGCTGGGGTTTGCCGTTAATAATGTCGCAAATCATATTCAGCAGCATTAAGCGTACTTTAAAGGGAGAGTGGCTAAACACGCGTATACACCTCTTGAATTCGTTCATCGTGACCTCCTGTTGAGTGATCCCTTCGATCCGTGAAGGGTGACTGCATTACATACAGATATAGCACAGGCTATATTGTATAGCCAAGGCTATTACGTTAATTTTTTGTGCTTGTGTAGTGATGGTTTACAATGGCCGCCCGTGTATTGATTTGCTGGATGCGTCATCCGCAAGAGGAAGCACCAATGAACCGCCGTGCAGGTAAACCCATAACCAAAAAAATGACGCAGCTGGTCAATGTTGAAGAGCATGTCGAAGGCTTTCGCCAGGTCCGCGAAGCGCATCGTCGGGAGCTGATCGACGACTACGTTGAGCTGATCTCCGATCTGATCCGCGAGGTGGGCGAGGCCCGTCAGGTGGATATGGCTGCGCGCCTTGGCGTCTCCCAGCCGACGGTGGCAAAAATGCTCAAACGTCTGGCGACGGTGGGGCTGATCGAACTGATCCCGTGGCGCGGGGTGTTTCTGACCGCGGAAGGGGAGAAGCTGGCGCAGGCGAGCCGCGAACGTCATCAGATCGTCGAAAACTTTTTGCTGGTGCTGGGCGTCAGCCCGGATATCGCCCGCCGCGACGCCGAGGGCATGGAACATCACGTCAGCGAAGAGACGCTGCAGCAGTTTCACGCATTTACCCTCAAGTACGGATCGTCCGCTGAATGACCCTCCCTGGCTTGCAGGCGCTGGCCCGCGATCGTTTCTTTCATCTGTTACTGGTTGTCGGCGTGGGGCTCAGCTTTCTGGTTCCCTTCGCGCCGCAGCGTTGGCCTGCCGCCATCGACTGGCACACCATCATTACCCTCGCTGGGCTAATGATGCTGACCAAAGGGGTCGAGCAGAGCGGCTTCTTTGACGTATCAGGGCGCAAGCTGGTGCGCCGTTTCGCCACCGAGCGGCGGCTGTCGCTGTTTATGGTGTTCTCCGCGGCGCTGCTGTCGACGTTCCTCACCAATGACGTGGCGCTGTTTATCGTGGTGCCGCTGACGCTCACCCTGCGCAAGCTGTGCGAAATCCCGGTCAACCGGCTGATCATCTTTGAAGCGCTGGCGGTTAATGCCGGATCGCTGCTGACGCCGATTGGCAATCCGCAAAACATCCTCCTGTGGGGACGCTCCGGACTGTCGTTTGCCGCCTTTACCTGGCAGATGGCGCCGCTGGCGCTGGCCATGATGTTCACCCTGGGACTGGTCTGCTGGTTTGCCTTCCCGGCGAAAGCGCTGAACTACCATAGCGGCACGTCCACGCCGCAGTGGAAGCCGCGCCTGATCTGGAGCTGTCTGGCGCTGTACTTTGTCTTTCTGGCGGCCCTTGAGCTAAAACAGGAGCTGTGGGGGGCCTTGCTGGTGGCGGGCGGTTTCTTACTGCTGGCACGCCGGGTGCTGATCAGCGTGGACTGGACGCTGCTGCTGGTGTTTATGGCGATGTTTATCGACGTGCACCTGTTGATTCAGGTGCCGGCCCTGCAGGGGATGTTGCACAGCGTTGGCGGGCTCTCGCAGCCGGGACTGTGGCTGACGGCCATCGGCCTGTCGCAGTTTATCAGCAATGTTCCGGCCACCATTTTGCTGCTCAACTATGTACCGCCAACGGCGATGCTGGCGTGGGCGGTGAACGTTGGGGGATTTGGTTTGCTGCCGGGATCGCTGGCCAATCTTATTGCGCTCAGAATGGCGAACAATCGCCGCATCTGGTGGCGTTTCCATCTCTGGTCGCTGCCGATGCTGCTCTGGGCGGGGCTGATAGGGTACGGCTTACACCTTCTTCTGCAGGCATAAGATAAAAAAAAGCGGGCATCGTAGCCCGCTTTTTTATTGCCTGTAATGCAATCAGTTCAGACGAACCGGCATACCGGAACGGTTCTGAATCGCTTGATCGACAACGGTGGTGTCCACATCCTGCTGGCTGGTGATGGCCTGCACGTTGCTGGTCAGGGTGACCGGGACGGTAACGTTATTGTTGATCTGATCTTCGCTGGTAGACAGCGGGTTGTGTACTTCGAGGTAGCGGCTGCCATCCGGCTCGGTCGTGGCTTTTACCGGCTCGTTAATGAACTGCACGCGGGTGCCGACCGGCACGTTCTCGAACAGGAATTTGATGTCGTCATTACGCAGACGCACGCAGCCGTGGCTGACGCGCAGGCCGATACCGAAGTTAGCATTGGTGCCGTGGATCGCGTACAGACGGCCGATATACAGCGCGTACAGACCCATTGGGTTATCCGGGCCTGCCGGAACAACGGCTGGCAGCGGCTCGCCTGCGGCGATGTATTCCGCGTGCATTTTGGCGGTTGGCGTCCAGGTTGGACCCGCTTTTTTGCGCTCAACTTTGGTGGTCCAGTTCATCGGCGTATCTTTGCCTAACTGGCCAATACCGATTGGCAGCACGATGACGGTGTTGGTGCCTTTCGGGTAGTAGTACAGACGCATTTCGGCGCTGTTGATGACGATGCCTTCATGGACGGTGTCCGGCAGGATCAGCTGCTGAGGAATGTTCAGCACCGTGCCGCCTTTCGGCAGGTACGGGTCGACGCCAGGGTTAGCTTCCATGAGGTTGGAGAGGCCCAGCTGGTATTCCGCGGCAAAATACTCCAGCGGCTGAGTGTTGCCTTCCTCAATGGTGACGACCTGGTTCTGACCGACCAGACGGCTACCGTCGGTTGGCAGAGGATAGGTGACAGCAGAAGCGGTCTTGCAAAACCCTACTACGGCAAACGCCACTGCAAAAAGCGATGTTAATTTCATATTCATGGTGTGCGAGGTATCTGTGCCACTACGGCATGTCGTTAAAGGTATGAACGGTTTAGGCGCGCATTATATGTGCATTCCCCCCGTCATGGAATTCGGATGTGTACTAAATCACACTTTTTTCCATATTAATAAACTTTAATGCCACGTTGTTACACGCGATCTCATTTTTGAATTGTGGCATAATGCCGGGTTTATCACACTTCTTGCAGGAATTCCCCGTGTTAGTTACCAGCAACATCACTATGCAGTTTGGCAGTAAGCCGCTGTTTGAAAACATTTCCGTCAAATTTGGCGGCGGCAACCGTTACGGCCTGATTGGTGCCAACGGTAGCGGAAAATCCACCTTCATGAAGATCCTTGGCAACGATTTAGAGCCGTCGCTGGGTAACGTTTCTCTCGATCCGAACGAGCGCATCGGTAAGCTGCGTCAGGATCAGTTTGCTTTTGAAGAGTTCACGGTGCTCGATACCGTGATCATGGGTCACGGTGAACTGTGGGAAGTGAAGCAGGAGCGCGATCGTATCTACGCCCTGGCTGAAATGAGCGAAGAAGATGGCTACAAAGTGGCCGATCTTGAAGTGCTGTACGGCGAAATGGACGGCTATTCTGCAGAGTCCCGCGCGGGCGAGCTGCTGCTGGGCGTTGGCATTCCCGTTGAGCAACACTACGGTCTGATGAGCGAAGTCGCGCCAGGCTGGAAGCTGCGTGTACTGCTGGCGCAGGCGCTGTTCTCTAATCCGGACATCCTGCTGCTCGATGAACCAACGAACAACCTGGACATCGACACCATTCGCTGGCTGGAGCAGACGCTGAACGATCGCGACAGCACCATGATCATCATTTCGCACGACCGTCACTTCCTGAACATGGTCTGTACTCACATGGCCGATCTGGACTACGGCGAACTGCGCGTGTACGCCGGTAACTACGACGAGTACATGACTGCAGCCACTCAGGCGCGTGAGCGTCTGCTGTCTGACAACGCCAAGAAAAAAGCGCAGATTGCTGACCTGCAATCCTTCGTCAGCCGCTTTAGCGCCAACGCTTCTAAATCGCGTCAGGCCACTTCTCGTGCGCGTCAGATCGACAAGATCAAGCTCGACGAAGTGAAAGCCTCCAGCCGTCAGAACCCGTTTATCCGCTTTGAGCAGGACAAGAAGCTGTTCCGAAATGCGCTGACCGTCGAAGATCTGGCAAAAGGTTTCGACAACGGCCCGCTGTTCAAAAAATTCAATCTGCTGCTGGAAGTGGGCGAGAAGATTGCCATTCTGGGTGCTAACGGCGTGGGTAAAACCACCATGCTGAAAACCCTGATCGGTGAGCTGGCCCCGGATCACGGTACCGTTAAATGGTCCGAGAACGCGCAGATTGGTTACTACGCGCAGGATCACGCTGACGAGTTTGATAACGATCTGACCGTGTTCGACTGGATGAGCCAGTGGAAGTCCGAAGGTGATGACGAGCAGGTGGTGCGTAGCTTCCTCGGTCGTCTGCTGTTCAGCCAGGACGACATCAAAAAGCCAGCGAAAGTGCTCTCCGGTGGTGAGAAAGGGCGCATGCTGTTCGGCAAGCTGATGATGCAGAAACCGAACATTCTGGTGATGGACGAACCGACCAACCACCTGGATATGGAATCGATCGAATCACTGAACATGGCGCTGGAGATGTATCAGGGCACCCTGATCTTCGTCTCTCACGACCGTGAGTTTGTCAGCTCGCTGGCGACCCGCGTGATTGAAGTTACGCCTGAGCGCGTGGTGGACTTCACCGGTAACTACGAAGATTACCTGCGCAGCAAAGGCATCGACAACTAACCATTTTGCCGGGTGGCGGCCTACGTTCTGATGCGTAGGCCGCCACCCGGCAATTAACGGCTACCCATGCCACTCCGCTGTGTCTTCACCATTCACCCGCAGCTGGCGTTTTTCCCCCGCCGGTAACGACACCTTAAGCGCTTTCCAGGCCGGGCGATAATCCCCGCGAGCCGCCACGTTCAGATTGATGGTTGCGCCATCGCACACCATGTCCCATTCCAGCCACAGCGCATTGCCTTTCTGATAGCCCCAGCTTTCGCCATCATCTTCAAACAGCAGTCCAGAGGTTGTCCCCACACCTTTCACCGGGAACAATTGCAGTTCACGGGTGTTGTCTTTTTCGGCGCTCACATGAGTAATACGTTCGCTGAGCGGCAGACCGGCACCGGCGCGAACCATTAACGGCAGTTTTTCCAGCGGTGCGTCGCGAACGATCCACTGACCGCCGGAGAACCATTCGTGCGTATAGAAATCGTACCAGCCGGTTTCATTGTCCGGCAGCCAGATACGGCGTTCGCGCTGGGCGGCCTCGACGACGCTGGCGACTAACAGATCGCGGCCCAGCAGGAAATCATCGCACTCTTCGAATGTCTGTGCGTCATGCTCGTGATCGAGGAAGGTCGGGCGCAGCATCGGTTCATCGTCGGCGTGGGCCTGCCAGAGCAGGGTATACAAATACGGCAGCAGGCGGTAGCGCAACTCAATTGCGCCACGAATGGCAGGCGTCACGCCCGGATACATCCAGGGTTCGTTCACCGTGTGATCGTCATTCCACGAGTGGATGGTAAAGCGCGGATGCATGACGCCGTTTTGCACCCAGCGCACGAACAGTTCCGCGTCCGGTTTATCGCCGGAGAAGCCGCCGACGTCGTGGCCCACGTTAAACAGCCCGGACAGGCTCATTCCCAGCCCCATGCGGGTGTTATAGCGCAGGGTGTCCCAGTTGGTGCGGTTATCGCCGCTCCAGGTCTGCACGTAGCGCTGCATCCCGGCGCAGCCGGAACGGGAGATCAGGTAGGGGCGTTTATCCGGTGCAAAACGCTGCTGCGCTTCCATCGAGGCACGCATCATCAGCAGCGGCATCACCGGGCGAATATGTTTGATGGCAATTTCCTGCCCGAATCCGTGGCAGCGGGCTTCGCCATCCCACACTTCAAACTCGTTGTTATCGTTCCAGGTGGAGTCGATCCCCATTTCCAGCAGCTGGGTGGTGACGCCGTTCTGCCACCACTGGACCGTGCCCGGATTCGTAAAATCGAGGTGCGAGCCTTCGTCATCCCAGAAGCTTGAACGTTCCGGCGCGTCGGTTTCAGAATCGCGAATGAACAGCCCTTTTTCTGCCACTTCGTTGTAGCGCGGGTGATCCTGCAGCAGGCACGGCTTGATGTTGGCGGCCAGCTTCAGCCCGGCATCGTGAAACGCCTTGCTCATCACCTTCGGCTGCGGCACCTTGTCATCATTCCAGTTAAAGACGTAGCGCTTGCCGTTAATTGAGGTATAGCCCGACGACAGCTGGAACGAATCGCACGGAATGGCGTGCTCTTCACTCAGGCGGATAAAGTTCATCAGCTGATTTTGCGCGTCCGGTGCGTCGGTGTAGTGCATGGTCGAGCCGCTGTAACCGAGGCTCCATTTTGGTCCGAACAGCGTTTTGCCGGTCAGGCGGACAAAGGCCTTGGTCACATCCAGCACGCGTTTGCCGGTAAAAATGTAGTAATCGATATCGCCCGCTTCGGCCTGCCAGCGGCGGTAGGCGGTGTGGTAGTTGTCGATCTCGTTGCCGAGATCCAGCCAGCAGCTGCTGAGGTTGTCGTAAAACAGGCCGTAGCTCACGTCATCGCGGCGGGCGATGGTGAACGGAATGTGTTTATACAGCGGATCGGTGCTGACCGCGTTGTAACCCATCGCATCCAGGTTGCGCATCTCAAAGCGCTTGCCGTTACGCTGCAAATCACCCGCTTTCTCGCCCAGGCCGTAAAAGCGTTCGTCTTTACGACGGCTCAGGTAGTGCGCCACCCCGTCGCCGTGGGCATTCAGCAGATAGGCGCTGGTGGGGCGGTCGTTAACCAGTTCCTGCCACTCACCGGCCTCATTGCGATACTGCCACTCCAGCCACAGCGGCTGATGGACGGTCACGCGCAGCTGCTCAGAGGCGACGGTCAGGCCTTCGTCCGTGTGGGTCAACGTCCAGGATGGGCAGGTAAAGCCGCTGAGATCTTCACGAGGCCGGCCTTCCCACGGCACATCTTGTTGCGGGGCAATGCTCCAGGTTTTATCCAGCGCCAGCTCGCCTTTGCGCTTAATCAGCACGCGGAACAGGCTCTCTTCCAGCACATACAGGCACAGGCGGTGTTGATTATCGACCAGCAGTTCCAGATGGTTCGCTGACTGCTTATCCAGGGTCCAGTTTTTCAGGGTTTTCATACGTATCACATCCACTATCAGGCGCGCTTGGCGCGACGTTCAGCAATAAATGCCACCAGGAAAACAGCGCCAATCAGGTCAAAGAAACCCATGGCAATAAAGAGCGGGTTAAAGCCGATCTTGTCGGCGGTCACACCAATTAACAGAGAGAACAGGAAGCTGGCGATCCACGCCGCCGAGCCGCGCATCCCGTTGACGGTCGCCATCTGACCTTTATCGAACGACTCGACAACCAGCGCACTGAGCATGCAGGAGATAATCTGGTGGCCGAAGCCGCCGATAGAGATCAGCGCTATGGTGATATACGGGTCGCGGGTAATGGCCACCGTTGCCAGCGAGATCATCAAAAATGCGCCGGTGACGGAGCTGGCGACCACCGAGTTGACGCGGGAGCAGCCAAACAGGCGGGTATAAAGGCGAGTGAGATAACCGCTGGCGACGCTGCCAAGATCGGCGGCCAGGAACGGCAGCCAGGCAAACATCGCAATCTGTTTCAGGTCCATGCCGTGTTCTTTGGCAAGATACAGCGGTACCCAGAAGCTCAGCACGGCCCAGGCGGGCTCGGCCATAAAGGCCGGGATGGCGATACCGTAAAAGCGTTTGTTTTTCGAGACGGTTTTTAGCGCGGTCAGGAAAGGCAGTTTTACCGCAGGCGGCTCGTTATCCTGCTGGATGAAGGCCAGTTCGTCCTTGCCCAGGTTCGGGTGCTGTTCCGGATTGTGGTAGAACGCCCACCACAAAATCACCCACAGCAGGGCCAGTACGCCGGTAAACATAAACGCACCCTGCCAGCCGAAGGAGGCGTGGGCGAAGTAAATAATCGGCGGTGCCAGCATCGCTCCAATGGAGAAGCCCACGCCCGCCCAGCCTGCGGCGATTGGACGTTCCGATTTCGGGAACCATTCACCAATGGTTTTGGCGTTAGCGGGGGTGGCGGCTGCTTCCGATGCCCCCATAAAGAAGCGCAGGATCGCCAGATGCAGCCAACTGCCTGCCCCGGCGTGAAGAATACACATCAGTGCCCAGATACCGGCACAGACCATAAAGCCAATTTTCAGGCCAATCACATCGATCAGCCACCCGCACAGCGGCTGGAAAAGGGTATAGGCAATCTGGAAGGCACCGACAATCCATGAATATTGTTCGGTGGTGATCCCCATACTCTCTTTCAGCTCGGGGGCGAGGATGCCTAATGAGTTACGGGTGATGTAGTTAACGGTAACGCCCAGTAAAAACAGCACCAGAACATACCAGCGCAGATTTTTAATGACGCGGCGGGTTTTGCCGACCGCGACGGTGTGATTGATGTCCTGACTCATTCTTCGGTCTCCACAAGACGGACTGCAGGGTATGTAGGTTGAGGTGTCACACCGATTTATCAGTTTTAAGTGTTGTTGCTATACAACTAGTATGGGAGTGGTGTGACAAATTGAACTTAAGACAGAACGTGAACGAGAAGTAGTGAGTTTTGTGCAAGTTTTTTCATATCTATTCTTCATTCACGTTAAATATGGTAATTAAATGAGTTATTGAACGGTTTCCATGTTGTGAAAATTTATTCATTTAACATCCGGGGGAAGATCACAAAATGGAGAAAAGGCTAAAAATCGCCGAAATCGCCGCCCGTACCCAGCTCTCGATCAGCACCGTTTCCAGGGTGCTGGCAGGAAAGGCCAACACCAGCGAAAAAGCGCGCAAAAGGGTGCTGGAATGCGCGCGCGAGCTGGGGGTGATGGACGGGATGGCGGCCGGACGTTTACTGCTCAATAGCCTGATGGTCTTCGCCCCGCAGCGGGCTTTTGACGAGCGGTCCGACATCTTTTATTACCGGGTGATCCAGAGTGTGAGTAAAGCGCTGGCATCTCATGAAGTCAGACTGCGCTACTGTGCGCTGGAAGAGAATGACGGCGATGCCCAGCTGTTTCTGGCGCGCATGAACGAGGCTGACACCCAGGCGGCGATCTTGCTGGGGATAGACGATCCGCATATTCACGATCTGGCGGTGGATGTGAGTAAACCCTGCATGCTGATTAACTGTCGGGATCGGCGGATGCGTCTGCCTGCGGTGGCGCCCGATCACCGTGCTATTGGCGAGCTGGCGGCAGAATACCTGTTCGAGATGGGGCATCGTGACGTGGTCAATGTGCTCTGTCTGCGCCGTTACACCATGGAGCTGCGTCTGGCGGGCATCCGGGACGCGTGGCAGTCGCGCAATCTCCGGTTCCACGATAAACGCGATCTGCTGGTGGTGCCGAGCTTTAGTGCCAAAGAAACCGAGCAACGGGTCAGCGAATGGCTCAGCCAAATCCCGGCGAAAAATCTGCCGACCGCCTTTCTGGTGGGGGGCGATTTTATGGCCGCAGGAACGATCAGCGCATTACAAAAGCAGGGCTTGCGGGTTCCGCAGGATGTGTCGGTGATGAGTATTGATGGTTTTAACCTGGCGGCGATCCAGGATGTGCCGTTAACGGCAGTCCATGTTCCGCGGGATGAGCTGGGCGCCGAAGCGGTGCATATGCTCCAGCAGCGGTTTTTGCGCCCGGAAGCGCCGGTCGGAACATTACTGCTTAACGGCACGCTGGCGGTGCGCGAGTCGGTACGGCGGATACGTCAGGGAAAAAGACGCACCGCCGTTGATCGTGAAGGGCTGTACGATGATTAAGCCATGCCGAGGGCGCGCTTACCGTGGATATTCAAATCCTCAACCGTAAAGCGTGACTGCCATTGTGCTTCATAGTCTTCACGCGGGAAGTCGCCCGGAGACGCGCCGGTTTCCAGCGCCGCTTTGACCTTCTTCGCATAGGCGAGGTTTTTCTCGCACATCGGGGCCGCCGGAATGTACATCACGTTACCCCAGCCCTGTTGGTCATCCACCGGGGCGACCGAATGGATCACATCGCAGTGCCACCACACGGAATCACCCGCTTCCAGCGCCGGAATAGAGGTTAACGCTTCAACCAGCAGCGGGTGCCACTGGGCGGAAATCGGCAGCACGCGGCCTGGCGCCACGCCGCACAGCTCATCTTCCGGCACATCATCCAGCAGCGGACGCAGCAGAATATAGGCCATCGCTTCCGGGATCGGCACCACGTGCAGCAGGCCCTGATCCGGGATCATGTCTGACAGCGCCGTCCAGCCCTGGAAGGTGCGGAACACCGAGCATTTGGTGGTGTTATCCACGGTGTACTCTTCCACTTCAGTACGGTGCGCGGCGTTCCACGGATCGTATTGATCGATATTGCCATCGAACACCCGGGCAAAGACCTGCTGATAGGCCGGGAGCAGCCAGCGTTCCAGCGCCCCGGAATCGGTATGCGCCCCGAGCCCTTTGGAGGTGGTTCCCGGTGGACGGCGGCGAATGCGGTCCGGGTAAATCACGCTGACGTCCGGGTTAAACCACTGCTTGCCGTTGCTCTCAAAGGTCCATAAACGGTTCAGGAACGACTGCACCTGGGCCATCTCTTCACTCTGGCGGGCTTCCATCTGCGCATGGGACCAGTAGATCGGGTAGATCTCCGGGCGCGACGCGGTCAGGGTGCCGAAGAAGTTATCCCCCGGCCCTTTGTAGACGTCATCGAAACGGTTGAGATCCAGATAGTCGAGCATCGCGTTATCCCACGCCAGCGCCTGCTCGCGCGGGAAATGACCTTTGATCACCGCACAGCCGCGGCGCTTGACGGCCTCGCGCTGTGCCGGGCTGATGTTACCGCTCTGCACGTCGGCAAACGGGATCACCGGCCAGACGGCGTCGCCTTTGCTTTTCAGCGCGTTGATCTCTGCCACCCGGCTGGCAATCTTGTCGCTCAGGCGATCGAACACCCCCTGCACGTCGCCAATCTGCGCGCGCAGCTCGCGCTTCATCTGACGGATCGCTGCTTTGTGATCGGCAGGCAAGGTTTCACTGGTAAAGGTTACGCTCATAACAGCCTCGCTATCTTTCATTCGAAAGTAAATGTAGTTACAAGTGATACTTTAGGTTAAAAATAAGTTAATGCAAGTTGAAAAACTTGATGGAGTGCACAGGCTGAGAAAAGAAGAGGGGAAACGCGCCGGAGGGAGCTCCGGCGCGAGGATCAGAGACTGAACGGTGGGGTGTTATCGAGGACGGCCTGAATCACATTCAGCGCGCCCTGCTGGTTGTTGTCGTCGGTCTGGAAGCGAGAGATAGCCTTGATGCTGTCGCCCGCATTGCCCATCGCGAACGAGTAGTTCACGAACCGGAGCATTTCGGCATCGTTACCGCTGTCGCCGATCGCCACGCACTCTTGCGGGGAGACTTTCCAGCGCTTCAGCAGGCGGCTGATGCCGTTGGCTTTGTGCAGGCCCGGGATAATCAGATCGACAAAGCCAAACCCGCTGGTGACCGGCTTCATGATCCCGTCGAGGGAGACATGCAGCGCATCGACCAGGTTCGGAATGTCGCTGTCAGGCAGGTTCAGCGAGAACTTAAACAGCACATCGTCGATCTCGCGGTAGTCGCTGACGCGCTGTAAGCGGTGGTAGTGCTTTGACATCAGCGCGACAAACGCCTCTGGTGCCTTATCGCTGATGTAGGCGCTCTGCAGCCCGCAGGCGACGAAGTTCAGGGATTTATCTTTCAGCAGTTCGCCAAACACCACCTGCGATTCATGCTGAGTCAGTTCGCCGTGGAAAATCTGCTCGCCGTGATCGAACACCAGCGCGCCGTTTTCCGCCACGAACGAGATCTGCGATTTAAGTTCCGGGAAGAACGAGATCAGCTGGTAATACTGATTGCCGCTGGCGACAACGAACTCAATATTACGCGCCTGAAGTTGCTGGAATTGCGCCTGAAAGCGGTCACGATCGTACTGCTTGGCGTCATCAAGGAAAGTCCCGTCCATGTCCGTGACGATAACTTTAACGGTCATACATTGCGCTCCTGAATCACTGCGTTTGAAACATTCTAATAACAAGGTGACGGGGAGCACAAATTTAATTTCGAATGAAAGTCAAAAAAGCCGGGCAGGGTTGCACCTGTCCGGCTTTTGTAGGCCCGGTAAGGCGAAGCCGCCACCGGGCATTGTCGAGGTTACAGCGTATGTTCAGTACGGGCAATGATATCGTCCTGCGCATCCGGTGACAGGGCGGTGAAGAACGCGGAGTAGCCCGCGACGCGCACCACCAGGTCACGATACTGGTCCGGGTGTTGCTTCGCTTCCAGCAGCGTCTCGCGGGAGACGATGTTGTACTGAATATGCCAGCCTTTGTGCTCCTCGAAGAAGGTGCGCAGCAGCACCATCAGCTTCTGGCGGTCGCTGTCGTTATCCAGCGTCGCCGGGTTGAGCTTCTGGTTCAGCAGCACACCGCCCAGAATGGCTTCGGTTGGCAGCTTCCCGACGGAACCGATTACTGCGGTCGGGCCCAGATGGTCCGTACCGGAAGCCGGGCTGGCTCCTTCGGCCAGCGGAGTATGCGCTTTACGTCCGTCCGGCGTCGCCATGGTTGCGGCACCGAACGGCACGTTAGCCGAGATAGACGACGTCCCCGCATAGTAATTGCCGCCAATCGGGCCGCGACCGTAGCGCGGGTTGTGGTACTGCTTCAGCTCCTCGATGTAGGTCTGATACGCCCGCGCCAGCAGCAGATCCACGCTGTCATCGTCGTTGCCGTACTTCGGCGCGCCGTTAATCAGACGCTGGCGCAGCTGTTCGTGGGTCAGCCCTTCGTAGTCATCTGCCAGCGCGGCAGCCAGCTGCTGCTGACCGATCACGCCCTGTTCGAAGACCAGCTTGCGCACCGCCGCCAGACTGTTGCCGAGGTTGGCGATCCCCACCTGCAGACCGGAGACCCAGTCGTACTTCGCGCCGCCCTGTTTGATGCTTTTCGCGCGTTCAATACAGTCATCTACCAGCGCCGAGCACAGAATATCGTGGACGTTCTCTTCCAGCATGGTGTCGACGACGTACTCAATTTCAATCGATTTACGGGTGTAGTATTTGATCTGGCGGTCCCAGGCGGCCATCACCTCGTCGAAGTTGTTGAAGTTGCCTGCCGAAAGGGCTTTCACCTGCGGGAGGAACACTTTCCCGCTGGTGGCATCGCGGCCGCCTTCCATCGCCGCCAGCATCACGCGGGCGAAGTTGATAAAGCTCATCCCGGTGCAGCGGTAGCCCCACTTGCCGCCAACGGCGGTTTCGATACAGCCAATCGCGGCGTAATCATAGGCATCGGCTTTTTCGACGCCGAGCTTGATAAACTCTGAAATCACAATCTCATCGTTGTTAAACGCCGGCATCCCGAAGCCGCAGCGGATCACCTGCACGCAGGCGTCGAGGAAGTCGTTACTCATGCCCGCATGGTAACGCACGCTCAGGTTCGGCTGGGTGGAACGCAGGCGGCCGCAGGATTCCAGAATCGCGTAAGAAAGTGGGTTAACCGCGTCCATCGGCACATCGTTCACCAGCATCTGGCCGCCGATAGTGACGTTCTGATACAGCGGGCTCCCGGCAGAGGCTTTAGAGTGCGAGCCGGAGCGGATCTTGTTCACTTCCAGCAGCTTCAGCCAGCAGCTGTGCAGCAGCTCGATAGCATGCTCGCGATCCAGGGACTGATTCAGTTCCACGTCGCGGCGGTAGTACGGGTAGAGATACTGGTCCATACGGGCAAACGACACCGAGTGGCCGTTGGATTCAATCTGCAGGATCAGCTGAATGAAGTAACATAGCTGCAGCGCCTGCCAGAAGGTTTTTGGTGGTTCGTGGGCGATCACGTCGCAGTTTTCCGCCATCGCCAGCAGCTCGTCGCGGCGGCTTTCGCGGGTTTCGGTTTTCGCCATTTCACGCGCCAGATCGGCAAAACGTTCGATATGCAGGCTCACCGCTTCCAGCACGATATTCACCGCTTTCAGGAACTGGTCACCGTGCAGATCGTCAAGGCAGGTGAGGTTAATGCGGGTGCGGCGCTCATCCACCTTGTGGCGCATGCCGTCGAGGCCTTTTTCCAGCATCAGCGGGAAGTTCACCGCCAGATGCGCATCGCCGGAGGTCATGTTGCCTTCGGCTTTGATAATGCCGGTTTCCAGCAGGCCTTTTTGCTCATCGGTGAACATGCCGTAGCAGCGATCCTGTACCGTCTGGCCGCGCCACCACGGACACAGGGTATGCAGCACGCGCTTATTCTCTTCGCTGACCGCAAAGCCCGCGCCCGGACGATCCGCCAGGTCGTCGATCTCTTTTTCAATCCACGAGACGGTATATTCCGGGAAGATCGGCGCGGCGCGCACCTCGCTTGCCTGATTGCCGATAATCAGCTCGTCATGTTTGATCCAGATGGTGCGCTGCGCCAGGTGATGGGCCAGCGCCAGCGCGCGACGCACCGGGATCGGCTTATCCATATGCTGCTGGTACATTTCGGTGTAGTGCTGCGCGCGTTCGGTACAGACCGGCGGCTTAACAATGTGGATCAGGGCCGATTTGTGCGCCTTAATACGATCGCTCAGGGTAGTAAGATTCAGCTGTGTCATAACATTATCCTCGTAAGGTCGCGGTTAACCCTTTTTGGGCGGCATAGTGCCGGGCAAAGTCCAGTAAGGCAGGGTTATCGAGCGGTTTATCTGGGGCAGAGTAAGGTTCGCCGAGCAGGTGATATTTGTTCATGCCAAGCGTGTGGTACGGCAGAAAATGGATGTCGTGGACGTTGAGTTCGTCGGCGGCAAAATTGGTAATCGCGGTAATGGAGGCTTCATCGGCGTTAAAGCCCTGGATCAGCGGCACGCGGATGATGAGCTGTTTTCCGGCGGCGGCCAGGCGTTTAAGGTTGTCCAGCACCCGTTTCGCGGAGCCGTCGGTCCACTGTTTGAAGACCTCGGCATCGACGTGCTTCAGGTCCGCCAGAAACAGATCGATATAGGGTAACGAAGGTTCGATATAGTGCCACGGCACATGCAGGCAGGTTTCCACCGCGGTGTGGATCCCCTGTGCGTGGCTGGCCTGAAACAGTTCACGTGCCAGCTCCGGGTTCATAAACGGCTCGCCGCCGGAGAGGGTGATCCCGCCGCCGCTGCGATCGTAAAATGGCTTATCGCGCAGGACGGTGGCCATGATATCCGCCACCTGCTGCTCTTCCCCGCAGACGGTCAACGCCTGCGTCGGGCAGCAGTCGGTGAGGGCGTCGAGCAATGGCGCGTCGAGTTTTTCCCGGTGGATAACCAGGCCATTCAGCGCGCGGTCGATAACGCCCGGTGCCGCCTGCTGGCAGAGGTTGCATCCTTCCAGGCACTGGCGAGCATCAAACAACACCTCCCGGGCGCGGTCGCGGCTCTCGGGGTTCTGACACCAGCGGCAGCTCAGCGAGCAGCCTTTCATAAATACCACGGTGCGGATACCCGGGCCGTCATGGGTAGAATAGCGCTGAATGTTGAAGATCATAATGTTGCCTCTTGTTGCGTATGAAGATTAAATTACTTTCGAATGAAAGTTATCTTGATGTGCATCAACTCTGCGGCAGGTTTTGCCGTGGTAGGGTTACTGCAGATTCAATTTTGAGGACCACATCATGGAACTGTATCTCGACACATCCGACATCGCGGCAGTCAAAAAACTGGCCCGCGTCTTTCCGCTGGCAGGCGTCACGACTAACCCAAGCATTGTTGCCGCCGGTAAAACGCCGCTGGACGTATTGCTGCCTGAACTGCAGGAGGCGATGGGCGGTCAGGGTCGTTTGTTTGCCCAGGTGATGGCTACGACGGCTGAGGGCATGGTAGAAGACGCGCTTAAGCTGCGCGCCATCATTACCGATCTGGTGGTGAAAGTGCCGGTCACGGCAGAAGGGCTGGCGGCGATCAAGATGCTGAAAGCGCAGGGCGTGCCGACTTTGGGTACCGCGGTATACAGTGCGGCGCAGGGGATGATGGCGGCGCTGGCGGGGGCGGAATATGTTGCCCCGTACGTTAACCGCGTGGATGCGCAGGGCGGGGATGGCATCCAGACGGTTGCCGAACTCCAGCAGCTGCTGACGCTCCATGTACCGAACTCAAAAGTGCTGGCGGCGAGCTTCAAAACCCCGCGTCAGGCGCTGGACTGCCTGCTGGCAGGCTGTGAATCCATCACTCTGCCGCTGGACGTAGCCCAGCAGCTGATTACCTCTCCGGCGGTCGATGCGGCGATTGCGAAGTTCGAGCAGGACTGGCAGGGCGCGTTTGGACGGACGTCAATTTAACCCTGGTGCTGTTGCCGGGCGGCGCTAACGCTTGCCCGGCCTACGGTTTTCTCCCTCTCCTGTGGGAGAGGGGCGGGGTGAGGGCATCAGGCCGCAGCAGGGATTAACCTCCGCACACCTCACACCCCGGGTTACGCATCAGCTTCATCTCGCGGAACTGGCAGGTCATCGCGTCGTACATCACGATTTTCCCCGCAGCAGGGGTGCCATAGTGCGTCAGCACTTTAATCGCTTCCATCGCCTGCAAAGAACCGATCACCCCGACCAGCGGCGCCATTACCCCGGCTTCCACGCAGGTGAGGGTATTCTCGCCAAACAGACGGCTCAGGCAGCGGTAGCAAGGCTCGCCTTCGGCATACGTAAAGACGCTCACTTGTCCTTCCATGCGGATTGCCGCCCCGGACACCAGCGGCGTTTTATGCGCAAAACAGCCCGCGTTGAGCTGATTGCGGATCGCGACGTTATCGGTGCAATCGAGGATCAGATCGTGATGGGCAATCTGCGCAAACAGCGAGGTTTCATCGAGCAGGGCGTTGAGCAGGGTAAACCTGACGTTGGGGTTGATGCGTGCCAGCGACGCGTGAGCGGAGACCACTTTCGGCTCGCCGAGGGTCGCGTCGCTGTGCAGCGTCTGGCGCTGCAGATTGGACAGTGAAACGGTATCGAAATCGAGCAGCGTCATGCGTCCCACGCCCGCGGCTGCCAGATACTGCGCGGCGGCACAGCCCAGCCCACCCAGGCCCACCACCAGCACATTGGCCGCTTTCAGCGCTTCCTGACCGTCAAAATCAAAGCCGCGCAGCACGATCTGGCGGTTGTAGCGCAGCATCTCGTTATCGCTCAGTTCCACCGCCATGGTTAGCCCCCGAACAGTGCGTTAAACGGCTCAACTTCCACCCATTCACCCGCTTCCACATTGCCACGCTCGCGCTCCAGCACGATAAAGCAGTTGCCCTGGCTGAACGAACTGAAAATGTGCGAGCCCTGATGGCCGGTGGTGCTCACTTCCAGCTCGCCGTCGGCGTTACGCGTCAGAATACCGCGCTGGAAGTCGAGGCGACCTGGCGACTTTTTCAGTCGGGTCGCTGCGCGTACGCGCTGACGGGCAGGCAGGCTGTGGGCCGTATTGCCGGATAATTTTGCCAGCAGGGGCTGCACCAGCTGATAAAACGTAAACGCCGCCGAGACCGGGTTGCCCGGCAGGCCGCAGAACCAGCTGTCGGGCAGTTTGCCAAAGGCGAAGGGTTTGCCCGGCTTGATGGCCAGCTTCCAGAAGCCGATCTCGCCCAGCTCATCCAGAATCGTTTTGGTGTAGTCCGCTTCACCTACCGACACGCCGCCGGAGCTGAGCACCACATCCGCCACGCGGTTGGCTTCGGTAAACGCGGCGCGCAGCTGCTGCGGATCGTCAGGAATAATGCCGAGATTAATCACCTCGCAGCCGAGCTGCTCCAGCATCAGATGCACCGCCAGGCGGTTGGTGTCGTAGATCTGGCCTTCCACCAGCGGCTGGCCCGGTAGCTGGAGTTCATCGCCGGTAGAGAACACCGCAACGCGCACTTTGCGCACCACTGCCACCTCGGGGATACCCAGCGACGCCAGCACCGGCAGTTCAGCGACGGTCAGCCGGGTGCCGGCCGTAAACACGGTGGCACCCTGGGTGATGTCTTCCCCGCTGCGGCGGATGTTCTGGTTGGCCTTGACGCTGGCGGTGAACCGCACGCCGTCGTCAGTCTGTTCGGTCTCTTCCTGCATCACTACCGCGTCGCAGCCCTGAGGGATCGGTGCCCCGGTCATAATACGGATGCAGCTTCCCGCCGGCCAAACACCCAGGAAGGGTTGCCCGGCAAAGGCTTTACCCGCCACCGGCAGGGCCGTGCCTGCTGCCAGATCTGCCAGACGTACGGCATAGCCATCCATCGCCGAGTTATCAAAACCCGGCACGTTAAGCGGGGAGACAATATCAGCGGCGGTCACGCGGCCAAAACAGCTCAGCAGCGGCAGCGTTTCCTGTTCTGACAGCGGGGTAATGCTCGCGAGCATCTGGGTGAGAGCCGTCTCAAGCGGCATCAGTCCGGCGGTAAAATCCATGGGTTACTCCAGCGCGGTAATAGCGAAGGCGCTCATTATGGCAGAAAAGTGCCGTTAACTGTATGACACCATGGGCTTACCCTTTACATCACCGTTACGTCTTTCTATATTCAAAAATTATCTGAAACTCCGGCAACGATAATGATATTTATAGAAAAAGCGGCAATTCAGCGCGCAAAGGTGAAGTGAATGGGGAATGCAGTCATCGCAATTCATGGCGGCGCAGGGGCAATTACCCGCGCACAGCTCAGTCAGGCGCAGGAGCAGCGCTATGTTGAGGCGCTGTCGTCGATAGTAGAAACCGGCCAGCGAATGCTGGAGGCGGGCGAGAGCGCGCTGGATGTGGTGACCGAAGCGGTGCGCCTGCTGGAGGAGTGCCCGCTGTTTAATGCCGGGATTGGCGCGGTATTTACCCGCGACGAAACCCATGAACTGGATGCCTGCGTCATGGACGGTATTACCCTGAAAGCCGGTGCCGTGGCGGGGGTCAGCCACCTGCGTAACCCGGTGCTGGCCGCGCGGCTGGTGATGGAACAAAGCCCGCACGTGCTGCTGGTGGGCGAGGGTGCCGAGAAATTTGCCTTCGACCACGGCATGGAATCCGTTTCACCGGCGATCTTTTCCACCCCCGAGCGCTACCAGCAGCTGCTGGCGGCGCGCGGTGCGGGGGAGGTTCGTCTCGATAACGCTGCCCCGCTGGACGAATCCAGCAAAACCGGCACCGTCGGCGCCGTGGCGCTGGACAAGGCCGGGAACCTGGCGGCAGCCACGTCGACGGGCGGGATGACCAATAAACTGCCGGGACGGGTGGGCGACACTCCCTTACCCGGCGCGGGCTGCTACGCCAATAACGCCAGCGTGGCGGTCTCCTGTACCGGCACCGGCGAGGTGTTTATCCGCACCCTGGCCGCCTATGACATTGCGGCGCTGATGGACTACGGCGGCTTAAGCCTGGCCGAAGCCTGCGAGCGGGTGGTGATGGAAAAACTTCCTGCTCTTGACGGCAGCGGCGGCCTGATTGCCGTCGATCGTGAGGGTAACGTGGCGTTACCTTTTAACAGTGAAGGCATGTATCGCGCCTGGGGCTATGCCGGCGATGCGCCCAGCACCGGGATCTATCGTGAATAAGGGGAACCGGATGCCGAACAGCGATACGCTGGACAGCCAGCAGGTGCTGGACGTCCATAATCTGAACGTTGCCTTTTCCGACGGTCGGGAGCCGATCCCGGCGGTTAAAAATCTCTCTTTTTCGCTGAAACGCGGCGAAACGCTGGCGATTGTCGGTGAATCCGGCTCCGGTAAATCGGTCACCGCGCTGTCGCTGATGCGCCTGATTGCCCAGTCCGGCGGCCAGGTGGCGTGCGACAGCCTGCTGCTGCGCCGCCGCAGCGGTCAGGTGAGCGATCTCACCGCCCTCAGCCCGTCGCAGATGCGCAGCGTGCGCGGGGCGGATATCGCGATGATTTTCCAGGAGCCGATGACCTCGCTTAACCCGGTGTTTCCGGTGGGCGAGCAGATTGCCGAGTCGATTCGCCTGCATCAGGGGCTGAACGGCGTGGAGGCGCTGGCCGAAGCAAAACGGATGCTGGAGCAGGTGCGGATCCCGGAGGCTGACGCCATTCTGACCCGCTATCCGCATCAGCTGTCCGGTGGGATGCGCCAGCGGGTGATGATCGCCATGGCGCTCTCCTGTCGCCCGGCGGTGCTGATTGCCGATGAGCCGACCACCGCGCTCGACGTTACGATTCAGGCGCAGATCCTGCAGCTGATCAAGGTGTTGCAGCAGGAGATGGAGATGGGGGTGATCTTTATCACCCACGACATGGGGGTCGTAGCGGATATCGCCGATCGGGTGCTGGTGATGTACCAGGGCGAAGCGGTAGAAACCGGCCCGGTTGAACAGATTTTCCACGCACCGCAGCATCCTTACACCCGGGCGCTGCTGGCGGCCGTCCCACGGCTTGGGGCGATGAACGGCAGCGATTTACCTCGACGCTTCCCGCTGATTTCACCTGCCCGCCCGGACTTTCAGGAAGCGGAGACCGAGCAGGATACCGTGGTGCCGGGCGAGCCCATTTTGCAGGTCCGCGACCTGGTGACCCGCTTTCCGCTGCGCGGCGGGCTGCTGAACCGCATCAGGAGCGAAGTGCACGCGGTGGAGCACGTCAGCTTTGACTTATGGCCCGGCGAGACGCTGTCGCTGGTGGGGGAGTCCGGCAGCGGAAAATCCACCACCGGGCGGGCGCTGCTGCGGCTGGTGGAGTCTCAGGAGGGCACCATCACCTTTAACGGCGAGCGTATCGACACGCTGCCTGCCAGCAAGCTCCAGCCGCTGCGCCGGGATATTCAGTTTATCTTTCAGGACCCGTACGCCTCGCTCGATCCCCGCCAGACGGTGGGCTATTCGATCATGGAGCCGCTACGGGTGCATAACCTGCTGGACGGGGCCGCCGCCGAGCGTCGGGTCGCCTGGCTGCTGGAGCGGGTGGGGCTGAAGCCAGAACACGCCTGGCGCTATCCGCATGAGTTTTCCGGCGGCCAGCGGCAGCGGATCTGCATTGCCCGCGCGCTGGCGCTCAACCCGAAAGTGGTGATTGCCGACGAGTCCGTCTCGGCGCTGGACGTCTCGATTCGGGCGCAGATCATCAACCTGCTGCTCGACCTGCAGCGGGATATGGGCATCGCGTTTCTGTTTATTTCGCACGATATGGCGGTGGTGGAGCGCATCAGCCATCGCGTGGCGGTCATGTACCTCGGGCAAATCGTTGAGATTGGCCCGCGCCGCGCGGTATTTGAAAACCCACAGCATCCGTATACCCGTAAGCTGATGGCCGCTGTGCCGGTCGCCGATCCGGCCCATCGCCACGCCCAACGGGTGCTGGTGCAGGATGAGTTGCCGGGCAACATTCGCAAGCGGGGAGAGTCTGCCGAGCGCGTTGCGCTTCGCGAGGTGAGCCCCGGTCATTTTGTCGCGCCGCCGCGTCAGGACAATGCGTTTTCACGTTTATAACCAACAACAGCAGGGAACAACAGGAGAATACAATGACAAAATTTGTTGCTCGCAGATGGCTGTTAGCCGCGAGCGTTACGGCAGCACTGGCTGCCACACCCGCGTTCGCAGCCAAAGATGTGGTGGTGGCGGTGGCGTCCAATTTCACGACGCTGGATCCGTATGACGCTAACGACACCCTGTCGCAGGCGGTGGCGAAGTCGTTTTATCAGGGGTTGTTCGGCCTCGATAAAGAGATGAAGCTTAAAAACGTGCTGGCAGAGAGCTACACCGTCTCTGACGACGGGCTGGTGTATACCGTCAAGCTGCGCAGCGGGATTAAATTCCAGGACGGGACCGACTTCAACGCCGAGGCGGTGAAAGTTAACCTCGACCGCGCCAGCAATCCTGACAACAGCCTTAAGCGCTATAACCTGTACAAAAATATCGCCAGCACCGAGGCAGTCGATCCCACCACGGTGAAGATCACCCTCAAGGCACCGTTCTCGGCGTTCATTAATATCCTGGCGCACCCGGCAACGGCGATGATCTCCCCGGAGGCGCTGAAAAAATACGGCAAAGAGATTGGCTTCCATCCGGTGGGTACCGGGCCGTACGAGCTGGTGACCTGGAATCAGACCGACTTTGTGAAGGTGAAGAAGTTTGGCGGATACTGGCAGCAGGGGCTGCCGAAGCTGGACACCATCACCTGGCGTCCGGTGGTGGATAACAACACCCGCGCGGCAATGCTGCAGACCGGTGAAGCGCAGTTTGCCTTCCCGATCCCTTACGAGCAGGCGGCGATCCTCGAGAAGAACAGCAAGCTGGAGCTGGTCGCCAGCCCGTCGATCATGCAGCGCTACATCAGCATGAACGTCACCCAGAAGCCGTTCGACAACCCGAAAGTGCGCGAAGCCATCAACTACGCCATCAACCGTCAGGCGCTGGTGAAGGTGGCCTTTGCCGGTTACGCCACCCCGGCAACCGGGGTGGTGCCGCCGTCGCTGGCGTACGCCCAGAGCTATCAGCCGTGGCCGTACGATCCGGCCAAAGCGCGCGAACTGCTGAAAGAGGCCGGGTTCCCGAACGGCTTTAGCACCACCCTGTGGTCGTCGCACAATCACAGTACCGCCCAGAAGGTGCTGCAGTTTACCCAGCAGCAGCTGGCGCAGGTGGGGATTAAGGTGCAGGTGACGGCGATGGATGCCGGTCAGCGCGCCGCCGAGGTGGAAGGCAAAGGGCAGAAAGAGAGCGGGGTGAGAATGTTCTACACCGGCTGGACCGCCTCGACCGGGGAAGCCGACTGGGCGCTGTCGCCGCTGTTTGCCTCCGGAAACTGGCCGCCGACGCTGTTTAACACTGCGTTCTACAGCAACCCGCAGGTCGATAACGACTTAGTGGCGGCGCTGAAAACCACCAAACCGGAAGAGAAAGCCCGTCTGTACAAGGATGCGCAGGATACTATCTGGAAAGAGTCGCCGTGGGTGCCGCTGGTGGTCGAGAAGCTGGTGTCGGCGCATAACAAGGCGCTGACCGGGTTCTACATCATGCCGGATACCGGCTTTAGCTTTGACGACGCGGATCTGAAATAGATCACTCATTCCCGCAGGTTTGCGCCTGCGGGATGAGAGGAATGTGCATGCTGAATTATGTGATTAAACGTTTGTTGGGGCTGATCCCGACGCTCTTGATTGTGGCGGTACTGGTCTTTTTGTTTGTGCATATGCTGCCGGGCGATCCGGCGCGGTTGATTGCCGGTCCGGAAGCGGACGCCACGGTGATCGAGCTGGTGCGTAAGCAGCTGGGGCTGGATCAACCGCTGTATGTGCAGTTCTGGCACTACATTACCAACGTCCTGCAGGGCGATTTTGGCACCTCGATGGTGTCGCGCAGGCCGGTCTCGGAAGAGATTGCCAGCCGCTTTATGCCGACCTTCTGGCTGACGCTTACCAGCATGGCCTGGGCGGTGCTGTTTGGTCTGGGGGCCGGAATTGTTGCTGCCGTCTGGCGCAACCGCTGGCCGGACCGGCTGGGGATGGCGCTGGCGGTCACCGGCATTTCGTTCCCGGCGTTTGCGTTGGGGATGCTGCTGATGCAGGTCTTCTCCGTGGAGCTGGGCTGGCTGCCTACCGTGGGGGCCGACAGCTGGCAACACTATATCCTGCCGTCTCTGACGCTGGGTGCGGCGGTGGCGGCGGTGATGGCGCGCTTTACCCGCGCCTCATTTGTTGACGTGCTGAACGAAGATTACATGCGTACCGCCCGGGCGAAAGGGGTCAGCGAGAAGTGGGTGATCCTCAAGCACGGCCTGCGCAATGCGCTGATCCCGGTGGTGACCATGATGGGGCTGCAGTTTGGCTTCTTGCTCGGTGGCTCAATCGTGGTGGAAAAGGTCTTCAACTGGCCGGGGCTCGGGCGCCTGCTGGTCGATTCCGTCGACATGCGCGACTACCCGGTGATTCAGGCGGAAGTCCTGCTCTTTTCGCTGGAGTTTATTCTTATCAACTTAGTGGTGGACGTGCTGTACGCGGCCATCAATCCGGCTATCAGGTACAAGTAAGATGCGATTGTTAAACTGGCGCCGACAGGCCATGTTAAAGGCGATGCCGGGGCTTAAGCCGGATCAGATCCGCACCCCGTGGCACGAGTTCTGGCGGCGCTTTCGTCGCCAGCCGGTGGCGATGACCGCCGGGCTGTTTGTGCTGCTGCTGATTGTAGTGGCGGTGCTGGCCCCGTGGATTGCCCCCTTCGATGCGGCAAACTATTTCGACTATGACCGGCTGAACGAAGGCCCGTCGGCGATGCACTGGTTTGGCGTGGATTCACTGGGGCGCGATATCTTTAGCCGGGTGCTGGTGGGGGCGCAAATCTCGCTGGCGGCGGGGGTGTTTGCGGTGCTGATTGGCGCGGCTATCGGCACGGTGCTGGGCCTGCTGGCGGGCTACTACGAAGGCTGGTGGGACCGCATTATCATGCGCATCTGCGACGTGCTGTTTGCCTTTCCCGGCATTCTGCTGGCGATTGCGGTGGTGGCGGTAATGGGCAACGGCATGGCCAACGTGATCATTGCCGTGGCGATCTTCTCCATCCCGGCTTTTGCCCGACTGGTGCGCGGCAATACGCTGGTGCTCAAGCAGCAGACCTTTATCGAATCGGCGCGCAGCATCGGCGCCAGCGACGCGACAATCCTGTTCAGCCATATTCTGCCGGGTACCGTGTCGTCGATTGTGGTCTATTTCACCATGCGTATCGGGGTGTCGATTATTTCGGCCGCCAGCCTGTCGTTTTTGGGCCTTGGTGCGCAACCGCCGACCCCGGAATGGGGGGCGATGCTCAATGAGGCGCGGGCCGATATGGTGATCGCCCCGCACGTGGCGCTGTTCCCGAGCATGGCGATCTTTTTCACCGTGCTGGCGTTTAACCTGCTGGGTGACGGACTGCGTGACGCGCTGGATCCGAAGATTAAGGGCTAACGATCAAAACCTACCAATATTTGTAGATCTCACCCGGTAAAGTAGTAGTTTTTCAATTAGTTAGGCAATGCTGTATAAAATGTTTTCTGGAGTAAATGATTTGTAAAAATTATAATGCGAAATGGTTCGATAACGTTAAATATTGTAAGGATTACAATGAAAAAGCTTCTTTTATGCGGCATGGTCTTACTTTCAACCTCGTGCGCCGATTTTCAGAAAAACATGAGTGACGGAATGAAAGCGGTCAATACCGCCCTGACGCCGAAATCTTCTACGGGCACGCAAACTGCGGCGGCGGCAAAACAGTCCGGCACTATCACTAACGAACAGTGCAAAACCAGCGTCGGTAAATCCCGCGACTATTTCGAACAAATTGTTGGCTTCAAGCTGAACGAGACCAACTCTTCGGGCTATACCTCGTTCTCCGAAAGCTACAACCTGCGCATTTCCGATCGTAAAGACCGCTTTGGCGGCAACTTCGCGATCTGCATTATCAACATCGATCCGCAGACCAATAAAGTCACCACCTTCTCAATGCCAACGTAATAACGAAAAAAAGCCATCCTGTTCGGGATGGCTTTTTGTTAATAGCCGGAAAGGTTACGGCAGTTTATAGGCAATCACATAGTCACCCCGGTCAGGCGAATTACGTGCGCCCCCGGCGGTAATCAGCAGATACTGTTTCCCATCCACCGGTGATTTATAGCTGACAGGTGTGCTCTGGCTGCCTACCGGCAGGCGGGCTTTCCACAGCTCTTTCCCCGTTGAGGTATCGAACGCGCGCAGGTAGTAGTCCTGCGTGGCGGCGATAAATACCAGACCCCCCTGGGTCGCCATAGTGCCACCGATGGTTGGCATCCCAATCGGGATCGGTATTCCCATCTTCACGCCAAACGGACCGGTATCTTTCACCGTTCCTACCGGCACCTGCCAGGCAACTTTTTGCGTTTTCAGATCGACCGCGGTCAATGTACCAAATGGCGGTTTTTGACACGGGATCTCAACCGGCGACATAAAACGCACTTTGGCGTTGATGGCGTACGGCGTACCGGATAACGGCACCGGACGGCTGATGGCGGCGGCTTCATTGCCGTCATTTTTAGTGCCCTGAATCTCAGGGGAGGCCGGGATCAGCTGTACTTCCAGCCCGACGCGCATGTCGTTAATAAACAGGTACTGATTTACCGGGTCGATCGACAAACCGCCCCAGTTCATGCCGCCTAACGAACCCGGCAGGTTCAGCGACGGGTCATCACCCGGCGGGGTAAACAGGCCGTTGTAACGCTTCGATTTAAACTCGATACGGCAAATCAGCTGGTCAAAGGGCGTGGCGCCCCACATGTCAGACTCTTTTAACACGTCAGCCCCAATGGTGGGCATGCCAACGGAGAAAGGCTGCGTGGGGGAGTAGATCTCTTTCGGGATCTGGCCCTGCGTCACGTTGCGCTCTTCGACTTTGGTCAGCGGCTGGCCGGTGGCGCGATCGAGAACAAACAGCTGGCCGGATTTGGTGCCAAAAATCAGCGCCGGGGTCTTTTGCCCGTTAGCGGTTGGGAAGTCAGCAAAGGTCGGCTGCATCGGGACATCAAAGTCCCAGAGGTCATTGTGAACCGTCTGGTATACCCATTTCACCTTGCCGGTGCTGGCGTCCACGGCCACCATTGAGGCACCAAACTTACGATCCAGCGCGCTGTGCTTCACGCCCCACAGGTCAACCGCTGCGCTGCCGGTTGGCATGTAGACGGTATTGGACTGCGGATCGTAAGACATGGGTGCCCACACGTTCGGGGTTGAGCGGGTGAAGGTTTCGTTGTGGGCGGGTGCCTGCTGGTCGTCCGGCTTGCCTGGATCGAAAGCCCAGCGCAGTTCGCCGGTGATCACATCGAAGCCGCGCACCACGCCGCCAGGCATATCCGTGGCGACGTTATCCGCCACGCGACCGCCGACGACAATCGTGGTTCCGGCGAGCGTCGGGGCTGACGTCGGATAGTAGAGGCCGGTATCCGCGCCTTTACCCATCTGCGCGCTCAGGCTGACGCGGCCGTGATTGCCGAAGTCTTCGCAGAACGCGCCGGTGTCTGCATCCAGGGCCACCAGTTCCGGGGTCACGCTGTTCATGATGATCCGGCGTTTGCACTGAGCATCCGCAGGCAGCGAAACGGCGGCTACCGGAGACGATCCCGGAAGCGTTGGCTGCTGCAAGGGGGCACTGGCATCAAAGTAAGCCAGGCCGCGGCAGCGCATCCACTTTTTCTGTTTGGCGTTGATCTCGGTTTTCCACCGCTCTTTGCCGGTGGTGGCATCGACCGCAATCACGTTGTTGTGTGGCGTACAGAGGAACAGCGTGTTGCCAATCTGCAACGGGGTTTGCTGATCTTCCGCGCCGCCACCGTTCGGGCTGACAGGAATATCGCCGGTGCGGTAGGTCCATGCCACCTGCAGGTTTTGCACGTTGTCGCGGGTGATCTGGTCCAGGGCCACAAAACGTGATGCGCCGGGGGTATTGCCATAGTTCGCCCAGTCACGCTGCTCTTCGCCCGGTTTCACTTTGGTCAACGGCAGGGGGCCGCCCGATGCACTGACAGGGTTGTGGGGGACAAACATGCCCGCCACGGTTGCGCCAAACCCAATCACCAGTACCGCAGCAATTGCGCCCGCGCCTTTCCAGCACGCGGGCTTACCGGCGCGACGTAAAAGCATGGGCAACGACAGCGCCACCAGAATGCCAATACCGACGAGGGTTAAAAGCCGCGACACCAGCGGCCAGAAATCGAGGCCGACATCCCACAGCGCCCAAACAGCGGTGCCCACTAACACCATAAAATAGAGGATCGCGCCACTCAGGCGCTGGCGCAGAAGCTGCACCCCAGAGATAACCAGCAGGCAGCCGCTGATCAGAAAGTAGGGGCTGCCCTTCACGCTGACCAGTTTCCCGCCGTAATACGCGAAGAAAACCCCCATCGCCAGAATTAGGACGCCGAGTATCCCTGACCAGAGCGCTGCTGGTTTGGATGTTTGTTGAACGGACATAAATGTTCCCTGTTGATGATAAAGAGTGCGTGATTGATATCACTCAATTGTGACGATTTATAATCTAAAAGCGCGGGATTGTACAACAAATGGGTAACAATTGATTTACCAGAAATAGCTGTAATCTCTCGCCCGTTTGCAGGCATCATGACCCCATAACACTCCAGTGATGGGAGCAACAATGCGTAATGAAATCCTGACCTTTCTGGCCAATCAGACAGATTTTTTTGACCCGGAAAACCTGAGCGAAGTGTTTACCGCCAGCTATCTGGCGCAGCGTTTTGCGCTCAAACGCAACACCGCCAGCCACTATCTGAACCAGCTGGTGGCTCAGGGGCTGCTGGTGAAAGTGAATACCCGTCCGGTCTATTTCCTGCACAAAAAGGCGTTCAGCCAGCAGTTTTCCCCTTTGTCGGCCAACGAGTACGACAGTATTGCCCAGCTGCTGAACGACGGCGGCGCCGAGGCGGAACAGCCCGATCACTTTTCGCTGCTGATTGGTCACGACGGCAGCCTGAAAAAACCGATTGAACAGCTTAAAACGGCGCTCTTCTATCCTGATAACGGTCTGCCGCTGCTGATCACCGGCGACAGCGGCACCGGCAAAAGTTATATGGCGAACCTGATGCATGCGTTTGCCATTGCGCAGGGGCTGCTGCCTGACGACGCGCCCTTTGTCAGCTTTAACTGCGCCCAGTACGCCAGCAACCCGGAGCTGCTGGCGGCCAACCTGTTTGGCTATGTGAAAGGGGCATTTACCGGCGCGCAGACCGACAAACAGGGGGCGTTTGAAGCCGCCGACGGCGGGATGCTGTTTCTTGATGAAGTACATCGTCTGAATGCCGAAGGGCAGGAGAAGCTCTTTACCTGGCTCGATCGTAAGGAGATCTACCGGGTGGGCGAAACGGCGCAGGGGCGTCCGATCGCCACGCGGCTGGTCTTTGCTACCACCGAGGAGCTGCACAGCACCTTTTTGACCACTTTCCTGAGGCGTATCCCGATCCTCGTTACCCTACCGGATCTGCAAAACCGCTCCCGCCAGGAAAAAGAGGCGCTGATCCTGCTCTTCTTCTGGCAGGAAGCGAAGAAACTGGCTATTCGCCTGTCGCTGTCCCCGCGGCTGCGCCAGATACTCAATGACTATGTCTACCGCGGCAACGTCGGTGAACTGAAAAATGCGGTGCGCTATACGGTGGCGGCGGCATGGGCCAGGCAACGCGGGGGCGAGATGCTCAGCGTCAGTATTCAGGATCTGCCGGAGAAGGTGGCGGCGACCATTCCTGCCGTCGCGGAGCTGCCGGGGGCGGATGAACCGCTGATTGTCGAGCCGCAGACCAGTATGGTCTGGCTGCTGCGGTCGCACGACCCGACTCAAGGGCTGATCTACGACACCCAGTGCCAGGTGCTGGCGCTGTATGAAGAGACGATCAGCGGCAGGTCGGGCTGGGAGGAGGTCGCCAGGCGAATGGGGGATGAGATTGAAACCCTGTTCGACAGATTGGTGTTTCACCATCGGGACAGCGTCGCCTCACCGATGCTGCTGCTCACCACCCAGCAGGTGCGGGAGGAATTTTATCGGCTGGAGCAGCAGTTCAACATCCAGTTTAACGGGAACGGGATCTATGCCCTGAGCCACTATCTGGTTCACCGCTCGCACGGGGCGCTGTCGAAGCTGAGCCAGGATCGTATCCGCACGCTGGATGATTTCCTCGCGCAAAAATATCCTCAGCTGTACCGTTTTTGCCAGGCGGTTATGACGGCCCTGACGCAAAAGCTCGATCTGGACGCCAAGCGTATTGACGCCCTGCTGCTGATGCTGTGGCTGCATAAGTCGGGGGCGGTCAGGCCCTCGCAGGTGACGCGCGCGGTGATCCTGGCGCACGGCTACGCCACCGCCAGCAGTATTGCCAATGTCGCGAACCGGCTGTTAAAAAACACGGTGTTTGAATCCTTCGACATGCCGCTTGATGTCACCCCGGAGGCGATAGCCCAGCAGGTGATGAACTACATCGAAAGCAACGCCCTGGCGTCGGGGCTGATAATTCTGGTGGATATGGGGTCGCTGAATGCGATCCACAGCCACTTCCAGCGTCGCGTCGCCACCCCGGTGGCCATCGTCAATAACGTCTCGACCAGCATGGCCCTGTACGTCGGAGAGCGGATCCTGCAGGGGCATCACATCGAGGATATCGCCGGTGAGATAACGACCGATCTGCCGGTTGAGCATCAGATCTTCTGGCCGCAGGCCAATAAACCCCGGGTGATCCTCACCACCTGCGTCACCGGCATCGGCGCGGCGGCGAATCTCTGCACGTTGCTGAAGGCCAGCATTCCCGAGACGCTGGGGATTGAGATTATCGCCTGCGATTACGCAATGCTCAGCGACCCGCAGGAGCGGGCAGTGGCGTTCAACCGCTATGAGATGCTCGCGATTGTGGGTACCTTCGACCCGCAGGTTCCCGGTGTGCCGTGGATCTCGCTGGATTCGCTGATCGCCGGGGAAGGGCCCCTCGCGCTGACGCGCATTTTCGGTGGTATCGCCACGGTGGATCAGATTGCGGAGATCAATAATCTGCTGCTGAAGAACTTCTCCCTGCGGCGGGTGATTGAGTCGGTCACCATTCTGGACACCGGGAAAGTGATCAACCAGGTTGAACAGTTTGTCTTTCGCTATGAGCATCTGGCGGGCTGCCAGGTGCCGAACAAACGCAAGGTGGCGCTGTATGTCCACATCAGCTGCCTGATTGAGCGGCTGATCCGCAATGCCTCGCCTGCCACCTACAGTGGACGACAGTGTCCGGAAAGCGAGCTGGCGATCCTGCGCCAGGCCTTTAGTGTCATTGAGAGCAGTTATAGTGTCAAAATCCCGGTTATCGAGCTGTGCTACATCCACAATATCCTGACGCTGGAAACGGAATTTATTCAGGCAGATCAAGAGTTTTGACCTTTCCCTGTTCTTACAAACGTTGCTAACCCCACGCGCCACTTTTTCCTGGCACGTGGGTTGCACTCTCTATTGCATAGAGACGTGAATGCGTTTGTGAGGACTGATGAAACGACACTACATTTTTGCCAGCCATGGCACGCTTGCCCGCGGGGTGCTCGACTCGGTCGAGCTGATCCTCGGTAAGCAGCAGAATATTTATACCCTGTGCGCCTATCTCGAAGAGAGCCGGGATCTGACCGAGCAGGTGACAGAATTGCTCGCCCGCATCCCCGAGCAGGATGAGGTGATTGTTATTACCGATATTTTTGCCGGGAGCGTGAATAATGAATTCGTGCGTTTTTTACCCCAGCCAAAATTTCATTTAATTGCCGGACTCAATTTACCGCTGGTGATTGATCTGCTTATTTCCGCAGACGAACAAAACACCGACAAATTGATTAATGATGCGTTATTGAGTTCCAGAGACAGTATTCAGTACTGCAATCACACTATCGCCAGCGCGGTGTCGGCGGATAAAGATTTCTGAACCTAAGGGATAACCATGATTACGTTAATGCGAATTGACCATCGATTATTGCACGGACAGGTGGCCTTCTCCTGGACCCAGTACGTGGGCGCGGACTGCATCCTGATTGCTAACGATAGCGTGCCGGGCGATGAACTGCGTAAAACCACCATTAAGCTGGCCAAGCCGCCGTCGGTGAAGCTGGTGATTAAAAATATCGACGATTCAATCGAGGCGATTAAAAGCGGCGTCACCGATAAATATAAGCTTTTTATCGTCGTTGAGTCGGTGAATGACGCCTGGCGTATCGCCTCGGCGGTGGAGGGTATTAACAGCATCAACCTTGGCGGAATTAAAGCCAAAGAGGGGGCACGCAATATTTCGAAGGCCATTAATTTGCTGCCGGATGAAATAGACCAATTAAGCCAGCTGGTGGACAAAGGCGTGGAGATTGAAATACGCCAGGTGCCTAACGATCGCAAACAGCTATTCGCGGAATGTGTGTAATTCCTGAGGACTGAATATGGTAGAGGCACTGTTACTCGGGCTGGTGGCGTTTATCGCCCAGTCAGAATATGCCCTGGGCACCTCGTTAATTTCCCGGCCGATCGTCACCGGATTTTTAACCGGCCTGGTATTAGGGGATGTGCAGACGGGCGTGATTATGGGCGCGACGCTGGAGCTGGCATTTATTGGCTCGTTCTCGGTGGGAGCATCGATTCCACCGGATGTGGTCACCGGCGGGGTACTGGGGGTGGCGTTTGCCATCACTTCCGGGGCCGGAACCGAAACGGCGCTGCTGCTCGGGCTGCCGATCGCCACCCTGACACTGGTACTGAAAAACGTCTATCTCGGCATGTTCATCCCCCTGCTTAACCAGAAGGCGGATAGCTATGCGGACCAGGCGGACACCCGCGGCATTGAGCGAATGCATCTGATTGCCGGGTTTGGCCTGTCGCTGATGCTGGCGACGGTGGTCACCGTGTCGTTCCTGGTGGGCAGCAGCGCGGTAAAATCGCTGCTCGACGCCATTCCCGAGTTCATCAAGCACGGCTTAAGCGTGGCGACCGGGATCATCCCTGCGCTGGGCTTTGCGATGCTGGCGCGACTGCTGATTAACAAGAAGGTTGCCCCGTACTTCTTCCTCGGCTTTGTGCTGATGGCATACCTGAAAATTCCCGTCACCGGCATCGCCATTCTTGGCGCCATCGTGGCGGTGGTGATGGTCAACGTGACCGCATTTAACGCTCCCCGGGCAACCACCGAGCAAGGAGTCCGCAATGACGACGAAGATGATTTCTGAAGAGACCCTGCCGCAGGCACAGGACGAGAATCTGATCAGCGCGCGCGATCTGCGCCGGGTGTTCTGGCGCTCGTTCCAGATGGAGTTTTCCTGGAACTATGAGCGGCAAATGAACCTCGCGTTTGTGTATGCCCTGATCCCGGTGCTGAAAAAGCTGTATCCGCAAAAGCCCGAACTGGCGAAGGCCTTAAAGCGCCACCTGGTGTTCTTCAATACCACGCCGCATATCGTCACGCTGCTGCTGGGAATCACCACCGCCATGGAGGAGAAAAACAGCCAGCAGCAGGCGATGGACGGTACCGCCATCGACAACGTGAAGGCCTCGCTGATGGGACCGCTGGCCGGGCTGGGAGACTCCTTTTTCTGGGGAACGCTGCGCCTGATCGCCACCGGGATTGGTACCAGCCTGGCGCTACAGGGCAGCATTCTCGGGCCAATCCTGTTTTTACTGGTGTTTAACGTTCCGCACATTGTGGTGCGCTGGCTCTTTACCCGCTGGGGGTACGTGCTGGGCACCGGGGTGCTGCATCGCGTCCAGCAGAGCGGGATGATGGAAAGTCTCACCTACGGGGCGTCGATTATGGGGCTGATGGTGGTGGGGGCGATGACCGCCTCGATGATCAATATCACCATCCCTGTGAGCTTCGGAGCAGGGGAGGCGAAAACCCAGGTGCAGGACATCATCAATAACATCATGCCCTGCCTGCTGCCGCTCATCAGCTTCGGGATTGTCTACTGGCTGCTGGGGCGCAAGGTGAAGCCGCTCACTATTATCGGCGGGATGGCGCTGGTAGGGATTGCGGGATCGTGGATTGGCCTGTTTTAACCGGAGAAAACAATGCAACCGACAATGATGACCTACATCGAACAACAACCCGCGGCGCTGGAGACGATACTCCGGGAGTATCCGCAGCATCTGGCACCGGTCGTGACCTTTGCGCGCCAGCATCCTGTTCGCCGCCTGCTGGTGCTGGCGACCGGATCGTCGCTGAATGCTGCTCTGTGTGCTCGCCCCTTGTTTGAACACCGCTTCGGCCTGCTGGTGGAGATCAAAGAGCCGTACAACTTTGTTCACTATGAAGCCATCGACCCGCATACGGATATGGTGCTGGTGATTTCCCAGAGTGGGAAAAGCGCCTCGACGCTGGCGGCGATGGAAAAAGTGCAGTCTGCCGGACTGCCGGTGTTTGCGCTAACCGCCGATCCGCAAAGCCCGATTGGCCGCCGCTGCGACCACGTGCTGGATATCAATACCGGGATCGAGAAGGTCGGCTTTGTGACCCGCGGCTTTAGCGCCACGGTGCTGAATTTGCTGCTGGTTGCACTTACCGTCGCAGGTGCGCAGGGTAAGGTCGATGAGCGCGAGACCCGCGACTATCTTGACGCGCTGCGGCAGCTGGCGGCGCAGATCCCCGACGCTATTGCCCGCACGGAGGCCTTTTTCGAACGCCATGTTGACACCCTGCAGGCCGGAACGCGCTTTGTCGCCATCGGTGAAGGGGCGTTGACCGGGGTGGCAAAAGAGTTTGAAACCAAGTTCACCGAAACGGTGCGCGTACCGTCCAGCGGTTTTGAGCTGGAAGCGTATATGCACGGCCCGTATCTGGAGGCCAATACCCAGCATGTGATGTTCTTTATTGAGGATGCGCCGAATGCGCGCCTGCGGGCGCTGCGGGAGTATATGGCGCCTTCGGTCAGTCAGGCGTTTCTGCTGACGCTGACCGATGAGCAGGGTGAGAATGTGCTGGCGCTGAACGCTGAAGTGGCGCATCACCTGGCACCGCTGCTGCTGGTCATCCCGCTGCAGATCCTCGCATGGCGCACCGCCTGCGCCAAAGATATCGACCTCTCGGTGCGCATCTTTGATGACTTCGATCGTGTGTTAAAAAGTAAGATCTAATCAGGAGAAAGACTATGTTAGGTTTTAATCAGGACGAGTACCTGACCAGTGCTCGTGAGATTGTTGCTGCGCGTCATCAGGCTGAAAGCGCGGCGGATGATATTTTCCAGCAGGGCTTTAACGCATTATTTTTCGTCTCGGTAGGCGGATCGTTAGCCCCGATGATGGCCATTAACGCTTTCGCCCGAGAATTAACCGGCCTGCCGGTTTATCTTGAGCAGGCCGCAGAATTAATTCATGCCGGCCACAAGCATCTGAATAAAGAGTCAGTGGTGGTCACGCTGTCTAAATCTGGCGATACCAAAGAGTCGGTAGAGATTGCCGAATGGTGCAAAGCGCAGGGTATCCGCGTGGTGGCGATCACCCGCAACAGCGACTCGCCGCTGGCCAATGCGGCCAGCTGGCATATTCCGATGCGTCACAAAAACGGCGTCGAATTTGAATATATGCTGCTTTACTGGTTCTTCTTCCGTTTAATCTATCGCAACGGCGAATTTAATGATTATGAGCGATTCGCCAGCCAGCTGGAAAAATTACCTGAGAATCTACTCAACGCTAAAATTAAATTTGACCCGCAGGCCAACGACATTGCACGGAAATATCACACCAGCGAGTACATGATGTGGATTGGCGGCGCGGAGATGTGGGGCGAAGTGTATCTGTTCTCGATGTGTATTCTGGAAGAGATGCAGTGGAAGCGCACCAAATCCGTCTCGTCTGCCGAGTTTTTCCACGGCACGCTGGAGCTGCTGGAAAAAGATGTTCCACTGTTCCTGGTGAAAGGCGAAGGCAAATGCCGGGCGCTGGACGATCGCGTGGAGCGCTTCGCGGCAAACATTACCGATCGGCTGGTGGTTATCGATCCGCGTGAATACGCGCTGGAGGGCACGGATGAGGCGTTCCGCTGGCTGCTGGCACCGTGCGTGGTGTCTACCCTGCTGGTTGACCGTCTTGCGGCCCACTTTGAGCACTACACCGGCCACAATTTGGATATTCGCCGCTATTACCGTCAGTTTGAATATTAAGATAAACGCCCGGCGGCGCAAGCTTGCCGGGCCTACGGTAAGGTAGGCCTGATAAGCGCAGCGCCATCAGGCGTTATGCTCAGGGTCGATTAAACCCGGGTACCCCACAGGTCATATTCGTCGGCGTTTTCAACTTTTACGCGCACGATATCGCCTGGTTTCACCGCGGATTCACCGTTCAGGTACACCGCGCCGTCGATTTCCGGGGCATCGGCCATGCTGCGGCCAATCGCGCCTTCTTCGTCGACTTCATCGATAATGACCAGAATTTCGCGGCCCACTTTTTCCTGCAGACGCTCAGCAGAGATCTGCTGTTGCAGCTGCATAAAGCGGTTCCAGCGCTCCTCTTTCACTTCTTCAGGCACCTGATCGGCCAGCTCGTTGGCGGTTGCGCCTTCGACCGGGCTGTACTTGAAGCAGCCGACGCGATCCAGACGCGCTTCAACCAGGAAGTCGAGCAGCATCTGGAAGTCTTCTTCGGTTTCACCCGGGAAGCCGACGATAAAGGTCGAGCGTAGGGTCAGATCCGGGCAGATTTCACGCCACTGCTTAATGCGTGCCAGCTGGCGATCGACAGAGCCAGGGCGCTTCATCAGCTTCAGAATACGCGGGCTGGCGTGCTGCAGCGGGATATCCAGGTACGGCAGGATCTTGCCTTCGGCCATCAGCGGGATCACGTCGTCCACGTGTGGGTACGGATAGACGTAGTGCAGACGGGTCCAGATGCCCAGTTTAGACAGCTGTTCGCACAGGCCCACCATGCTGGTTTTCACCGGCTCGCCGTTGTGGAAACCGGAGCGGTGCTTCACGTCTACGCCATAGGCGGAGGTGTCCTGGGAGATCACCAGCAGCTCTTTCACGCCCGCATCGGCCAGACGTTTGGCTTCTGCCAGCACTTCGCCAATTGGGCGGCTGACCAGATCCCCACGCATGGACGGGATAATGCAGAAGGTGCAGCGATGGTTGCAGCCTTCAGAAATTTTGAGGTAGGCGTAGTGACGCGGGGTCAGCTTCACGCCCTGTTCCGGCACCAGGCTCAGGAACGGGTTATGTTTTGGTTTTGGCACATAGTGGTGGACATGTTCCAGCACCTGCTCGTAGCTGTGCGGACCGGTGATTTCCAGCACCTTCGGGTGAACTTCGCGGATTTGATCGACTTTGGCACCCAGGCAGCCGGTGACAATCACCTTGCCGTTTTCAGTGAGTGCTTCACCGATGGCTTCCAGCGATTCCTGCACCGCGCTGTCAATAAAGCCGCAGGTGTTGACGATCACCATGTCGGCGTTTTCGTAGGTTGGCACTACGTCATAGCCTTCAGTGCGCAGTTCCGTCAGGATACGTTCGGAATCCACCAGGTTTTTCGGGCAGCCAAGAGAGACGAAGCCGATTTTCGGCTGGTGTGTAACATTGCTCATAGGTTAAAAATTCATCATTTATCGAGTTATAAGGGCGGGATTTTACAGAGTTCCTCGACAGATTTATAGCGATCTGTAGGGAAAGGCGTAGAGGGTTTTGTCTTTGATGGGACTAAAGACAATTGAAAAAGCCACGTTTGACGTGGCTTTTGGCGAAAAATCAAAGATGAAATGCGATACGCTTTCCTGTCGGGAGTGTGACATCCAGACTTAATTCTCCGCCTAACGCTTTTACGTAGCGTTTAAGGGTTGAGAGTCGCGGATCATTATCTGCCTGCTCCATGCGCGCAACCGAGGGTTGCTTGACGCCCATTGCGGCGGCCAACTCGGTTTGTGAGATGTTCAGTTCTTCACGCAACATGCTAAGCGCAATCTGGATGCTAGCTTCTTCAACCCGCTCCGCTACGCGCGCCTGCATCTCAGGGCTCTCTTTAGCCAGCAGTTCTCTGTAAGTCGCCATTATGATTTCTCCAGTTTTGCAAGATGTTTACGGTATTCTGAATCAGCCAGCTTAATCATATTCTTATAGAAGCGTTTCTCGTTTACACCAGTTTTATCGCCGGCGCATAAGATGATGGCCTGGCGTATGGGATCAAACGCAAATAATGCCCTGACAGGATTGCCTGCATGTTGTACACGCAACTCCTTCATGTTCGCGAACTCGGACCCGTTTAATGTATCAACATAAGGTCTACCAAGTTTGGGTCCAAACTTTTCCAGTACGCCCATCGCTTCATACACTGATTCCCTGAGGGCCTCTTCCTGAGCCATAAACCACTCATCAAAGCATTCCGTTGTGATGATGTCCCACATAGTAAACCTTATAGCCTGTTCATTATAATTAAATTATAGCGAATTCGTTATAATTTCAACAATGCTGCACTGCTTAGTTTTACTTATCCCGGCTTTAAGGGGCCCTTATTGGATCAGCCAAGCAGATAATTTATCTTTCATCCCGTCGCTAACCATAACGAGGTACGTAATGAGAGATATCTATCTGCAATCGAAATTAGAAATGGCAAAAACCCTGCACGCTTATGGCGTAGAACTGTCCTCTATTTCTGTGGCCACAGGGCTTACGCAGCCTAAAATAATGGCTGAATTAAAAATCGCCGCCGAAGATGAGTTTGCTAAGCATAAAGTTAAAAAATACTAACATCTTATATATCAATAACTTGTTTTTTATTCTCGCTTACCCGGTGTAAGGTAACGATTTCTTGAACATCCCCCCGGTATGGACGACGAAAAATAGCCCTCACAGTGACGTCATTGCGTTTTTCGTCGTTCGCCAGGCATTCACAACGACGTGTTAACAGAAAAATCGGCCAGCAACACAGAGATGATCTTATTAATCTCTTTTCTGCAGGATGAATAAAGACTGAATCGCGGCAGGTTAAAGGGCGTGTCCACTTTTCTCAGGCGATACATTTGCGCATAAGTGGTATAAGCCATTTCAGGAATAACACCTAAGCAGTTGGTTTTTGACACAATCATTAATATTGATGAAAAAGAGGTTGTCAGCAGGCGTCGCTCACTGGCGCGGAATTTTTTATCCACAATGCTGCGATGATAGATAATCTTTTCGTTTTTCGTGTTGTATCCCACCAGATTGGCCTCCCGGAAGATCTCTTCCGTCATCATCTCCGGATAGGATGAATGATCCTGCGAGGCGATAAGCACCAGTTTCATATCGCAGATTTTCTGGCACACAATATTGCTGTTCTCGACCGAGAACGTGGAAAACACCACGTCGGCCTGACGCATATTCAATAGCTCAGTAATCTTCGCTTCGTTCAGATCCGCCGTAAGGTGCAGCAGGCTAATATCCGAATTGATCGCCACGATCTTCTGGGTCAGTTCCGGTACCACGAGCGGGGAAATAAATGACTCGGTGTAGAGCGTCAGCCTTTTCTTTTTGACCATGGAAGAGAGGGGCTGCAGGGTAGACAGTCTGTCGATAACCGGCAGGACAGTATCGTACAGTTCATCCGCATAGACAGTCGGCATCAGATTATTGCCGCTACGCACAAACAAATTATCCCCCATCAGTTCCCGCAGTTTTCGCAGTGACTGGCTGACCGCCGAAGCCGAAATATCCAGCATATCGGCCACTTTCGAGATACTTCCCACGCTGTAGATCAAACAGAAAAGCGTCAGCAAATTCAGATCAATTTTGGTTAACAAGCAGATTTTTTCTGATAGCGGAATCGTCGCCATACTCCCCTCTGTATCTTTGCGGTCGTGACCATCTGTAAAAATAGCCGACACCACCTGTCTGCAAGTTGCAGAGAAAGTATGATTTTGCCGGACAATGCGTCTTTGCCCCTGCGCTGACCGCGCGGCTCCTCGGTTGTAACATTGTAAATTATGTTAATGAGTTACGATTTATTGATGTGAAGCATTAAACTGTACAAAAAATAGACATATTCTGATCTTGTTCAAAGGCTGACAAAGGAGGAAAAAAGCATGTCCGTTGACAGACTGAAACGCGAACTTCTTAACAAGATGATTAACGCCCACATCGATCTCGCGGCGTATCTGCAGTTAAGGAAAGCGAAAGGGTATATGTCAGTCAGCGAAAGCGACCATCTGCGTGATAATTTCTTTGAATTGTGTACATATATGCGTGAGAAAGCGCCAGTCCTGAGAGAGCATTGCGACGCTGACGAGCAGGCTATCCTGTATCGCGCCGCCGGATCGCTCACCACCGCAGGTGTTTGTATGATGACTGGCTGTCATGACTGCCCGACATATATCGCCGTCAACGCAGAGAAGCTGGAAAACTGTCTGAATGATTTAACTCTCTGCATCCAGTATCTGAAATCACACACGCCGCTGATTCAGATCTGAGCCTGGGGGAGGCAACTCCCCCATCTGGTTAAGCTTTTGTAAAAGTGATATCGCCCTTTCGCTGAATGGCTAACCTTATGCCATACATCGAAAGGAGTGCATTATGCGTCGAACCTCGCTTATTTCCCTGCCACTGCTGCTTATTTCCGCCTCGCTGTTTGCCGCACCTGCCGAGGTTAAGGTCGCGGTCCTGCAAAATAAACTCGATCATCCTTGGGCGCTGGCCTTCCTGCCGCAGGACCAGGGCATGTTGATCACCCTGAAAGGCGGCCAGCTTAAGCGCTGGCAGGCGGGGAAAGGGCTGTCCGATCCCATCGTTGGAATACCTAAAGTGTGGGACAGCGGGCAGGGCGGATTGCTCGACGTGGCGCTGGCACCTGATTTTGCCACCTCCCGTCGGGTCTGGCTGAGCTATGCCGAAGCCGGCGATGACGGCAAAGCGGGCACGGCGGTAGGCTTCGGTCGTCTGAGCGACGATAACACCCGGCTGGAGGCGTTTAAGGTGGTGTTCCGTCAGCAGCCAAAACTCTCTACCGGCAACCACTTTGGCGGCAGGCTGGTGTTCGACGGCAAAGGCTATCTGTTTATCGGCCTCGGCGAAAACAATCAGCGGCCAACCGCTCAGGATCTGGATAAGCTGCAGGGCAAAGTCGTGCGCCTGACGGAGCAGGGCGCGGTGCCCGACGACAATCCCTTTGTGAACCGCCAAGGTGCGCGCCCGGAAATCTGGTCCTACGGTATTCGTAACCCGCAGGGGATGGCGATGAATCCGTGGAGCAATACCCTGTGGCTCAACGAGCACGGGCCGCGCGGCGGGGACGAGATCAACATCCCTGAAAAAGGCAAAAACTACGGCTGGCCGCTCGCCACCCACGGCATTAACTACAGCGGACTGGCCATTCCAGAGGCAAAAGGTGAAACGGCCCCAGGCACCGAGCCGCCGCTGTTCGTCTGGAAAAAATCCCCGGCGGTGAGCGGGATGGCCTTCTACAACAGCGACGTGTTCCCGCAGTGGAAAAACAAGCTGTTTATCGGCGCGCTGAAAGAGAAGGATGTGATTGTGCTGAACGTCAGCGGCAATACGGTGACGGAGGAGGGGCGCATTCTGGGCGATCGGGATCAGCGGATCCGCGATGTGCGGGTCGGACCTGACGGCTACTTATACGTCCTGACCGATGAATCGGACGGGCAGCTGTTAAAAGTGAGCCCGTCCGGGAAATAACTCAGCTAACCGGGATCATCACCACCTGACGGTACGCCGGTCGTTCCGTCAGATTCGCAAGCCAGCGCTCCAGATGTGGGCGCTCGCTCCACTTAAGGCCGACGTTGGTCAGGTTCCAGATTAACGGCGCGACGGCGATATCACCCACGCCGAACGCATCACCCGAGAACCACGGCTGGGTTACCAGCGTAGCGTCCATCAGCGCGAACAGCGGTTCGCAGGCCTCTTTGGCGGCATGAATGGCCGGGTAGTCACGTTCGGCTTCCGGGGTGCGCACCAGCCCCATCAGGATCCCACGGTGAGCAGGAGAAAGGGTCTGGCTGGCCCAGTCCATCCACTTTTCACCTTCGGCGCGTTTTGCTGGCGCATCAATCCACAGGCGGCCCTGACCGTACTGCGCCGCGAGATAGCGCACGATGGTGTTGGATTCCCACAGCGTAATGTCGGTTTCATCATCACGCAGCAGCGGCACCAGCCCGTTCGGGTTCATGGCCAGATAGTCAGCCTCT
>Ga0308165_1000980_pt1 | contig 43768 bp, 38 predicted proteins | sample PhyWR2_FD_201032 | JGI IMG/M metagenome (GOLD analysis project Ga0308165, IMG submission 201032) | Phyllosphere microbial communities from UC Gill Tract Community Farm, Albany, California, United States - DLSLW.R2 | ecosystem: Host-associated > Plants > Phyllosphere > Unclassified | place: USA...
AACAGCACCCTGAATATCGATCCGATCAAAGGCGAGAAGGTGAAGCTGAAGGTCGGTGGGGCGCTGCGTGAACAGCTGGAATTTGGCGTTAACCTCTCTGGCCCGGTGGATATGGTGCTGCGTGGCCAGACCCGGCTGGCAGAAGCGGGCCTGCCGCTCAACCTGGAGGTCACCAGCGAGCAGCTGTACTGGCCGTTTACCGGCGAGAAGCAGTATCAGGCCGACGACGTGAAGCTGAAGCTCACGGGCAAAATGACCGATTACACCCTGTCGTTCCGCACGGCGGTGAAGGGCGAGGGGCTGCCGTCCGCGGGCATTACGCTGGATGCGAAGGGCAACGAACAACAGATTAACCTCGATAAGCTGACGGTAGCGGCCCTGGAAGGGAAAACCGAACTGACGGCGCTGCTCGACTGGCAGAAGGCAATCAGCTGGCGCGGCGAGCTGAAACTCACCGGCATCAACACCGGCAAAGAGGTGCCGGACTGGCCGTCGAAGCTTGACGGCCTGATTAAAACGCGCGGCAGTCTGTACGGCGGAAGCTGGCAGATGGAGGTGCCAGAGCTGAAAATCACCGGCAACGTGAAGCAGAACAAGGTCGATGTTCACGGTTCGCTGAAGGGCAACAGCTACCTGCAGTGGATCATCCCGGGCATGCACGTGGCGCTGGGTCGCAACACCGCCGACATTAAGGGTGAGCTGGGGGTGAAAGATCTGGATCTCGATGCCACCATCGATGCCCCGAATCTCGACAATGCCCTGCCAGGGCTCGGCGGCACGGCGAAAGGGCTGGTTAAAGTGCGCGGCACGGTAGAGGCGCCGCAGCTGCTGGCCGATATCACCGCCAATAACCTGCGCTGGCAGGAACTGACCATCGCTCGCGTGCGGGTGGACGGCGACGTTAAATCAACCGATCAGATTGCGGGGCATCTCAACCTGCGCGTTGACCGGATTTCGCAGCCGGGCGTCAATCTCAGTCAGGTGACGCTGGAGGCGAAGGGCAGCGAGAAGCAGCACGAACTCCAGCTGCGCATTCAGGGTGAGCCGGTCTCCGGCCAGCTGCATCTGGCGGGGAGTTTTGACCGCAAAGAGACCCGCTGGAAAGGCACTCTGGATAACACCCGCTTCGCCACACCGGTGGGGCCGTGGGCGTTAAACCGGGCAATTGCGCTGGATTATCGCAATGCGGAACAGAAAATCAGCATCGGGCCACACTGCTGGACCAACCCGAATGCCGAGCTGTGCGTACCGCAGACCATTGATGCGGGTGCCGAAGGGCGGGCGGTGGTGAATCTCAACCGCTTCGATCTCGCGATGATTAAGCCATTTATGCCGGATGCCACTCAGGCCACCGGCGTCTTTAGCGGTAAAGCGGATGTGGCCTGGGACACCACCAAACCGGGGCTGCCGCAGGGTAACGTGACCCTGTCCGGACGCAACGTGAAGGTGACGCAGGTGATTAATGACGCGCCGCTGCCGCTGGCGTTCGACACCCTGAACCTCACCGCCGACTTGCATAACAATCGCGCCGAGCTGGGCTGGCTGATCCGCCTTGCCAACAACGGCCAGTTCGACGGCCAGATCCAGGTTACCGATCCGCAGGGTCAGCGCAATCTGGGCGGCAACGTCAATATCCGCAACCTCAACCTGGCCATGGCGAACGCCATTTTCGCCCGGGGCGAGAAAGTGGCCGGGATGCTGAACGCCAACCTGCGGCTGGCCGGTAACGCCCAAAGCCCGCAGCTGTTCGGCCAGATGCAGCTCAACGGGGTGGATGTCGACGGCAACTTTATGCCATTCGATATGCAGCCCAGCCAGCTGGCGATGAACTTCAACGGCATGAGTTCGACCCTCGCAGGCGTGGTGCGTACCCAGCAGGGGCAGATTAACCTCAGCGGCGACGCGGACTGGAGTCAGATCGATAACTGGCGTGCGCGGGTGGCGGCCAAAGGCAGCAAGGTGCGCATCACCGTGCCGCCGATGGTACGCCTTGATGTCTCGCCGGATGTGGTCTTTGAAGCGACACCAGACCTGTATACGCTCGACGGGCGTGTCGATGTGCCGTGGGCGCGCATCGTGGTGCACGACGTGCCGGAAAGCGCGGTCGGCGTCTCCAGCGATGAAGTGATGCTCGACAAGGAGCTGAAGCCGGTTGAAACCCAGCGGGCGTCGATCCCCATCAACAGCAACCTGATTGTGCACGTCGGCAATAACGTGCGTCTGGATGCCTTTGGCCTGAAGGCGAGGCTGACCGGCGATCTGAAAGTGGCGCAGGATAAACAGGGGCTTGGCCTGAACGGGCAGATCAATATTCCGGAAGGGCGCTTCCACGCCTACGGCCAGGATCTGATTGTGCGCAAAGGCGAACTGCTGTTCTCCGGTCCGCCGGATCAGCCGCTGCTGAACATCGAGGCGATCCGTAACCCGGAAGCCACCGAAGATGAGGTGATTGCCGGGGTGCGCGTGACCGGTACGGCGGACGAACCGAAGGCGGAGATCTTCTCTGACCCGGCGATGTCGCAGCAGGAAGCCCTGTCTTACCTGCTTCGCGGGCAAGGTCTGGACAGTACCCAGAGCGACAGTGCCGCGATGACGTCAATGTTAGTGGGCCTGGGGGTTGCACAAAGTGGTCAGGTTGTGGGTAAAATCGGCGAGACGTTTGGCGTAAGCAATCTGGCGCTGGACACCCAGGGGGTCGGTGACTCTTCTCAGGTGGTGGTCAGCGGCTATGTACTGCCGGGTCTGCAGGTGAAATATGGTGTGGGGATCTTTGACTCACTGGCAACGCTCACGTTACGCTATCGCCTGATGCCTAAGCTGTATCTGGAAGCGGTGTCTGGCGTAGACCAGGCACTCGATGTGCTCTATCAGTTTGAGTTCTAGCAATGCGAATATTTGTCTACGGTAGTTTACGAACTAAGCAAGGCAACAGCCACTGGATGACCAACGCCCAGCTGCTGGGGAATTACAATATCGAAAACTACCAGTTGTACAGTCTGGGCCACTATCCAGGCGCAGTTCCGGGGAACGGAACGGTACAGGGTGAGGTTTATCGTATTGATAACGCCACGCTTGCCGAACTTGATGCCTTGCGCACCAAGGGCGGGGAATACGCTCGCCAGTTGATCCAGACGCCATACGGTACGGCGTGGATGTACGTGTACCAGCGTCCGGTCGACGGTTTAACGCGGATTGAAAGCGGTAACTGGTTAGACAGAGACCAGTACTGAAAATGAACAACGCCACCGTGAGGTGGCGTTGTTTTTTTTAAACCTCTTCCCGGTGCAGCAGCCCCAGACGTTGGCCGATGGTAAGTGACATTTACTGACGTCTGCTGCCAGCTGCAAGAGGGCATAAAAAAACCCCGACAAGTCGGGGTTCTTCACACAGCAAGAATTACTTCTTCTTGGCGCGCTCGAAAGAGGCAACGATTTCCGCTTTAGCGGCTGCGGCGTTGTCCCAGCCGTCCACTTTCACCCATTTGCCTTTCTCGAGATCTTTGTAATGCTCGAAGAAGTGAGTGATCTGCGCTTTCAGCAGCTCTGGCAGGTCGTTCACATCGTTGATGTGATCGTACTCTTTGCTCAGTTTGGTGTGTGGGACCGCAACCAGCTTCGCATCTTCACCGGCTTCGTCGGTCATTTTCAGCACGCCAACTGGACGGCAGCGGATCACTGAGCCTGGCTCCAGCGGGTATGGCGTTGGGACCAGAACGTCTACCGGGTCTCCATCCAGAGACAGGGTGTGGTTGATGTAACCGTAGTTGCACGGATAGAACATCGCGGTAGACATGAAGCGGTCAACGAACAGTGCGCCGGTGTCTTTGTCGATTTCGTATTTGATTGGATCGGCGTTTGCCGGGATCTCGATAACTACATAGATGTCTTCCGGCAGTTCTTTACCCGCAGGGACGTTGAGTAAGCTCATGTCTGTGTCCTTCAAAATGATTGGTAAACAAGTGGCGAGTATTATAGCCAACTGGCGACGAATGTCTTTGCTTGTTTTCTCCCGCTTCCGCTTCTGCGCGCCCTTTTCAGCCTCTTCTGATGACAGGAATATCCATAAACTCAGCCGCATTTTTAATGGGTGAATGAAAGCGATTACAAAGTTGTGATTAACGTTTTATTCACTTTTCCGAAGTGTGATGTAACACACTCCGTTACATCTCGCATTGTCTATAGTTTTTTCGCGGAACATCTTTTAACCAACAATAACCTGGACTACGAGGGTATCACTATGTGGAAGCGCTTACTTCTTGTCACAGCAGTTTCGGCAGCCATGTCGTCTATGGCGATGGCCGCCCCATTAACCGTAGGATTTGCGCAGGTCGGCTCGGAATCCGGCTGGCGTGCAGCGGAAACCAATGTTGCGAAGAGCGAGGCTGAAAAACGCGGTATCACGCTGAAAATCGCCGATGGTCAGCAAAAACAGGAAAATCAGATCAAAGCGGTACGCTCGTTTATCGCCCAGGGCGTTGATGCCATCTTCATTGCGCCGGTCGTGGCGACAGGTTGGGAACCGGTTTTAAAAGAAGCTAAAGATGCCGAGATCCCGGTCTTCCTGCTCGATCGTTCCATCGATGTAAAAGACAAATCTCTCTATATGACCACCGTCACCGCCAACAACGTGCTGGAAGGGCAATTGATCGGTGAGTGGCTGATTAAGCAGGTTGCGGGCAAGCCGTGTAACGTGGTTGAGCTGCAGGGCACCGTTGGCGCCAGCGTGGCGATTGATCGTAAGAAAGGCTTCGCCGATGCCATCGCCAAAGCCTCAAACATCAAGATTATCCGCTCTCAGTCCGGCGACTTTACCCGCAGTAAAGGGAAAGAGGTCATGGAGAGCTTTATCAAAGCCGAGAACAACGGCAAAAACATCTGCATGGTTTACGCCCACAACGATGACATGGTGATCGGTGCGATTCAGGCGATCAAAGAAGCGGGCCTGAAGCCGGGTAGCGATATCCTCACCGGCTCTATCGACGGCGTGCCGGACATCTACAAAGCGATGATCGACAAAGAAGCCAATGCCAGCGTCGAGCTGACCCCGAACATGGCTGGCCCGGCCTTTGACGCGCTGGAAAAATTCAAGAAAGACGGCACCCTGCCGGAGAAAGTCACCATCACCAAATCCACCCTTTACCTGCCTGACACCGCCAAAGAAGAGTTAGAGAAGAAGAAAAATATGGGCTACTAAGCCTTCATAAAAATGCCGGGCGACGCTGCGCTTGCCCGGCCTACGATCCGCTTTTTGTAGGCCGGATAAGCGTAGCGCCATCCGGCGTGATGCAGGGGGAACCATGACCACAGACCAACACCAGGAAATCCTCCGCACAGAGGGATTAAGCAAGTACTTTCCCGGCGTAAAAGCGCTGGATAGTGTCGATTTCAGTTTGCGCCGCGGCGAGATCATGGCCCTGCTGGGGGAGAATGGCGCCGGGAAATCCACCCTGATTAAAGCCCTGACCGGCGTTTATCACGCCGATCGTGGCACCATCTGGCTTGATGGTCATACCATTTCGCCAAAAAATACCGCCCATGCCCAGCAGCTGGGGATTGGTACGGTCTACCAGGAAGTGAACCTGCTGCCGAACATGTCGGTGGCGGATAACCTGTTTATTGGTCGGGAGCCGAAGCGCTTTGGCCTGATTCGACGCAAAGAGATGGTAGCGCGCGCCACCCAATTGATGGCGTCGTACGGCTTCTCGCTCGACGTGCGTGAACCCCTGAACCGCTTTTCGGTGGCGATGCAGCAGATTGTGGCTATCTGCCGGGCTATCGATCTCTCTGCCAAAGTGCTGATCCTCGATGAACCCACCGCCAGCCTCGACACCCAGGAGGTGGAGATGCTCTTCACCCTGATGCGTCAGCTGCGTGACCAGGGCGTCAGCCTGATTTTTGTTACCCACTTCCTCGATCAGGTGTATGAGGTCAGCGACCGCATTACCGTCCTGCGTAACGGCAGCTTTGTCGGCTGCCGTGAAACGCGCGAGCTGCCGCAGATTGAGCTGGTGAAGATGATGCTGGGCCGCGAGCTGGAGACCAACGCCCTGCAGCGTGCGGGTCGCACATTGCTTAGCGACAAGCCGGTGGCGGCGTTTAAAGGCTACGGCAAAAAAGGCACCATCGCCCCGTTTGATCTGGAGGTCCGTCCCGGCGAGATCGTCGGTCTGGCGGGTCTGTTAGGATCCGGGCGCACCGAAACGGCGGAAGTGATCTTCGGGATCAAGCCAGCCGACACCGGCAGCGCGCTGATCAAAGGCAAACCTCAGACCCTGCGCTCGCCGCATCAGGCTTCCAGTCTTGGGATCGGTTTCTGCCCGGAAGACAGGAAAACCGACGGGATTATTGCCGCGGCTTCGGTGCGGGAGAACATCATCCTGGCCCTGCAGGCCCAGCGCGGCTGGCTGCGGCCGATCCCGCGTAAAGAGCAAAACGCCATTGCCGAGCGCTTTATTCGCCAGCTGGGCATTCGTACCCCGAGTGCGGAACAGCCGATCGAATTCCTCTCCGGGGGCAATCAGCAAAAAGTCCTGCTGTCGCGCTGGCTGCTGACCAAACCGCAGTTCCTGATCCTCGATGAGCCGACGCGCGGTATTGACGTCGGCGCCCATGCGGAGATTATCCGCCTGATCGAAACCCTGTGCGCCGACGGTCTGGCCCTGCTGGTCATCTCGTCCGAGCTGGAGGAGCTGGTGGGCTATGCCGACCGTGTGATCATCATGCGCGACCGCCAGCAGGTGGCCGAGATCCCGCTGGAAGCCCTGTCCGTTCCGGCCATCATGAATGCCATTGCGGCTTAAGGAGAGCACCGTGATGCCCCGTTCCCTTTCTCAACCCGGCGAGCCGAAGCGCCGTTTCAGGTGGCCCACCGGTATGCCGCAAATTATTGCCCTGCTGCTGGTGCTGCTGGTGGATAGCCTCGTTTCGCCGCATTTTTATCAGATTATCCTCCAGGACGGCCGTCTGTTCGGCAGTCCAATTGATATTTTAAACCGCGCGGCCCCGGTGGCGCTGCTGGCGATTGGCATGACGCTGGTGATCGCCACCGGCGGGATTGACCTGTCGGTAGGCGCGGTGATGGCCATTGCCGGGGCGACGGCGGCGTCGATGACCGTGGCCGGACACAGCCTGCCGGTGGTGCTGCTGGTGACGCTGGGCACCGGGGTGCTGGCCGGGCTGTGGAACGGCATTCTGGTGGCAATCCTCAAAATCCAGCCGTTCGTCGCCACCCTGATTTTGATGGTGGCCGGACGCGGGGTCGCGCAGCTGATCACCTCCGGGCAGATCGTCACCTTTAACGCCCCGAACCTGGCGTGGATTGGCAGCGGCTCGCTGTTCTTCTTCCCGACGCCGGTGATCATCGTGGTGGTGACCCTGATTGCCTTCTGGCTCTTTACCCGCAAAACCGCCCTCGGGATGTTCATTGAGGCGGTGGGGATCAACATTCGTGCGGCGAAAAACGCCGGGGTTAGCACCCGCCTGATGGTGATGCTGACCTATGTATTAAGCGGGGTATGCGCCGCCATTGCCGGGATTATCGTCGCGGCGGATATTCGCGGGGCCGATGCCAACAACGCCGGGCTGTGGCTGGAGCTGGATGCCATTCTGGCGGTAGTGATCGGCGGTGGGTCGCTGATGGGCGGGCGTTTCAACCTGCTGCTGTCGGTGATTGGCGCGCTGATCATCCAGGGGATGAATACCGGGATCCTGCTGTCCGGGTTCCCGCCGGAACTCAACCAGGTGGTGAAAGCGGTGGTGGTGCTCTGCGTGCTGATCGTGCAGTCGCCGCGCTTTATCAGTCTCATTAAGGGGATTCGTGGTCATGATAAAACGTAATTTACCGCTGATGATAACCCTGGGCGTGTTCGTGCTGGGCTATCTCTACTGTCTGACGCAGTTCCCCGGCTTTGCCTCGACGCGCGTCATCTGCAACATCCTGACCGATAACGCCTTCCTCGGGATCATCGCCGTCGGCATGACCTTTGTGATCCTCTCCGGCGGGATCGACCTCTCCGTCGGGTCGGTGATCGCCTTTACCGGCGTGTTCCTCGGGAAGGCGATTGGCTTCTGGGGGATCTCGCCGCTGCTGGCCTTCCCGCTGGTGCTGGTGATGGGCTGCGCCTTTGGTGCCTTTATGGGGCTGCTGATCGACGCCCTGAAAATCCCGGCGTTTATTATTACCCTCGCCGGGATGTTCTTCCTGCGCGGCGTCAGCTATCTGGTATCGGAAGAGTCGATTCCGATTAACCATCCTGTCTACGAGACCCTCTCAAGCCTGGCGTGGAAAATCCCCGGCGGCGGCCGTCTGAGTATTCTTGGCCTGATCATGCTGGGCGTGGTGGTGATCGGGATCTTCCTCGCGCACCGCACCCGCTTTGGCAACGAAGTGTATGCGATGGGCGGCAGTGCGACCTCGGCCAACCTGATGGGGATCTCCACCCGCAGCACCACTATCCGCATCTATATGCTCTCTACCGGGCTGGCGACGCTGGCGGGGATCATCTTCTCGATCTATACCCAGGCAGGCTACGCGCTGGCCGGAGTGGGGGTGGAGCTGGATGCGATTGCCTCGGTGGTGATTGGCGGGACGCTGCTCAGCGGCGGGGTTGGCACCGTGCTCGGCACCCTGTTCGGGGTGGCAATCCAGGGGCTGATTCAGACCTATATTAACTTCGACGGCACGCTCAGTTCGTGGTGGACCAAGATTGCGATTGGCATTCTGCTGTTCATCTTTATTGCCCTGCAGCGCGGCCTGACGGTGCTCTGGGAGAACCGCCAGAGTTCGCCTGTTACACGCGTCAACACCCAAGTATCAAAGTAGTAACATACTGAATTTACTAAAAGTCTAATCTTTTTCCGGTAGCGGCCGATAATCTTTAATTCTGTCCAGATTTATCTCGCTACCGGAAATTACATCATGCTGAAAACGCTATCGATTCGTACCGGCTTGCTTTCGTTACTGGCCGTTATGACCTTCCTGCTGCTGCTCGTCAGCGGTATTGGTATTTATGCCCTCACGCAAAGTTCCTCTTCACTGGAACGTATTAATCACCTACAGGGTGAACAACTGGTGCAGCTCAATTCGGGCTATACCCTGATCCTGCGCGCGCGTAATGAAGCCGGTCAGGCCGTTCGCATGATGGAGGTGGGCCTGCTGGATGACGCCGCCAAATCAGTGAAAAACATCAATAACGAAATCGCGCTGGCGCAAAAAACGTTGAAAAACGTGTTCGATAGCGGCGTGAGTCATCCCGAAGGCGAACAGCTGCTGAAGAAGGTCGCCACAAGCCTGGCGGCCTATAACGAGAAGGGGATCGTGCCGATGCAGAACGCGCTCAACGAACAGAGCGCCGATGCCTACTACGATCTGCTGGAGAACAGCCTGGTGCCGGTGGCGCGTCAGTTCGATAACGACATGCAGGCCTTCCAGACCTGGAGCGACAGCCGCGGCAAAGCTGAAGTGGCGGCTGTGCAGGCGAGTAAAAATCGGGTGATGCTGCTGATTATTGTCGCCGCGCTGCTGACCGCCGGGATTATCGTGCTGGCCTGGCTGGCGCTGCGTCATATGCTGCTCAAGCCGCTTTCCGCCTCGATTGCCCAGCTGGAGCACGTGGCCGCCGGGGATCTGACCCAGTCGCTGAACGCCCCCGCAAGCCAGGAGTTTAACCGCCTGAACGCGGCCATCGAAGAGATGCGCCAGTCGCTGATGGGCTCCGTACTGCGTGTGCGCGACGCCAGCTCGCAAATCGACATCGGCAGCCGGGAGCTGACCGCAGGCAACATGCACCTTGCCCAGCGGACTGAATCGACTGCGACTTCCCTGGAGGAGACTGCGGCCAGCATGGAAGAGCTCACCGCCACGGTGAAACAGAACGCCGACAACGCCGAGCAGGCGCACCTGCTGGCGAAAACCGTCTCTGACACCGCCGATCGCGGCAGCGAAATGGTGTGCTACGTGATTGAGAAGATGCGCGATATCTCCGGCAGCGCTAACCGTATCGCCGATATCCTCAGCGTGATCGACGGGATTGCCTTCCAGACCAACATTTTGGCACTCAACGCCTCGGTGGAAGCTGCCCGTGCGGGTGAGCAGGGACGTGGGTTCGCGGTGGTGGCCGGTGAAGTGCGTAATCTCGCCAGCCGTAGCGCCGATGCTGCCAAAGAGATCCGCACTCTGATCAGCGACTCGCAGTCGCACGTCAGCGAGGGCAGCGAGCTGGCCCAGCAGGCGGGTGAAACCATGGATGAGATTGCCACCGAAGTGCTGCGGATGACGAAGCTGATGCGCGAAATTGCCAACGCGTCGCAGGAGCAGAGTCACGGTATAGCGCAGGTGAATATTGCCGTTAATCAGATGGATGAAACCGCGCAGCAAAACGCAGCGCTGGTGCAGCAATCCTCAGCCGCGACGCGCTCGCTGGAAGATCAATCCCGCGAGCTGATCGAGGCGATGTCGTCGTTCAAATTGTCCATGCAACGGATCTAGGCTCATCACATTCCGGCGCCGCAGGCGTCGGAGTGCTCTCCCCGTCGGCGGGGGTGCTGGCGATATGATCGTGGATCAAGCCCAGCAGCTTTTCCATCTCGCTGGTCAACAGCAGCGCATGCGGCGTCGGCTCCAGAAACAAGCCCTTACGCGTAAACAGCGGCTCGCTGAACAACATCCCAAAGCGTTTTAGCGCCAGGCTAACGGCCGGTCTGGACATATTCAGACGTAAAGAGGCTTTAGCCATGCTTCCGCATCTGACGACTTCAATAAAAACAGGAATAAGATTGAGATCAATACCCGTGGACGATCGCGAGAGATTCTTCATTTTCTGCCAGTTTCCGGTAACCAATATGTATAAGATATAATGATGAAGTAATATGTTCCGAAGAGATAGCAAGATTTTTATATGTGTTTATACCAACTAATATATAAATATTTTTAAACCGGGTCGCGGTGCATGCAGATCCTGGCGATCAATCCCTAGCGCATGTGAGTCTGGCCAGCCGTTACCGCTGGCTGTCCCGCACACCGCCTGGTGCAGGGAATCGGTTCAGCGCGTCAGGAAATTTAGTCAAATTTAAATTTCGATAAGCGTCATTAATAATGTCGGCGATGAATTAATGAAATCCATTAATTGTATTTGTTTTGTGAATGTTTGGCGTGAAGATATACGCAGATTAATAGATGAGTAATATTAATAAGACCATTGGTAATTAAAGTAAAACAGATAAGAAAAAGGGGCCCGAAGGCCCCTGATAGTATTCTAAAAATTACGCGTCCGGGAATTCACGGATCAGGCGTTCAACGTCGTCGACCATATGATCGTTGCCGACGAAGAACGAACGGCGCTGGTGCAGACTTTCCGGCATGATATCCATAATCCGCTCTTTGCCGTCGCTGGCTTTACCGCCCGCCTGCTCCGCGAGGAAGGCCATCGGGTTGCACTCATACAGCAGGCGCAGCTTACCGTCCGGATGGCTGGCGGTGCTTGGGTACAGGTAGATCCCGCCTTTCAGCAGGTTGCGGTGGAAATCCGCCACCAGGGAACCAATATAGCGCGAGGTGTACGGGCGCTGGGTCAGCGTATCTTCTTCCTGGCAGAATTTAATGTACTTCTTCACGCCCGACGGGAATTTAATGTAGTTCCCTTCGTTGATGGAGTAGGTGCTGCCTTTCTGCGGATAACGCATGCGCTCCTGGCTCAGGCAGAATACGCCCAGCGACGGATCGTAGGTAAAGGCATGCACGCCGCAGCCGGTGGTGTAAACCAGCATGGTCGAGGAGCCATAGACCACATAACCCGCAGCCACCTGCTTGTTACCCGGCTGCAGGAAGTCTTCTTCAGTCACCGCTGTGCCAACAGGGGTAACGCGACGGTAAATGGAGAAGATAGTGCCGACAGAGACGTTAACGTCGATGTTAGATGAACCGTCCAGCGGATCCATCAGTACGACATACTTGGCATGTTCACACCCTTCAAAGACGACGATTTCATCTTCTTCTTCCGAGGCGATCCCCGCAACGATGTCGCGTGCGCGCAGTGCAGCTTTCAGTTTTTCATTTGCGAACAGATCGAGCTTCTGTTGAACCTCGCCCTGTACGTTTTCAGCACCGCTGGCACCCAGGATATCGACCAGACCGGCCTTATTGATATCGCGGTGGATGATCTTGGCGCCCAGCTTTATTGCCGACAACAAAGCAGTGAGCTCACCGGTCGCATGAGAGAACTCGTGCTGCTTCTCGACAATAAATTCACCTAACGTTTTCATAACTCTTCCCTGCATTGGATGTGGAGTAAAGTTGTTGATGCCCAACAATCTTAACAAACTTTCAAATATTCGCGCAGAGGTGAATCGCGCCAGCAACATACAGATTTTCCTGAAATGCGTTTCTCTGCTGCAGACATATGCGTAAAATGTGCGCCACATTGAAGAAGGATAATGACGTATGCGCATTCATATATTGGGGATTTGTGGCACTTTCATGGGCGGCCTGGCAATGCTGGCGCGCGCTCTGGGTCATGAAGTGACAGGTTCGGACGCCAATGTGTATCCGCCGATGAGCACGCTGCTGGAGAGCCAGGGGATCGAACTCATTCAGGGATATGATGCCAGCCAGCTGGATCCGCAGCCGGATCTGGTGATCATCGGTAACGCGATGACCCGCGGTAATCCCTGCGTAGAGGCGGTCCTGGAGCGTAATATTCCGTACCAGTCCGGCCCACAGTGGCTGCATGATTTTGTGCTGCGCGACCGCTGGGTGCTGGCAGTCGCCGGGACGCACGGTAAAACCACCACCGCCGGGATGGCGACCTGGATCCTTGAAGCCTGCGGCTACAAGCCAGGCTTTGTGATCGGTGGCGTACCGGGCAATTTCGAGGTCTCCGCCCGACTGGGCGACAGCCCGTTCTTCGTCATCGAAGCGGACGAATACGACTGCGCGTTCTTTGATAAACGCTCCAAGTTTGTTCACTACTGCCCACGCACGCTGATCCTCAATAATCTTGAGTTCGATCATGCGGATATTTTCGACGACCTGAAGGCGATTCAGAAGCAGTTCCACCATCTGGTGCGCATTGTGCCGGGCCAGGGTCGCATCATTCTGCCGGAAAATGACATCAATCTGAAACAGACGATGGCAATGGGCTGCTGGAGCGAGCAGGAGCTGGTGGGCGAGCAGGGCCGCTGGCAGGCGAAAAAGCTGACCAACGATGCGTCCCAGTGGGAAGTGCTGCTGGATGGCGAAAAAGTCGGCGAAGTGAAATGGGCGCTGGTGGGTGAACACAACATGCATAACGGTCTGATGGCGATTGCCGCGGCCCGTCATGTGGGCGTGCTGCCTGCCGATGCGGCGAAGGCGCTGGACACGTTCATCAATGCCCGTCGTCGCCTTGAGCTGCGTGGCGAAGCCCACGGCGTAACGGTGTATGACGATTTCGCCCATCACCCGACCGCGATTCTGGCAACCCTGGCCGCGCTGCGCGGCAAAGTGGGCGGGACGGCGCGGATCCTGGCGGTACTGGAACCACGTTCGAACACCATGAAAATGGGCATCTGCAAAGATGACCTGGCGCCGTCGTTAGGCCGTGCGGATGAAGTCTTCCTGCTGCAGCCGCAGCATATTCCGTGGCAGGTGGCGGAAGTGGCCGACGCGTGCGTCCAGCCAGCGTTCTGGCATGCCGACGTTGATACGTTAGCGGATATGGTGGTGAAAACCGCGCAGCCTGGCGATCACATTCTGGTGATGAGCAACGGCGGGTTTGGTGGGATTCATCAGAAACTGCTCGACGGACTGGCGAAGAAAGCGCAAGCCGTAAAGTAATAAAAAAGCCCGGTGGCGCTAGCGCTTACCGGGCCTACGTTGTTCCGTTGTAGGCCGGATAAGGCGATCCGGCAAACAACAGGCACACGACTACAGTATTACGCTTCGGCTTCCGCCAGCTCGCGCAGATACTGGAAAATCAGACGCGCGGACTTCGGCGGCTTATTCGCCTCTTTCTCTTTCTGCGCATTACGGATCAGCGAGCGCAGCTGCTGGCGATCGGCATCCGGCCACAGGTTCATCACTTCCGCTAAGGCATCATCGCCATTCTCAACCAGACGGTCACGGATCTGTTCCAGTTTATGGAACAGGGCAACCTGCTGGTTGTGGCGGTTTTTGAGCTTATCCAGCGCCTGACGGATCGGATCCACATCGCGCTGACGCAACATTTTTCCAATCAGCTGCATCTGGCGACGGCGGCCCTCTTTCTTGATGCGTTGTGCCAGTTCGATGGCGGCACGCAGATCGGGATCGAGCGGGATTTTATCCAGCGCGTTCTTACCGAGTTCTACAATCTCCGCACCAAGCTGTTTTAACTCTTCGGCGTCGCGTTTAATTTCACTTTTACTGACCCAGATGATCTCATCATCTTCGTCTTCGATGTCATCACCGGGAACGTCGTCGAGCCAGTCTTCGGGCTGCTTAGTCATGTCAGGCTCCTTAAAAAAAGAGGCTAATGTTACCAGTTTAGACGCGTACTGAGAAACGGTTCTCTGTTAGACTTCAGCTAACTACACCTTACATTATGGCATTTACGATGAAAGTGATCTCACAAGTTGCAGCGCAGCGTAAAGCACTGGAAAACGCCGTCTCCATGGCCCTTGAGCTGGCGTCAGCGAAATCAGACGGGGCAGAAGTGGCCGTCAGTAAAACCACCGGCATCAGCGTAAGCACGCGCTATGGTGAAGTGGAAACCGTTGAATTTAATAGCGATGGCGCATTAGGGATTACTGTTTATCACCAGAACCGTAAAGGCAGCGCCTCGTCGACTGACTTAAGCCCCGACGCTATTGCGCGCACCGTGCAGGCGGCGCTGGATATCGCCTGCTACACCTCTGCGGACCCGTATGCCGGCGTGGCAGACAGAGAATTACTGGCCTTTGAGGCCCCGGATCTGGATCTGTTCCACCCGGCAGAAGTATCGCCAGACGAGGCTATCGAACTGGCGGCCCGCGCCGAACAGGCCTCATTGAAGGCTGATAAACGCATCACCAATACCGAAGGCGGCAGCTTTAACAGCCACTACGGTATTAAAGTCTTTGGCAACAGCCACGGCATGCTGCAGGGCTACAGCTCCACCCGTCACTCGCTCTCCAGCTGCGTCATTGCCGAAGAGAACGGCGACATGGAGCGTGATTACGCCTACACCATTGGCCGCGCGCTGGGCGATCTGCAGTCGCCGGAGTGGGTCGGGGAAGAGTGCGCAAAACGTACCTTGTCCCGTCTCGCCCCGCGAAAACTGTCTACCATGAAAGCACCGGTTATTTTTGCCAATGAAGTGGCGACCGGGCTGTTCGGCCATCTGGTCGGCGCGATTGCGGGCGGTGCGGTTTACCGTAAATCGACCTTCCTGCTCGACGCGCTGGGCACCCAGATCCTGCCGGAATGGCTGACCATTGAAGAGCATCCGCACCTGCTGAAAGGGCTGGCCTCGACGCCGTTCGACAGCGAAGGCGTGCGCACCGAGCGTCGCGACATTATCAAGGACGGCATTTTGACCCAGTGGCTGCTGACCAGCTATTCCGCACGCAAGCTGGGGCTGCAAAGCACCGGTCACGCGGGCGGCATCCACAACTGGCGCATTCCTGGCCGTGGCCTGAGCTTTGAGCAGATGCTGAAAGAGATGGGCACCGGGCTGGTGGTGACCGAGCTGATGGGGCAGGGCGTCAGCGGCGTAACCGGCGACTACTCGCGCGGCGCGTCCGGCTTCTGGGTGGAAAACGGTGAAATTCAGTATCCGGTGAGCGAAATTACCATCGCCGGCAACTTAAAAGATATGTGGCGCAATATCGTGACCGTCGGCAACGATATTGAGACCCGCAGCAATATCCAGTGTGGTTCAGTACTGTTACCGGAGATGAAGATCGCCGGTCAGTAACATTCAAGCGCACTCCGGTGCGCTTTTTTTTAATAATAATAAAGGAAGTGAGCAATGCGTAAAAACCTGTTAGCTGTCCTCGCGGCTTCATCGCTGGTGCTGAGTTCGACGGTGTTTGCCGCAGAACTGGAAGACAATATGCACACCCTCAGCGACAACCTGAAGGTGGTGCAAAAAACGGATAATGCGGATGAGATGAAAGCCGCATTGACCAAAATGCGGGCCGCTGCGCTGGATGCGCAAAAGGACACGCCGCCGAAGCTGGAAGGTAAGGCGGCTGACAGCGCGGAGATGAAAGACTATCGCCACGGTTTCGATACGCTGGTCGGTCAGATCGACGGCGCGCTGAAGCTGGCTAACGCAGGCAAAGTGAAAGAGGCACAGGCAGCGGCAGAGGGTTTTGTGACCACGCGCAATACCTACCACAAAAAATATCGTTAATGGGTGCCTGAGCTGTACGTCCTTGATACACTCATGAAATGCGGGGGGATTGTGTCCCCCCGCATCATAGCTCTACTCCTTGCCAGAGCTGCAGTCCAATCGAGCAGTAACTTCCTGTGAACCGTTGCGATAGCTAATCTCGCAAAGGGTTCGCCGGGTTATCAGAGTCAGCACGATCGCTGTGATTGCGGCAATCGTCGCCAGCCTGATAATGAGTTCCATGCGTTTCATGGATGCCTCCTTGCTTCTTAAGCGGGTAAGGCAGCGAACTTCACGTGTTCGGACGTGTCGTTTGGGGCCCCGCCCTGATTTAAATTCAGTAAGGGGCTTTCCACTTTCCGTCCCATGCATGAGACGGTCAGTCTCAAGCACCCACCCGCACTGTACCGAATCCCCATAAGAAAACCCTATCTGTGTCACATTTCCACGAGCCTGCTCGTAAACTTTTTCACTTGTGACGCACGGGATTTGCCGCGTAATAGCGTGATATTCATCACGTAACCCCAGCGAAATATCATCATTCAGCACAATTATGTGGCACAGATCACTGGCGCCGCGCCCCTTTCCACTTCGAAGTGGAAAACAACTCGCTACAAACTCTTAACCGCCAGCGTTAGTTTTATTCCAGAGCCATTAACGGGATAAGACCAGTGATTAACGGAACGGTAATAAACGACGTTGGAGACCAGGCGGCGCAAACGGAACAGCTTGCCGACACCATGCTGAAGCAGGTTTTTGCCCTGCTTGGCGACCACAACATCCTCCCCAATGCCGTTCAGGAACAAATGCTGACCTCCCACGTACGGGCGATGGCGCACCGGTCGGTGACCGGCGAGCCGCTGCCGGAGGTCGAAGCGGATCTGTTTGACGAAATTTCACCTGATTCAATGTCGTTGGCCCGCGAAGTGGTGGCGCAGTTTGGCAATCTTCCTGATGAAGAAGCCTGGCTGCTCTCCGTTCACTTCGAAGTCGCGAAAGACAACCTCTAAGGAGCACAAGATGGAACAGATTACAGTCGTAATTGGCGATCGCCTGGGTAAAGGGCAGAAAGTGGCAGCAGGCGTTGAAAAAGCGGGCGGCCGTGCGGTGGTAGTACCGGGCGTGGCGGCAGACATGAAGCTGGGCGACGTGATGAAAGCGGAAAACGCCACCTTCGGCATCTCCTTCTGCGGCAGCGGCGGCGCAGGTGCTATCACCGCCCAGACGAAGCATGGCTACAAAGCGAAATACGGTATGCGTTCCGTGGAAGAGGGCGTCACCGCCATCAACGAAGGCAACAACGTGCTCGGGTTTGGCTTTATGGACAAAGAAGAGCTGGGCGAGCGTCTGGTGCTGGCGTGGCAGAAGAAGTACGGCGCATAAGCATGAAAGAACAATTCACCACCACGGTGAGAGTGAGCGGCAAAGGCGAGGCGAAAGCCCGCGCCTTTGCTGACGCACTGAACCACGTACAGGCAGAGGTGATGAAAGCCTCGCCCCATATCCTACTGCGCATAGAGCCACAGGACGTGCAGGTTATTCATGCGCGAGAGACGGTACGCAAAGAGGCATTTTTGCTTTTCTTTTTGCGCCGTGAAAGACGCACTTACAGCGTGGAGCTGGAGGTGACCGTCAACGTGACCGCCATCAACCTCGACAAGGTCGATTTTGTCACGCAACGCTGAAATGACTAAAAGGGCAGACAGATGTTCCTGATAATTTTAATAAAATCGCTCATCATCGGCGGCCTGGTTGGCGTCGGCGTGGGTGCCGGGGCAGCACGCATGTTTCATGCGCCTACCACACAAGGTATGGGCGCGTTTCGTACATTGGGGGAGCTGAACTCCTGTGAAGGGGATCCAGCTTCTCACTTCTCCTTCGGTCTGGGATTCTTCTTCAACGCCTGGGCTTCGTCGGTGGCGGCGGGTGCGTTCACCCAGGACGTGGACCATCGCATCATCCCTAACTGGGGTGCCGCGGCGCTGATGCTGAAAAACCGCAACGTCGGCGAGACGCTGCACGATCCGAAGAAAATGGCCATCGCCTGCGGGGTGATCGGCATGCTGGTGGTCACCTTCCTCAACCTGACCGCCTCCTCCGTTCCGGCGGCGCTGCAGGTGACGGCGGTGAAGGTGCTGGTTCCGGCGGCGAACCTGCTGGTTAACACGGTGATGCCGGTGATCTTCTGGCTGGCGGCGATTGATGCGGGCAAAAAATCGGGCTTCTGGGCCACCGTCTTTGGCGGCGCAGCGCAGCTGATTATGGGTAACGCCGTGCCGGGTCTGGTGCTGGGCATTCTGATCGGCAAAGGCGTGGAAGAGAGCGGCTGGAACCGTATTACCAAAGTGATGATGGGTGCCATCGTGGTGCTGTTCGTCCTGAGCGGTTTCTTCCGCGGCTTCGACATGAAGATGATCGAATCCTTCCATCTGACCGTGCCGAACTGGCTCGACATGATCCATAACTCGCTCAGCGGCAAGTAACAGGAGCCTCGCAATGGAACAGAATAAAGGTTTTTGGTATGCCGACTGGTCGTTCCCGATCTTCGTTGGCCTGCTCTCTTCCGGCGTGTTCGCCGGGACGCACATGTACTACCTGTACGGCATCGGCGCGTTTAACGAAGTGGCCTTCGTGGCGATGCTGAAAGCCGGTATCGACACCGGCGTGTACGGCGCGGTGGCGGCCTTTGGTGCCAGCTTCCTGTTTGCGCGCATTATCGAAGGCTCGCTGGTGGGGATTTTAGACATCGGCGGCGCGATCCAGACCGGCGTCGGCCTTGGGGTTCCGGCGCTGCTGCTGGGGGCGGGCATTGTCTTCCCGGTGGCGAACTTCGCGGCCTCGTTAGTGACCGGGCTGGTGATCGGTCTGGCGATTGGCTACCTGATCATTCTGGCGCGTAAGTTCACCATCAACCAGAGCGACTCCACCTACGGGGCAGACGTGATGATGGGGGCCGGTAACGCCTCCGGCCGCTTCCTCGGGCCACTGATTATCCTCAGCGCAATGACCGCCTCGATTCCGATCGGTATCGGTTCGCTGGTCGGTGCCCTGCTGTTCTACCTCTGGCAGAAGCCGATTACCGGCGGCGCGATCCTCGGGGCGATGATCCTCGGTTCGCTGTTCCCGGTGGCGATCTAACCTCAACGGGCGCTTCGGCGCCCGCTTCAACAGGAGAGCTGTATGTTTGATTTACTCCTGCGCCGTGCGCGCCTCACCGACGATACCCTGACCGATATCGCCATTCAGGACGGGAAGATTGCAGCGGTGGGCGACATCACCGATCCCGCACATCGCACCGTTGAGCTCAACGGTGACACTTACGTCAGCGCGGGCTGGATTGATTCCCACGTTCACTGCTACATGAACTCGCCGATCTACTTTGATGAGCCGGACAGCATCGGCATTGCCACCGGCGTCACCAGCGTGGTTGACGCGGGCAGCACCGGAGCCGACGACGTGGATGATTTCTACGCCATCACCCGCCAGGCGGCAACCGACGTGTATGCCCTGCTGAACATCTCCCGGGTGGGGCTGATTGCGCAGAACGAACTGGCGAACATGAACAATATCGACGCTGACGCGGTGCAGCAGGCGGTGGCCCGTCACCCGGATTTTATCGTCGGCCTGAAAGCGCGGATGAGCAGCAGCGTGGTGGGCGACAACGGCATCACCCCGCTGGAGCGTGGCAAGGCGATGCAAAAAGCCAACGGCGATTTGCCGCTGATGGTGCACATCGGCAACAACCCGCCAAATCTCGATGAGATTGCCGACCTGCTGAGTTCCGGCGACATCATTACCCACTGCTACAACGGCAAACCTAACCGCATTCTGACTCCGACCGGCGAGCTGCGGGCGTCGGTCACCCGGGCGCTACAGCGCGGAGTGCGTTTAGACGTCGGCCACGGTACGGCGAGCTTCAGCTTTGAGGTGGCGAAACGCGCCATCGCGTTGGGCATCCTGCCGCACACCATCAGCTCGGATATCTACTGCCGCAACCGCCTTAACGGCCCGGTGGGCAGTCTGGCGAGCGTGATGTCGAAATTCCTCGCCATCGGCCTGTCGCTGCCGCAGGTGATTGACTGCGTCACCGCGAACGCTGCCGACGGCCTGCGCCTGGCGCGCAAAGGGCGCATTCAGCCGGGGCTGGATGCCGATCTGACGCTGTTCACGATTAAACGCCAGCCGACGCTGCTGGTGGATGCTGAAAACGACAGCCTGCAGGCTGAACACATTCTGGTGCCGCTGGCCGCCATTCGGGCGGGCAAGGGCTACATGACCGAACAAGGGAGCGCGGAACATGTCTTCGATTTATGAGAAATACCATTTAAAACAGGTCATTAATACCTCGGGCCGCATGACGGCGCTGGGCGTCTCTACCCCGCGTCCGGAAGTGGTGCAGGCGGCGATGGACGGCATGAACCAGTACTTCGAGATGAAGGATCTGGTCAACAAAACCGGGGGATACATTGCGAACCTGCTGGACGTGGAAGGGGCGACCGTCGTCTCCTGCGCTTCGGCGGGCATTGCCCAGTCGGTGGCGGCGGTGCTGGTAAAAGACAGCGACTGGCTGCTGGAAAACCTGCACGTCACCGCGATTGAGAACAACGAAATCGTGCTGCCGAAGGGCCACAACGTTAACTTTGGTGCCCCGGTGGGCTCGATGGTCGCGCTGGGTGGCGGCAAGCTGGTGGAAGCGGGCTACGCCAACGAATGCTCCGCCGATCAGCTGGCGGCGGCGATCACCCCGCGCACGGCGGCGATCCTGTATATCAAATCCCACCACTGCGTGCAGAAAAGCATGCTCAGCGTGGAGCAGGCGGCCGTCGTGGCGCGTAAACACAACCTGCCGTTAATCGTCGATGCGGCAGCCGAAGAAGATCTGCACGTTTACTACCGCTCCGGTGCGGACCTGGTGATCTACAGCGGCGCGAAGGCGATTGAAGGGCCAACCAGCGGGCTGGTGATCGGTAAAACCCAGTACGTTGAGTGGGTGAAACGCCAGACGGCGGGCATTGGCCGGGCGATGAAAGTGGGCAAAGAGGGCATTCTCGGCCTGACCTGCGCCATCGAACACTACCTGACGGCGACCAAAGAGAGTGGGGCGGAGATGGTAGCGAAGATGACGCCATTCATCGATGCGCTGAATACGCTGAACGGCGTGACCGCCCGCGTGGTGTGGGACAGCGCCGGGCGTGATATTGCCCGGGCGGAAATCGCGTTCAACGAAGGCGTGACCGGCGTCGGCACCGGCGAGCTGGTCAGCCAGCTCAAGCAGGGTGAATACGCTATCTACTTCCGCGGCTATAAAGCCAACGAAGGGATCATTGAAGCGGACGTGCGCAGCGTCAACGCTGACCAACTGAACATTGTCTATCGCCGCATCAGCGAAGTATTAGGCCAGGAGAAACAGGCATGAAACTGACCCCCAATTTTTACCGCGATCGCGTGTGCCTGAACGTGCTGGCCGGTTCTAAAGCCAATGCCAGCGCCATTTATGAAGCGGCTGAAGGCCATGTGCTGGTGGGCGTGCTCTCCAAAAATTACCCGGACGTGGCCAGCGCAGTGGCGGATATGCGCGAGTACGCGGCGCTGATCGATAATGCCCTCTCCGTCGGGCTGGGCGCGGGCGATCCGAATCAGTCGGCGATGGTGAGCGAAATCGCCCGCCAGGTGCAGCCTCAGCACGTCAACCAGGTCTTTACCGGCGTGGCGACCAGCCGGGCGCTGCTCGGTCAGAACCACTCGGTAGTGAACGGTCTGGTGTCACCTACCGGCACGCCGGGTCTGGTGAAAATCTCCACCGGGCCGCTCAGCAGTACCGCGCCAGACGGCATTGTGCCGGTGGAAACGGCGATTGCCCTGCTGAAAGATTTTGGCGGCAGTTCCATCAAATACTTCCCGATGGGCGGCCTGAAATGCCGTGATGAATATCAGGCGGTGGCAGAGGCCTGCGCCCGTCACGACTTCTGGCTGGAGCCGACCGGCGGCATCGATCTGGAAAACTACGAAGAAATCCTGCACATTGCGCTGGAGGCGGGGGTGAGCAAAATCATTCCGCATATCTATAGTTCAATTATCGACAGCGCCAGCGGCAACACCCGCCCGGAAGATGTGCGCACGCTGCTGGAGATGACCAAGAAGTGGGTAAAGTAGTTTTTGCCCTCCACCCCTGAGCCCTGAAAGGATACCGACGTGCGATTTGCGAACCCGCGTTTAGCGCAACTGTTTGAGATGTTGCAAAACGAAACGCTGCCTCAGGACGAGCTGGCGCAACGGTTGTCGGTATCCACGCGCACCGTCCGGGCGGATATCACCGCCCTGAATGCGCTGCTGGCGGATCACGGGGTGCAGTTTATCCTCAGCCGGGGCAACGGCTATCAGCTTAAAATCGACGATGCCACCCGCTATCAGCTGCTGCAGGACGCGCATCCCCGGGCAATACGCATCCCACGCAGCGGCCCGGAGCGGGTGCATTATCTGGTGGTGCGTTTTCTCACCGCGGCTTTTTCGCTCAAGCTGGAAGACCTGGCCGACGAATGGTTTATCAGCCGCGCCACGCTGCAAAGCGATATGGCAGAAGTGCGGGAGTGGTTCCATCGCTATCACCTGACGCTGGAGACCCGTCCGCGCCACGGCATGAAGCTGTTTGGCAGCGAGATGGCGATCCGTGCCTGCCTGACCGACCTGCTGTGGAAGCTGGCCCAGCAGGACAGCCTGAATCCGCTGGTCACCGAAGTGGCCCTCAACGCCGGGGTGCCTGAACAGTTAGTGCGGGTGCTGCACGAGACCTGTACCCGACACCAGATCCGCCTGACCGATGAAGGCGAGCTGTTCATACGTCTTTACTGTGCGGTGTCGGTGCGGCGCATCAGCGAAGGCTATCCGCTGCCGGAGTTCAGTGCGCAGGAGGTGGCCGAGAACGTGCGCGATGCCGCCCGGGACATCGCCAGCGCCATCGCCCAACTGGCCGATAAATCGCTCTCGCCTTCGGAAGAGAACTGGCTGTGCGTGCATATCGCCGCCCGTCAGGTGCAGGAGATCTCGCCGAGTGCAATTAACGCCGATGATGAAGAGGCGCTGGTGAACTACATCCTGCGCTACATCAACACGCAATATAACTACAACCTGCTCAGCGACACCCAGCTGCACGCCGATTTACTGACCCATATAAAAACCATGATCACCCGCGTGCGCTACCAGATCATGATCCCCAATCCGCTGCTGGATAACATCAAGCAGCACTATCCGATGGCGTGGGACATGACCCTGGCGGCGGTGTCGGGCTGGGGGAAATACACCCCGTATGCGATCAGTGAAAACGAAATTGGTTTCCTGGTGCTGCACATCGGCGTCGGGCTGGAGCGCCATTACAACATCGGCTATCAGCGCCAGCCGCGGGTGCTGCTGGTGTGCGACGCCGGGAATGCAATGGTGCGGATGATCGAGGCGGTACTGCAGCGCAAATACCCGCAGGTTGAGGTCAGCCGTACCCTGACCCTGCGGGAATATGAGCTGATGGAGAGCATCAGCGAGGACTTCGTGATCTCCACCGCTCGGATCGCCGAAAAGGCCAAGCCGGTAGTGACCATCGCCCCGTTCCCCACCGAATATCAGCTGGAGCAGATAGGCAAGCTGGTGCTGGTGGACAGAACCCGTCCGTGGATGCTGGAGAAGTATTTCGACGCCAGCCATTTTCGCATCATCGAGCAACCCATCGACCAGCAGACGCTGTTCCAGGAGTTGTGCGCTCAGCTACAGGACGAGGGTTTTGTCGGTGCAGAGTTTCTTGATTCGGTGGTCGAGCGTGAAGCCATCGTCAGCACCCTGCTGGGCGACGGTATCGCGCTACCGCACTCCCTCGGCCTGCTGGCGCAAAAAACCGTGGTCTACACCGTCCTCGCGCCGCACGGCATTCAGTGGGGAGATGAAACCGCGCACGTCATCTTCCTGCTGGCGATCAGCAAAAGCGAATACGAAGAGGCAATGGCGATCTACGATATCTTCGTTAACTTCCTGCGCGAGCGGGCGGTGACGCGGCTGTGCGGCTGCGGCGACTTTGAGGCATTCAAAAGCGTGGCGATGGAGAGTTTGAGTCGGTTTTGAGAGGCGTTATCCAAAATTCGATGTAATGCGAATGTAATGCTAAAATGCATTACATTTTTACTATTACCGGAGGCATAATGGCCACGCTTAACGTCCGTCTGGACGACAAACTCAAAACTGAGGCTTATGCCGTGCTGGAAAAACTGAATATCACTCCTACGGAAGCCGTGCGGCTTTTGTTTCAATATGTCGCTGAAAATGGCCGTATGCCGGTAAAAACCGTCACGGTGAGCGATAGCGAAGAGGAATTGCTCAGGACAGTCAGGGAACGGCTGGCTAATCCGCAGCAGGGAATCAAGGTTAGTCTGGATGACTTATGAGCTGGAATTTGATCCGCGTGCACTAAAGGAATGGCATAAGCTGGGTGATACGGTGAAAGCCCAGTTTAAAAAGAAACTCGCAGAGGTACTGTCAGCACCGCACATTGCATCTGCCCGATTACATGACTTGCCTGATTGCTACAAAATAAAGCTCAGAGCATCAGGTTATCGCCTGATTTATCAGGTACGTGATGAGATTGTGATTGTTTTTGTTATCGCGGTAGGTAAGCGTGAAAAGTCAGCCGTCTATCAGGATGCAAGTAAACGGCTATAGCATTCAGCGCAAATGATGCACCACCTGATTGCTACTCCCACGCCAGATCAGCATCGGGTCTTTTAGATCCTGCACAAACTTGCCGTCGATCAGCACGTTGACAAGATCCACCACTTCCATTTGTGCTGCATTCAGCTCATCCAGCTTATAGCCGGTCCAGACCCAGATATCCTTGCCCGCGCACTCGGCGCGAATGCGCTGCACCAGCCTGAGGATCTCCGGCACGTTTTGTGGGTGCAGCGGATCGCCACCCGAAAGCGAGATCCCCTGGCGCTTGACGCGCGTATCGTTGAGATCGTCGATGATCCGCTGTTCCATCTCGGCGGTGAACGGCATCCCCGAGTTCAGCCGCCAGGTGCTTTTGTTGTAGCAGCCGGGACACTCGTGGACGCACCCGGAGACAAACAGGGTGCAGCGGGTGCCGGGGCCGTTGACGATGTCGACGGGGTAATACTGGTGGAAGTTCATAGCGTTAACCTGATGCCCTCACCCCGACCCTCTCCCCCAGGGAGAAAACCGGTGCCGGGCTTAACAATGTGCTCGTTCGGTTCCCTCTCCCTTGAGGGAGAGGGTTAGGGTGAGGGGGAAAAGCGAACTCAGATTCAGCCGATCTGCCCATTCCCTAAATGCTTCACCCGGCGCTTCACTTCTTCCTGCTTACCGGCGTTGAACGGACGCGCATCCGGGCTGCCGAGGTAACCGCACACGCGGCGGGTCACGGAGACGCGGGCGGCGTCATGGTTACCGCATTTCGGGCAGGTGAAGCCTTTGCTGGTGCATTCGAATTCACCGGTAAAGCCGCACTCGTAGCACTCATCAATTGGCGTGTTGGTGCCGTAATACGGCACGTGCTGATAGCTGTAATCCCATACGTCTTCCAGCGCTTTCAGGTTGTGCTGAATGTTCGGGTATTCGCCGTAACAGATAAAACCACCGCTCGCCACCGGCGGGTAGGCCGCTTCGAAGTCGATCTTGTCGTACGGATTGACCTTTTTCTCCACGTCGAGGTGGAAGCTGTTGGTGTAGTAGCCTTTGTCGGTCACGCCGTCCACCACGCCAAACTCGGCGGTATCCAGGCGACAGAAGCGGTCGCACAGGTTCTCGCTCGGGGTGCTGTACAGACTAAAGCCATAGCCGGTTTCATCTTTCCAGCGATCCACCGCGTTGCGCAGGTGCTGCACAATGGCGATGCCTTTCTGGCGCAAAGTCTCGCTGTCGTAGATATGCTGGTCGCCCGCCAGCGCATTGATGGTTTCGTGGATCCCGATATAGCCCAGCGAAATAGACGCGCGGCCATTTTTGAAGATCTCTGACACATCGTCGTCCGCTTTCAGACGCACACCGCAGGCCCCTTCCATATACAGGATCGGCGCCACGCGCGCTTTCACCCCTTCGAGGCGGGCGATACGGGTCATCAGCGCTTTACGCGCCAGCACCAGGCGGTCGTCCAGCAGTTTCCAGAAGGCGGCTTCGTTGCCTTTGGCTTCCAGCGCGATGCGCGGCAGGTTAAGGCTGATCACGCCCAGGTTGTTACGCCCGTCGTGCACCTGCTCGCCGTTCTCATCTTCGTACACGCCAAGGAAACTGCGGCAGCCCATCGGGGTTTTGAACGAGCCGGTGACTTTCACCACCTGGTCATAATTCAGAATGTCCGGGTACATGCGCTTGCTCGCACACTCCAGCGCCAGCTGTTTGATGTCGTAGTTGGCATCGCCGAACTTGTGGTTCAGACCGTCGCGGATGGCAAACACCAGTTTCGGGAACACCGCGGTTTTGCGGTTTTTGCCGAGGCCAGAAATACGGTTGCGCAGAATGGACTGTTGGATTAAACGCGATTCCCAACTGGTGCCCAGTCCAAAGCCGAAGGTTACGAACGGGGTCTGGCCGTTGGCGGTATGCAGGGTGTTGACTTCATATTCCAGCGACTGGAACGCGTCGTAACACTCTTTTTCGGTACGAGAGTGAGCATACTCATCCGCATCCGGGATCTGCCACTCTTCCGCGACCTGGCGATGCTTGGCAAAGCTGGCGGTGACAAACGGGGCCAGCACTTCATCGATGCGGTTGATGGTGGTGCCGCCATAGATATGGCTGGCGACCTGGGCGATGATCTGCGCGGTCACCGCGGTGGCGGTAGAGATTGATTTTGGCGGTTCAATCTCGGCATTCCCCATCTTAAAGCCGTGGGTCAGCATGCCTTTCAGGTCGATCAGCATGCAGTTGAACATCGGGAAGAACGGCGAATAGTCGAGATCGTGATAGTGAATATCACCCCGCTCGTGGGCCTGCACCACGTCGCGCGGCAGCAGATGCTGACGGGCGTAGTGCTTGGCGACGATACCGGCCAGCAGGTCGCGCTGGGTCGGGATCACTTTGCTGTCTTTGTTGGCGTTTTCGTTGAGCAGGGCGGAGTTGGTCTGCTCGACCAGGCCGCGGATCTCCTGGTTCAGGCGACCGCGCTTTTCACGCTCGATATCGCGGTCGTGGCGATATTCAATGTAGGCGCGCGCCAGCTGCTTATACGGGCCGGACATCAGCTGGTTTTCGACCGCGGTCTGGATCTCGTTAATGTCCACTTTGCTGCGGTCGTTCATCTGCTGACTGACCACCTCTGCGACGGTGGCGCAATAATCTGCGTCATCGACTCCCGCTGCTTTAGCTGCACGCAGAATTGCTTCTTTAATGCGCTCTGATTTGAAAGGCACGTTGCAGCCATCTCGTTTCATCACATGCGGTGTCATGATCACTCCATATAAAAACAGGTTATCCACAGAGGGACAGAAACGGGCGCGGCGCGTAACGGCCGACCCGCTCAAGGAATCTTGTTATTGCGACCCGGGTTATCCACAGTTGCCGGTCATATCCCTACGCTTATCTTTTAGGAATTGTAGAAGACAAATACAACATGTTGGGTCGGCGTGCATTCTAAGTTCTATATGTAGTGATTTGCATCAAACTTGTTTGCGATTTTTTTGATTCAGGACAAAGTAAAAAACGAAGTGTACAGAGGGCGGGCGATCGGCGATTTGTAAATTGTTTCAAGGCAGAAACAGGTTGATTTCAGCAAAAAAGGTCGGTGCCGGACAGCGTCTGCTGCCCGGCATTTGCGGTTACGACTGAAGCCACCACACCGCTTCAAACGGGCGCAGGGTCATGGCGCCAGGCTGCGGCGACACTTCGGTATAGTTGCTCATCACCACCTGCCAGCTGCCTTCCACGGCGTCAGGCTGCCACGGCTGACAGTCGCGGCTCAGGTTCGCCACCACCATCAGCGTCTGGCCCTGCCACTGGCGGCGATAGCACCACAGGGCCGGACTCTCCGGGAGCATGTCCTGATAGTCGCCCCAGGTCAGCACCGGCAGGGTTTTCCGCAGGCTGATTAAGGCCTGATAGGTGTAAAACACCGAGTCGGGCTCGTTGATGGCCGCGTCGACGTTGACGGACCCGGCGTTCTCGCACAGGGCAATCCACGGCTCGCCTGCGCTAAATCCGGCGCCAGGCGACGCATCCCACTGCATCGGGGTGCGGCTGTTGTCGCGGGATTTACTCGCGAGGATCGCCAGCAGCTCGTCGGCGTCCCGGCCCTGGGCGCGCAGGGCGGCGAACATATTGTGGCTCTCCACGTCGCGGTAGTCGGTGATGCGGGTAAAGTGCGGGTTGGTCATACCAATCTCTTCACCCTGATAAATGTAGGGCGTGCCCTGCATCCCGTGCAGCACCATCGCCAGCATTTTGGCCGCCGGGACACGGTACTCTCCCTCGTCGCCAAAGCGCGAGACAATGCGCGGCTGATCGTGATTACACCAGAACAGCGCGTTCCAGGCCTGGTTGTGCATCCCCTGCTGCCAGTGGCTGAACAGGGCCTTCAGCGCCACAAAATCCGGTTTGGCCCGGGTCCACTTCTCACCAAAGGGGTAATCCACCTTCAGATGGTGGAAGTTAAAGGTCATCGACAGCTCACGCCCGTCGAGCGCGGCGTACTGCTGGCAGTGCTCCAGCCGGGTGGAGGACATCTCGCCCACCGTCATCAGATTGCGCGGAGTAAAAACGTCGCGGCTCATCTCCTGCAGATAGTCATGAATGCGCGGCCCGTCGGTGTAGAAGCGGCGGCCGTCACCCAGCATATCGTCGGGGAAATCCTGATCCTTCGACACCAGATTGATCACGTCGAGACGCAGACCGTCCACGCCGCGATCGGCCCAGAACGCGCAGACTTTTTTCAGCTCGGCGCGCACCTCGGGATTTTCCCAGTTCAGATCCGCCTGCTCGGGGGCAAACAGATGCAGATAATACTGCTCGCTTTCCGCATGCCAGCGCCAGGCGTTGCCGCCAAACTTGGACTGCCAGTTATTCGGCAGCTGGTCCGGCGTGCCGTCGCGCCAGATATAAAACGCACGGTAAGGGCTGGATGGCTTCAGCGACTCGCGAAACCACGCATGCTGGGTGGAGGTGTGGTTAAACACCATATCCAGCACGATGCGGATCCCGCGCTGGTGCGCCTCGGCGACCAGCTCGTCAAAATCGTCGAGGGTGCCGTAAGCCGGATCGATGGCGGTGTAGTTGGCCACGTCGTAGCCGTTATCCACCTGCGGAGAGATATAGAACGGCGTCAGCCAGATGGCGTCGATACCGAGGGTTTTCAGGTAATCAAGGCGCGAGGTCACGCCGCGTAAATCACCGGTGCCGCACCCGGTGGTATCCTGGAAACTCTTCGGGTAAATCTGGTAAATCACGCCGTTTTGCCACCAGTGGGGAAGGGTATTCATAATGCGTTCCTGCAAATGCGAAGGGGGCGCAACTGCGCCCCGAAAGAGATTAAACCGCCTGCAACGCGCCCTGACGGAACTTACGCTGATAAACAACGGTGGTGAGGGCCATCGGGACGATAATCGCCACGGCCATTGCCATCGCGAACACCTGCCAGAAGGTAGGCTGGATAGAGAGGATGCCCGGCAGGCCGCCGACGCCAATCCCGTTCGCCATCACCCCGTTCAGGCCACACAGCAGCGCGGCGAGGCCGGAGCCAATCATCGCGCACAGCATCGGGAAGCGGTACTTCAGGTTGATGCCGTACATCGCCGGTTCGGTGACGCCGAGGTAGGCGGAGATCGCCGCCGGAACCGAGATTTCACGTTCGTTATGCTTGCGGCTGACCAGGATAATGCCGGTCACAGCCGAGGCCTGCGCAATGTTCGACAGGGCAATCAGCGGCCAGACCGGCGTCCCGCCGAGGCTCTGAATCATCTGCATATCAATCGCCAGCGTGGTCTGGTGCACGCCGGTGATCACCAGCGGGGCATACAGGAAGCCAAACAGTGCCGCGCCAATCGGGGCAAAGCTGCCGGTCATCAGGTGACGCACCGCGTAGGCAACGCCGTCGCCAATCATGCGGCCAAACGGACCGATCAGGGCGTGGGCGAGGAACACCGCGAGGATCAGCGAGCACACCGGGACCACCACCAGATAGAGGTAATCCGGCACGATGCGCTTCAGGCGGGTTTCAATCATCCCCAGCGCCAGGCCTGCCAGCAGGGCCGGGATCACCTGCGCCTGATAGCCCACTTTGGCGATGGTAAACAGGCCGAAGTTCCACACCTCGGGGATCTGCTGTCCAAGTAAGTAAGCGTTCATTAACTGCGGAGAGACCAGCGTTACGCCCAGCACGATGCCAAGAACAGGCGTGCCGCCCATTTTGCGCACCGCCGACCAGCAGATGCCCACCGGCAGATAGAAGAAGATCGCCTCGCCAATCAGCCACAGGAAGTCATAGATGCTTTGCAGCGCCGGGTACATTTGCGCCAGGGTTTTGCCGTCGCTCATCGGCACATCGCCAATCACGTTACGGAAGCCCAGAATCAGGCCACCGCTGATCAGCGCCGGCAGCAGCGGGAAGAAGATCTCCGCGAAGTGTGAAATGAGCTGTTCATGCCACTTCATGTTCTGGCGCGCCGCTTTTTTGGCCTGCTCTTTATCCGCCGACGAATGGCCGGTGGTGGTCAGCAGGGCCTTGTAGTAGTCGCCCACTTCGGTGCCGATCACCACCTGGAACTGTCCGGCATTGGTGAAGCAGCCTTTCACCATCGACAGCTCTTCAATGGCTTTAGGGCTGGCCTTCGCCGGGTCGTTTAACACAAAACGCAGACGGGTAATGCAGTGGCTGACCGTTGCGATATTTTCGCGCCCGCCAACCAGCACGATCAGCTGGTCGATATCGGTTTGTTTCACTTTACTCATCATGAAGCCTCATGACAGATGGGAGGGGTTATGAACTGGTGGCAAGCCTACTCTTTCAACGTAACGCGGAAAATGGGAACGTTCCCGAAATCAGGTGGCGATCACAATAAAGCCTCTCGGGAGGCTCAGGACAGGGTGGCGGGAATGACTATCTGACGCGGTTCGCTGCGGCCGTTAATCTGCTCGATCAGCTGCGTGGCGGCCTGACGGCCGGAGTCGGCGTAGCCCGGATCGACGGTGATGATCTCCGGGTGCAGAAACTTCATCAGCGGGGTGTTACCTACGCTCGCCAGCTGCAGGCTGTCGATGCGCTGCTCTTGTAAGTACTTACTTGCGCCAAGGGCCAGAGTATCGGTGGCGCAGACCAGGGCGGTCGTCTGCGGGGTCAGCACGCTGGCAACCTGCTCATAGCCCTGCTTCATGCTCAGGCCGGGCAGCGAGGCCACCACCGGCAGGGCGTGCTGTTTGCAGAAGGCCAGGTAGGCATCGTGACGACGCTGGCCGGTAGTGACGTCGCTGTGCGGCACGCCAAGATAGCTGATATGCCGGTGGCCGCTGTCATACAGGCGCTGCATCAGGGTAATAATCGCCCCTTCGTCGTCGTAGCACACGGAGGCAAAGCCTGCGGCATCGCGCGCCAGCAGCACCAGAGAAGGCTGCCACGGGCCGAGAGTCGACTCGTCGATACCGGTAAAACCAAACAGCACCACGCCGTCGATATTGCGCCGCTGCAGCATACCGAGGTGCTCTTCCACCATCTGCGCCGAGAACTTGCTTTCCATCATGATCGGATCGTAACCCTGCTCGTAAAACACTGGCAGCATGGTCTGAACGGCCAGATTTTCCGACAGCGAGTCCAGACGGGTGACGATGATTGCCACCACTTTGTCGCTCTGGCCGCGCATCGCACGCGCCGAGCGGGAAGGGGAGAAGCTGTTTTGATCCATCACCGCCTCAACGCGTTCACGGGTGCGCTGGCTGACGCCGCTTTCGTTGTTCAGCACCCGCGACACGGTGGATTTCCCCACGCCGCTTAAGCGCGCGATATCTTTGATGGTAAGGCGGTTCTGCATGCTTGATTCCCTGTGATGCGACGATATGTAACCCGTAAGCCTAAATCGGGCGGGTCGATTAACAATGGGTAAAGTCTGGTTTACGTTCGGTTTAGTTGACGAGGACTATCATATCGCCCGAATCGGCACAAAGGGTACGGCTAAATCCGTATAATGCGCGCCGACATCCTGAATTTACCTTACCGGAGGCTGTATGGATCCCGATCCCACCCCTCTCCCCCTGCGGAGAACCCGTCCTGTCCGGTAAGCCTGCTTTCACTGCCTTGCCGGACGCGTGAGGCAGTGACGTTCTGACGTCCCTGCATAAATTAGATTGCCTCTCAGGTACGGCGTTGCCACGCCTGAAGGACCAACTGCGCCCGTTCAGACGGGTGCGGGGAACGTATTATGCTGAAAAATATAACTCAACTGCTTGCCCGGCTGAACCGCCACCTGCCGCGCCGTCTGGTGCAGCGCGACCCGCTGCCAGACGGTAAAAACATCACCGGGGCGGCGATCCCCGCTTCGCTGAGCGACCACTGCCTGAAGGTTGCGGCAATGGACGAGCCGCAAATCTGGCGCGCCTTCAGTGCCCATCCGGAAGGGCTGAACGCCAGCGAGGTCGAAAAAGCCCGCGCCATGCACGGCGACAATCAGATCCCGGCCCAGAAGCCTTTGCCGTGGTGGGTCCACCTGTGGAGCTGCTACCGTAACCCGTTCAACCTGCTGCTCACCGTGCTGGGGGTGATCTCCTACGCCACGGAAGATCTGTTCGCCGCGGCGGTGATCGGCCTGATGGTCGGGATCTCCACCCTGCTTAACTTTATTCAGGAGGCGCGCTCCACCAAAGCCGCCGACGCGCTGAAAGCGATGGTCAGCAACACCGCCACCGTACTGCGGGTGATTAACGACCAAGGCGAAAGCGGCTGGCGTGAACTGCCCATCGACCAGCTGGTGCCCGGGGATGTGATCAAACTGGCGGCGGGGGATATGATCCCGGCCGACCTGCGCATCCTGCAGGCGCGGGATCTGTTTGTCGCCCAGGCCTCGTTAACCGGCGAATCCCTGCCGGTCGAGAAGGTGGCGCGCAGCCGCGACCCGCAGCAGACCAACCCGCTTGAGTGCGATACCCTGTGCTTTATGGGCACCACGGTAGTAAGCGGCACCGCCCAGGCGATTGTTATCGCCTCCGGCGGCGGCACCTGGTTCGGCCAGCTGGCCGGGCGGGTCAGCGAGCAGTCGAGTGAACCCAACGCCTTCCAGCAGGGCATTGGCCGGGTCAGCATGCTGCTGATCCGCTTTATGATGGTGATGACGCCAGTCGTGTTGCTGATCAACGGCTACACCAAAGGCGACTGGTGGGAAGCGGCGCTGTTTGCCCTCTCCGTGGCGGTGGGGCTGACTCCGGAAATGCTGCCGATGATTGTCACCTCTACGCTGGCGCGCGGGGCGGTAAAGCTCTCTAAGCAGAAGGTGATCGTCAAACACCTCGACGCTATCCAGAACTTTGGCGCGATGGATATCCTCTGCACCGATAAAACCGGCACCCTGACGCAGGACAAAATCGTGCTGGAGAACCATACCGATATCGCCGGCAAAACCAGCGAGCGGGTGCTGCACACCGCCTGGCTGAATAGCCACTACCAGACCGGGCTGAAAAACCTGCTCGATGTGGCGGTGCTGGAAGGCGTGGACGAGGATGCGGCGCGCACGCTCTCAACCCGCTGGCAAAAAGTGGATGAGATCCCGTTTGATTTCGAGCGTCGCCGCATGTCGGTGGTGGTGAGCGAGCAGGCGGAGGTGCATCAGCTTATCTGCAAAGGGGCGCTGCAGGAGATGCTCAACGTCTGCACCCTGGTGCGCTACAACGGCGATATCGTGCCGCTGGACGCCACCATGCTGCGCCGCATTAAGCGCGTCACAGACACCCTCAACCGCCAGGGACTGCGGGTGGTGGCGGTGGGCAGTAAAATTCTGCCCGCCCGCGAAGGGGATTATCAGCGCATCGACGAGTCGGACCTGATCCTCGAAGGCTATATCGCGTTCCTCGATCCGCCGAAAGAGACCACCGCGCCGGCGCTGAAAGCGCTGAAAGCCAGCGGCATCACGGTGAAGATCCTGACCGGCGACAGCGAGCTGGTGGCGGCGAAAGTCTGTCACGACGTGGGGCTGGACGCGGGCGTGGTGGTGACCGGCAGCGAGATTGAACACCTCTCTGACGACCAGCTGGCGAGCCTTGCGAAAACCACCACCCTGTTTGCACGCCTGACGCCGCTGCACAAAGAGCGCATTGTGACGCTGCTCAAACGCGAAGGCCACGTGGTCGGCTTTATGGGCGATGGCATTAACGATGCGCCTGCTCTGCGGGCGGCGGATATTGGCATCTCGGTGGACGGGGCGGTGGATATCGCCCGCGAGGCTGCCGACATCATCCTGCTGGAGAAGAGCCTGATGGTGCTGGAGGAGGGGGTGATCGATGGCCGTCGCACCTTCGCCAATATGCTCAAGTACATCAAGATGACCGCCAGCTCCAACTTCGGTAACGTATTCAGCGTGCTGGTGGCGAGCGCTTTTCTGCCGTTCCTGCCGATGCTGCCGCTGCATCTGCTGATCCAGAACCTGATGTACGACGTGTCGCAGGTGGCGATCCCGTTTGATAACGTCGATGACGAGCAGATCCAGCAGCCGCAGCGCTGGAATCCGAAAGATCTCGGGCGCTTTATGCTGTTCTTCGGGCCGATCAGTTCGATCTTCGACATTCTGACCTTCTGCCTGATGTGGTTTGTGTTCCACGCCAACACCCCGGAACATCAGACCTTGTTCCAGTCCGGCTGGTTTGTGGTGGGGCTGCTGTCGCAGACCCTGGTGGTGCACATGATCCGCACCCGCCGCGTGCCGTTCTTCCAGAGCCGTGCTGCCTGGCCGCTGATGGTGATGACCGTGCTGGTGATGGTGCTCGGTATCGCGCTGCCGTTCTCGCCGTTGGCAAGTTATCTGCAGCTGCAGGCGCTGCCGCTCAGCTACTTCCCGTGGCTGGTGGCGATCCTCGCCGGGTATATGGTGCTGACGCAGCTGGTGAAAGGCATCTATACCCGTCGATACGGGTGGCAGTGAGGTTTTTGCCCGGTGGCGGCTTCGCCTTACCGGGCCTACATTGGGATCGTAGGCCGGGTAAGCGCAGCGCCACCCGGCAAATCGCTTGACGCTAATTTGCGCACATGTTAACAGAATGTTTTGCCTTAATTTGGCCCGTCAGATAAGGAACATTCATGTTGCGTTACAGCCTGTTAACCGCCGGGCTTTTGCTCGGCACTTCTGCCTTTGCCGCCCCGGCGGGCGATCTGCCCCTGATGCCCTGGCCGACAAACGTCGAGCGCCCGGCTACCCACGGCGCGCTGGTGCTCACCAACGACATATCGGTGCGCGTCAGCGGAGACGATCTGGGCGATGCGGTGAGTCGTCTGCGCCAGCGCATCAGCCTGCAAACCGGCTGGACCCTCCAGCCGCAGCCCGACAACCCCGACAGCGCGACCATCACCATCGCCATCGCCCGCAAGGTGGCCCCGCTGCCGAAGCCGGACAGCGATGAAAGCTACAGGCTCAGCGTCGATGCCAGCGGCGTCAACATCACCGCCAATACCCGCTTCGGCGCCCTGCGGGCGATGGAAACCCTGTTACAGCTGATCCAGAACGGGCCGGAGAATACCTCCCTGCCGTGGGTCAGCATTCAGGATGCTCCGCGCTTTCCGTGGCGCGGCCTGCTGCTCGACTCCGCCCGCCACTTTATCCCGCTTGACGACATCAAACGCCAGATCGACGGCATGGCGGCGGCGAAGCTGAACGTGCTGCACTGGCACTTAACCGACGATCAGGGCTGGCGTTTTGCCTCAAAGCGCTACCCGAAGCTGACCCAGTTAGCCAGTGACGGACAGTTCTACACCCAGGATCAGATGCGCGACGTGGTGCGCTATGCAACCGCGCGTGGCGTTCGCGTGGTGCCGGAGATCGACATGCCGGGTCACGCCTCGGCGATTGCGGTGGCCTATCCGGAGTTGCTCAGCGCGCCGGGGCCGTATCCGATGGAGCGCCACTGGGGCGTGCTCAAGCCGGTACTGGATCCCACCAAAGAGGCCACCTACGCCTTTGCCAGCGCGATGATCGGCGAACTGGCGGCGATCTTCCCGGATCCGTATCTGCACATCGGTGGCGATGAAGTGGATGACAGCCAGTGGAAAGCCAACCCGGCGATCCAGCAGTTTATGCGCGACAACAAGCTGGCCGACAGCCACGCGCTGCAGGCGTACTTCAACCGCAGGCTGGAGACGATCCTCGAGAAAAACCAGCGCCAGATGGTCGGCTGGGACGAGATCTTCCACCCGGATCTGCCGAAAAGCATTCTGATCCAGTCCTGGCAAGGGCAGGACGCGCTGGGCGAGGTGGCGAAGCAGGGCTACAAAGGCATCCTCTCCACCGGTTTTTATCTCGATCAGCCCCAGTACACCGCCTACCACTACCGCAACGAGATCGTCCCCCAGGGGCTGAACAATGTGGATGTGATCACCGACAGCGACAGCGCCCAGAGCTGGGCATTTACCCTGCCGCGCCTGAAAGGCAAGCCGGTGGAGGGCAGCTTCACGCTGGTCAAAGGCGAGGCGGGCTGGCGCGGGTTTATCGATTTCAACGGCAAATCCCGTCGCGCGGTGCAGGACATCGTCTGGCGCAGCGATAATCAGGTCACGTTCAGCGTCGACACCTGGATGGGTGAAACCCGCCCGGTAGTGACGGTGTCAGACGACAAGATTGACGGCTATTTCCTGCTGGGCAACAGCCGCTATCCGGTGACGGGCCAGCGGCTGGAGGCAATACCGGAAGGGATCGCTCCGGCGGTACCGGATGCCAGCCAGCAGGCTAATCTGCTGGGCGGCGAGGCGGCGCTGTGGGCGGAAAACGTCGCCGCCCCGGTGCTGGATATCAAGCTGTGGCCGCGGGCGTTTGCGGTGGCGGAGCGGCTGTGGTCGGCGCAGGACGTGACCGATATCGACAGCATGTATACCCGTCTGCAGGCGATCGACAGCTGGTCGACGGTGTCGGTGGGCTTACAGCAGCATGCCCGCCAGCAGGTGCAGTTCACGCGGCTGGCCAACACCACCGACACGCTGGCGCTGACGATTCTGGCGCAGGCGCTGGAGCCTGCTCACTACTACACCCGTCAGCATCTCAAGTTCCAGGCCGGGAATTATCATCAGTTTGAGCCGCTCAACCGGCTGGCCGATGCGCTGGCCCCGGAGAGCAACACCGTGCGGCAAATGCATCGCTGGGTCGACAGGCTGGTGAGCGATGCGGAAGACAGCGAAAGCGCGGAATCGCTGCGCCATCTCTTTACCCGCTGGCAGAGCAACACCCCGGACGCGCTGGCGCTGGCCGAGAACAACTATCAGCTGAAAGCGATAAAGCCGGTGATTCAGACGGTGGATAAGCTGGCGGCGATTGGCCTGCGGCTGACCGATCTGGTGGCGCGACAGGGCACGCTGGATGATGCAGAGATTGCGTCGATTCAGAACGCGCTGGATAAGGCGGCGCAGATTCAGGATGAAGTGGTGATTGCGGCGGTCTATCCGCTGGAGACGCTGCTGCGCGCGACGCGCAATCAGTAACACAAAACGCCCGGCAGCCTGCGCTGCCGGGTATTAAGACTTCTTAGTTCTTCAGGGTCCAGGCCATAGACCAGTGGGAACCTACACCGGGTTCGAACTGGTTAGCGCCTGCGGCGTACTGGATGCAGTAGCCATTGTATGGCGCTTTCTTACACTGGTACGTTTTGCCATTTTTCGGCTGCAGAACCACGGTGCCCGCTTTGTAAGAGGCGATGTTCTGCGGGAAGGTGAAGTCGTATTTCGCGGTGCCGCCGCTGGAGGCTTCGTTTTCCAGCATCATATCAACCACGTCCTGCGCGAACAGGTTGCCGTCTTTGTTGGTCGCGTAGTATTTCAGCATGTGGTGACCGGCAGTCACGTCAGTCAGGTTCATGGTGACATCCTGGTTGGCGCTGTTCATGTCCTGCTTCAGGTAACCTTTCTCGGCACCGGCGTGGTTCATCACGTGGGCTTCGAAGTTCACATTGCCCTGAGTGTTCACGTGGAAGGTCACGGTCGCGTTGCCGTTAGCAATTTTGCTGAACTTAACGTTAGATACCGCGATATCTTCGTTCACCTGAGCCTGCTGCTCTTCATAAGAGACAGCGACAGATTTCAGGGTGCTGCCGTCTTTCACGTAGACGTTGTTCACGCCGTGAGCCGGGTTCACAACGCCGCTTTCGTCTTTAATACCGACGCGCACGTCGCTGTGAGCGGCATTGATCGCCTGCGCCAGGTCGTAAGACCACTGGTTTGCCTGGCCCTGGGAAGCAGAAGCCACGGTCAGCTCGGTACGCATGGAGGTGACTTCACCGTTGGCATCGAAGAAGCGCGCGATCACTTTGTCGCCCGCGTTCACGTGGTTACCGGAAACCTGACCGTCCAGCGTTTTGGTCCATTCGGACACCACGGCTGGGGTTTCGTCAGGGGTGACGTTACCGCCGTTACCGAAATCAACGTCGATAGCCTGGTAGAAGCTGTTAGTGGTATCCGCAATTTCCCATACCGCGTAAATAACCTGGTAGCCGGTACGCTGAGGAACATTACAATTCATTTCCTGACGCTGAGCTGGCGCCTGGCTATTACCGTTAACAGTACAGAATGGCGTGGATTCAAATTGATCGCGGGTCAGCGGTTTATTTGGATTCCAGTCTTGTTTGGTAATATACCAGCGCCAGTTAACGGTTTTATGCGGCGCTGTGTGATACCAGGTGAAAGTATTTTTACCCGCCGTAATCGGGGTTTTAGTCCAGGTATTCAGGCTTTGTTTATCGAGCTGAGAATACTGGGAGATACCGGCGCTGGCCAGCTGTCCGTCCGGTGGCAGCGCCCCTTCAGGGAAGCCAGAAGTACGTTCAACGCTTTGTGGTTCATATTGAACGGTACCGCAATCGATATTTTTGCCGAGTTTACACATATAAGCACGGCTGGCCGGAGATTCAACATAACCGTGTGCTAAAGCCGATGAAGCAACTGTAAGTGTGGCAAGTGCCAACGCAATCTTTGAAAGTTTCATTTTTATTCCATTAAAAGGGATCAACGCTTTTTGGGCGGGCTTAGTGTTGTCCGGAATAAAAAATTAGTCATTTTAAGCTGCGATGAAAAAGAATAATGAAAATGCTTGAAGGATATTTAGCGCTGTGTATTCAGCCGATAAAAAAGGCAGCCAGGGCCGCCTTTTGCTCATCAACATCAGGTGTTAGCGACGTACGGCAATCGCTTCGATTTCGATTTTCACGTCTTTTGGCAGACGGGCAACTTCCACGCAGGAGCGTGCCGGGAAGGTGGCATTGTGTTCGGTGAAGAACGCTTCGTAGGCCGCGTTAACGGTGGCGAAGTCGTTGAGATCTTTCACGAATACCGTGGTTTTAACGATGTCGCCCACTTTCAGGCCTGCGGATTCAACGATCGCTTTCACGTTTTCCAGCGACTGGCGCGCCTGAGCGGCAACGTCTTCCGGTACATCACCGGTTTTTGGGTTCACCGGGATCTGGCCAGAGGTGATGATCATGCTGCCAAGATCAACGCCCTGAACGTATGGGCCGATAGCTGCGGGTGCATTTTCCGTCGCGAGTACTTTGGTCATGTTTTCTCCTGAATTACAGCATTATGAATGTTCCCGGCCATTATAAAGAGCCGGGAAGGCATTACCACCGGCATTAGTTGGCCAGCACCACATAATGAGAAAACTCTTTTTCGCAGTATTTGCATTTGAGCGCGATGTCATTGGCGCGTTTTTTCACTGCAAAGCTCGAGTTCACCGGCTCCGCATGGCTGATGCAGTTGCTGTTCGGGCACACCAGCACGCCTTCGATACGCGAGGGCAGGCCAGGGCGGGATTTGCCCACCACTTCGTAGTCGTCGATACGGTTGACGGTCGCTTCCGGCGCGTACAGGGAGAGCTGGTTAACCTGCTCGTCGGTCAGGAAGGTATTCTCGATTTTAATCAGGTCTTTGCGTCCCATCTCGCCGGACGGCAGGTTCAGGCCGATGGTGATGCGCTGGTCAGTTTCGGTCAGTTTGAACAGGGTCAGCAGCTTAAAGCCCACCTGCGCAGGGATATGGTCAATTACGGTGCCACGTTTGATGGCTTCGACCTGGAGTTTATTATCGTGTGTCATTGTCATTTCCCCTTACAGCGCTAAGTCGCGATTCAGAACCAGTGCCAGTAACGCCTGGCGTGCAAAAATGCCGTTCCCCGCCTGCTGGAAGTACCAGGCGTGCGGCGTCTTATCCACGTCGGTGGTGATCTCATCGATACGCGGCAGCGGGTGCAGCACCTTCATATTGCTGCGCGCGCCCTCGAGGTCGCTGGCGCGCAGGATGAACTGAGCCTTCACGCTGGCGTACTCCGACGGATCCAGACGCTCTTTCTGCACGCGGGTCATGTACAGAATATCCACCTCGGCCATCATCTCTTCGATGCTGGCGTGCAGACTCCACTTGATGCCTTTCTCATCCAGCATATCGAGGATGTACTGCGGCATCGCCAGCGCGTCCGGGGCGATAAAGTAGAAGCGGTTGCCGTTAAACTTCGCCAGCGCCTGCGTCAGGGAGTGGACCGTGCGGCCATACTTCAGGTCGCCGACCATGGCGATGTTCAGGTTCTCCAGACGACCTTGTGTCTCCTGAATAGTGAACAGATCCAGCAGGGTCTGGGTCGGGTGCTGGTTCGCACCGTCACCGGCGTTCAGCACCGGAATACCGCCCGAGAACTCGGTCGCCAGACGCGCGGCGCCCTCCTGCGGGTGACGCATCACGATGGCGTCGACGTAGGTGCTGATCACCGAGATGGTGTCCGCCAGGGTTTCGCCTTTCTTACCCAGCGACGTATTGCTGCTGTCGGAGAAACCCACCACGCTGGCGCCCAGGCGGTGGATAGAGGTCTCGAACGACAGGCGGGTACGGGTGGAGGCTTCGAAGAAGCAGCTGGCGATCACTTTATGCTTGAGCAGCTCCGGCTGCGGATTGGCTTTTAGTTTTGCCGCGGTTTCCAGAACCAGTTCAAGCTCTTCACGGCTGAGGTCATTTATGGAAACGATGTGTTTTTGATAAAGCGGATTCATGTTTATCTCCTGACGCCGGGCAAAAAAAAGCCCCTCAAATGAGGGGCTCTGGGAATAGGGTATGCAATGGGAAGAAAAACGGCAGGCCAGCGTCTGTTTTGAGACGCGTCAGGGCACTCTGTCGAACATGTTTGAGCATGCTTCCTCCTGGCAAATTGTGGCGCATTATACGCCGCCTGAACGGCGGATCAAGCGAATAATGCACACTTTAAGCAACGTAAACGGTTTGCTGTGCATGGTTATGCGCGAGTGCAAATCCCGGCCAAAAAGTAGTGGTATGGCAGCACAAATTCTCGTATAAAAGCTAAAAATGAAACGATGTTTTATATTGAGGATTTAACCATGATCGTTGGCAACATTCACAACTTACAGTCCTGGCTGCCAGAAGAGCTGCGCCAGGCTATCGAACACATTAAAGCGAACGTGACCGACGCCACCGCAACCGGCAAACACGATATCGACGGCAACAATGTGTTCTTCCTGGTTTCTGAAGACATGACCCAGCCGTTCGTCGAGCGCCGCGCCGAGTATCACGCCCGCTACCTCGACATCCAGATCGTACTGAAAGGCCAGGAAGGGATGACCTTCAGCACCTTGCCAAACGGCACGCCGGACACCGACTGGCTGGCCGACAAAGACATCGCGTTCCTGCCGGAAGGCGAGCAAGAGAAGACCGTGGTCTTAAACGAAGGTGACTTCGTGGTGTTCTACCCGGGCGAAGTCCACAAACCGCTGTGCGCCGTGGGCAACCCCGCGCAGGTGCGCAAAGTGGTTGTGAAGATGCTGGTGGGCTAATTTCCCCTCACCCTAACCCTCTCCCCATAGGGGAGAGGGGACAGTCAGGTGCGGTCTGGGTTTCCTCCCTCGCCCCTTTGGGGAGAGGGCCGGGGTGAGGGGCTACTTCCCAAGCGTTGCCACCATAACCGCCTTAATCGTATGCATCCGGTTTTCCGCCTGATCAAACACCACGCTCGCCGCCGACTCAAACACCTCGTCCGTCACTTCCATCCCGCCGTGCAGGTCGAACTCCTTCGCCATCTGCTGGCCCAGGGTGGTCTGATCGTCATGGAACGCGGGCAGACAGTGCAGGAACTTCACGTTCGGGTTACCGGTCAGGGCCATCATCTGGCTGTTCACCTGATAGCCACGCAGCAGGGCGATCCGCTCGGCCCACTTCTCTTTGGCTTCGCCCATCGACACCCACACGTCGGTATAGATAAAGTCGGCGTCTTTCACGCCCGCTGCCACATCCTCGGTGAGGGTGATCTTGCCGCCGTTCTGCGCTGCCAGTGCGCTGCACTCGGCTACCAGACTCTCATCCGGCCAGCAGGCTTTTGGGGCCACCAGACGCAGATCCAGCCCGGTAAGGGCCGCCGCTTCCAGCATCGAGTTGCCCATGTTGTTGCGCGCATCGCCGGTATAGACCAGCACCATCTCGTTAAAGGCTTTGCCCGGAAGATGCTCCTGCATGGTGAGCAGGTCGGCCAGCAGCTGGGTCGGGTGGAACTCGTTGGTCAGCCCGTTCCACACCGGCACGCCGGCAAATTGCGCCAGCGTTTCGACGACTTCCTGCCCGTGACCACGATACTGAATCCCGTCATACATCCGGCCCAGTACGCGTGCAGTATCTTTAATTGATTCTTTATGCCCAATCTGGCTGCCGCTCGGCCCGAGATAGGTGACGCGAGCGCCCTGGTCAAATGCGGCAACTTCGAAAGAGCATCGGGTGCGGGTTGAGTCTTTTTCGAAGATGAGCGCGATGTTTTTGCCAGTAAGATGCTGTACTTCCGTGCCTTTTTTCTTATCGGACTTAAGCCGTGCTGACAGCTCAAGCAGGGAGGTGATCTGTGCAGGGGTAAAATCGAGCAATTTCAGGAAGTGTTTTTTATACAGTTCAGACATTTTATCCTCACATGGCAAAGGCCACTGATTGAATTAAAATTCAATTTATATGTATCAATATGCAGTTGCAACCCCGTTTCACAAATCTTTCTTACAAAGGTGGAGGCAAACCTGTCCGTGTGTGAAAATAGAAGTATCTGCCGCACTTTAAAGAGGAACGAGCCATGGCAAACCCAGAACTGCTGGAAGAACAGCGCGAAGAGACGCGACTGATTATTGAAGAACTGCTGGAAGACGGCAGCGATCCGGATGCGCTGTACACCATCGAGCATCATTTCTCTGCGGATGATTTCGAAGCGCTGGAAAAGCTGGCGGTCGAAGCCTTTAAAATGGGTTACGAAGTGACCGAGCCAGAAG
>Ga0308165_1000981_pt1 | contig 43755 bp, 42 predicted proteins | sample PhyWR2_FD_201032 | JGI IMG/M metagenome (GOLD analysis project Ga0308165, IMG submission 201032) | Phyllosphere microbial communities from UC Gill Tract Community Farm, Albany, California, United States - DLSLW.R2 | ecosystem: Host-associated > Plants > Phyllosphere > Unclassified | place: USA...
GTAGCCACATCTCATTTTCATTTAGCGATAAGATCTGGTATTGAGATACGCCCAAATAATAGCTTATAAAGCCTCCGCCAGAGATGGTAAGGTATTTGGCGCCATTGGTTTCGGTAATGATCCAGGTTAAATTGGTTGCTGGCGTATAGTTTACTGTTGGATCATTGGCTCCCGCCGGGCCTCCAATTCCCGGGGCATTAGAGGCGTTTGCAAATGTAGTGCCTTTATTATCGTAAGTATATTTCAACCCGTTCATGTTAAAAGTCATTTCATCATCGTAAAAGCCAAGACCAGCTTTTTCATCTGCTGCTGCCTGGTACCAATCGGGCGCTTGCGACGTGATCGGCCCAACGCCTAAGTGTCCGGCCGATTTTTGATCGATTACCCAGGTGAAGCCCGATGCGTTGGATAAGCCTCCAGACAAAGTAGTAAAAGCAGGATCGGTTAACATGGCGGGGTTGGTATTTGCGATTACCACGGCCTTGGTGGTGGAAACGGAACCACCGTCGGTTACGATGGTCAACTTCACATTATAGGTTCCGGCGAGCGGGTAAGATGCGGTTACGGTGTTGCCATCGGCAGTGCCACCATTTCCGAAATCCCACAGCGCCTTAAACCCTGGCGACTCGTTTACCAGTGTAACTACATTGGCGTTGGTAGCGCTGGGGGTAACTGTAAACTTAACCTGATCGGCGGTAGGCAATGCACCCAACTCTTTATCTGTATTTTCTTTTTTGCAGGCACTGATGCTCAGCAATATCAACAGGCTAAGAAACCCAGCCGATTGTTTTATGATATAATTGAATTTCATGATGATATCTGATTAATTATAGCCCGGATTTTGTTTGATTACGCCTTTAGTTAAATCAATTTCCTGTTGCGGAATTGGTAACAGCTCGCTCTTACCTGCTTTATAGCCTAAAGGCCCAAGTACTGCAACTGCCCTGCCCGAACGAACAAGATCAAAGAAACGATGCCCTTCGAAAGCCAACTCTAAACGGCGCTCGTTAAAAATGTTATCTAAGGTTGCCGGTACTGGTGCCAAACCAACCCTTGCACGTACGGCGGTAAGTAATTCGAGGGCACGGGTAGCGTTGCCTCCCGACCGTACCAAAGCTTCGGCCTCCATTAAATAAGTATCGGCCAGGCGCATTTCGATTTCATCAATTGGCCAGTTCAATTCTGCCGTTCCACTGTTTGATCGGTAAGTCTTTAACGGTGCGTACTTTTTAATAAAGTAATCGGTGTTTTGGTAACGGGCGTTGTATGTTCCTCCAGCAGCTTTTAATGCGGCGCCATCGATAATGGATGTTGCAAAACGCGGATCGGCTTTCATTGCGTTTACCAAATCCAACGTTACCGGGCAAAAGCCCCAACCCGCCGAATACGTATCGCCATTGTAACTATCCATGCCAACAAACTGTGGCGCAACATTGCCTTCGCCGCCATTAACCCAACCCCAGTCGCCCCAGGCACCTAAAGTTGAATGCGGAATTTCTAAAATCACTTCTGCATTGAATTTGTTATCTGGCCTGAAAATATCTGCATAATTGGGCAACAGCGCGTAACCATATTCGTTACCGGTTTTATTTACATCGTTAAATAAAGTTGCGGCCTCGGTTAGCTTGGCGTTATCGTTTTCGAAAAGCAACACTTTACCCAACAAGGCTTTAGCTGCGCCTCTGGATATTCTGCCTTTTTCGCCGGATGGAACCACTGCAGGTAAATCGGGATAAGCCTCTCTCAAATCTTTTTCTATCTGCGCATAAATAGCGGCAGGTGCCGATTGGGTTTGCGTATATAAATCGGCGGTAGGAATCTGTTGCGTAATCAACGGAACGTTGCCAAAAAACCTAACGAGATCGAAATAAAAGTAGGCCCTTAAAAATTTTGCCTCGGCCGTTACACGGGCTTTAAATGTTGCACTTAAGGTAGTTGCATTATCAATTTTGCCAAGAATGATGTTGGCACGGTTTACACCAGTAAAATTCCTCGACCATAACCCAACCTGCGGGCCCAATCTCGAATCCATGTTGAAATTATCGTAAGCAACCCACCCCGGTTGATCGGAGGCATTACCGCCACCGGCCCAACAATCGTCTGATGCGGCGCTCAGCAACGGCTGTTTCATGGTATAACCTCCGCTTGTGCCCCACTGCATTACATCGTAAACGGCTATTAAGCCCTGATAAACCTCAGTTTCGTTGCGATAGAAATTTTCTTCCGTCGCCGTACCCTTCGGGGTTAATTCCAAAAAGTCTTTTTTGCACGAAACGGATAACTGCATTATTGCCAATACGGCAACAGCATATTTTATATCTTTAATCTTCATCACTAAATTATTAAAATCCAACATTTACACCTACAAAGAATGATCTTGCTTGTGGATAAAAACCACGGTCTACACCTAAACTACCACCACCAATTTCAGGGTCGTAGCCCGTGTACTTGGTCAAGGTGAAAAGGTTGTTCGCCATTACATAAAATTTCAGATTATCGAGGCCAACCTTGTTAATTAAGGTTTTAGGCAAGGTATAGCCCAACTGAACATTTTTTAACCTGAAATAAGCGCCACTTTCTAAAAACAGGCTCGAAACGCGACTGTAGTTTTTGTTGTCGTCGGCCAAAGTTGCACGCGGTACAGTGTTGCTGGTTCCCTCGCCGGTCCATCTGTTTAAAATGTTTGTGGTGTAATTAGACGGGCTTAAATCGAACCTTCTTAAACCGTTAAAAATCATGTTTCCAGAAACGCCCTGTCCGAAAAGAGAAATATCGAACCCTTTGTATTTTGCCGAAAACGTTAAGCCATAGGTAAAATTCGGGTTAGATCTGCCCAAAAATGTTCTATCGGCATCGCTAATCAATCCATCGCCGTTTAAATCTAAAAACTTAATATCGCCCGGTTTGGCATTGGGCTGTATGGGGGCTCCGGCGCTGTTTTTATAATTGTTTATTTCTGCCTGATTTTGGAACAAACCTGCGCTTTGGTAGCCAAAAAATGAATCGACGGATTGACCAACGGCAACCCTTGTTACTTCTAAGCTCTGCGGAGTAATGGTTTGTCTGCTAGGCAGATAATCTTTATCGGCACCCAGCAAGGTAACTTCGTTTTTAATAAACGAGGCGTTACCTGCAATGCGGAAGCTAAACTCGCCCACTCTTTTGTTCCAGCCCAGTTCTACCTCAAAACCGCGGTTGTATAAATCGGCAGTATTGGCGTAAGGGCCTGTGTTGCCCACGTAAGATGGTACTACTTGTTGAAGCAACATGCCGTAGGTTTTCTTATTGAAATAACTGGTTGATAGGGTAATGCCCTCAAACAACGTGGCATCGAAGCCCAAATCGAATGATGAAGTTTCTTCCCATTTCAAATCGGGGTTTGAAAGCGCATTGGGGCTTACACCGTTAACCAATGCCTGACCTGCTGCTGTGCCTAACGAGTAATTTCGTCCGCCGCTTACCGTAGCTAAATAACTAAAGTCGGGAATGTTATCGTTACCATTTATCCCGTACGATCCTCTGAATTTGAGGAAGGTAACAATGTTATTTTGAGGCCAAAAATTTTCTCTGGATGCTACCCAGCCTGCTGATGCGGATGGAAAATAACCATACTTATTGTTGGGACCGAAACGTGATGAACCGTCTCTACGAATAATCCCGGTAAAGAGGTATTTCTCGTCGTAATTGTAAATAATCCTTCCGAAAATTGAATTTAAGGTGTTTTGGTATTCGCCACCATAAAAATCGGAATTGATTCTTGCTACTGGAAATTGCAGAGAGGCATCGCGGATGTTATCTACAGGGATTCCTTCTTTAATACCGCCCGAAGTTTCGCCTTTGTTTTTTTGTGCTGAATAGCCAAGCAAAGCGGTAATTACATGCTTCCCGATGGTTTTATCGTAACTCAGCGTATTTTCTAACGACCAAAATAAACCTCTGTTGCTATCGCGGGTATAGGCGGTTAGGGTAGATTGGTTAATGGAGTTGAGGTAATAAATGGGGCGGAAGGTTTGTCCTCCCCAAAAGGCCAAATCTACTCCACCTGTACTCCGCAATTTCAAGCCTTTAATAAATTCCACTTCGGCGAAAGCGTTTCCTACAACCTTGTCGCTCCATGAGTTTCCTTGTGCAACTTGCAAGGCGGCAATGGGGTTTAAAATTTCAGATTGTGCATAATCAGAAATTCCATACGGAAAACCAGCGGCGTTTCTTACTACGGGGTTATTTAAGTATTTGGGCAGGCCATATTGTGCAGGATCGGTTTCTACAACCGGCGTAATTGGATCCATGTTAATGGCTCTGCTTAATGGAGAACCATATTCTGTATTGGTGCTTACGCCTGTCGAATTAATTCTGGTGTAACCAATTGAATTTCCGAACTTGATGTTCTTGGTAATCTTGTGTTCAAAATTAAATCGTGCGGTAAACCGCTTGAACTTCGAATTTTGGGTGGCCACAATACCATCTTGATCGAGATAACTGAAAGAGCCATAGTAGATTGATTTCTCATTGCCGCCACTCATATTTAAGTCGTGGTTTTGAATCATGGCCTTGTTGTTAAAAACGGCATCCTGCCAATCGGTGCCCACGCCGTATTGTTGCGGGTTCGGAAAACGCACAGCAGTTACGCCATCTGCCAGTTGCGATTCGTTATAAATTGTGGCATATTGGGTTGCATTTAACAAATCTAACTTGGTAGAGGGAGCCTGAGTACCGATGTAATTGTTATATTCTACCCTAATGCGGCCAGTATTTGCCCCTTTTTTAGTGGTTACAATAATTACCCCATTTGCCGCCCGGGTACCGTAAATTGCTGCCGAAGCTGCGTCTTTCAATACTTCGATCGATTCGATATCTGATTGATTTAAATATTCAATTCCACCGCCAATTACGACACCATCGACTACAAACAGCGGATTGGCGTTGTTGATATTCGCGGTACCTCGAATTCTGATTGTGCCACCATCGCCGGGTTGACCAGAGCTTGTAGTAACGGTAACACCCGAAGCCCTGCCTTGTAGCGATTGTTCGATCCTGACTACGGGCATATCTTTCAAATCGGTTGCTTTTACGGATGCAATGGCGCCAGTTACTACACTTTTCTTTTGGGTACCGTAACCAATTACAACAGCATCGGCCAATAAACCCGCCGAGGGTGTTAGGGTAATGGCAATGCCGTTAGTGGCGGTAACTTCTTTATTTTCGTAACCAATGTAAGAAACAACCAGCGTTGCGCCTTCTGCTACATCCCTTAAAATAAAGGTACCTGTTGCATCGGTCATAATCCCCTGGTTGGTACCCTTTACCTTAACGCTTGCGCCAACCATTGGCTGTCCTTTCTCGTCAAGCACCGTTCCCCTGATATCAACGAACGTTCTAATCATCAACGGCGTTCCGTCTACAGCTTTCCTGTGGATGATAATGGTATTGTTTTTAATGGTAAAACCGAGGGGCTGTTCGCTAAAAATGCGCCTGAGCACTTCCTTAATGTCGGTATTTCTGACTTGGATAGTTACGGGTTTGGCTTCTTTAAGAAGGTCTAAATCGTATAAAAAGTTATATCCAAGATCTTTATTTAGTTTTTTAAAAACTTTAAGTAGCGTGGTATTTTTTTCTGATAAAGTTATGTTCTGCGCATTTGCAGCCCCATAACTGAGTTGTAAAAAGCAAGTGATTAGTAAGACAAACGTCAATTTCATAATCAGCAGAAATTTAAACAGGCGCCCTTTGGGTTGGGGCAACCAATCGGTATAAAAATTCATATATTTGGTTATTAGGTTTAAGAATAATTGTATCTCACAGTTTTACGATTAGAAAAGGCCTTTTATATGGCCGGGAGCGTTGCCGCGCTTCCGGTCTTTTGTTGGCACCATCCTAAAATCATCATCGCTTGATGAAAGCAGGTATCGGTTATGGCATAACTAATATCCTCCTTCCCTCAATTTTAAAATGCACGGCGCCGGTTGTTTGAAGCATATCCAAAACTTCGTTCACACTGTTAAAACGCGATATACGCCCGCCAAAAACTTTGTTAATTCTATTCCCCCGATAGTCGATTTCAACATCGTACCACCGGGCAATCTTGTTCATAATAGTCTCCAAATTTTCCTCATTAAAGCTAAAGAAACCATCTTTCCAGGTTACCGATTCCTCAGCATCAACATTTTGAATTAACACCAACGGCGACGATGAACTGATAACAGACTGTTGACCGGGTTTGAGTAAAGCGGCAGCATTGGTTTGCAAGTTTTTAATCTGTACGCTTCCCTCAAGCAAGGTGGTTTTATTGCTCGGCTCATTTGCATAAGCGTTAATGTTAAAATGTGTTCCCAACACCGCTAACTCCTGATTTCTGCCATTACCCAGTTCGGTTTTGACCTTAAAGGGCACACGAGAGCCATTTTTGTCTATTTGTTTGGCCACCTCAAAATACGCCTCGCCTTTAAGCTCAACCAGTCTTCCGGCTTCGTTAAAAGCTGCCGGATACTTTAACGATGATTCTGCATTCAGCCAAACCCTTGTACCATCGGGCAAGTTGATTTGATATTGCCCTCCGCGGGGCGTTTCGATGGTATTATATAAATTTTTGTTGTTAGAAACAGAGGCAACGGTATAAATAAGCTCGCCGTTTTTGGTTTTCGTAATGTTTATTCCGGCCTGCTTCGCAATAACACCGTTAGAGGCATCGGTGAGCGAAATTTTAGAACCATCGGCCAAGGTTAAGGTGGCCTTGTTACCGCCAGGAAGGATAATTGGATCTTGATTTTTCGTAATTGCAGGCTTGGTGCCTATGTTATCGTACAGCTGCCTCTTAATCACAAAGCCGATAAAGAAAAGTACCATTGCAGCAGCAGCCAGCTTTAGCCACAGCCTATTTTTTATTCCCGAATTTATTGCTGTTTCATCTTGAATCGCAGTCCAGATTTGCTTCCGTGCATCGATTAACTCCGCATGATCTACGTCAGAATGTCTGTTCGAAAGCTCTTTCAAATGCCACGATTCTACCAAAGCCTTTTCAGCTTCGGTACAAAGTCCGCTCCGGTACTTTTCTAAAAGTTTTTCAACTTCCTGTTTACTCATTACTTCAAAATATTTGGCTAATTAAATACAAGTAGGTTGAGCAGGCGCCAGGTAGTAGATGGAATGAAAATATTTTTTATTTTTTGCTTAAGCTGTCATCCTGAGAATTCGGTTCTAAAAAAACAAGGGAGTTGGAATGACAAGTTTTTAACGCTATCAAAGGTAGCCATTTCGTCATTGCCCCAAAGGGGCTACCTTGTAGCGAAGCTGGGCTTGAGCGAGCTGAAGCAATCTTAAAACGGCCGCCACAGGAAGATTGCTTCGTGCCTCGCAATGACGACCGTTCATACAAGCTGTCATTCCGAGAGCAGCGAGGAATCTCCAAGCGACGGGATGCCAAACGCTAATTAACCACTGCAGATACATAGATTTGTTGATCTTTTTTAGAAAAGCAAGGCCTGAATTTCATATCAAGGTTTCCTCCCGCCACCTGCGCGTTCGTTCAGGCGGGCACCTGCAGGCCTTACGCTCGAGGTCGGTATCCACAGTGTCGGGTTTATAAACCGAGTTTGCTGCAAAAAAGCTTCAATGCCGCCATTTACAGTCCGTCAGTTGAAACTGATGGAAATAAATTTGATCTTGATGAGTAGCGAATCGCATTTCCGCCTAAATTGCCGCTTTAGTCTCCCGTCAGTTGAAACTGACGGCAATGGAATAGCAAGAAATAAATCGGCAAATTGCACCTCATTGCCGTTCGGCTTTAGCCAAAGGGAACTTAGCAAGGAATAGAACTCCATTGCCGTCTCCCGTCAGTTGAAACTGACGGCAATGGAATAGCGAGGAATAAACCCGCAGCGTGCACCGAATTGCTGTTCGGCTTTAGTCAACGGAAACATAGCAGACAACAGATCGGCACATCGCACCTCATTGCCGTTCGTCTTTAGCCAAAGGGAACTTAGCAAGGAATAGAACTCCATTGCCGTTGACTTCAGTCAACGGTTAACGGATTAAAACTATAACAGCCAGTAACAAAAACGAAGTTAATTTTAGCCTTAAAACCTTAAGCGCATTGCTCATTTGTTTTTTAACTGTTTTGTCTGACAATTGAAGAATTTCTGCAATTTGTTTTTGAGTGAGGTGTTGTTGTCTGCTCATTTCAAAAATCAATCTCATCTTCGGCGGTAGCAAGCTTACTTCTCTCTCAATAAGCGATGCAAATTCCCTTTCCCGAATGTAATTTTCCGTTACATAATCGCCTTTCTCCGCAAAATCCTTTAGCGATTGCAAATAATTCGTCCGCGATTTATTTTTGTCCAACCAATCGAAAACCTTGTAGCGAACTGCAGAATATAAATAAGATGAAAGTTGCGTTTTGATCTGGATATTTGGGTTGCTCCACAGGTAAACAAAAATCTCCTGCACAATATCACGGGCATCCTCCCTATCGCTTACCATTTTACAGGCGTAAATGTATAACAAACCATTAAAGCGCTCGTAAATTTCCTCGAAGGCGAACTTATCTCCCTCCTGCATCAGAACGAAGACCTCAAGATCAGTTAACGATTTGTAAGTTGACATTTGGTTAGATGATTAAACGAATGTAAGGATTTGTTTAACTTAAATCCTAACAAAATCGCTACAAATCGTACAATTTTAAACGTTTACTTAACGCTTAATCCGTTTTACACAGCATTGTAATCTTTACCTTCATTATTGGCATATCGGGAAAAGCCGATATATATTTGCAGCATGGATCAAGTAGAAGTTTTTAAAGCCTTATCAAACAAAACGCGTTTACAGATTTTAAACTGGCTGAAACAGCCGGCCGAAAATTTTCCGGAACAGCCCAATGCCGATTTCGAAAACGTTGGTGTTTGTGTAGGCCAAATCCAAATAAAAGCCGGCTTATCTCAAAGTACCATTTCCGAATACCTTGCCATTTTACAACGAGCCGATCTGGTATCTGCAACCCGCGTAGGGCAATGGACATACTACAAACGCAACGAAGCGGGGTTGAAAAAATTGAACGAAATTATTGCTACAGAATTATAAAAATTAAAAATATGAACACAGATAGTTTATTTAAGCCTTTCAGCTTAAAAACATTGAGCACGAAAAACAGAATTGTTATGGCGCCCATGACGCGGTCGTTTTCGCCTGATGGCGTGCCTACCGATGATGTAGCTGCCTATTATGCAAAAAGAGCCGCTGGTCAGGTGGGCCTGATCTTATCAGAAGGTACCGTAATCAATCGTCCATCCTCTTCGGCAGATCCAAACATTCCGCACTTTTATGGCGAACAGGCGTTGGCCGGTTGGCAAAAAGTAATTGATAGCGTTCATACCTCAGGCGGACAAATGGGGCCACAGATTTGGCATCAAGGCATTATGGAAAATCACCCATCTGGGTGGTTGCCAAGCACGCCGTTCGAAGGGCCATCACCTCTTCAGAAACCGGGCTTTGAAAACGGTGTTGCCATGAACGATGCCGCTATTGCCGATACCATTGCCGCATTTGGCCAGGCAGCTGCTGATGCAAAAGCCTTAGGTTTCGATACTGTAGAAATTCATGGTGCACATCAATACCTGATCGACCAATTCTTTTGGGACGGCACCAACAATCGCACCGATATTTATGGTGGCAAAACGTTAGCCGAGCGTACACGCTTCGCCGTTGAGGTAATTAAGGAAGTACGCAAACGGGTTGGAGACGATTTTGCGCTTATTATTCGCTTATCGCAATTTAAACCAGCAGCTTACGACTTCAAGCTTGCCAAAAATGAAACCGAAATGGAGCAATGGTTAACGCCGCTTGCAGATGCAGGTATTGACATTTTCCACTGTTCGCAACGCCGTTTCTGGGAGCCAGAGTTTGAAGGTTCAGATTTGAACTTTGCAGGCTGGGCCAAAAAAGTAACTGGTAAAGCCACTATTTCGGTGGGTTCGGTGGGGCTCGACGGCGATTTCTTTGGTGCCTTTGCTGGCCAAAGTTCTCAACCAAGCTCGCTTGACGAACTGGTACGCCGGATGGATCGTGGCGATTTTGACCTTGTTGCTGTTGGTCGTCCGCTTTTGGCCGACCCAAACTGGGTAGAAAAAATTAAGAACAACCGTACCGAAGAATTAAAAGGCTTTAGCAAAGAGGCCTTGGCAGAACTGGTATAATTTTCTTTTTCATTTATAATTCAAAAGCATCTCGAAAGGGATGCTTTTTTTATATCCCGTTCGTCATTGCGAGGCACGAAGCAATCTATCACATGAGATTGCTTCGTGCCTCGCAATGACGATTTTTATAAAGATTTTCCTTAAATTCACACTTTCAAACAAACTAAATTCCATGTCGAATATTTCCCTCATTATCGAAGAAAGACCAGCAAACATTGGCAACTTTATGGTTGGCAGGCTATTGCCATTTAGAGAAAAACGTATGGTTGGACCTTTCGCCTTTATCGATCACATGGGGCCGGCAGCAATGAACGACCATGAAAATTTAGACGTTCCACCACACCCGCATATTGGCTTATCGACCTTAACCTTTCTTTTCGAGGGAGAAATTGAACATAAAGATAGTTTGGGAACGGATATAATTATCAAACCGGGTCAGGTAAACTGGATGACTTCGGGAAGTGGAATAGTCCATTCTGAAAGAACGCCAGAATATTTGCGTCATACGGATAAAATGTTGCACGGCTTACAAATTTGGGTGGCACTGCCAAAGGCACTGGAGCAAATGGAACCCGAATTTTTTCATGTCGACAATCAAGATATACCAAGCTGGAAACAAGACAACGTAAATATAAAGCTAATTGCGGGTGAAGCGTTTGGCAAAAAATCGCCAGTTCCGGTTTACTGTCCGCTTTATTTTTTAGAGATTAAAAGCACAGAAAGGCAAAAGCTGAACATCGGCGATAATCTTTTTGGCGAAAGTGCACTTTACATTCTGGAGGGCGGGATTGAAAGCGATGGTCACCTGTTTGAACCTCGATTGATATTAATTGCCAACGACGCCAAACTCTGCGAATTTACGATGCTCGAAAACACAACGGTTTATATTTTTGGCGGAAACCCTTTTCCTGAGGAAAGATTTATTTACTGGAACTTTGTAGCATCAGAAAAGGAATTGATAGAAAAAGCGAAGCAAAATTGGTTGGAACAAAAATTTAAACCTGTGCCCGGCGAAAAGGATTTTGTTCCGCTACCAAACCAAAACCCTTATTTGAAAAAGTAGATATTCGAGCTGTGGTCTCCGAACTAACATTAACGGTTGGCGTTCACGTTCATCCGAGAGTTATTGTCCGAAATGTTAATAGAATAAAAAAGTTAGACTGACTGTTTTAACGCTGTCATCTGGAGGGGTAATTATTGAAATAAAATCAACATGGCATGACGTTTTTAAGGCGGTCGTCATTGCGAGGTACGAAGCAATCTCTATGTGGTGGCCGTTTTAAGATTGCTTCAGCTCGCTCAAGCCCAGCTTCGCAATGACGGCCGTTCATAGTTGGAGTTCCATTCATTTGGCTAACCCATAGATTAAGCAGCTGTAAGCCAGTCAACTACCAAATAACATCAATGGTAGTATAACGAAGGGTCCCTAAGCGATGGAGCGCAAAAAGCCAACAAATCACAGCACAAAGAGGAAGTGAGTCAACTAAGCGCAGTGCGAAACCGGGGAGAGATCCTTCGTGCCTCAGGATGACAGGATATTGTATCTTGGGTTAAAACATTTAAACTATTCTTCCAACAGCGCTTGCCTGATTTTTTCAGCAGCTTCGGCTAGCTCCTCTTCCGTAGGCTTAAGCTTTTCCTTACTGAAATTCATATCGTTTACGTGGTTCATCGGAATCAGATGAATATGAGCATGCGGAACTTCTAATCCCACCACCGATACGCCCACTTTTTCGCAGGGGAAAGCAGTTTTCAGTCCTTTAGCTACAATTTTGGCAAACATCCACAGTCCAACATACAGGTCCTCGTCCATATCGAAAATATAATCTACCTCGATTTTAGGAATCACTAATACATGCCCGGCTGTTAACGGCTGAATATCTAAAAAAGCTAAATATTCTGCAGTCTCAGCCACAACATGGGCATTTATTTCTCCGGCAACAATTTTCGAAAAGATAGTCATTAAGGTTTAGGGTTAAAAGGTGTAAGGTATAGGGCTAAAGGCGGGAAGATAAAAAGCATTACGCCCAACTTAAAGTCTTTGTTTGTTGTAAAAGATTACCATCGGGATAAAGGTGAGGCATTTCGGTTTTACGAAATTTAGGCCTTACGCCCTATACCCTCAACCTTACACCGCTCTTACTTATCTTGATATCTCCAATACTTCAAACTGCATTTTGCCCGCAGGCACTTCAATTTCGGCAAATTCGCCAACTGATTTACCGAGCAGCCCTTGTGCAATTGGCGACTTAACAGAGATTTTCCCTGTCTTTAAATCAGCCTCAGTTTCTGCCACCAGTTGATAAGTCATCGTTGCGCCGTTTTTAACATTCTTGATCTTTACGATCGACAAAGCCAGCACTTTCGATAAATCTAATTTCGACTCATCAATCAATCGTGCATTAGCCAATGTGTTTTTCAATTTGGCAATTTTCGCCTCGTGCAAACCTTGCGCTTCCTTGGCGGCATCATATTCTGCATTTTCCGACAAATCACCTTTGTCTCTTGCCTCAGCAATTGCTTTAGATATCAGCTGACGGCCAGTTGTAGTTAGATAATGAACTTCCTCTTTTAATTTATCTAACCCCTCTTGTGTGTAGTACGTTACCTCTGTCATTGCTCTATTAATTTTTTTTCAAACGCTATAAAAAACAAACAAGACTACATAGTTGGTTTGCTACATAGTCTTGCTTCAATTATAACGAAGATAAATTGTGTAAATTACAAAAGCAAATAAAAGATTAAGATTTACAGGATTATTAGATATTAAGATTAGTAATTAACTGTATTTTGAAGATTTAGGTGAAAAGGTGCGATTAACAAAACCAGTGTACAATTGATAATCCGATTATTCATTCTATAATTCTCTTATTCAATCATTCAAAACTCAATCATTCATAATTCTATAATTCAAAATTCTATCATTCTATAATTCCGTCATTATGCTTATTTTTAGCTCAAATTATTCAGTAAAAAATGAAAAAAATACTTTCTATTGCCTTGCTAATTGCTTTAGGCGGTTACAGCGTTTCGGCGCAGGAACTTTACATGCCCAGGAACATCAAGGCGGCCTATCAAAAAGGAACGCGATCTATGAGTGGAAAGCCAGGTCCTAACTATTGGCAAAATCATGGACGTTACAACATGGACATAAAAGTTGATGCCGAAACCAAGATAGTGAGCGGACAGGAGGAAATTGTTTACAGCAATAACAGTAACGATACCTTAAAAACACTTGCCATTCGTTTTGTAAATAATTTGCACAAGCCAACGTCGCCACGTGGCGGAGCTGTTAGCGAAGATTTCCTATCAACAGGCTTGAACATTTCCTCGTTTTCGGTAGATGGCGAGACCTATCAGGTAGATAGCAAAAACTGGGGAACGGTTGGAAACGTGCGCTTAAAAAAACCGTTGAATCCAAAATCAAAGATTACAGTTAAAATTGATTGGGACTACCCACTATCTAAAGAAAGTGGCCGTGAGGGACAGATCGACCCGAACTCCTTTTTTGTGGCTTACAGTTATCCACGGATTTCAGTTTACGATGATTACAACGGCTGGGACAGAATTCCGCATACCGACAGAGCGGAATTTTATAACGATTTTAACGATTATGTTTTTTCTGTTAAGGCGCCAAAAAACTATGTTGTTTATGCTACAGGCGATTTTTTGAACCCCGATGAAGTTTTACAGCCGGAAATTGCTGATCGTTTAAAAAAATCGTACAATACCGACGGCGTTATCCACATCGCTACAGAGCAAGAACTAAAAGACGGCAAGGTAACCACCCAAAAGGAGTGGAATACCTGGAAATTTAAAACAGATCACATTACCGATGTTACCTTCGCTTTGAGCAACCATTACGTTTGGGACGGCGGGAGTGTGATCGTCGATTCAAAAACCGGCCGAAGGGCAAGTGCCCAGGCGGCCTATAACCCAACAACGGGAAAGGATTTCATTAATTCGGTTAAATATAACATCAATGCGTTGGCATGGTTTTCTAACAACTGGCCGGGCATTCCTTATCCTTACGTAAAAACAATCGCCTTTCAGGGATTTGCCGATATGGAATACCCAATGATGGTTAACGATTCGCAATTTGGCGATCCGGTATTTGCCCAGTTGGTGCAAGATCACGAAGTAGCTCACACGTATTTTCCGTTTTATATGGGCATTAACGAAACGCGTTACGCTTATATGGACGAAGGCTGGGCAACTACTTTCGAGTATTTGATTGGTATTGCGGAGCATGGCAAACAAGCAGCCGACGATTTCTATAAAAAGTTTAGGGTAAACAATTATATCAACGATAAGTCTGCAGAAGAAGATCAGCCTGTAATTTCAATGTCCGATCAGGTTTCGGGCGCAGGTTATGGCAATAACTCGTACGGCAAGGCTTCTCTTTCTTATTTGGCTTTGAAGGACATGCTGGGCGATGAAATTTTCAAAAAAGCACTGCATACTTACATGAATAACTGGAACGGTAAACACCCTATTCCATGGGATTACTTTAACTCCATGAATGCAGGCTCGGGCCAAAACCTGAATTGGTTTTTCCAAAACTGGTTTTTTACCAATAACTATCTTGATTTATCAATTTCGAAAGTTAGCCTGGCGAAAGGGAAGTCTACAATTACAGTTAAAAATATTGGTGGATTTGCAATTCCATTCAATGTTCTGGTTACTTACAGCGATGGCAAAACAGAAAACATTCATAAAACGCCAATAGTGTGGAAAGCCAACCAGAAAGAAACCGCGATAGTTATTAATACAGCGAAGAAAATAAAATCTGTTGCGTTAGATAACGGCATTTACGTTGATGCCACGCCAAAGGATAATGTTTATGAGGTAAAATAGCTCAGTTTGCAGTTCTCAATTTTCAGTTTGGAACCGGCAATTAAAAAGTCATCGAATGAATACAAGCATGTTGCAGTATTCATCCGATGACTTTAAAACGTCCGTCTGCTAAAGCAAGACGGCAATGAATAAAAATTTGTAGCCATTTACAACGCCAAACCGTTAACTGAAAACTGAAAATTGTTGACTGACATTATTAACTGTGCTGAAGCAAGACGGCAATGAATAAAAATTTGTAGCCATTTACAACACCAAACCGTTAACTGAAAATTGTCAACTGACAACTATTAACTGTCTGCTGAAGCAAGACGGCAATGAATAAAAATTTGTAGCCATTTACAACGCCAAACCGTTAACTGAAAACTGAAAATTGTTAACTGACAACTAGTAACTGTCTGCTGAAGCAAGACGGCAATGAATAAAAATTTGTAGCCATTTACAACACCAAGCCGTTAACTGAAAACTGAAAATTGTTAACTGTCTGCTGAAGCAAGACGGCAATGAATAAAAATTTGTAGCCATTTACAATGCCAAGCCGTTAACTGAAAACTGAAAATTGCCAACTGACAGCTACTAACTGTCCTCCGTTTTACAACTTACCTGATGGTTAACCGGAAAATTTACCGAATTGGCAATAAAGCACATTTTATTGGCTTCTTTATGCAACGATTCTGCAAGTTCGAGGTTTGCATTATTGGCAATTAAAACCGTGGGATGCAGGGTAACTTCCCTAAATTTGCCACTTCCATCGGCCGATTCTTCCATCGTGCCAACCGCCTCATCTTTATAATCAATAACAACGATTTCGTTTTTAGAGCATAGGTGCAAATACCAAAGCATGTGGCAGCTCGATAAAGAGGCCAAAAGTAAATCTTCGGGATTATATTTCGATTTATCGCCAAGGAAGGCCGAATCAGATGAACCCGAAATATCGGCTTTGCCTTTTACAGAGATGACATAATCGCGATCGTATGAGCGATAATCCATTGTGCCCGAGCCCTTATTGCCCGTCCAGGTAACCGTAGTTGAATATTGATGATCTTTCGGCATGATAAAAATGGTTAGATTGTATTGCCAATTTATGAAATAATGATTGGATTTAGAGAAGAAATCGCAACTGTTTTTAATTTAGGAAATTGGAATCGGTTTCCGGTAAATTAAAAATTCATTCCTTTTAGCTTTTCTGCTAAAACCTCCGAAATTTTGCGGTACGAATCAAAAGTCCATCCGCCAACATGCGGCGTTAATATCACCTTTGGGTTTGCTGCCAGTTCTTTATACCACGCCTGGTCGCCGAGGGCCGGAAACTTTTCAGTTTGCAAAACATCTAAACCGGCACCCAAAACTTTGCCCGATTTTATGGCATTTAATACCGCTGGCGTATTCACAATTTCGCCTCTGGCCGTGTTGATGAAAAAAATCGGCTTTTTAAAATGGAAAAAATATTCATCATTCACCATTTGCCTTGTTTCGGCTGTTAAAGGAATATGTAAGCTTAAAACATCACTAAATTTCACAATTTCTTCCATACTTACCTCACGGGCAAAAGCGTCAGAGAAACCCGTCTTATATTTATCGTAGGCCATTACATCAACCTCAAAGCCAGCTAGTTTCTTGGCAAAGCGCTGGCCCATAAATCCGTAGCCAATAATGCCTACCTTTTTGCCCTTTAGCTCGTAGCCACGGTTTCCCTCCCTGTCCCATATACCGTTTCTGATTTCGATATCCGCCTTGCGGAAGTTGTTCATCAACGATAAAAGCAGGCCAATGGCATGTTCGCCCACTGCATCGCAGTTGCCTTCAGGCGCATTAATCAGCTCAATATTCCGCTCAAAGGCTATTTTATCATCTATATTATCGAGCCCTGCCCCTGCCCTGGCAACAAATTTCAGGTTTACGGCCGCATCGAAAAGCGCTTCATCAATTCTAAATTTCGTGCGCACGGCAACGCCAACGTAGTCCTTAATTCTTTCTAAAGTTTCCTCGCGTGTAATCTGAGGTTCATCATCAACCTGGTAGCCCATGGCAGTAGCCTCTTCCTTAAAAACCGGATGCAGATCATCCACGATCAATATTTTTTTCATGCTTGTACAAAAGTAACAATCTCGAGGTCTTTTAAACTCCGTACTATCGAAAATGTTTTCTATAAGGGCAACGTCAAACTGCAACTAACTGCATTTTGGGGCTACACTCAGCATTTATTTCGAACATTAATCCGTTCAAAAGCTCACAAAAATTTTACTATAAAAGGGCTGTAATAAAATAGTTACGGCTCCTTATTTAAACTTAGTTGCCGTTACTTTGTCTCCCTTTATAAAAAACACACACAAAGCATATTCTTTAATGAGACTTTTAAAATCGCGAACGATACAGATTACCCTTTTATTTTTTAGTTTAACGTTTAACCTTTTTGCTCAAACTGGCGGAAAGGCAAAAATTACCGGCGTTTTAAAAGATGCCAAAACGCAAGAAACCATTCCGTTTGCAACGGCTGTTTTAATTAACAAGGCGGGCAAAAACGCAAAAATTGCACAAACAGATGTAAACGGTGCTTTTGTAATGACCGATTTGCCGACGGGCACTTTTACCTTTAAAATTAGTTACGTGGGCTACCAAACCATGGTTAGAAACAATGTAACCATTACTGCAACAACCGGAACCGTTAACTTTGGCGATATTAAGATGAACCCCGGCAAGGGCAACATATTAAGCGAGGTTACGGTAACTGCCGAAAAGCCTGGCATGCAAATGGGTATTGACAAAAAGATTTTTACCGTAGATCAAAGCGTAATTAGCGAAGGTGGATCTGCAGGCGATTTATTACAAAATGTTCCGTCGGTTTCTACCGATATTGATGGCAATGTGAGCTTACGCGGCTCGAGTGGCGTAAAGGTGCTTATCGATGGCAAGCCATCGTTAATTGCAGGTGGCAACGTTGCACAAATATTGGCCTCCATACCCGCCAGCTCAATTGAAAGTGTAGAGGTAATCACCAATCCATCATCCAAGTACGATGCCGAAGGCCAATCGGGTATCATAAACATTGTATTGAAAAAGAATACCAAACTTGGGTTTAACGGTTCTGCAGCAATAACTGCCGGTAATCGCGATAATTATAATGCCAACACCAACCTAAGCTTTCAAAACAGCAAGGTAAATATTTACGGAAATTACAGCTATCGTTATGGCAACCGCATAGGCGGTGGTTTTCAAGATATTACGTATAAAGATCCGACCAGTTCTACCGCATTTGCCAATCAGAATACCTCATCAAATTCGTTAGATCAAGGTCATAATGTAAAGGCCGGTATCGATTATTATGTGGCGCCAAAAAGCGTAATCAGTTTATCGGGCGGCTTCAATTCGAGAGAGAATGAGCGGGATGAGTTTATCGACATCAGACAGCTTAGTTCTGCCAGAACGCCTGTTCTGCTGAGCAACAGAACCAATGCAAACAATGGTTATGGCGATAGTTATGATTTGAACTTAGATTATGTACAGAAATTTAAAAAGCCTAAAGAGGAACTGACGTTTAACTTCGGTTACTCTAACGGAACCAATAACAACGATCAAACCTACAGCACAAACGTTACCAATAGCAACGGCACCGCTGTTGATTTAAACCCAAGTTTACAGCGTATTTTTAACACAGGCGATAACAGCAACTATAACGTTCAGGCCGATTACGCGCTACCAGTGGGTAAGGTTGGCAAAATAGAAGCAGGCTACCGCAGCCAAATCCGCCTTGGCAATAATGATCAGTACGCTGATTCTATTTTAACCAATACCAACGTGTATGTTAGAAACAATAAGCTGATTAACGATTTTAACAGCAAAGATCAGGTTCATGCCCTTTACTTAAACTATCAAAACCAGATTAAGAATTTTGGCTACCAGATAGGTTTAAGGGCCGAAGATGCCCGCTTAGATACCCATTTAGACGGCTATCAAAATAACGTGCTCACATCTAGTGAGGGAAATATCCATTATAAGCGAATTTATCCAAGTGTGTTTTTAACCCAGAAATTGAAAGGCGAAAACCAACTTCAGTTGAGCTATACCCGTCGCGTAAATCGCCCACGTCCGTGGGAAACAAACCCTTTTCTTGATGTTTCCGACCCGTTAAATTATAGAGCTGGTAACCCCAATTTATTACCAGAAGATGTTCACTCTTTCGAGCTGGGTTATATGAAGTACTGGAAGAAAGTTACCTTAACATCGAGCTTATATTTTCGCCAAACAAACGATGTAATCCAACGGGTAAGAAGCGTACCTGATGAGAATGGTGTGATTATTTCAACACCACAAAACTTATCTCGTCAGATTAATAGCGGGCTTGAATTGATTGGCCGATTTGATCTGGTTAAAGCGTTGAACTTTACTACGAATGTAAACTTGTACCAAAGTAAGTTTTACGGCGATGAGCGCTACAACATTGCCAATAGCAGCGGTTTTAGCTGGAATGCCAATTTAACGGCAAACTTAACGGTGGCAAAAAATGTGTCGCTACAAATGCGTGGCGATTATAGGGCCCCGGAGGTAATGGCGCAAGGAAAAAGAAATGCCATGTACGGAATCGATGGCGGTGCGAAATACGACTTCCCGAACAAAAAAGCATCATTGAGTTTAAATATCAGAGATATATTTAATACGAGGGCATGGAGCATGACAACGGACGACAACTATACAACTATCGATTTTGAGCGCCGAATGCGTGGTACCATGGGTAACTTAACTTTTTCTTACCGTTTTGGAAAAACAAGCTTCAACCTAAACAAAACTAAGAAAAAAGACGACCAGCAAGATAACCGCCCAGATGAGGGTTCGTTTTAGAAGAGCCTCACCCGTTGAAAGCGAGTAGTAACGTCAAATTGTAGTCTCCCTCTCCTGAAGAGAGGTTTTTACGGGTGCGTTTCATAACCTCTCCCTATCAACGTTTGGGTTAAAAGCAATGCCTTTGCTTTCCCTCTCCTCGAGGAGGACCTGTCCCGACTTTTCGGGAGGGATGTACAGACAGCGCAAAAACCACCGCCATTAAAAGGGAGAGGTTTAAGGCGCTAAATAAAATCCAATACCTATCGGATCTGGGCTTAGGGTGTCGTTTTGCTTTTTAAGACAGCCTCACGGAAGAGCAAGCCACTTACTTTCATAGGGAGGGGATTTTTTTTATTACCTTGCATTATGGAAGCAATTAATCCCTGGAAAACCCTTGAAAGTGAACTTAAATATGATAATAACTGGATCAGATTAACTGAGCACCAGGTGATTAATCCTTCGGGCGGCAGGGGTATCTATGGAGAAATTCACTTTAAAAACCTGGCACTGGGTATTTTACCTTTAGATGAAGATTACAACACCTGGCTGGTAGGCCAATATCGGTATCCATTGAAGGCCTATAGCTGGGAAATTCCCGAGGGCGGAGGTCCTTTTAATGAAGCGCCGTTAGAAAGTGCCAAAAGGGAACTTTTAGAGGAAACCGGCATGAGCGCCAAACACTGGAGGGAAATTCAAAGGTTGCACCTATCTAATTCGGTAACCGATGAACATGCCATTATTTATGTAGCCACCGATTTAATACAGGGCATAGCGATGCCAGAGGAAACGGAAGAACTGGTTGTAAAAAAGATTCCTTTCGAGGCCGTCTATCAAATGGTTTTAAATGGCGAAATAACCGACTCAATGAGCGTGGCCGCAATTTTAAAAGCCAAGCTGATGATTTTAAACGGCGAATTGTAATGATTACCTTTGTTGATATAAATTGTTAATCTACTCACCAACAATGGGTCGTATATCCGAAATATCAGAATTTGCAAACTCCACTGCCGGCCAGCGGATGGACGCACTCTTTTATATGCAAAGCCATTGGATAAAAAACGAAAACAAGCTTATGGATATTACCGACGATTTCTACCTTAACTTTATTACCTTATTAAATAAGCATGAAGTTGAATATTTGTTGATAGGAGGCTTTGCGGTTAACTTTCATGGCTATGCGAGAACTACGCACGATATGGACTTATGGATAAATCCCGAAAAGGCTAACTCTGCGAGACTGCTTACTGCTATTGACGAATTTGGTTTTGATGTTAGTATACTAAAAGGAGTATATCTGGCAAAGCAAGAACCGATAAAATTGCCGCATGATACGATAAGTTTTAAGAAAATAGAAATATTGGCCGATATTTCGGGGGTGTATGATTTTCAAGCTGCGTATAACAACAAAGTTGATGCACCGTATAACGATATCTCCTTAAAGTTTATAGGCTATGACGATTTGATAAAGAACAAATTGTCGTCGGCACCCCCCAAAGATTACAACGATCTACATACGCTCAAATTGATTGCTGAAGAAAGAAAACTGAATGCGCCAATACGTAATGAATCAAACACGCTTAAGAGGAAGAAGCCGCAGCGATAATATTAAGTTTAAGAACTGTAACGCCATAAACACCTAACAATTATTAAAGCAACATTATAACATAATTAATTAAATGAGTAAGCTTTTCGGCTACATTTTAAGTCCTATTTTCTATTTCTTTTTCGGCTTAACACTTTGCATTTTCCACCCGATTCAATGGATTTGCTACAAACTTTTTGGCTACAAGGCGCACAAAGTTTCGGTAGATATTTTAAACTTCTTTCTTACCTATTGCCAGTTATTCCTTTTTAATTCGATCAGCTTCAAAAACGAATATAACTTGCCAACAGATCGGCCGATTATTTTCGCTGCCAACCACCAAAGCATGTACGATATTCCATCGTTAATTTGGTTTTTAAGAAGGCACAGTGCAAAATTTATTTCCAAAATTGAGTTAACTAAAGGCATTCCGTCAATATCGATAAACCTGCGCTTGGGTGGCGGAGCAAACATCAACAGAAAAGACAATAAACAGGCGATTTCTGAAATTATAAAACTCGGTCGCCGAATGAAGGAAAACAACTGGAGTACGGTTATTTTTCCTGAGGGCACAAGAGCCAAAGACGGACAAGTGAAACAATTCCAGTTTGGTGGAATTGCAACCATTTTAAAGGCTGTACCGAATGCCTTGGTAGTTCCGGTCGCAATAGAAAATTCGTGGAAAATTGTTCGGTTCGGAATGTATCCTCTTACTACTTGCAACGCTTTAAAATGGACAGTTTTAAAACCGATTGAGCCAGAAGGAAAAACCGCTAACGAGATCACATTAGAAGCAGAAACCGAAATCAGAAAGCTGCTGGGGCAAGTGTAGGGAGAATATTGACCAAAAGTTAAAGCACTCGCTTCTTCTTTCAACTGGTGTTGTGCTAATCGTAAAATCCGTGATATGTCACCCTGAGTTTAAATTTTTTTTCAAAAAAATCAATATGAGTGACGTTGATAATTATTTTAGGGCGTTTGGTTGACCACCACGTCACCCTGTCCCGTACGTACGGGATCAGGGCCTTTATAGCTAGAAAGATGCTGAAATAAATTCAGCAGGACGACCATTCCTGTAATGCTCTATAAAACAACAGGTTGCAAAAAACCTCAATGGTAGCGGAGTCGAAGGGCAAATGTACGAGGCTTCGACTAAGTTTATCTTGAGCGTACTAGGGGGACAAGGTAACGGCATGCTGAACCAAACGTGTACCGGACAAGGCTTTGTAGCACGACAGATGCTGAAATAAATCCGATAGCTATCGGATCAGCATGACGGGATGAACGAATACTTAAACCCGATCCCATCCCTGAACGCCCGACTGGCGACTATTAGCAATTCGACAATATTAACTTTGGACTTCGGACTCACGACTTCGGACTCACGACTAAAGACTTCCGACTAAAGACTAAATATTCTTATTTCCAATAACCCTAAAGAATTCATCGCGATAAGTATCACCAACCGGAATAATCTTTTCATTAATGGTTATTCGGCTTCTTTCAATACTTTCTATTTTGTCGACCGCAACAATATACGATTTGTGCACCCTGATAAATTGGCTTTGCGGTAATGCCTCTTCCATCTTTTTCATGCTCTGAAGTGTAATAACACGTTCATCTTTGGTAAAAATAGAAATATAGTCCTTTAACCCTTCGATGTACAGAATATCGTGTAAGTAAATTTTTTGAATCTTATGTTCAGTCTTAACAAAAATGTAATCCTGTACCGGGTTCGGCGGACCCGAAAAAGGCGCTGGCGTAATTATGGGTTGTGCAACACTGGCAGGAACTTCAACGGGTTTAACCTGATTATGAACTTTTTCTACTGCCTTGTAAAATCTGTCAAAAGCAATCGGCTTAAGGAGATAATCAGAAACATTCAGATCGTAGCTTTCCAAAGCATATTGGGGGTACGCCGTTGTTAAAATGTAGTGCGTTTTGTTGCCTGCAATTTTTAAAAACTGTATTCCGGTCAGCTCCGGCATTTGGATATCCAAAAACACCAGATCAATTCCTCCCGCCTGAACAATTTGCAGCGCTTCAATAGGGTTTTCGCACCTTTTAACCAAAGTTAAAAAAGGCACTTTAGAAATATAATCCTGTAAAATATCAAGCGCTAAAGGCTCATCATCAACAACAATACAGTTTAGGTTCATTTTTAGGTTTAATTTTAGAGGTGAGATATAGATCTGCGACCTGAGATGAAAGATTTAAGAGATGCGTTTGGACAATAACATTTCCCAGATCCTCCATCTAATGTCTCCCGTCTCACATCTGCCGTTTCACATCATATCTAATTTAAATATCAATCATCAGTTCGCAGGTATAATGAGTAGCCGAATTTACAACATTTAATTTATATCTATCGGGATATACAAGTTGTAATCTCCGCTCTACATTGGTTAGCCCCACCCCGCCCTGTGCATCTTTATTTTGCTGGTTCTTTTTGTTAATCACACTGAAATGCAGAATTTTCTGATTTGCAATAATATTGATTTTTACCGGGTTTTCGGGATCGTTGACCACGCCATGCTTAAACGCGTTTTCTACAAAACTGATCAGCATTAAAGGAACTATTTTTTGTGCATCAATTTCGCCGTTTAAGGTAAGTTCGATAAATGCACCATCTTTGAAACGAATTTTTTGTAGCTCAATATAGTTCGTTAAATACTCAACTTCCTTGCTTAAATCAACGGTTGGCGTATTGCTCTCGTAAATCATGTAGCGCATAATTTCTGAAAGCTTCATAATTGCATCGGCCGTTTTATCCGATTTTTGGTAAGCAAGCGAATAAATATTATTTAGCGAATTGAAAAGAAAATGCGGATTGAGCTGCGATTTTAAAAACTGTAGTTCCATTTCACGTCGCTCACTTTCAAGGTCACGCTGAATGCGCTCGTTAGAGAACCAATCGGCCGCAAATTTGATCAGGCAGCTCGAAACCAAAAAGAAACCACAAATAAATAACTGTGCAAAAAAATACTGATCTGCGGGCCAGGTTTTCTTTTTTCCTTCCATTACATAATCCATCATATCTTTGGGATTCAGCACCGCAACTACCGTTTTTATTAATGAGGCGGCACCAAGCAAAAGCAAGAACAACAGGATGTAGAGAAAATATTTTTTTTTCCGTTTAATTAATTGAGGGATAAGAATGAGGTAGTTAATATAAAACAGCGAAACGTTTATTACGCCAAATAACATTATCGAAATCACCACGTGTTTTGTCGTGTTTCTTTCCGCGCTAAAAAAAACATCCAAAATAATAATGAACACGATAACCGCCCAATATAAGGCGTGCAGTATTAAAGGCCCTTTGCTTTTTTTCATTTATATTCAATTAAACAGGAACAAATCTCCCTGCTTTATTTTATGCAACCAAAATAAATAAACTTTATATTTTAACAGCAAACAATCTACCAACGGGCATTTTTTTTCTACGAACCGTCCAAATGGCGAAATTTATCGACCAACGCCCAAAATGGCCGTTGATCTAGAATCTTGAACACTTGGTATAATACATTTTAACAGCTGATTTGCATTCTGTTCCTTTGAATCATCAAAACGAAACAAAATGAAAAAGTTAGCCAACACATCGCCATTTTTACTTTTATTAGTACCAGTGTTTATGATGATCATTTTAACCTTTACCGTTAATACCAATCGCAATGAAACAGAATTAGTGGTAAAACCTGCAAAAACGTCAACTGCTGTTGTTAAACAAGCTACCGCTATTTTTCAATAAGCAATGAGTAACTACGCCATCGAAACCGTAGGCTTAAATTTTAGCTTTGGCAATCAGGCCATTGTAACCGATTTATCGCTGCAGGTACCTAAAGGTAGCATTTATGGCTTTTTAGGGCCAAATGGCGCCGGTAAAACCACCACCATAAAAATATTGCTCAACCTGTTAAAATCTCCCGCAGATCAGGTCTTTATTTTCGGCAAAGAAATTAACAACAACCGCATTGCTTGCTTAACGCGAATGGGTGCATTGGTAGAACAGCCGGCAATTTACGGCCACCTTACAGGCAAAGAGAATCTGATCAACCGCTGCATCATTTTAGGTATTAAAAAAAGTAAGGCAGAAGAAATGCTTACGCTGGTTGGCTTATCAGATGCGGCTAACAAAAAGTCGAACAAATACTCGCTGGGGATGAAACAACGTCTCGGCATTGCACTGGCCTTAGTTTCCGATCCTGAACTGCTGCTGTTAGATGAACCTACAAACGGCCTCGACCCGAACGGCATTATAGAAGTTAGAAATTTAATGGTCGATCTGGCTACCAAGCACGGTAAAACCATATTGGTTTCGAGTCATTTATTGGCCGAAATAGAAAAAACCGCTACACACGTAGGCATTATAAATAAAGGCAAACTGTTGTTTCAAGGCACAATTGATGAATTGCACTTACTAAGCAAACCCGTGCTTGAAATTGAAGTAGAGCAAACCGAGCTGGCGAGCCGCCTGCTAAGCGAAGCTGGCATTGAAATTATCTCACGAACAGAAAAAAGAATTACAATTCCATACTCCTCGGCAAGTCAAAGCGGCGAGATAAACACCCTGCTTGTACAACGTGGCTGCAGCGTTAGCAGCCTTTCCAGACAACGTAAAGACCTCGAGAATTTGTTCTTAGCCATTACCAAAACAAACTAAACATGCGCTCTTTCTACATATCACTCGTTTCTGAATTTTACAAATCCAGAAAAACGCTGGCCTTTTGGGCCGCAATTATTTTACCGCTTGTTGTTTGTGGCCTGGTTTCGTTTGGTTTTTATACCAATGCAGATAAAATTTTGAACCTACATTATCCGCCAATGATGCTTTGGTTGCGGTACATCGGCGCTGCGCTTGGCGTAATGGGTGTGCTGATTTTGCCGTTTTACGTCATATTTATGGCCTTTTCGGTAAACAATATCGAACATAAAAACGACACCTGGAAAACGCTTTTCGCACAACCGTTAAATAAACTATCCATCTATGCCGCCAAGTATTTTTATGCCGTAATACTGGTGGTTATCTGTCTGTTTTTGTTCGGCCTGCTCTCGTTTGCGTTTGGGCACTTACTTCAGGCGCTGATTCCTAAGTACAATTTCAATCAATACGATCCGTCGCCACTTTTAATTAAATTCTATATCAAGCTGTTTCTTTCCTCTTTAGGTATATTATCCATTCAATTTATACTCAGTTTGCTTTGGGGCGATTTTTTAAAGCCAATGGGAATCGGTTTTGTGGGTACCATCATGGGTATAATTACAGGTAATCTGGGCTGGAAATATGCATACCTGATTCCTTACAGCCATCCATCGTTAGTGCTGAGTAGTAGTTCTGCGGCCAAAAACCTATCGAACCCGGCAGGCATTGAGATTTTTAATCAGGAAATTTACACGAGTTTAATTTATGCGGTCGTTCTTTTCGCAATCGGCTACTTCATCGTAACTAAAAAAAGCATTAAATAGTTTAATCGGCCGAAGTTCATATCCACTCGTTAAATCGCTTAAAGATTTCTCCGTTCCGCGTTGCTACAGTTGAAAAGACGACCGGCTATGGACAGAGGAGACCGATCGTCATCCCCAAAAGGGTTACTTTGTAGCGAGGCCGGCCTTGTGCGAGCTGACCTGTGCCGATTTTTCATCGGTAAGCAATCTGATTTATAAAAAAAGATCGCTTTCCCGAAAAATCATATAGTATAGACACATCTCCTTTCGGCTGTTCGTCTTTCCCGCGCAGGCGGGAATCTTAATGCAAGGCGCCTAACTTTGTGCATTAGGATCCCCAGTCAAGCTGAGGATGACGACCGTTTTTGGATAGTGCCATGAAATTTGACCATAATTCCAACTATTCGAGGTCCTAAATCAATGTTCTACAGATGGGTCCACAGACAAGAGAAATCGAGACAGGCTGTTCCTCGCAATGACGATCGACTTAAGAACGTCGTTCATATCGACTTTCATGCAATAAATTTAAAATCAGTATTACAGCGTTAAACCACTCATCCGATAGCTATCCCTTCCTTGTGTTAAAAAAACAAAAGCCTGCGCTTTAAAAAATAAAGGCAGGCTTTTTGCGTGAGAGAGGTGCGCCATTTACATGTATTTTAAATCCTTTAAAAAGACAATATTCTTTCTTTAAAGGCCCAGACAATAAGCTGGTACGAATTTTTCAAATCGAGTTTTCTAACCATATTTCTTCGGTGTGTATTTACTGTATGCTCGCTTATAAACAGCATTTCGCCAATCTCCTTGCTATTGTAGCCCATAGACAATAAATGCACTATTTCAACCTCTCGCTCACTTATAGCGACATGATTTTGCTGAAGCAGAACTTTGTTAATCATTTTATGAAATTTTGGATAATTCCGTTTTTATAAATAAAAAGGACGCATGATCTGAACACAGGCCAACAGGCTTGATATACACTAATTTGAAGATAGACGACCTTATTTCAGTAACGGCAACGTACTCAGTAACCGTTTGTAATACCAAAAGTAAGTACTCGCAGTAATACATTTTCAGGGTAATTCGCCCTAAATAAAAGGGTAATTTTACGGTATTTTATTTCATCAAATACTTGCCCAAGCGCTTATTATTATCGATTTTTAGAGCAAAATCAAACCCTATTATTTATGGATCAAAAATTAAGCTCACAACCCATTGACGTCAAGATTGCGACGGAAATGGTTAACGCCTATGCAAAAGAAACTGCAACGTTAAACTCAAAATCTTACACTAAGGCTGTATGGTTCCCCGCAGAACAAATTCTAAACATTGCGAAAACAATCAGCGATGGTAAGCACGACGGATTAAGAATCTATTTTGCACAGTACGTTGAGAATACCTTACCAGATTTACCAGAATCTCATGTCGGCAGAAACACGCTATTACTTGTTCCAACGTTTGCCAGCGTTGGCGGCACTGTTGGCGGCGAAGGGCCTCACGATGATGATACTGGCGACATTGGCAACAGAGGAGAAATGTGCCCAGACGAGTGTAACGGTGTAACACTTTAGAAAGCAATGTTTGCAATACTTAGCCCTATAACCACTGTTGAATTACTTTGCCTCACCACGGCAACGGTATTCCTTGTAAAAGACAAAAATCTGTTTTGGCGAAATAACATCGCTTATCTTATCGTGGTTTGTCTTACCGAAATGGTTATCGGAAGGTATGTGTCCTCTAAGTATCACAATAACCTTTGGGTATTTAATGTCTTCGTCTTTTTCGAGGCTAGCTTTATTTCTTACGGAATTTACCACTGTTTCAAAAAATACACCAATCCGAAAGTATTAATCGCCATAGGAACTTCAATTATCTATGCGTTCTACTTTGGGTTTATTATCAAAAATGGGATACTGGTTTTTAACCAGGTAGCCGTAAGCGTAATGTCGGTTATTTTTGTACTATATTGCCTTTACTATTACTATTTGCTCTTAACCAGCGAAGAAGTACCAGAAATAAGGGGAAATCCAGAGTTTTGGTGGTTAACGGCGGTTTTGTTTTACTATTTTGGCAGTACTACGGTTAATTTGTTCTTGAAGTTGTTCATGAGCATTAAAATTGGCGCATCCAGCATCAGGTACATTACAGTGAATGTTCTCAACCTTATTTTGTACGGCCTTTGGGCTTATTCATTTATATGCAGAGCGAAACAACGCAAATCGTTATCTTAGTTGGAATATCGACACTGATATTTTTACTGATGCCCGTTTTTTTGATCTTTTACATTAAGATCAGTATCAAATACCGGAAAAACCATTTGCTGGAAAAAGCCGCCATGCAGCAAAAATTTGAGGCAGAAATTCTTCAAACGCTGGTAGAAGTTCAAGATCAGACGATGCAAAGTATTGCCACAGAACTGCACGATAACGTTGGGCAGCTACTGAGTTTAACCACTTTAACGTTAAACTCAGTAGATCTTTCGAACACAGAGAAAACCCGAAAAAAAATTGAAAATTCACTTTCTCTGGTCAACAATTCAATAAAAGAGCTTAGGGAGCTTGCCAAAATATTGCATGGCGAGCAATTGGTAGAAAACGGCCTTGGCAATGCCATCGAACAAGAAATTAACTGGTTAAACAAGGCGGGCACGTATCAGCTCATCATCGATAATCAGCTTTCGGGTTTATTAATTACCTCACCCAACAAAGATCTGATTATTTTGCGCCTGCTTCAGGAAATTATCAATAACATTATTAAACATGCGCAGGCAACCACAATTGAAATTACCGCTTCGTTAAATGCTGATACGCTGCAACTCAATGTTAAAGAAAATGGAATCGGTTTCGATTATGAAGAAGTTAAAGAAAAGAAGACAGGCATGGGCTTAAGTTCAATTTTTAAGCGGGTTGAGATGATCAAAGGAAACCTGAACATCCAATCGGCACCCAATAAGGGCACATCAATATCAATCGAAATTCCTTATCCTTAATTATGACAACACCAAGCATTTCTGTAGCGGTGGTAGATGACCATACCCTGTTCCGCTCTGGCCTATCGAGTTTACTTGGCGAATTCGACGAAATCGACATTTCATTTGAAGCCTTTAATGGCGCAGATCTTCAAGCCAAGCTTAAGAAAAGCCCGGCTGTTCAGTTGATCTTAATGGACATTAACATGCCCGTTATGGATGGTTTTGCTGCCACCAAATGGGTTAAAACCAATTATCCACAGATGCATGTATTGGCGTTGAGCATGCTTGAGGATGAAAAAGCCATCATTGGCATGATAAAGGCCGGCGCCGGCGGCTACATGCTTAAAGAATCTACTCCGTTAGAATTGCTCCACGCTATAAAGGTAATTGTAGAAAAAGGATTTTACGTAAATGAGCTCGTTTCTGGAAAGTTGCTGGTGGCGCTAAAGGATGGCGACAACAACCCTACATTTTCGGCAAGGGAACTCACATTTTTGCAGCATTGCTGCTCCGAACTAACCTATAAAGAAATAGCCGAATTAATGAATGTGAGCCCCCGCACAATTGATAATTACCGCGAATCGCTCTTCGGTAAATTGAATATTAAATCGCGAACCGGCCTGGTGGTATATGGTATCAAGAACAAGCTGATCGTAATTTAATTTAAACTATTCGAGCTCAAATTCCTGATGAAAACTCGGGATAGCTACGTGTTTATATCCACTATCTTTTAAGCGTGTGGCAAAATTTTGCTGAACATCGTATTCACCGTGTACCAAAAATAATTGCCTTACTTTTTCGGGGTCCTGACAAGCTAAAAAATGCAACAAATCTTCATAATCTCCGTGAGCGCTCATCGATTTAATTGATCGAATATCTGCCTTCACATCATATTCATCTCTAAATATCTCAACAACCTTTTCGCCAGCAAGCAATCGCCCACCCAGGGAGTTAGGCTCGCAGTAACCCACCATTAAAATGGTATTTTTGGTGTTACCGATGTTATTTCTGATGTGGTGTTTCACTCTTCCTGCCTCGGCCATTCCCGATGCAGAAATAATAACACATGGTCTCGGATCGTCGTTTAAGCTTTGCGATTCCTCAACACTTTCTACAAAACGTAGCCCCTTAAATGAAAACACATCGAAATCTACTTTCATCACCCGCTTAACGCCATTATTATACACCTCCGGATGGTTTTTTAAAATCTCCGTCGCTTTTGATGATAGTGGACTATCTACATAATATTGCAGATCGGGTAATTTGCCCTTCAACTCGAGGCCGTTTAAAGCGTAGAGCAGCTCTTGCGTTCTGCCAACTGAAAATGCCGGAATAATAACCTTTCCTCGCTTAACATTACAAGTGTCGTTAATAATCTCCAGCAACATGTCTTCAATAGGATCGAGGTCTTTATGTAACGAATCGCCATAAGTAGATTCCATTAGTATGTAATCTGCCTGATCGAATTTTTGCGGGCTTTTTAACAATAAATCGCCATACCGGCCAACATCACCTGAAAAGGTAATCCTTTTGATTTCGCCATCCTCTTTTATCGATAAATGCACAGCAGCGCTTCCCAAAATGTGACCTGCATCGGTAAACTTTAAGCTGATGTTTTCATCAATCTCAAAATCTTCCTCATACTCCACAATCTTCATTTGGCTGAGGGTTTTAGTCACATCCTCCTCAGTGTAAAGCGCCTCCTCCATCTCTTCGCCTTCGCGCAGCCGGCGATTGGAAAATTCGGCATCCTGCATTTGAATTTTGGCAGAATCCATCATTAATATCCTTCCCAGGTCCATCGTGGCAGCGGTGCAAAAGATTTTTCCACTAAAACCATCGGCCACCAATTTTGGCAGCAGCCCGCAGTGATCTATATGCGCATGCGATAAAACAAGATAGGTTACCTGCTTAGGATCGAAGCCGAAATAATCATTCAATTTGTCGGTAACGCGGCCCATCCCCTGGAAAAGGCCACAATCTAATAATATTTGGGTGTTATTTTTTAGGGTAATAAGGTGCTTGCTCCCTGTAACTGTACGGGCAGCACCGTGAAAGGCAATCTTCATTTAGGTGTAGCAGGAATGAGTTATAAAAAAATTACCGGATTTTCTCCGGCAATTCAATTTCTTATGAGTTTACCTCTGATATTTTATCTTTAACTTTATCGGCAACGCTCGATGCCTTATCTGATAAGCCAGCAAGTTTGTCTTTTGATGCATCTAACAAATCAGCAAAAAAATCGGATACCTTTTCTTTTAGATCACTAGTCGAATCAGAAGATAATGCTAATGCAATAGTTGCGCCTAACGCAGCTCCGGCCAATACGCCTGCTATAATTTTTGTTTCTTTTGTCATGATTTTAGTATTTAGTTATTAAACATATTTCACCTGTTGGTGTTTTAATTTTTTTTATATTACAAAAACTAATCCACAATGAAGCATATATTTTTTATCGACCTCGATAACACCATCTACTTTACCAAGCCAAACGAAAAAATCTTAATGAGCGGCCTTTACAATCTGCTTGATCAGGAAGACCTGGGCATTTCAGACCGCGATTACCAATCGGCAAAAAAAGAAATGCTACGGACACCGTTTTTAAAGGTAGCGGAAAAATACGGATTCAATAAAGAAGTGACCGATCGTACTGTTGAGTTTTTAGCGAACAGAGAAGTGGTAGAACCGTTGCAACCAGGTGAAGATTACCCTTACATCAAAGCTTTGGAAGGCCGCAAATTTATTTTTACCGCGGGGTTTCCGAAACAACAGTTATCAAAAGTTAACATGCTGGGAATAGCTGATGATTTTGAATCTGTTTTTGTAATTGATGTGGCGAAAACAAGTAAAAAAGAAGCTTTTGAAGAATTCATTAAAAAGGAAAACCTGAATAGAAGTGAAATTTTGATTATCGGCGATGATGCTGAATCCGAAATCAAATTTGGATTGGAGCTGGGCATCGAAACTTTTTTATTAGATCCGGATCACCTTCATTTAGATGCCCAAACAACTTATCGTGGAACAGATTTAAGCAGCCTGCCCGAAATTACAGGGCAAAAAAATAAGTCAAGCTTTTAAAGCTTGACTTATTTGAAATGTTGAGTTTTTTAACTTAGCCTCTGCCCCCTCTCGATGGCCTACCACCTTGAGAGCTGCCTCGTTCGCCACCGCTGCTTCGTTGTTGTTCTTGCTGGCTACGCTGCTGCTGAGCCTGGGCCTCCCGCTGCGATCTTTGTTGCTGTTCTTGCTGTGCACGTTGCTGCTGCGCCTGAGCATCACGCTGAGCCCTTTGTTGCTGTTCTTGCTGTGCACGTTGCTGTTGTACCTGAGCATCGCGTTGAGCACGTTGTTGCTGCTCTTGCTGTGCACGTTGCTGTTGCATTTGCTCATTACGCTGTGCTCTTTGTTGCTCCATTTGTTGCGAACGCTGTTGCTCCTGGGCTTGCGCCTGTTGAGCACGTTGCTGTTGCATTTGTTCATTACGCTGCGCCCGTTGTTGCTCCATTTGCTGCGCTTGTTGAGCACGTTGTTGCTCCATCTGCTCGTTTCGCTGCGCCCGTTGTTGTTCCTGGCCTTGCGCCTGTTGAGCACGTTGTTGTTGCATTTGCTCGTTACGCTGCGCCCTTTGTTGTTCCATTTGCGCACTGCGTTGTTGCTGTGCCTGCTCATTACGTTGCTGAGTGGCCTGAACATCCCTTTGTGCACGTTGCTGATCCTGGCTTACGCGATCTGCCTGACCACGTTGCTGACGCATTTGCTCCATCCGCTGTTGGTAGTCTCCGCGGTTACCATTTGCTTGCTGATTTCGCTGCTCAATTCCATTCGAGTTTCCCCGCTCTACCCGTCCATTACTGTTGCGATTATAAACCTCGCCACGATCGGCATTCGATCGGTTATTGTCTCGGCCAATAGTCGCGTCGTTTCCACGGGTTTGTTGAGAAGAGCGATTATCATTCCTCGATCCGAAACGGTTATCGTTGTCGTTATTTCCGCCTCTCGAATTGCGATTGGTATTGGTATAACCTTCATTTCTTCCAGCTCTGCTAAAACCAGCGTTACCTTGCTCAAATTTTCTCGGTGCAGCGCTTCTGTTGTTTACTGCATTGCGTTCAGGTCGTGGCCTATAAATAGACACCTGTCTGTTTTCGATTCGGCTTGCACCCGGTCTGTTACTTTGCGAATATCTGTAAACCGTTACATTACGATTCGTAGCACGTCGAATATCTTCTATCCTTGGCCCACCATAATAAGTTCTCCGGTTGTAAACATAAGTATTGTTTATAATCGTTGTATTACGGATGTAAACATTGTTACGGGCATAATTGTATCTTGGGAACACATTAACATAAATGCTCGCCTGCGGAATAAAATTCCAGCAGAAATCTGGCACCACGTACCTGCGGCCGAAGCTTAGGTTAATGCTAATGCCCGGTGCCATCGGCGCCCAACCGTAATACCCGTCGCCACTTCTCCAATCAACCCAGGCAGGTCCCCACGTAGTATCTGGCAGCCAGATCCATTGACGGTAGCTATTGATTACCCAGCGGCCATAATGAAAAGGTGCCCAGCCCCAATCGTAGTTAGATACCCAGGTATTTCCATATTCAGTCATCGCCCAACGTCCGTTTGTATAATAAGGCCGGAAATCGCTTTGGTCAACATCAGGTCTCCAAACGTAGCCATACTGCGGATCCTGAATCCAGGTGCCGTACGGCGATAATTCGTCGTAAAAAGTTTGTAAAGAAACGTTTCCAGTGCTATAACCATCGTCCTGGTAGTCGTTTTGATAGTCTTGTGCCCTGACTAAGGTTGTGGTTCCGGCAAGGAGCGCAAAAAGCCCTAGCACAATTGCCGATTTTTTCAGTGTTTTCATTTGTGTGTTTATTTAATAACCTAACTTGTGTGTATCAATTAGAGCGCCAAACAGCATTAAAGGTTTAATATGCATGCATAGTTTTTCATTTTGTGCCAGATCTCGCCAGCCGGGGCATATTTCACTCTTATATAACGGTTTAAGCAAAGTATAATTGTGCAGAAAACAAGTCATTCGCCAATAAAATTTGCTACAATTAAATTTTTTAAAAAGTATGTTCTGCTTTTCTATAAATTCTAAAACTTAATTCTATAATTGTACTTTTGCATCATGCAAAACGGCACCTTATATCTAATCCCTGTACCTCTGGCAGAAGAGGCAGCTCATAAAACATTTACCCCGTATTTGGTCGATACCATTAACCAGATAGACACTTACATTGTTGAAAATAGTAAGACCGCCCGTCGGTTTTTAAAAGAAGCGGGTTTACAAACCCCTCAAAAAGATTTGATCGTTCACGATTACGGAAAGCATAACCGAAACGACCTCGGGCAGTTTTTTAATGAGTTAAAAGCGGGCAAGGATGTGGGCTTAATGAGTGAGGCAGGCTGCCCGGGCATTGCCGATCCAGGTGCAGATATTGTTGCCGAAGCGCACAAGCGAGGAATAAAGGTTGTTCCATTGGTAGGGCCGAGCTCTATTTTGCTGGCTTTAATGGCATCAGGCTTTAACGGTCAGAGCTTCGCTTTTTGGGGTTATTTACCAATAGATAAAGAACAAAGGGCCAAACGCATAAAAGATTTGGATTTATCTGCAAGCAGATACAAACAAACGCAGATTTTTATTGAAACACCTTTTAGAAATAACCAGCTGTTTGAAGAGGTATTGAAGAGCTGTAAGCCCAACACGCAAATTTGTGTAGCCAGTAACCTCACCGCCGAAGATGAGTTTATAAAAACGCAAAGTGTGTACAACTGGAGGAACGAAGAAATCGATCTTCATAAAAAGCCAACTATATTTTTGATGTACTAAATCGGTTCATTAGTTCATCGGTTTATTAGTCATCGGATGAATACCTTGCATTTGAAGCTAGATTCATCCGATGACTGTTTGGAATTGGTTCATTAGTTCATTGGTTCATTCGTTAATTACTCATCGGATGAATACCTTGCATTGACGCTAGATTCATCCGATGACTGTTCGGTATTGCTTATAGTAAGTCCTAATTGGTTCACCGGTTCATTAGTCATCCGATGAACACCTTGCATTGAAGCTAGATTCGTCCGACGACTGTTCGATATTGCTTATTGCAAGTGGTTAATGCTAATTATTCAAATGCCTTTTGCTTATCGCCTATTAACCAGTTTAAACAATTAACCAATTTTTCAGTTAAGCATGCTTTACTACCGATACATTCCCTTGCCATCAATAAAATCGATCACCTTATCGGGCAAGAAGAACTGAACGTTTTTCTTTTCTTTAATTGCCTTTCGGATAAATGTTGATGAGATTTCCATTAACGGTGTTTGGGTAAAAGTAATTGCCGGATGGTTTTCCCACTCGCTCACATTGGCTCCCGGACGTGGATAAACATAAATCTCATAATTTTTGAGCAATACCTCGTAATTTTTCCACTTCTTAAGCGATGCCAGGTTATCGGCGCCCATAATCAGAACAAACGTTCGTTCCGGATACTTTTCATGCAGGTAGGCTAACGTGTCGACGGTGTAAGACGGTTGCGGCAAGCCAAACTCAATATCGCTCACCCGGATATGTTCAGCATTTTCCGTTGCTATTTTTGCCATTTCCAACCGGTCGTACATGTTTGTCAATCCGCTTTTTTCCTTTAACGGATTATGCGGCGAAACCACCAGCCAAACTTCGCTAAGCGCAGTATGATTGGCCATGTAATTGGCAATAATTAAATGCCCTGTGTGGATGGGGTTATAAGAACCAAAGAAAAGACCGGTTTTCAATTTTCAGTTTTCAGTTTTCAGTTTTCAGTTTTCAGTCTACAGTTTGCAATTGCTATTTTTCAGTTGGAAGGTCAAGTTGCTTAAAGTTAAACAATTCCATATTTTTCAGGATTATTCATCATGTGATTTAAGAGCTTACCAACCTCGTCGCTTTGTGAAGTAAGTTTTTCATACTGTTCCTGGTCAAGATACTTACATTCTAGTGCAAATTTTAACCAACCCTTTGTTTCACTATTTTCCATATCACTATCAGACAACTTGCTAATAAAATGCGCCTTATATCTTCTCTTCCTGTATGCTTCAATCAAACAAATATTGGCCGATCTCGAAGCTCGTATGATCTGATCGGTTAAGGAATACATTTCTTCACGAGGGAACGATTTGGAGATTTCAAAAATACTCATTGCCAATTGAAATGATTTTTTTATAGGCCAATAAATCATAAAAATCTCCCATAACTCAATTTATAAAATTAAGTTTAGAAAGTCAAGTAACTGCAAATCGTGGCTCCCTGAACTGAAAATTGAGAACTACAAACTGCTAACTGTTCAAAAACTCCCTAACCAACTGCTCCGCCTCCGCACAAGCTGTAGCCAAATCGTAGTTCTTTAAAATTACATCGAATTTGTCGGCGTACGTGAGTTCTTTCTCAGCCTTGATAAAGCGCTCCTGCAACTTCGCCGGGCTATCTGTACCGCGACCGCTCAACCGCTCTTTCAAAACATCTAATGATGGCGGCTGAACAAAGATGGCCAGTGCATCCTCTTCATATTTCCTTTTCAGGCGGATGCCGCCCTCTACATCAATATCAAAAATAACATGTTTACCCTCATTCCAAATGCGTTCAATTTCCGAACGTAAAGTGCCGTAAAAGGTGCCATTATACACTTCCTCAAACTCAACAAACTCCTGACGGGCCACCTTGTGCAAAAACTCCTCTTTAGTAATAAAGTAATAATCGTTTTCGTGTGTCTCGTTACCTCTTAACTCGCGTGTGGTAGCCGAAATGGAAAAACTCAGTTCAGGAAACTGCTTTAATAAATGATGTACGATTGTCGTTTTACCAGCTCCTGATGGCGCAGAAAATATAATTAATTTACCTTGTTTCATTTTTTTAATGACTAAAGCTTAACGCATCAAGTCCAAAGCTTTAGTCTTTGAGCTTTTAGCTTTACGCTTTCTATAACACATTCAGTAACTGTTCTTTAATTTTTTCTAACTCTTCCTTCATTCCCACAACATACTGTTGCATTTGTGCGTCGTTGGCCTTTGCGCCCATGGTGTTAATCTCACGGCCAATTTCCTGAGAAATAAAGCCCATCTTCTTTCCATTGGCCTCTTTGCTCGCCAACGTTTGCAAAAAATAATTGCAATGACTTTTCAGGCGGGTTTTTTCTTCCGTAATATCAATCTTGTCGATATAATAAATCAGTTCCTGCTCAAAGCGGTTTTGGTCCACGTTTACCTTGCCTACAGCCTCCTCCAAAAACTGCGAAAATTTATCGCGAATGTGCGCAATCCTTTTCGGCTCCAGCGCTTCAACCGATTGGAAATAAGACAAAATATTTTTAATTCTAAGTTCAAGATCGGCCTTTAACACCGCCCCTTCATCTTCCCTAAACTTATTAAAGTTGGTCAGCGCCTCAGTAAAAATCTTGTATAAATGGTTCCATTCGTCTTCACTCACACTCTCTTCCTTGTAGCTAATTACATCAGGAAAAGTAAGTGCTGTTTGCAAAAGATTACTACTTTCGGCTCCCAATTGCTCGTTTACCGCAATTAATTGATTGTAATAATGTGTGAGCAAGGCGGTATTAATGCTCGCTCCTGTAACATCGCCATTGGTGCGCTCTACGTTAATGCTGAGGCTTACCTTTCCACGTTCGATATCTTTGCTGCAAATGTTGCGCAGCACAAGTTCTTTATCAGAAAAAGCCTTGGGATATTTTAAATTGAGCTCAAGAAATTTACTGTTGAGCGATTTTATTTCGACACTATACTTTGCATTTGCATAATCGGCTGTTGCTAAGCCGTATCCTGTCATGGATTTTATCATGCGCAAAGATAGGTTTTTAACGTGAAACGATAAAGCAACAAATCGGGCAATTGCCCCAATCTTTCCTGGCCGATCTAAATTTTCAGTAAACGAACGCGGCTAGCTCTTAGCGGTCTGCAGCCCTGCTTTACACTTTACTGCGTGTTCGTTTCAATCAGGTTTATTTCACAACATTGAGGAGCTTTTTGGTTTAGCCTGTTGCCTGCAGGGCGGGCATAAACTACACACAGGGCGGCAGCACCAAAGCATTCATTTCCTAATCAAGACAAATTCGAGCTATGTTTTAAGCATGGTCAAAATAGCATCAAAAGTCTTTCCTTTCAGTTCGTTCAAATCACTTGCAGTCATTCCCTTAACCTCCACCGCTTCGCCAAACACTGTTTTAATTAAACCGGGCTTTAACAAAAGTGGATTCCGTCGTGGCAAATGCGCTTTACTGTTCAAAATGGCAAAGGGCATTATTGGTGTTTGCGTCTCAATAGCCAGGCGAAATGCGCCGTCGTAAAAAGGCGCCAGCAAGCCGTCTGTTTTATTCATCGTTCCTTCAGGAAATATTAAGATCGACTCACCTTTGTTCAAGTGATTTCTAAGTTCGGCTACCGATTGGTCGCGGCTTTCTCGGCTACTGCGATCGATCATGACCACGAGGCGCTTGTAAATCCAGCCAAAAACAGGAACTTTTAACATTTCGATCTTGCCCAACGGACTAAAGGCCTGCGGGATGCAAACTACAATAGCCACAGCATCGAGAAACGACGAGTGGTTACCTACATAAATGTAAGATCGCGATGTATCTATTTTTTTACTCCCTTTTGCCCTGAACCACAAAAACGTACATACGCTGAAACCGTAGGCCCAAAACTTCAAAAACAGAAAAGCAATCTGCCTCCCGTTACGTTCATTAAATATAACTGTGGCCAAAATCACGAAAGGACACACCGCAATCATCAAGATAAAAAAGACGATGGATGAATACGTCAGATACAGCAGGCCGGCAAATTTTCGCATCGACATTAACGTTCTTTTAACAGTTTATAAAGTTAACAAATGTTAATTTTACAAAAAACCTTGCATGAAATGAAACTCGGGCCTTTCCTTTTTTTGATGCTTATGATAGGCGGTTTGTTTCCGAACGAGGGTTTTGCACAGTCGTTCATCATTAGAGGTGTAGTAATTGAAAAGGGATCGAACGTGCGAATTGCCATGGCAAAAATCTCGAATATTCGATCGAAAACCGGCGCTGTTAGCAACGAGATTGGCATGTTTCAACTTAGCGTAGAAATGGGTGATACTTTGCTGGTAACTAAAAAGGACCTGATAGACCAAAAAGTAGCCATCAAAAACAATGCAGATTTGGTGGTATATTTAACCAGGGGCACTACCATGTTAGATGAGGTTGTTGTTAAAGGCAACTCGAAAGAACAGGAAATGGCAGAGATTAACCGCGACTACAAACGGAACGGCTCATTTTATGCCGGCAAGCCACCGCTTATTTTGCTAATTCCCTTTGGCGGTCATCCATTGACATTTTTTTACGAGCTTTTTGGCAAAACGCCCGCCCAGGCCCGCCGATTTAAACGTTATTATAAAAAAGAGCTAACTTTGATGGAAATAGACCATTTTTTTAACAAGAGTTTGGTAACTGAAAATACCGAACTAAAAGGAAAAGATTTGGATAAGTTTTTGCTTGACTATTACCCGCCAACCAGTTTGACCAGTAATTGGAACCACTACGACGCGATTAAATACATCAAGGAATCTGCCCGCAGGTATACAGACACCTTGAACCACAAAAAAACAATAATGCAATGAAACATCCGAAGCTCATTTTCTTATTCATCATATCACTAATGGCTTGCACTGGTGCAAAAGCACAGGATTTCATTGTAAGAGGAGTTGTTATAGAAAAAGGTTCGAACATTAGAGTGGCGTTGGCAGAAATTACCAATCAGCGCACCAAGCTCGGCGTGGGAAGCAACGACCTGGGAATGTTTCAGCTAAAAGCCAAAATCGGCGATACTTTATACGTAAATAAGCGTGACCTGCTCGATCAACAAATTGTAGTTCGGAGCAATCAGGATTTAATCATTTATCTGGTACGGAACACAACGATGTTAGATGAGGTAACCATTCGCGGCAATACGAAAAAGGAAGATCTGGCCGAAATTAAGCAAGAATTTAAGAATAAAGGGGTTTACAATGGTGGCAAGTCTTCATTTTTGCAAACCGTTTTTAGTCCGCTCAATGCGTTATACAATTTAGTAGGTAAAGATCCGAAAAATGCCCGACGGTTTGGCAGGTACGCAGATAACGAAATTAAGCAAAGTCAAATCGACCAATATTTTAACGGCACCGTAATTCAAAATAATACCACTTTAAGGGGCAAAGATCTGGAAACCTATATGCTCAACTGCAGGCCAGAGTACGATAAAGCACAATATTGGAACAGCTACGATTACATTAAGTACATCAAAGAATCGTCGAAGAAATTTACCGATACACTCGGCAAGGGGAAGTAGTTTTGAGTTGGGAGTTTTGATTCTTTAGTCTTAAGTCCTGAGTCCGTAGTCTCTAATCCATAGCGCAGAGTCTTTGTTCTAAGCGTGAATGGCATATAACTAGCAAACGATCTAACGGACTGACGCAGTGACAAAGTAACAATAATCAATTTTCAAACCCTTTTAACTATTACTCAAATGAATAATCTGTTTGTTAAGCACTACTGGCTTTAAGTTTTGTGCCTATTGGTAGGAGATATCTCAGCCGATGAAGGATCATCTATCGATATGACGCGGTTGTTGTTGGGTTGTTCACTTCCCCTGTTTTTCCCGTCATTTCGAATCCCGATTTTTCTATCGGGAGAGAAATCTGTTTGCTAAGCACTGCTGGCTTTAAGTTTGTGCCCATCGGTAGGACACAGTTGTTGTTGATTATTGGAATTTGACTAACCGGAATTTGGTTATTGAGATTTGGATACTGGTTTTTGCGATTTGGCTATTGAAACTTGATTAGTGTTGATTTCAGATCGCCAGTGTTTCGCAAGCCTTTTCAGCGGCCAATTTTTCGGCATTCTTCTTATTGTAATCTCTTCCGGTTCCTTGTTTCTCGCCATCTACAATTGCACTGATGGTAAACAACTTGGCGCTTTCACCTTCACCGTTCTCAACCAGTTCGAACATTACATCTTTGCCATGGCGCTGACACCATTCAATTAGCTTGCTTTTAAAGTTGGTTTCGGTAAGTTCGAGCGTGTGAATATCGATATGCGGCTTTACAATCCTCCGAAGCAAGAATTCTTTGGTGAAATTATAGCCTTTATCCATGTAAATGGCACCGATTATAGCTTCAAAAGCGTCGCCGAGCATCGAGTTGTGTTTCGTTTGTATACTAACAGAACGCTGATCGAACTGGATCAGTTTATCGAAGCCGATTTTTTTTGCGAGCTGATTTAAATTTGCACGATTAACGATTTTTGAGCGCATTTCGGTCAAAAACCCCTCCTCTTTGTAAGGATAGTGCTTAAATAACAGTTCGGCTATAACGGAACCCAGTACGGCATCACCTAAAAACTCTAAACGCTCGTTGCTGCTTCTGCTGCCATTTTTCAGCACTTTTGCAACAGATCGATGTCTGAACGCCATTCGGTACAGCGTTACATTACCTGGAACAAAGCCTAAAATATTCCGCAGCTTTTTAACGAACTCCTTCTCGGGAGAAAGATAAAGTTTATATAATCTAAATATCGGCATTAAAAAAATAACAGAATTAACGGCTAATCAGCATATTTAACTAAGTTATCTATTTTTAATTAGCAATACAAAAATTATATAAAAAGCAGCTCAATTAATCCTCGTATTTCTTGAAAATAACTGAAGCGTTATGACCACCAAAGCCGAAAGTATTACTTAATGCGGCCCTAACTTCGCGTTTTTGTGCTTTGTTAAAGGTAAAATTCAGTTTAGGATCAAAAGCTGGGTCGTCTGTAAAATGATTGATTGTAGGAGGCACAATGTCGTTTTGCACAGAAAGAATTGCGGCGATGGCTTCAATTGCACCTGCTGCACCCAATAAGTGACCAGTCATTGATTTTGTAGAACTGATGTTTAAACGGTAGGCATCCTCACCGAAAAGATCAGCAATGGCCTTGGTTTCACTAATATCACCCAGCGGTGTAGAAGTTCCATGCACATTAATATAATCAATATCGGAAGTGGTTAAACCTGCGTCTTTCAGCGCGTTTGTCATTACCATTCTTGCGCCTAAACCTTCGGGATGTGGAGCAGTGATGTGATTAGCATCAGCACTCATTCCACCACCAACAAGTTCGGCATAAATTTTTGCACCTCTTGCTTTTGCGTGTTCAAGTTCTTCTAAGATAATGGTTCCGGCGCCTTCACCGGCTACAAATCCATCGCGGTCCTTATCAAACGGGCGAGATGCTGTTTGAGGGTCGTCGTTACGTGTTGATAATGCGTGCATGGCGTTAAAACCACCCATACCTGCCTCATTGATAATGGCCTCAGAACCTCCACTGATAATTACATCGGCCATACCCAAACGGATATAGTTAAATGCATCTATCATGGCATTGGTAGATGAAGCACAAGCTGAAACAGTTGCAAAATTCGGCCCACGCAGGCCATACTTAATAGAGATATGCCCTGGAGCGATATCAATAATCATTTTTGGAATAAAAAATGGATTGTACCTTGGTGTACCGTCTCCCTTGGCAAAGTTCGAAATTTCATCAAGGAAGGTTTTCAATCCACCAATGCCTGCGCCCCAGATTACACCGATGCGGTTGGTATCCAATTTCTCGAAATCGAATCCTCCATCCTTAACGGCTTCATCAGTAGCTACAAGAGCATACTGTACAAACGGATCTAATTTGCGGGCTTCCTTTTTCTCCAAGAAATCTTCCGGATTAAAGTTTTTTACCTCACAAGCGAATTTGGTTTTAAACTTTTCGGTATTAAAACCCTTAATAGGAGCAGCGCCACTCACCCCGTTAGTCAATCCTTCCCAAAAATCAGGAACATTATTGCCTATAGGAGTGAGC
>Ga0308165_1000983_pt1 | contig 43681 bp, 50 predicted proteins | sample PhyWR2_FD_201032 | JGI IMG/M metagenome (GOLD analysis project Ga0308165, IMG submission 201032) | Phyllosphere microbial communities from UC Gill Tract Community Farm, Albany, California, United States - DLSLW.R2 | ecosystem: Host-associated > Plants > Phyllosphere > Unclassified | place: USA...
AGATCGCCTTGCTGGTTGGCGCACTCGCGATGGCAGGCCAAGCCTCCGCCCATGGTGGTGGTTGGGGTGGCCCGGCCGTATTGGGTGCTTTAGTCGGCGCAGCCGTCGTGGGCTCCGTGGTTGCCAGCCAGCCGCGTGACGTCTACGTGCAGCAGCCGGTGTATGTGCAACCGCAGCCGGTGTACGCCGCGCCGCCGCCGGTCTACTACGCACCGCCGCCACCGGTGTATGTGCAACAGCAGGTTTATTATCGTCCGGCGCCGGTGTATTACGGCCCACCGCGTGGCTATTACGGTCCACCACGCGGCTACTACGGCCCTCCCCACGGCTATTACGGTCGCGGCTGGTAAGCGGATCGTCTGAAACAGGCCTCGCCGGATTGCGGGGCCTTTTTTTGCCTGGAAAGTCCGGATTCATGCCGTCAAGGTCGCTCTGAGGACAATGCCCGGTGCGCAATCGCACATCATCGACACCAATGTCTACTTGCTCGAACCGGCCTTGCGCTGTCATGTTTGTGTCACGACAGCCTTCCACTATCGATCCTGTCCACCCAATAACAACAAGGACGACTGACCATGCCCACGCAAAACCCGCACCGCACCGCTGGCCTCTGCACATCCAGCAAAGTCTACAGCGCCCTCACCGAACTCAAGCACCTGGAGGGCCACCGCAGCGCCAAATTCCTCGCGCTGCTGGCGGAAAACCTGGTGCGCAAGGGTCTGCTCAGCGAGCAGGAAGTGGTGAACATGCTCGATCAAGTGGTGGACTGACGTCTCGCGTCGATGTCGACTATCGAGCCAGGTGATTTTTCCTAGATCAGCCTGCCCCGTACAGTGACCTCCATAGCAATCGGAGGTCCTTATGGCCACTATTCAGATCATGTCCGTCATCGGCAGCGCCGTCCCCGCCCCTCTTCGCCAGCTGGGCTTGCTCGCCTGCTGGTACCTGGTTCGCGATGGCGAAGCCATCAGTGGTCCTTTTATAAGCAGCCGTGAAGCAGCTGCAAGCCTCAAGCTTGAAGCTGCCTTTTAGGGCAACGGCAACTTGACTCGCGGCTTGCTCTCCACGAACAACGCCCAACTGGACATGAACAAGGCCGCCACCAGCGGCCCGATCACGAAGCCGTTCAAGCCAAAGACCGACAAACCGCCCAGGGTCGAGATCAGGATCAGGTAATCCGGCATCTTGGTGTCCTTGCCCACCAGGATCGGCCGCAACACATTGTCCACCAGGCCGATCACAAACACGCCAAACAGCGCCAGCACCACGCCCTGCCAGATTGCGCCGCTCAATAAGAAGTAGGCGGCTACCGGCCCCCAGACAATCCCCGCGCCCACCGCCGGCAACAACGACAGAAACGCCATCAGTACCGCCCAGAGCAATGCACTGGGAATATCCAGGAACCAGAAGATCAACCCGCCGAGCGCACCCTGGGTCACGGCCACCAGCACGTTGCCCTTGACCGTGGCACGCACCACCCGATTGAACTTGAGTTGCAACCGGCGCTTTTGCGGTTCGGCCAACGGCACCGCCGTGCGCACCTTACGTACCAGTTCAGGGCCATCGCGCAGCAGGAAATACAGCAGATACAACATGATGAAAAAGCTCACCAGGAAATCAAACGTGCCCTGGCCGAAGCTGAATGCCTGAGTGGCAAAGAACTGACTGCCTTGCATTGCGCTCTTGACGATTTTCTCGCGCAACCCTTCAAGGTTGCCCATGCCGAAACGGTCCAGCAGGTGCTGGAAGTACGGCGGCAACACATTCTTGAACTGCTCGATATACCCGGCCACGTCCAGCTTGCCGCTTTCGATGTTCTTGTAGAGCGTCGCGCCCTCTTGCACCAGCAAGGCGCTGGTGATGATCACCGGCAGGATCGCGATGATCAGGCAGGCACTCAAGGTGGCCAGGGAAGTGAGGTTGCGGTTCCAGCCAAAGCGCTGCTGCAGGCGCCGCTGCATCGGGGCAAAGATGATGCCGAGGATCACCGCCCAGAACACCGCGCCGTAGAACGGCAGCAATATCCAGATAAACGCGATGGTCACCAGGCCCAGCAACAACAGCAGGGTCTTGAATTGCAGATTGGTTTGATTCATGTCCGGTCCATGTCAGAAAAGCAGAGGTCCCTTGTAGACCCTGTTGCTTAGTCCGCAGCGAAACCTGGGAGTGCCCTCGGTTATTGAACAAGCATAGACCGCATCACTGAATGGCCTTGGCTTCGCTCAACAACGTCTGGATCATCTGCTCCTGCGCGTCATAACGGCCTTCGCCGAAGTGGGTGTAACGCACTTGCCCCTTGGCATCGATCAGGTAATGGGCGGGCCAGTACTGGTTGTCGAAGTTGCGCCAGATCGCGTAGTTGTTGTCGATGGCCACCGGGTAGGTGATACCCAGCTTGCGCACCTGGTCCTTGACGTTGCCGATGATGCGTTCATAGCCGTATTCCGGGGTGTGCACGCCGATCACCACCAAGCCGTCCTTCTCGTACTTCTTCGCCCATTGCTTCACATACGGCAGCGTGTGCTGGCAGTTGATGCAGTCATAGGTCCAGAAGTCCACCAGCACCACTTTGCCTTTCAAGGATTCGCGGGTGAGTTCGGGTGAGTTGAGCCACTCGACCGCGCCGGCCAGCGACGGCATGGCACCGTTGGCATTGTCCTGGCCAGGGTCGGCCTTGACCTTGCTCACCACGTAATCCACAACTTTGGGCACGTTTTCCAGTACGCCCTTTTCCAGGCTGCTGACACCTTCGGACGACGTACCGGCGAGTAAGGTTTTGTCCGCACCGGTGGAGATCACCACTGCTGCAGCCAGTACCGCCACACCTGCCCCACGGCGCAGCCAACCGGTCACCGGAATCGAGGCCTTGAGTCGATTGACCAAGCCGCGCCCGGCAAAGATCAACGTGCCCAGGGACAAGGCGCTGCCCAGACCGTAGGCCACCAGCAACAGGCTGGTCTGCGCATTGGCGCCTTGCAGCATCGCGCTGGTCAGGATCACGCCCAGGATCGGCCCGGCGCACGGCGCCCACAGCAGGCCTGTGGCGACGCCGATCAGGACCGACTTCAGCGGGCCGGACAGCGTGCGGCTGTCAGGATCGAGACGGTTGCCCAACACCACAAAGGGGCGGGCCAGCCAGCCACCGATCCGTGCCGAGATCAGCGACAGCGCATACAGCCCCATCACGATCAGCGCCACATGGCGGCCGGTGTTATTGGCCTGTATTACCCACTCCGTGCTGACCACGGCCAGGCTGGAAATCAGCGCGAAGGTCAGGACCATGCCGCCGAGGGTCAGCAGGATCGAACGGCGGGTGCGGTCGACGCCGGCGAACAGAAACGGCACCACCGGCAGGATACAAGGACTGAGGACGGTCAGGACGCCGCCCAGGAATGCGATGAGTAGCATGGTGTTCACCTTATCGAGTGGGGAGACGGCTTCACGCCGTCTGGTGGTCCAGCGCCTGGCCAAGCGGTGTGCGACGGCTGCCGTCCTCCACCAGCAGGTCTTGGCCGGCGCCGTGTTGCACCGGGGTCAGTTGGAAACACGTGCTGGCGGCGCAGCTGCTTTTCTCCATCGCGGCGTTGGCGTGCACGGCAGTGCCGGCGAGGGCAAAGGCGGTGGCGGTCAAAAAGCGGGTCAGATGGTTCATGGCGGTTTTCCTGTGGCAAAAAATGGGAGAGGTCAGCGCGACTCAGTTGTCGCCGATGCAGCCGTCGCCGAACTTGAGGTAATCCAGCACCTGGGTCTTGTCGTGGGAGTCCAGGTAGGTCATGCGCGCATTCACCACGCCACAGGCGGGCTTGGAGTCCTGGCTCATCGACACCACTTGCTTGATGTCCAGGTGGGTGCCGTAGGTGTAGGTTTGCGCGGCAGTGGCGGCTTCGGCGCGGGCCGACAAGGTGCAGATGTTCAGGGCGGCAAACAGGCAGGCGGCGTAGATGGCTTTGGTGTTCATGGCGGTTGACTCCAGGTTTTCAGGGTTGGAGGCGGTGTGCCTCGTTGGAATCAATTAGAAGCCCCTGAGGTATCGCGCCTGTGTCGGAAAACCGCGCGGATAAATCGATACGTATCCACAGCCCCCGCCGATACACAGCGATACAAAAAGCCCAAAGGACGACCTGGATCAATAAACCGCCCTCGCCGCTCGGCTACCTTCGCGACCTTTTGCGACCCGTGCCCATGCCTCCCATCCTCGCCCCCGAACTGCTCGCGCCCGCCGGCACCCTGAAAAACATGCGTTACGCCTTTGCCTACGGCGCCGATGCCGTCTACGCCGGCCAGCCGCGCTACAGCCTGCGGGTGCGCAATAACGAGTTCGATCACGCCAACCTGGCACTCGGCATCCAGGAAGCCCACGTGTTGGGCAAGCGTTTTTATGTGGTGGTGAACATCGCGCCGCACAACGCCAAGCTGAAGACCTTCCTCAAGGACCTGGCCCCGGTGATCGCCATGGGGCCGGACGCGCTGATCATGTCCGACCCCGGATTGATCATGCTGGTGCGCCGGCACTTCCCGCAGATGCCGATCCACTTGTCGGTGCAGGCCAATACGGTGAACTGGGCCAGTGTGGAGTTCTGGCAGCAGCAAGGCATCTGCCGGGTAATTCTGTCGCGGGAGTTGTCTCTGGAAGAAATCGATGAGATCCGCCAGCAAGTGCCGGCCATGGAGCTGGAAGTGTTTGTGCACGGCGCGTTGTGCATGGCCTATTCCGGACGCTGCCTGCTCTCGGGCTATATGAACAAGCGCGATGCCAACCAGGGCACCTGCACCAATGCCTGTCGCTGGAAATATCAGGCGACCCCGGCTGTGGAAAACGCCACGGGGGATATCGTTCAGCAATGCCAACCCACCCTGGGCACTGGCGCGCCCACCGATCAGGTGTTCCTGCTGCAAGAGGCCAACCGCCCCGATGAACAGATGCCCGCCTTCGAAGACGAGCACGGCACCTACATCATGAACGCCAAGGACCTGCGCGCCGTGCAGCACGTGGAGCGCCTGACCCGGATGGGCGTGCATTCACTGAAGATCGAAGGCCGCACCAAGTCGCACTTCTACTGCGCGCGCACCACCCAGGTGTATCGGCAGGCCATTGATGATGCGGTGGCCGGTCGCGCCTTCGACCGCAACCTGATGACCGACCTCGAATCCCTGGCCCAGCGCGGCTACACCGAAGGTTTCTTGCGCCGCCATGTGCACGATGAATACCAGAACTACCAGAACGGCAGCTCAGTGTCCGAACGCCAGCAGTTCGTCGGCGAGCTGACTGGCGAGCGCCGGGGCGGGCTGGCCGAGGTCAAGGTGAAAAACCGCTTCGCCCTGGGCAATCACCTGGAATTGATGACCCCTGCCGGCAACTTCCACTTTGACCTGGAGAGAATGCACAACAGCCAGGACGAGGCTGTGGAGGTCGCGCCGGGGGATGGGCACACGGTGTACGTGCCGGTCCCGGCGGAGATGGATGTGCGCTTCGGCTTGCTGATGCGCGACCTATAACGGTATCGCGTTCAACCAGACACTGAAGCGGGTCGGCCCGTGACAGGAGATGAGTCCTCTTATGGCTGATCAGATCCGGAACTGGCCGACCAACTGCCCCAGGCGCTGACCCAGCTCCGCCAAGCTGCGGGACGTCTGGGCGCCCAATTGGGTTTCGTCGGCGACGCTGTCCACCGCCACAGCGATCTGATGCACGCTGCGGTTGATTTCCTCGGCAACGGCGGTCTGCTCTTCGGCGGCGCTGGCGATCTGGGCGTTCATCGAATTGATGGTGCCGATCAACTGAGCCATGGTGTCCAGGGAGGCTCCGGCTTCGTTGGCCTGGGCCGAGGTGCCGTCGCCGGCATCGCTGGAACGGCGCATGGCCTCCACCGCGGCCTCGGTGCCTTTTTGCAGGCGGTCGATCATGCCCTGGATTTCCTGGGTGCTGGTCTGGGTGCGGCTGGCCAGGGCGCGTACTTCGTCGGCCACTACCGCAAAACCACGCCCAGCCTCGCCTGCCCTTGCGGCTTCGATGGCGGCGTTGAGTGCCAGCAGGTTGGTCTGTTCGGCGATGGAACGGATCACGCTGAGCACACTGACGATGGAAGACACGTCCTGCTGCAGGCTGTCGAGGGACACGCCGCTGCTGCGGATGTCGTTCACCAGCGCATGGATCTGCGCAATGCTGCCGTCCACCACACGCTTGGCGGCCTGGCCTTCGGCATCGGTTTGCTGGGCAGCGACCGAGGCACCCTGGGCACTGCGCGCCACTTCTTGCGCAGCCGACGACATCTGGTTGATCGCGGTGGCAACCTGGTCGGTCTCGTGGCGCTGGCGTTCCATGGCCTGTTCGGAACGCTGGGCCTGGTCGGAAACCTGACTGACCAGGCCGGTGAGTTGGCTGGTCATCTCGGTGATCTGGCGCACCAGGCCGTGGATCTTGTCAACAAAACGGTTGAACGCCCCCGCCAGATCGCCCAGTTCGTCCTGGCTGGTGATGGCCAGGCGGCGGGTCAAGTCACCTTCGCCGGCCGCGATGTCGTCGAGGTTGGCTTTCATCAAGTGCAGTGGACGCAGGATAGTATTGGCCAGCAGCATGCCAACGGCAGCGATCACCAACAGCAGCACCACGGCCACGCCGAGAATGCTCAGCAGCACGCCCTCCATGCGTTTCTGCACCTTGGCTTCGACCACCGCGACTTGGGCTTCAATACCGTCCAGGTTTACCGACGTACCGATGACCATGTCCCATTTCGGCAGGTATTCGGTGTAGCCCATCTTGGGCACCAATTCGGTCTGGCCCGGCTGGGTCGAGCTGTATTGCAGGTAGTGGGTGCCGTCCTTGCCGACCTTGACCAGGTCTCGGTTGACGTACACGCCATTGGGGTCTCGGTTGTCCTTGAAGCTCTTGCCCACGCCGTCGGGGCTGTTGCCCTTGAACAGGCGGATGGTCTCGGAGTCGTAGCCGAAGAAGTAGCCGTCCTTGCCGTAGCTCGTGTTGGACAGCAGTTTGACCACCTGCGCACGCGCAGCGGTATCGCCAGGCGCGGCCGCGTCGTAGAGCGGCTTGATGGTGCTCATGGCCACTTCGACATAACTTTGCAGGGTTGCCTTGGCGTCGTTGAGCAGGCGCTGGCGGGTTTCTTCCACCTCGTTGCGCGCCTGGCCCTGCAAAATCCACACGGTGGTCAGGCTGATGACCACGGCAAACAGCAGCACCGGCACTACGGCGAGGGACAGGACTTTGGCCTTGAGGCTCAGACGCATGGCTTTTCTCTCTCTTATTAGTGGCGACTTGAGAGGTTAACGGCCAATCGCGCGGATTCTGTAGGACCCCAACGTCTGATGGCGCGCGCACTTACTGCTCCAGCTCGGCCATTGCGGCGTTCAGGACAGATACTTTTCCACCAGGGCCAATGCAACGGCCTCGGTCTCGGCATCAGGGATACCCGAGATACCCGCAGGCCGGAAATGCATCTGGAACGCCCGGATGACCTGGCGGGTTTCGTCGTCCAACACGCCGCTCTGCGGGATCGTGTAGCCATAAGTGGCAAGGGCGCGTTGCACAATGCTCACGTCAACCGTTTGAGATTCAGGGCGCCCGGCCAGGTGCTTGTGTACCGTGACTGCGTCTGGCCATGCGCCGATACCGTGTTCGGAAAGCGCCTGCCAGGGAAACAACGGACCGGGGTCGGATTTACGCAAAGGAGCAATGTCACTGTGACCGACAACGTTTTGCGGCTCGATGGCGTAGCGCTTGATCACGTCCGCGGCGAGGTACTTGACCAGCGCCAGTTGCGCTTCAGTGTAGGGGAACCACAACCGCCCGGTGGGGCCTTCAATGAAGCCAGCGTTGACGATCTCGATGCCGATGGAGGTGTCATTGAGGTTGGCCCGGTTTCCCCAATGACTGACGCCGGCGTGCCAGGCGCGTTTTGCCTCCGGCACCAACTGCAAAACCACCGGTAGGTTGTGGTGCTTGTGCGGAGTGCTATAGGCGAGGTAATGCGCGCTGGCGGTGCCGTTGGTCAGCGCATCCAGGGAGTTTTTGTCGTCAAAGACCGTGTAATGCAGGACTAAATAGCGAATACGCTCGTTCTGGTTTGGGGAGGTGTGTGTGGTGTCAACGGCATAGCCGTTTTTTACAATCAGATTTTCCGGCGCCGTGACGCAGGCTGTCATCATCAGAATGGCGAGCAAAAGGACGGCTTTTTTCATCGGAGTACGTCAACGTCGGGTAAGAAGCTCCGGAATATAAAGACCATCGACAGTCCGACGATCTTCCCCTGCCGAGTGCAGGTCGATTTCAGAAAATCACTACCCAAGCCCGCGACTCTTCCGACAAAAGGCGGCGGCAGGCGCCGCCACCGAGAGGAATCTGCAGATATGCGCGGCGAGGCTGTTAGAGCGTCATCGCCGCCAACCAGCCAAACGCCAGCAACGGGAGGTTGTAATGCAGGAACGTCGGTACCACCGTGTCCCAGATATGGTGGTGCTGGCCGTCGACATTCAGGCCGGAGGTCGGGCCGAGGGTGGAGTCCGAGGCCGGCGAACCGGCATCACCCAGTGCACCGGCGGTGCCGACGATGCACACAATGGCCACCGGGCTGAAGCCGAGTTGCACGCACAGCGGCACAAAAATCGCGGCCAGGATCGGTACCGTGGAAAACGAAGAACCAATGCCCATGGTCACCAGCAGCCCCACCAGCAACATCAGCAACGCGCCCACGCCACGGTTATGGCCGATGAACGCCGCCGAGGTTTCCACCAGCGAGCGCACGTCGCCGGTGGCCTTGAGCACTTCGGCAAAGCCCGACGAGGCGATCATGATGAAGCCGATCATCGCCATCATCTTCATGCCTTCGGTGAACAGATCGTCGGTATCGCGCCAGCGCACGATGCCCGACACCGAGAAAATCAGGAACCCGGCCAGGGCGCCGATGATCATCGAGTCCAGCCACAGCTGGATGATGAACGCCGAGGCAATCGCCAGGCCGGCCACCAGCAGCGTCAGCGGGTTGTATTGCACCGCCACTTGCTCGACCCGCTCGATTTTCTCCAGGTCGTACACGCGCTTCTTGCGGTAACTGATAAACACCGCCACCAGCAAGCCCACGACCATGCCGAGTGCCGGCAGGCTCATGGCGTGGGTGACGTTGACCTGGCTGATATCCACGCCGCTCTTGGCCACGTTGGCCAGCAGGATCTGGTTGAGGAAGATATTGCCGAAGCCCACCGGCAAAAACATGTAGGGCGTGATCAGGCCGAAGGTCATCACGCAGGCGATCAGGCGGCGGTCCAATTGCAGCTTGGTCAGCACGTAGAGCAGCGGCGGCACCAGCAACGGAATGAACGCGATGTGAATCGGCAGGATGTTCTGCGAGGCAATCGCCACCACCCACAGCAGGCCGATCAGCAGCCATTTGACGTGGCCGCCGCCGCTGGCGTCCTGGCGGTCCACCAGCAGCAGCGCCTTGTCGGCCAGGGCGTGGGCCAAGCCGGATTTGGCAATTGCCACGGCGAAAGCGCCGAGCAAGGCGTAGGACAACGCCACGGTCGCACCACCGCCCAAACCGCCATTGAAGGCTTTGAGCGTGGCGTCTATGCCCAGGCCACCGGTCAAACCACCCACCAGGGCGCCGACGATGATGGCGATGACCACATGCACGCGGGACAAACTGAGCACCAGCATGGTGCCGACCGCGGCAATGACTGCGTTAATCATGGTTACCTCAAGCAGAAAAACATAAAAAACAGGCATGCCCGCGCCCAGGCGACCATCGGGTGGCAACCAGCGTGCAGGCGTGAAGGAGGTCTTATTAGAGGGCGCGCACTGTGCAGCAGGTGGGCGCTCATGTCAAAAGCAGGGAATGAACAAGGCGTTTTTGTGGTGAGCGAGCACTTCATCACAAAGCAAGTTTAAATTGATCGTTTGAATAAAGAAAAGTTGAAATCAGCCGATAACCGAGCTCTATGTGTTTTCAGGTAAGGACGTACCGATGTCGCTTAGGCAGCTCTCCATTCAATGGAAAATCACCCTGCTCGCTGGCCTCTGCCTGCTGGGAATCGTGACCCTGCTGGTGGGTCTGTCGCTGTATCGCATGGAGCAGAGTTCGCAGCAGGTCAAGGCGTCCAGCATGCAGATGCTGGATGAAGCCGCCCAGGCGCGCATCGAGGCCCAAGGCGAAGTGCAGGCGCTGGGCATCCGCCGCCAGTTCATGGACGCCTATCAGTATGGCCATGGTTTTTCCCGCCAGGTGCTGTTCCTGCGTGAACAGGCCGAGAAGCGCTTTCTCGATGCCTTCGACACCCGCGAAGACCTGACCCGCCAGGTCAAGGCCGCGCTGCAGGCCAACCCGGATCTGCTCGGCCTGTCCCTGGTGTTCGAAGCCAATGCCCTGGACGGCAAGGATGAGTTGTTCGCCGGCCAGGCTGAACTCGGCAGTAACGACAAGGGCCGCTTCGCCCTGTACTGGTCGCAGCCGACACCCGGCAAGTTGGAGTCGATGGCGCTGCCGGAAAGCGACATGTCCGACACCAGCGTCGGCCCCAGCGGTGAAAAGGCCAACGCCTGGTTCACCTGCCCACGCACCCTGCTCAAGCCGTGCGTCATCGAGCCGTACTTCTACAGGATCAACGGGCAAAACGTGCTGATGACCAGCATCGTCTTCCCGTTGATGGCCAACGGCAAAGTCATTGCCTCGCTGTCGGTGGACATCAACCTCAACAGCCTGCAGGCCGTGAGCCAACAGGCCAGCCAGAAGCTGTATGACGGTCAGACCCAGGTCAGCATCCTCAGCCCCACCGGTTTGCTCGCCGGCTACAGCCCGGACGCGAGCAAGCTCAGCCAGCGCCTGGATCAGGTCGATACCGCCAACGGCGCGCAATTGATCGGCGCTTTGGCCAGCAGTACGCATATTCGTAGCCTGCGCACCGATCATCAACTGAAGGTATTGGCACCCTTTGCGCCCATCCCGGAGGGCAAGCCGTGGGGCGTGCTGCTGGATGTGCCGGAGAAAGTCCTGGTAGGCCCGGCTGAAGCGCTGAAAGCCCAAATGGACGCCGAGAACACCCGTGGCACCTTGCTGGAATTGGGCCTGGGCCTGCTGGCTGCGGTGGTCGGCTTGATCCTGGTGTGGTTGATGGCACGCAGCGTGACCCGCCCGATCCTCGGTGTGGCGCACATGCTCGAAGACATCGCCAGCGGCGAAGGCGACCTTACCCGCCGCCTGGCCTACGACAAACAGGACGAATTGGGCCAGTTGGCCGGCTGGTTCAACCGCTTCCTCGACAAACTGCAACCGATCATTGCCGAGGTGAAACGCTCGGTTCAGGACGCCCGTGGTACTGCGGACCAATCCGCCGCCATTGCCACTCAAACCAGCGCCGGCATGGAGCAGCAGTACCGCCAGGTCGACCAGGTGGCCACGGCGTCTCACGAAATGAGCGCCACCGCCCAGGATGTGGCACGCAGCGCTGCGCAGGCCGCACAAGCCGCTCGCGACGCCGACCAAGCCACCCGTGATGGCCTGACAGTGATTGAGCGCACCACTCACAATATCGGGGCGTTGGCGTCGGACATGAGCACGGCCATGACCCAGGTCGAAGGCCTGGCTGCCAACAGCGAAAAAATCGGTTCGGTGCTCGAAGTGATTCGCGGCATCGCCGAGCAGACCAACCTGCTGGCCCTCAACGCCGCCATCGAGGCCGCCCGCGCCGGTGAGGCCGGCCGTGGGTTTGCAGTGGTGGCCGACGAGGTACGCAACCTGGCGCAGCGGACCCAGGAGTCGGTGGAAGAAACCCGCCTGGTCATCGAGCACCTGCAAAACGGCACCGAAGGGGTTGTCGGGTCCATGGGTAACAGCTATCGCCAGGCCCAGGGCAGTGTCGAACAGGTCGGGCAAGCCGTGACGGCCCTGCGCCAGATTGGTGATGCCGTCACGGTGATCAGCGACATGAACCTGCAGATCGCAAGCGCCGCCGAAGAGCAAAGTGCCGTCGCCGAGGAAATCAACAACAACGTGGCGACTATTCGCGATGTGACCGAGTCGCTGTCGGAACAGGCGAATGAATCGGCACGGGTGAGCCAGGCGTTGAACAGCCTGGCGAATCAGCAACAAGGGTTGATGGATCAGTTCAGGGTCTAACCAGACAATTGTCGAGGCGCCAGGTTTATCCTTGGCGCTTCGGCAATTCGATCAGCACTTTCAACCCACCCAGCTCGCTTTCTTGCAACTGCAACACCCCGCCCCACACCTCGACGATGTCCCGCACGATCCCCAACCCCAAGCCATGACCATGGATCTGTTCATCCAGGCGCGTGCCACGGCTGAACACCTGGTCACGCTGGGTTTCGGGAATGCCGGGACCGTCATCCTCCACCGCCAACAGGTAGTTGCGGCCAGTCTCCGTGACGGTCAGGCGCACCTCGGCATCCGCCCATTTGCAGGCGTTGTCCAATAGATTGCCGAGCAGCTCCAACAGGTCTTCACGGTCCCAAGGCAGTTGCAGGCCGGACGCGGCGTGGTAGTTCAGGTCCAGGTGTTCGCCATGGATCATGCTGAGGGTGGCGAGCAGGCCGGGCAGTTCTTTTTCGCAGTCAAACAGCACGCCCGGCAGGGTTTCCCCGGCCAGGCGCGCGCGGTTGAGTTCACGGTTGAGGCGTTGTTGCACGTGCTCCAATTGATCGCGCAACAGCTTGCTCAGCTCGGGGCGATCCTTGAGCGCGTCGCTCGACGCGGCACTCAACAGCACGGCTAACGGGGTCTTGAGGGCATGGCCGAGGTTGCCCAAGGCATTGCGTGAACGCTTGAGGCTGTCTTCGGTGTGAGCCAGCAGGTGGTTGATCTGCGCCACCAACGGTTCCAGTTCCAGCGGTACCTGGGTATCGAGCTGTGAACGCTGGCCCTGTTGCAGTTGGGCGATCTGGTTGCGCGCGGTTTCCAGCGGGCGCAAGGCGCGCCGTACGGTGATCCGTTGCAGGATCAGCACCAGCAGCAGCGCCGCCAGCCCTAGCACCAGACCGATCTGACGCATGAGACGGAAGCTTTCCCGCACCGGGGTGTAGTCCTGGGCCACGCTGATGGAAATCGGCTGGCCAAAGCGTTTGTAGTCCGAGCGCAGCACCAGCAGTTGCTGGCCTTCCGGTCCCAGTTGCAGATTGCCCTTGATCCCGACTTCCGGCAGGCGCGGCAGTTCCTGGTCCCACAGCGAGCGGGACCGCCAGTGGGTGTCGGCAAAGTCGATGCGGAAGTAGTGCCCGGAAAACGGACGCTGATAGGCTGGCGACAGGCGTTGTTCATCCAACTGCACACCGTTAGGACCACGCACCAGCGCCACCAGCAGGTTCTCGGCGTCGTTGCGCAACCCGGCTTCCAGGTAACGCTGCAAACCGGCTTCAAACAGCCACAAGCTGGTTTGTGCCAGCACCACGCCTACGATCACCATGACACTGACCAGGCCCAGGCTCAGGCGTCGCTGGATCGACTTCATGCAGGGCTGGCGCCAAACCGGTAACCCTGGCCGCGGCGGGTCTCGATCACGCTGCGGCCCAACTTGCGCCGCAGGTGGTTGACGTGGACTTCCAACACATTCGAATCGCGTTCGGTTTCGCCGTCATACAAATGCTCGGCCAAATGGCTTTTCGACAGGATCTGTTCGGGGTGCAGCATGAAGTAGCGCAACAGGCGGAACTCGGCGGCGGTCAGCGGGATCTCTGCGCCATCGCGCAGCACGCACTGGCGGCCTTCATCCAGGTGCAGGCCGGCGGATTGCAAGGTGGGCTGGTTGGCCTGGCCGTGGGAGCGACGCACCAGCGCTTGAATGCGCAGGTACAACTCCTCGGGGTGAAACGGCTTGCTCAGGTAATCATCGGCGCCGGCCTTGAGCCCTTCGATGCGCTCGGCCCAGGAATCGCGGGCGGTGAGGATCAGCACCGGGGTGGCCAGCGCGGCGGCACGCCATTGCGCCAATACCTCAAGCCCAGGCAAACCGGGCAGCCCGAGGTCGAGGATGATCAAGTCATAGGGTTCGCTACGCCCCTGGTACGCGGCGTCGCGACCATCGGCGAGCCAATCGACGGCATAGCCCTGGCGTTGCAGCCCGGCCAGCAATTCATCGGCCAGGGGGACGTTGTCTTCCACCAAGAGCAGGCGCATCAGTCTTCCTCATCTTTGATCAGCACACCGGTGCTGGCGTCCAGCTTGATCTCGCGCACCACGCCTTCGGTGGTCACCAGTTCCACTTCATAGGCATATTGGCCGTGCTTCTTTTCCAGTTCGGCTTCCAGCAGGCGGGAACCCGGATACCGCGCCATGGCCTGGTGCAACAGCTGCTCCAGCGGCAGGATCACCCCCTGCTGGCGCAGCGACAAGGCTTCATCCTGATTAAGGTCGCGGGCCGCCAGGCTGGAGCAGAATGCCATGAGCACCAGCGCGGCACGACTGCTGGCGCATAGATTAACCTTCATTACGTTTCCTGATGATTCTTGAGAACCTGCCCGGTGAGCGCGTCCAATTCAACGTCCCATTCGATGCCCTGGGCATCTTCCAATTCGACCTCGTAGACGTACTTGCCGTAGGCCTCGTCCAGGTCGGTATCCAGCAGCGTCGAGCCGGGGTGCAGGGCCAGGGCCGCGGCTTCCAGTTTATCGAAGGCGACAATAGTAACAGTGGCAGGCACTTTCAGTGGCTTGTCGGGGTCCACGGCTCGGGCCTGGGTCGCCATGAGGGCGATCATACCGGCGGCGACCAGAGCGGTGAGGCGCTTCATGATATGTCTCCGTTACAGGATGTTTTCCTACGCCGGTCACCGTACGCGCTGCAACTTAACTGAAACTGAATTGCCACCATGGCAATTCCAGGCAAGGCCTTTTCACACATTCCGCGAGATTTTCTATAATGCCCCGCTCGCTCGAACAGAGACCGGTATGACAGCTATCCACATCAAGTTTCCCGCCCTGACCCTCAAGGCCGGCAAACGCGCCTTTGCTCGTATTCGTGCGCACGGCCTCACACCGGCCGACGTCGGCATCCTGCCCGGCGCGGCCGGCGGCCCCAAGGCATTGGGTATCCAGGGCCTGGACCTGGCGCTATTCGGTGACTGGTTGCCCCGCGCGCCACGGGAACGGGCGCTGATCGGGGCGTCCATCGGCTCCTGGCGGTTTGCCAGCGCGTGCCTGCCCGACCCGGTGCAAGGCCTGCTGGACCTCGGTCGTCTGTACAACGAGCAACGTTTTGCTAAAGGCGTGACCATGGCCGAGGTCAGCCAGAGCTGCCAACGCATGCTCGACGACCTGCTGGCCGGTCGCGATGCACAGCTACTGGATAACCCGAACTATCGTCTGAACATCATGGTGGTCAAGAGCCACGGCCTGCTCGCCGATGACCACCGTGGGCGCCTCGGGCTGGGCCTGTCGTCGGTGATCGCCGACAACCTGCGCGGCCGCGCGCGGCTGTCGCGGCACTTTGAGCGGCTGATCATCCACGACCCGCGCCAGGCGCCACCGGTGCATCCACTGAAGGATTTCCCGTCGCGCTTCCTGGCCCTGGAACTGGGTAACCTGCGCCAGGCCCTGCTAGCCTCGGGCTCGATCCCCATGGTAATGCAAGGCGTGCGCGACCTGCCGGGCGCAGGCGCCGGCACCTACCGCGACGGCGGCCTGCTGGACTACCACCTCGACCTGCCCTACCACGGCGACGACATCGTGCTGTACCCGCATTTCACCGACCGGGTCATCCCCGGCTGGTTCGACAAGGGCCTGCCGTGGCGGCGCAGCAACCCGCAAGGTCTGCAGGACGTGTTGCTGCTGGCACCGTCCAAGGACTACCTCGCCCGCCTGCCCCACGGCAAACTGCCGGACCGCAGCGACTTCAAGCGCTTCATGGGTGACGATCCTAGCCGCAACAAATACTGGCAGACCGCGATGAGCGAAAGCCAGCGGCTGGGCGATGAGTTTCTGGCATTGGCGGACAACGGCCGATTGGGCGAGAGCCTACAGCCCCTGTAGGTGCCACCTCAAACGCTGGTCGGAATCCGATAGGGATTTGGGGGGGTAAGCCGGCAGGGATGCCGTTTTTATTTCATCAGTTGCTCACCCTTGCGCCTCAACTCCCACGCCTTTGCTTCAGCCTGGCAGCACTGCTTGGCGAAAGCCAATAAGTGCGGCAGATCCAGTTCGCACATCACCTGGTCTTCAAACACTTCGCTGCCGATATCGATCACGTCGCCAAGGGCGCGGATCAGCACACCGAAGTTTTTGTTCGCACATTCGTCGCTGATCATCTTGCGGACGCCGGTCAACACGTGACGGTTCGCAAGCTCATTTACACAGTGTTAACGGAACTCAGGCTCAAGGGCGTTGACCCACGACTCTTCCAGCCAGGACGGCATTTCCAGATCACTGGACAGCCAGCGCTGAACGCGCTTGAGCCAGCGGCCGGTCGCCTTCACGAACTCGGCCGCATCATTCCGTGGGCTCGGAGCATCAAAGTCCGGTACCTCTTTAGAGACGGCCTTCTCTGGACATGACAAATGCAGCTCACGGCTCAGCGCGTGGGCGAAATCGTCTTGGCTCAAGCTGGTGCGTGCGATCTGGTTTGGTGCGTGGGCGACCAGCACCTGACCACGGGTTTGTACGGTGTGTCTGGAACTGGACGTTTGCATGGGGACTGCTCCCTTCTAATCTGGCCTCAGTAGAACGGCGGACAGAGATGTCGCTTAGGCTGCCATCTCGGCCCACGGAAATACGGAAACTACGGACAAAGGGAATTTTTTTAAAGCACATTCGGTCAACACCTCCCCTCGCTTGGCAACCACAGGAGACATGCCGTGTTTCTCGCGAACCAAGCCGGAGACGGTGCCGTGATCAACCTTGAGCTTTTCCGCGGCGTCCTGGGTGCCGAAGGAGGCAACGAGGTCCTTATAAATAGTGTTCATGCCGCCCTCTAAACGGGAATACCTATATGAAAATTTATAGGCATACCGATTTGCAAGGATATGGGAGCACCCGTAATACTCGCCGAATGGAATTTAAAGACCGTTTAAAGACAGCGCGCCGACACGCCAAGCTTAACCAGAGCGAGTTGGCCGTAAAAGCAGGTATCACGCAGACATCGATTTCTGACCTTGAGCGTGGAAAATCGAAAGCTACTGCTCACGTCGTGAAGATTGCCGACGCGTGCGGAGTGAGCGCCAAATGGCTCTCCGATGAGATTGGGCCAATGCTGACGTCTGGGTCGATATCCAGTTCAGGTGCGTCGAACCTCTCCCCTGCAACCCAGCCCACCAAATCGTTCCGCTATCCGGTAGTGAGCTGGGTTGCTGCCGGCACTTGGTCGGAAGCGGTGGAGCCGTACCCGGCAGGTATATCCGATACCTACGAGTTTTCAGAGTACGACTCCAAGGGCCCGGCCTTCTGGCTTACGGTCAAAGGCGACTCGATGACAGCGCCCGCCGGCCAAAGCATCACCGAAGGCACGCTGATCCTGGTTGACAAAGAGGCTGAAGTAGCGCCAGGTAAGCTGGTTGTAGCCAAGCTGCCAGACAGCAACGAAGCCACATTCAAGAAGCTTGTCAGCGACGGCGGCCGGTTGTTCCTGAAACCGCTTAACCCCAGCTACCCCATTGAGGCCGTCGACGAGAACTGCCGGATCGTGGGCGTTGTCGTGCGGGCGCTGCAAAAGTTTTGTTGAAAACAAGCAGATCGCCTGGGATTTATGGCGCAGGCAAACAATGCATGGAGCAGGATTCTAAATGGCGCAGCCCAAGACTATCCCGTTGCTCGCGATACAGGCGCAAAAGCACTGGCATAGAGGGCTACGCTGAAGACTGGTTTTTGAAGCTGCACTTTAAAAAAAGCTCGGTTCCTGGCGTCCGAGATCCGATTTCCATCACTCTCATCGTCAATAGAGCGAGGGTAGTAGCTGTGGATGACAATGGTCATGGCGCAATAACTGGCCCGGATCGCGATACAACCTAGATCCAGACGATACTCCCCCAAAAAAACTGGAAGGTGGATTGGAGCTTGGTGTACCGGGCTGTTGGGAAAATGCTCGACATCAAGAATACGCACGGGGATACGCATCGCAAGATTGTCTTAGAGCCAGGTGATGAGGACGATAATCGTAAGGGGGCCACAGCCCTTGCAGACGCGGCAGAGGTAGTCATCTACACCGGGTCAAATCACCTAGTTCAGGCGTTTGTAGCCTAACCGATCCCGGCCAAGTACAGGGCTCTTTTATCCGTCCTCCCTCTTCCGCCAATTGTGGCTGTACGCCACGAATGCTGCAGTGCTGGCTCATAAATGGAGTGACACTGATGAAGGTTCTTGGGTTACTTATTCTCGCGGCGATAGCGCTGTACTTTTATCCTACGATTTGCGCCGCTGGAGAGCACCCGCGAAGCGCCGGCATATTCGCACTCAACCTACTGGCTGGATGGACTTTCGTAGGCGGGGTCGCGCTTTTGTCTGGGCGCTCAGCAGGCCGACACCAGTTGAGTTCGCGCGAGCCAACGGCATTCCTGAAGCCCCTTATCGGGACCCGGCTGCTGCCGAAAAATGAAGGGCTCCCGGTATTGCGTCGAGCCCATAAAGCTGCCGCTACCAGGTGCAGGTTCTGCGGCTCTGATCTGGAGGGAACGCCAGCTTAGCGTGCTCAACTGCATAGAGCCCGCCACGCGCGGGCTTTTTAATGTCCTCTGGAAACGTTCGACCGATCAAAACATGCATTTATGCATAAATTTACGTGCAGGGCTATTGCCAATATATGGCAACCCAAATACTGTATACCTATACAGTAACAATAAAGGAGTACGACATGCCGCGCCCAGTATTGAGCACATCAAAACTGCTCTCTTCCTACGAGGCAGCAGGCCGTCGCCTGCAAGCCCTGATTTCTGCTCCAGGCGTTCAAAAGTATCAGGCGGTAACGGTGCGTAGGCTGGAACATGAAAGCCCCGAGGATTGGAAGCGGCTGCTAGATGAGATTGGCGAAACTGCCGGCGTCCGGGTCGAGTCCCTTGATGGAGGAACCGTAAGGATCGGTTGGCGAGAATACTGCGACACATAGATAAGCCCGCCACTAAGCGGGCTTTTATCGCCCACTACAAATATTATGGGATTACCCATTGAAGCAAAATATAGGAATACCTATAATCACCCCCAATACAGCAACATAAGAGGGACTGCGAAGGGCCTCACAACTCGACGCTCTTTAGCGACACCCCTTCCGGGCTGGCTCGCAATTCCTGAGATGATATCGCTGGACGCGACGCACGCCGCGCGGATCTTCAAAGCCGTCGGCGCATGGCGACAGGTGAAGGTCGACTCATGCGCCGCAGAGCCGGCACCCAGCAACGCAACTAAGGAGAGCATCAACCACAAAATACTTAGTAAAAAGTTTCACTTACCGCAACAACCAACCAAACCTGAAAGGAATCAATATGAAAAACATCATGCTGGCTCTCGCATGCCTCACGTCCGCCGCAGCCAATGCTGAAACATACTCAACTTACACAGAAACGCCTGGAACAGCGGTAGGGTTTGTTACCTCCGTTGAGGAATACAAGCCAGGGAGCGGAGGCTATGGCGACGGCGCGATTCAGAGCAACGCCCTGGGCGCGCCGAATGGAAATTACCTATCTCTCGGAAAATCAGGAAGTGCAGTCTTCAAAGTTGGCCCCAATGCCCTAAAAGCCAATGGTACTTCGGCGATCGACATGTATGTGTATGAAGCCGGTTGGTGGGATTCATTTGACGTGTACATTTCCGCCAACGGCGTGTCGTACACCAAGCTGGTGCCGACTACCACCTCCATCGCTTCTGGCGGCTCAGGCTCCTGGGTAGGCTTCAACATCGACGGCCAAGTCGACACAGTGCTCGCCTACCCCTATGTGAAAGTCGTCGACACCAGCAACAACACCAGCACTATCCCGGGTACTGACGGGGCAGACATCGACGGCATCATGATTACGAGCGCCGCCGCTCCGGTGGGTAACAACGTGATATATGACACTGACATGCATGACGGTAAAACTTATAACCTTTACCAGGATAAGGACACTGGCGTCGTGGGAGTGAAGGTGATTACTGGAGCTGGCGCGGTTTCTTACCTCCCGTTTTCGAATGACAACTCGCTCGCACCTATAGCGGTCTCCGTGCAATCCGACGTCAATGGCGACTCAATCAACGACATTGATATTTTGGTGACACGTAAATCCGATCATGCACAGCTCAACATTTACCGAGACTTCAGCGGCGCACTCATTAAAACGGTAGACAACTCAGCTATCAAATAACACTAGCTCATAGGCGCCGTCTGAACTCAGATCTACAGTTTGGACGACGGCCGAGCGTGATGTGATGCCGTTGCCTGACGTCGAGAAAATAGAAGAGGTAGGTCATGGTCAAGTCAGTACAGGAACGATCGGCCAAAGCTGCACAGAAACGACTGGCTGTCGCGGCACTTTGAGCGGCTGATCATCCACGACCCGCGCCAGGCGCCACCGGTGCATCCCCGGCTGGTTCGACAAGGGCCTGCCGTGGCGGCGCAGCAACCCGCAAGGTCTGCAGGACGTGTTGCTGCTGGCACCGTCCAAGGACTACCTCGCCCGCCTGCCCCACGGCAAACTGCCGGACCGCAGCGACTTCAAGCGCTTCATGGGTGACGATCCTAGCCGCAACAAATACTGGCAGACCGCGATGAGCGAAAGCCAGCGGCTGGGCGATGAGTTTCTGGCATTGGCGGACAACGGCCGATTGGGCGAGAGCCTACAGCCCCTGTAGGCGCCACCTCACCGCTAACCACGATGCGAAGCGAGCGGCTCTTGCTCTTGCTTTTGATCTTAGGCGCCCCGTCAAACACGCTGGCCGGAATTCGACAGGGATTTGGGGGGTAAACCGGCAGGGATGCCGGTTTAGCCGCCCCGCGCCATGGATGGCGCGTGGCGGCGGCCCCCCAAATACCTGTCGGATTACGGGCACACCGAGCCTAGGCGAGGTGCCGAGTGTTGGGGCAAGAGCGCTTTGGTTACTTTCGCGCTTTTCGAAAGTGACCCGCCGTAAGGGCGGAACCAATAGTAGTCGTTACCTAAATAACGGATATGTACCCGGGCAGATCCAACATCCAGGTCGGCTGTCAGGCCGCCTTCGCAGGCAAGCCAGCTCCCACATTTGGAGTGCGGGGTAACACTTAGATTGTGGTCGTCTGTCAGGCCGCTTTCGCGAGCAAGCCCGCTCCCACATTTGGAGTGCGGGGTAGCAGTTAGATTGTGGTCGTCTGTCGGGCCGCCTTCGCAGGCTAGCCAGCTCCCACATTTGGAGTGCGGGGTAGCAGTTAGATTGTGGTCGTCTGTCGGGCCGCCTTCGCAGGCAAGCCAGCTCCCACATTTGGAGTGCGGGGGAATAGTTAGATTGTGGTCGGCTGTCAGGCCATCTTCGCAGGCAAGCCAGCTCCCACATTTGGAGTGCGGGGTAGCAGTTAGATTGTGGTCGTCTGTCGGGCCGCTTTCGCAGGCAAGCCAGCTCCCACATTTTGGATCGCGGGATAACAGGTAGATCGCGACCGGCTGTCAGGCCTCCATCGGTAGCAAGCTCCCTCGCCACCTGCAATCTACATTTTGCCCCAAGCCGCGCCCTACAGAGGGACGGTATGCGCAGCGACGGATCAAGCTGTTAAACTCGCCGCCTGCCAGACACCGACCGAGCTGAAAACACTGTGGAAATCTTCAAGAATTCCACGGTAGCCTCCCGCCACAAACCGCCTCGCATCACCATCTCCATGAGCGCCCGCTAGTCTTGGTGTTAGGCGTATCACCGCGTACCATTCAATACCTTCCCAATGCAAAACAGTTAGTACATTATCCAGTACATTCAAAATTGAACGCGTGGAGCAATGTACTAGTGGCACTCACGGACACAGCAGCGAAGCAGGCAAAGCCCAGGGAAAATGGATACACCATCCCCGACTCGCTCGGCCTTTCACTCTATGTGGCGCCAAGCGGCGTAAAGAGTTGGCATTTTCGATTTACATGGCTTGGAAAGCAGGTGCGCATCTCGATCGGGACTTACCCGGAGACCGGCCTTAAGGAAGCGCGCGCACGTAGGGACGAGGCGCGAGAGGACATCGCAAATGGAGTAGATCCGCGCGATTCAAGAAGGGAAAAGAAAGCCGGGATGATCGCGGCAGGCGGGCAAACCTTCCGTCGTGTCTATGACGAATGGCTGGCGTTCAGGAAGGGGAGCATTTCGCCGGGCACCTACAGGGTGATCAGCAATGCCATGGCGCTGGATGTTCTGCCAACGCTTGGCGATCGGCAGATCGACGCTATCAAGCGCGCCGATGTCATTGCGCTGATTCGCCGGGTGGAAAAGCGGGGATCTGTGGCCACTGCCGTGAAGGTACGCCAGCGCATGAGCCAGGTGTTCAGCTATGCCATCGCTACTGGCGTCATCGAGGCGAATCCCACCGCCGAGATGCACGCCGTGACCGAGAAGATGGGCCAGCACAAGCCGCACCCATTCCTTCCGTTCAGCGAAATGCCCAGGATTATGGCGGCGATCCGCGACTGCGCCTCAGGCCAACAGCTGAAAGCCGCGCTGATGCTGATGATCTACACCGCTTCCCGTCCAGGTGAGGTCCGACACGCCGAATGGTCGGAAATCGACCTGGACGCCGCGATATGGACCACGCCTGCCGCGAAAATGAAGATGCGACGGGATCACGCAGTCCCGCTATCGACACAGGCCATCGCCATACTCGAGAGCATGCTCCCCATCACCGGCGACAAGCGGTACGTGTTCATCAACCGCAACAGCACCACAGCGCCGATCGGGACAAACTACGCCAACAACGTCATGGATTCCTGCGGGCTCACCGGCATCCAGTCACCACACGGGTTCCGTCACCTGTTCTCCACTGAGATGAACGGACGCGGGTACAACCGTGACTGGATTGAGAGACAGCTTGCGCACGCCGATAGTAGCTTCATCCGTGACGTATATAACCACGCCACCTATCTAGATCAGCGCCGAGGGATGATGCAGGAATGGGCCGATCTTGTTACGCCAACCACTTCGACGACCTAAATGATCAGGCTGTGCGGATTAGCTGGAGCATTCCAAAGGCGCTAGACAAGGGGTTTCAGCGCCTTCTGAGGCCCCGGAGAGTCCCTCAAGGGAACAACGATTGGTACAAAAATTGGTACAAGATGCATCCATCCCTGGCGTCCTGCCGACGAACACCACTCCCAAATCCGTAAAGCCTCGATTACTGTATAGATATACAGCATTTGAGTTTACCCATCATGAACATCGACGAAGACACCTCTGAGTGGCTTGGCTGCCCTACGCCTCTGGAAATGTACCAACATCAATGCGCCCTGCTCGAGGACGAGCTCATCCAAACCCAAGCTTTACTGAGAAAGGCCCGGGCGAATATCGCAGGACTGGTCCAGATGAATGATTTGCTGGTCACCGGCAAGGCCGTGGCGGAGGCTGCGCTCAAAAAAGCTCTCGAAAATATCGCACGGAACAACTTCGAGAACTCAGAGCTTTCCGGAAAAGTTCGAAGCCTGGAATTGGTTGCGCACCAACGCGACCAGCTGTTCAGGGAGAATCAGCGGCTTCTAGGCGAGATTCGTCAAACCCAGTCCCACAGTACCAGCTAGGCTTAGTTGACGCTTGGAGAGAAGGATCATGTGCGGACGACTGACGCAATACCGAGGGATCCATGACTTTGTTGCAGCTTTGAGCATGCCCAATGCCTTGGCGAACTCCGTGGGAGATCAACCAATTGAGCGCTACAACGTCGCACCGACTTCCGCAGTTGCGCTTTTGCACATGCAGGGCGACATGCTCCATGCGGATCCCGTTCGCTGGGGTTGGCGACCGCACTGGGCGAAAGATCGTGCGGCACCAATCAATGCACGCGCGGAGAAAGTCGCCCACGGCCCGTTCTTTCGGGCTATCTGGCCGCACCGGGCGATCACGCCAATCGATAACTGGTTTGAATGGGTGGATGAAGGCGGGGCAAAGAAGCAGCCCTACCTGATCCGCCGGCGGGATGGTGAACCTATATTCTGTGCCGCAATCGGTCAGCTACCGGATGCTGATGAAGGCCCAGGTGAGCATGACGGCTTCGTCATCATTACCGCCGACAGCGCTGGCGGCATGGTGGACATCCACGACCGGCGGCCCGTGGTGCTGACACCGGATCTTGCCCGGGAATGGTTGGACCCGGCCACGCCCAAGGAACGCGCCGAGCAGATGGTGCTGCACCAGGGCGAACCGGCCGAAGTTTTCGAATGGTTCAAGGTCGACACGGCCGTGGGCAATGTGCGTAACAAAGGCTCCGAACTAATCCGGCCCGTCAGCGCGCAATAGCCCTGACATACGCCTTGCATGCCCGCAGCGCAATCATGGCGTTATCCCCGTCGTTGGTGATGGCGATAATTCGTTGAGCATGTGCTGGAGCACATTGGCTATTGCGGGCTACGCGAGTAACGCTGACCATGCCGTGGGCAGTTTAGGCGCGCAGCTGTGAATCAATGACTCTTTCGAAGCGAGGAGCACTTGTTTTCGAAGTATCCTGCTCAACGTGATCATCTACAAATAGGATGCATGATGAAGTTCTTCGCCATATTGTTTTCGACTGCAATTGCTTTTTCAGTAACATTGTTGGCGTCAGCCGCTGAACCATCGCTGCGTCTGCAACGCGCTTCAGGTTTGTGGAAGGTTACGCCGTCCACCTCGCCATTTTCTTGGGAAATATGCGTCGACCATGAGAAAGACAGGCTTATAGATGACGACCTCTGGAGTGACTTCGAACAGGAGTGCAAAATCGAATCTAAAAGCGGTAACGTCGATAGCTACAGTTTCAAATCACGTTGCCCTGAGGCGATTATGGCCGGATCTTTCAAAGGTGACCTTGCGAAATCCTATGTACTGACGGCCGATACGTCGTTCGAGCTAAATGGAAAAATTGAAAGGCAACACACAGTGATCAATGGCAGCTTTCAGGGCGAGTGCCCGGCGGATATGGAGCCGGGCGTGAAAAAAATGCGCGGAGGAATGAAGATCAATTCTCCATACTCCAATAGATGAAAGGTTCGAAGCGTCATCGCTGACGGACATCGAATGCAACTGCCTCGATTGCCACGTATAACGCTCAATGGTGGCTGAGGTCAGTGCCCTCGCAGCTTCTAGGCGTTCGATATATCCTTCGGGATGATCTTGGGCTCGCTTTTGTGAGCGCTGGTCTGTTGGGGTGACTCCATCGTAAGCGAGTCTTCAGTCTTGGATTTTGGCGCTCTGCGTCTTCGTGGCAGTGCTTGAGTTAAGAGTACTGAACAAGCTTTACGGATCGGCAAGGCAAAAGTAGTTAAAAATTTTTAGAGCCAGCCGGCGCGCGGCGCTTCGAGCTGGATAGTTAACTCAAGGAAGGAAATATGAATCGCTTATTGATTGCTACATTTTGCCTATTGCTCCTCTCTAGTTGCACAACAAGCGTCAGTTCTGGCGTGCGCGAGAAAGTGTGGTATTCCGAAGGAGAGAGACCAGCCACCGCCCCTTGGCACGTCTATTTGGTATTTACTGACGACGGTCATTTCATATATTGGCGCACTGTAGAAAAACCCGATGATGTACTCAAAAAAATTGACTCCTATATCAAAGGCACCGGTCTCGATGTTGGTAGCCCGGTGCCATACACACGAACTGGAAACGACTTAAACGCGGTTTCGCGAACCCCGTTCCTAAGTAGAACGGGTGAGACGGTCTACACTGATGTCCGCACCTTTAAAGGGCGCTTTGTCGGCGACGCTTTAGAAATAGATTTCGAAAGAATCACTGTCTGGCCTCCTCGTCCTACATTTTCTGAAGGCGTCAGACGTTGGTCGTTGAAAAGACTTAGCTCCTTGCAAAATAAGTGAAAAGCCGAGCGTGATGGCTTCTCTTGTCAATATTAGGACTACCAGAGAAGCATCAACGACGTCCACTACTTCGCTGGAATGAGTCCCACAGCGGAAGTCGTTCAAGATTATGGAAGCACTCTGGCAAAAAAAGTGTAGTCCGCCCAGCCTCAGAGCTAATTGACAAGCTCTGGAGGCTGCGGACAGATGCCGCTCATAGCCCATGTGCTGCCGCCACTCAGTCGACGGAGTCCTATTCTGCTTTTCCTAAATGAACTGAGATCATGCTAATTTTCTCGACCACGAATGTAGGTCATCGATTGATAGCTCCGCTCACAGGCCAGCCCAGCTATTCGGGCTCGGTCATACGCAGCAGCCAATTCTCCCGCTCTTTTGTCAGCCCGCTGGAGCAGGTCGGAGAGCACCATTGCGGCGCGGGTGGCTGACGCGCCTCGCTGGGCAACTCCGGAATCGCCGGGGCAGGCACTGGCGGCAAGCTTGCCTGCGTCGACGTGCAACCGGTAACCAGCAGCATCAGCGGCACCAGCATCAACATCTGCAGCTTTGTTCTGTTCTCGCGCATTGCTTGCCTCCTTGTTCACGGACGCCTGGCGGCGCTGTTCTTCGGCGCGGGCATCGTTGCCCGCTTTGGTGACGGCGATAGCCTGGGCCTTGCCGATGTCTGCCAGCCTTGTGCCATAGCGCCAGTCCTGCACCTGCCAGGCAGCGCCGAAGCCGATGGCCACCGCCACCAGCAGCGCGAGCAGCTTCTGCACCGGCGTCATGCAAGCACCTTTTTCGCCCGCTCCCACAACTGCAAGCGATCTTCCAGGCCGTTGAGACCACCATTAATGCGGCGGGTGATCTTCGTGAACTCCCCCTGATCCGCCAGCGTGTTCAGCCCCTTGGTGGACCAGAACCAGGCCGCAGACATCGCCGCGTGCTGGGGCAGCTCGAGCAGCTCGGGCCTGTTGATCAGGTCCAGGCCCAGGGCTTCCCCGCATGCGGCATAGTTGGCTCTCCCGGTGATCTGGATCAGTCCGCGCCCACGGTACTTCGAGCCGTCCCCCTTGACGGTGTTTCCCAGATCGGCACGGCCTTCGTACGTGAGTTGCTGCGCAGTGGGCCCCCAAATCTCGCGCACGTAGCGTAGTTGGCCGGATTCGTGCCCAACCTGGGCGATGAATGCAGCAGCTCGCGCGGTGCCCACGATGCCATAGCGGTTCATGGCCGTGTTCAGGGCAGGAACAAAAACGCCGGCTTGGTGGCCGGCGTTCGGGAGGATCTGCAGCAACTGCTGCTCATTGATCGGCATGCTTTTCTCCAGACGAAAAAAACCGCTCAAGGCGGCCGTGGTGTTCTGTCAACTGATCACGATTCGGTGTTGTCATCGCCTGCTGGGAGCGGGAAGCGCGCCTTAATAGCTGAAACCGACGCATACCATTTTGTGTAATCCGGCGTGAGCCCTTGGCTCATGGCATCGTAGTCAGCCTCAAGCCGAATCGGATCAGACTCAGAGGCGTACGCAGACTTCCGAGCCTTCAGTATCGAATCCAACTCAGCCTGCTTTGCTTCGGTGCGCAGCTGCTCGATGGTTTTCATTTGGCTAAAATCGATGCTGCTCATACTGGAAGCCTCAAGTTGCCGTCAGGTGGATTAACGATGTCCTCTGGGAATCTAGCGGCGTAACTGGCTTCCGGCCCCACGGGCAGAGTCAGCGTCACAACAAGCTCTCCGTCGACCCTCGTTACATCGCCTACTACAAAATCGCTATCCACGGCCGAGGCTGGAAGAACCGCTCCCTCTGGAACACCGCGAAAATCGAAGCGCTCGCCATTGATCGTCAGCACGTCACTGCGCTTGCTCACTGAAAGCTCGTCATCCCTGCGCTGCGGTGAAAGCTTAATAATCATCAGTACCATCTCCCGATAGCCATGTAGTTCATGATGCCTTGATAAAATGTTGAGCCGGTGTTGTAAGGACCCTGGCACAGAGCGGGGGGCCAGCTTGGAGCATTGGCATCGCCGCTGATCACGCATACGGAGACAGCTAAGGCACAGCTCGCTGTAATGAAAATTTTCGGAGCGCCTGCAAAGAAGGCCGGGAACGACCTTGCCGGGACCGGTGGCGATTGGAAAATATTGCCCGCCCCCACGGTAGTGCCAGCGGAGAAACCCACAGCATCCCAACAGACCAACGTGCCGTCAGCGTATTTTGTGAAATGCCCATTGGCATTGCTTCCCCGCTCAATGATTGCACCGGTAGGAACGGCGCCAACTTGCGAGACGGTGCCCACCATGGCGGCGGCGGCCAGCTTTGTTGCTGTGCCCGTGGTGTTTCCTGTGCCACCCTTGCTCACAGGCAGGGCTGCTGGCAATGCCGGATTTGCACCTGAACCGCCCAGGAACAAATAAAGCTCCAGGGTCATTGCATTTATTTTCGTGCTTGCAGTCCTGGGAGGATCACCGCCCAAGCCTAGCGGTGGCGTCCCAAGTATAATTTCAGATCTTGCCATATTTGCGCCCTACCTTATGGGTTGTTGTATCTAGCTATCGGGAACTTACAAATGGGGATACTAAAGTAGGACCACGTAGGATCAACATAAGTATTAGTAAGTGTTTTGCTTACCTGAATATTTAGCGATGGCGTCCAATTTGTCAGAATATTCATTGATGCGAAGTTAGCCTGATCCGTGAACCATGCCACGCCTCTATCAAACTGGGACACACAAATGAAGTCATCGGAGTCTATCGCCACGCCGCTTACATAAACATCTGCGAACTGCCCGACAGATTTGCCCCACTGCTTTGTAAACTTACTATACCGAATAATTTTATCGCTAGATGAAAATGAAATTTTTCCGTCTTTATCATATATCTCTACACCGAACTCATCCTTGCTTCGAGTGTCGGTATATTTACAAACAACGAATTCCATAAGGTGGCTCTGTAGGGATGAACCGCCGTATGCACCAGTCGTCACCCTAAATCCCGTCCAATTCCCAGGGCCGCCAAGCATAGTCGTATAAAGTGTGATGGATGGGAGGTTCGGTACTTGCGCTCTCAGAAACAGCTGTGGGGTCTCCTTGGACAGAATGGGTCTGGCAAAGGTGTAGGATCCGTAACCAGGCCTATCCGTATTTTGCGACTTCACATAGAAGGTTCCCCTCTCGGAGAATACGAGCACCTTAATTTCACTACTAATTGAAATTGTTCCGCGATTGTTGGTAACTAACAGACCGTAGCTATCGCTCATCACAACACCCTAAATACTTCTATGGTGCACGGCACCGTGTTTGCCACCCATATGGGAAGCCACTTTCCGGAACCACCATTAAACACTGATGTATTGGCATAGAGCACAATTCCTATTTTTGTACCGCCAGCATCCACATACGTCGGACAGTACCCCCAAGCCGAGGGATTGTTGCCGGGCTGGTCATACCCGGCATATACAGATGGTGTAATTACTACGACACAGTTTGATTTGTCATATCCAGGTATGTCGTAAACAGAGCTATCACCTCTGTAACCGTCGCCCCTGCCCTTAATTGCAGGCAGGGAGATAACAGCTAGTTGCTGAACAGTGAAGTCATCCATACCAAAGGTCTCAACACCATTCTCGTTGAATACCCATGTTCCATATCTATCCATTGGCGCGAAGCCTCCCGATCATGGTTCGGCGAACAGTGCCCTCGTAAACGGCGAGGCCATCATTATTGAGAAGAGAGGAACCACCATCGCCCTCCCCGCGAAGCGTCAATGTCCCCGCTTTGACGTTGATCTCAAGCAGCGGCCTACCCAAGGAGTCAACTGCCTCCGAGCGCAGCGTCATCCCCAAGATGATATTTTGGATAAAAGCAGTATTGATCACGGCCTGATTGATGAAGACCTGACCGCCACTTACAACAAATGGGGTAATCAAATTGCCGCTGACCTCATCGACAATGGCGAAGCGTTGAGCAAATGCCAGGATCTCTGAGGTGTCTCCGTCAGACCCTAGAGAAAGCCCGGCCATTACCTTCTTACCGCCGACGGTAGTCTCAGCCTTGATTGTCGTCATTGCCGAAACCTTGCCCTCGGTGGTGGCCTGGGCCTTACTCACGATCTGCACCGCCGCCGCATTGTCCCCGACGCCTGCCTTGAGCGTTTTGATCTCCTCGGCAGTGGCTGCTTTGTCTGTAGCCACCGCGTTCTGCACGGTCGTGATGCTTGCCGTGTTCTCTCGAACATTCGCCTCTACGATGTCAGTCCGTGTGGACTGGGCAAAATCCCGCTCAGCGATGACAGACATCAGCGACCAGGCGCCGGCAGAGGAACTGCTATCACCCGCGCTTCCTTCCTCCGAACCAGCAGAGTCGGACTTGACCAGGGCATAAACACCCTCAAGGCGCTCGGCGGTGGCCGTGACCTTGCCGTCCACTTCTTCAATTGCCGCCTTGTTCTTGCTGATCTCCAGGGCCATGGCTGCGTTGGTTTCGGCGATGGTGCCCATGTCGAACCAATAGCTGGCATTCGGCGGGGTGGTGTTGACCGGGACAGCAGTGGTCGCCTGGAACAGCTTCTGGCCGACTCGAACCATATCGCCTTTGGCATAGGTATTTGTGGGCACATACTCCAAAGCATCGACCACTTCCGATATCAGGTCTTCCAGCTCCTGCTTGGCCTTCTCCAGCCGATCATTGACCGAGCCAGGACCGTCGCCAGTGATTAGGTCGATCTCTTCCCTCAAGCTCTGGTACAGCGCCCCCTTGCCGATTTTCTCAGCGAAGTACTTGTCGTACTCGGTCTGATCCGAACTGGCGCGACCATTCACCGCGCCAGGGATTGGGTAGAACGGCCCGACGTTGCCAGTGCGATCCACCAGGCGAGCCCAGAAGTAAAAGCTCGCACCCGCCAGGATGTTCTGCATTTCATGCTTGGATTGTGGGTAGCTGAAGTCACTCAGCTTCGTAGCAGTGGTCAGGTCCGGTGATTGGCTATACCAAAGCTCCGAGCGCTGCGTATCCTCCGCACCAGGTGGAAAGCCCCATTGAATGCCAATGCCATAGACTAGGCTGGTGGTTTTAAGGAACGACACCGCCGGCGGCAGGCCAACCTTTCCTTCCAGGTTGGTCAGGTCGGAGTTCTTCCAGATCGACGAGATTTCGAAGGCGCTCACCGAACGCACGCGGGCCAGGTAGGCGCCCGAGTAAATGCCGGTGACATCCACGCTCGTCGCGCCAGTGCGCTGCAGCTTGATCCAGTTGCCGCTGTCCTTGCGCCATTCCACGTCATACGCGACCGCGCCAGAAACGGCGGGCCACGAAATGTTCATGGTGCTGATAGCGATACCCTGATTCACGGCGTAGCTCGACGTCAGCGTGACGCTGGCCGGCGCCGGAACCACGGTGATCGGCACAACGCTGATTGGGCGCTCTTCCAGGCGCGCGCCGGTGTCGATGTGCGGGAACTTGCTCGGGTCATACTGCACGGCCGAGATCTCGAACACGCCTGGCTCCGGCCGGGCCACGCTTACCACCCTGTACAACGGGATTGCCAGATCGTCGGCATCCAGCGCCCACACCAGTTCGGGTTCGGGCGCAACGGAGTAGGCAACGGTAACGGTGACCTGTCGGCCGCTGACCAACTGCACGGTGCGCCCCTCGCACTTGCCGTCTGGCAGGTTGAGGATCAGCCTGTCACCGGGCTTGGCCTGGGTATCACGGTCCAGTTTGATGACCTTGCCGTTCACCGCCGAGATACGCCCGCCAACCGGCCGACCGGCCAGGAGTTCGTCGGCGATAGGGATCACGTAGCCAGGCAGCGGGATACGCCCGTCGAGGCCGACCTTGAAGGTAACGGCCCGGTCCTTGGAGTTGGTGAGCAGTGCCCACTTACCGCGGCGCTGCGCCTCCGACTCGCGGGTGCAACCAATCGCGCTGATCTCCAGCGGGTTATCGCCGTAGCGCCGCTGCAACTTGGCATCGGTCACAGCGGTGACGTCGGTATCGTAGTTGTTGAGCGGGTTGTCGTAGCTGATCAGTGCCCTGGTGTAGCGCGTGCGCTCCGATGCGCTTGAGTAGGTGAACTTGCCGTCGATGACGTTCGCCCGGGTGTAGGCGAAGTCGAAGTCGGTGGCGCGCGGCATATCCGCCAGGGTGAACACCTGGCCCTGGGCCCAGTAAGTCATGCCTCGGTAGATCGTGGATATGTCACGAAGCAGAGACCAGGCGTCAGCCTTGCTCTGAAGGTTCAGGTTGCAGATGAAGCGCGGCTCCTGGCCACCCTTCCCGTCAGGCACCAACTGGTCGCAGTACTGCGAGATCCGGTAAAGCTCCCACTTGTCCACCATCCACGGCTTGATGCGGCGGCCGAGGCCGAAGCGGTCGTTCGTGGTGATTCCGTAAGTGTGCCAAACAGGGTTGTCGGTCCAGGCCTCTTTGAACGTACCGTCCCAGACGCCCGTATAGGTGCGCGACCTGGTGTCGTAGTTGCTCGGCACCTGCCACTTCCGACCATCACATTCGATCGTCACTGCCGGGATGCTGCGGAACTGCTCAGCAGAAAACTCGATGTAAAGCAGCGCGGTGTTCGGGTACCGAATCTTCGCGTCGATCACCTCGGTGAAGCCGGCAATCTGCATGGTGTCCGAGATTTTGTTGTTGTTCTGGTTGGCTGTCAGTCGAGTGATGCGCAGCAGCCACCCAGTTGTCGAGCGCGGCAGATTGATGCGGCGGGTCCGCTCGTACAGGCTGGTGGTCTTGCCGGACACGGCCTCGTTCAAAACTTCCTGGTACGTGCCCCCGTCCGTTGCGAGTTCGACTTTATAGCCGATCGTGTAACCGTTGATGTTGCCGCCGGAGTCCACCGATTGGAGCGCAGGCCAGGCAAAGCGCACACGTACAGCCGAGAGCTGGGTATTGGTGATCGCTCGAACCCATGGCGTGCCGCTGCGCAGCTCGGTACTGATGGTTGTTTCGTTCTCGACCGATGGGATGCCCTGAATATAGGACTGATCCACAGCCCCGCTGCGCCACTCCCATTTCACGTTCGGGAAGTTCATGTTCCCCTGCGGGTCTTGCAGCGGCGTATTGTCGAGAAAAATGTCCTTGGCAGTGGGCACACCATCAAACTCGCCCTCACCCACGGCAATAAGCATTTTCGCAATGGCGACAGAGCGCAGGCTGTCAGGGGCCTCGGTGGGGGTTTTAGGCTTCTCGGAACCGCCCTTAGCGCCATAAACATCGATCTTGCGTGCTGCGCCCATGCTTTTCTCCAGGCATAAAAAAACCGCCTCTTGGGCGGTGTGTGGTTTAAAACTGCGAACGCTAAAGAATCTTGTCCCAAGGGATGTTCCCAGCCAGATATCCGACTGCGACTATCATTCCGAGCATGCAGAGCAGAACGAACCGCCAAGCAGGCATTTTCATTGCCATCACTCGTACCTCTCGTATGATTTTGCTAATATCCAATCAAGTTCTCCTCTTGGTGCTAACAAGGGGTTGAAATAAAAACCCCCGGCACGTTGCGAGCGTCCGGGGGTTTTGCTTTTCTGGCCCGGCGATCTCTCGATCATCAGCGCCTCAGGGTGTCGGTTTCCCGACTATTTGTTATCCCTCTACGTGAGGGTTAAGCCTTCTCTCCATGGTAATTGGCAATTTTCCACTCTCGCTGAGCGACCTATCCTGTTCTTGTGAGGGTTTTTGTAGCTTATTAGGTGCCCTATTACCTACGCTCGAGGCGCTACCTGTTGTCGGAAGGGCTAACCCCTATAAACGCCTGTTACCGCAATAGTGAGGGGTTTTATCTGTCTACCATTATATGCGGCTTCAAAAGTGCTCCTGCCGGATGCCGGGTTCACATTTGGTCTTCGGCATAAATCGCGGCACTGATTATCGCGCCACCCCAGCGCCGGCGGCCGGCACACAGCGACACAGGATTGCCGGAGGCCGTTGTATTCTTGGCGCTGCCGAAGGCGTAGCCCGGGGTATTCTCGGGCGCTGCGCTGGTCTTAAGGCCGCCGGCTTGGGGGCTGAGCATTTGAATAACACCGCCCAGCACCATCGATCCGCCCATCATGATCAGAGCTGAACCGAAAGGTGTGCCGGCGCCGAAGGTGCCACCGGTGATGACAAGGCCGACAACAATCAACACAGCGCCGATGATGGTCTGCAACGCCCCGCCGCGTTTACTGCCGGTGACGATCGGGGCAATTCGAATATTGCCGCCACCCGCAAACCCAAGCTCCTTTTCTGCCAGGTTCGTCTTTCCTCGGAATACGGCAAACTCAATCCCCCGTGATTTGGCGTTCGATAGGAAGCGTTCAAATCCGGGGATCTGCACACACAGCGCCTTGACCGCCTCTGCTGGTGAACTCACAGCCATGCGGAAGGACCGGCCAAACTGTCGAAGTTGACCGTAAAGCAAGATCGTGGTCATGGGTTGATAATTGATAGCGAGAGTTGCCATTAACTTTTCTCCGGGCGATAAAAAAGCCCGCCGAAGCGAGCCTTTGGTGAAGTGTTGCTGACTATAGGCAGCCTTGCAGCGCAGCCAATCGCTTATTCGCAATCCAGTTTCCGACCACCACGTAATACTTCACTTCGGCCCCCGGGCCTTTAGGCTGGATGTCAACGAAGTACTGGGATCCCTCTGTGAACACGGTGTAACCCGTATCGCGGCCAGTCTGAAGAGTTGCGCCAGGCGTGCCGCCGAAGATCGACTGGTTCTGCCATTCGTACTGGACGCATTTGGCGAGCGCGGCGTCCGATTTTTTGGAAGTGAGAACCTTGTACGGGCCAGATTGGCGAGCCTCGTTCATGGTTGGCGCCATACAACCCGCCAGCATCGCCACCGCTACCGCCGCTATCAGAATCCGCATGTCGTTCCCTCGGTGGTTTGGCGGGACTGTAGCATTGGGGGTGGATGCAGAAAACCCGGCTCGGGGCTGGCCTTTGATTTCATCGGTTTCTCTGATCGATCACTATAGCCGCCGCCTCGCCTTTAGCAGCATCCTGCACCTCCTTCAAGCTTTGGATCATCTGCGCCTGCAGATAAGATTTTGCTTGAGTCGTAACGTTTTTAGATTTTGCGCTGGATGCGTCAATAGGGAAGTTATCTACGATGTTGGCCTGATAATAGCTTCTGAACTCTTCAAACTGCTTTTGACACCTAACACTCGAGGCGTCTGCAATCTCAGTCGGGGATGCACCTGGGCCCGAGTGAGCACGAGCATATAACTCTACACATTCACGATAAGCGAGAGCCCGAGTGAGAACCTGCACCTTGAAGTCGTCAGAAGCCATTGCCGTTGAGGCCACCGAGTAAGATATAGCCATCGCTACCGCCGCTATCAAGCCCCTCATGTCGTTCCCTCTTTGGTTTGGCGGGGCTGTAGCACCTGGCCGCAGAAAGCAAAAAGCCCAGCGAGTTGGATTAGCTCCTGAATTGCGCCAGTTAGCGGACTGCGCGTCTTAATACATGACCAATCTCATAATCCCCCAAATTAACTACCCAGCTATCCTCTAGCGCAGCCAAGTATCCCAAGCGTTTGCCCTGAGGATCAAACAGCACACCGTCATTGATTTGAAAAGCACCTGCACCAGGGCGAACCTCTTCACCTACTCCATCGACGATGTAGCCGATTGGGCCACCAGGGCCTCGGTTTTCATGCACGCTCCAGCGACCATGCTCAAAAGGCTTGCCAGACATAAAAATCCCCAATTTTCGTTTGCTGATCCGTTTGATCTGATCATGCCCCAATGGACTAATTGATCCAACTCTTTGTATTGAGCCTGGCCAGGCATCCAGCGTGGATGGAATGCCAGTAACGGGGCCAGGGCTTGGCGTAGTAGCGTTATGCCTCAATCAAGTCACGGAGGAGTTGAGCAAATGATCGAAATAAACAAGCTACGCGCAGATAAAATTAAACAAGCAACGGAAGATCTTCCTCGCAATCCTGATAATGCTCACTCAGCGCGAGAGGTTCTTGATCGGGAGTTGCATGGCACCAAATTACCCGCAGAGTATGTCCGGGATACCCTCATCCCGGCGGCACACCCTGGTGACGATGAACCTCCAGCAGATATCGACCATCAGGGCCTGCGTGATCTGATTGATAGCATAAGAAAGTCTGATGATGCGGACCTTTCCGACGTCGCGGACGAGTGGGATCTTGAGAGAGATATCAGGCCGAATAGATAGTAAGGATTTCCCAGTCCTTCGCCTGCAAGCCCAAGGACTGGGGTTGCGCCAATATCGGCGCGTTTAGGACCGGGACGTCGCTATGGGCAACGAATACGAAAATTGGGGCTATAGAGCAGGCCCCAGTGATGAAATGAAGCAGGAGATTGGGCAGATCGTCATTAATCACGCTCTATGCGACCCACCTCTTCTTGACCTATTCGTGACGCTCTCCGGAGTATCCGCTGCGACTGCGTACATCTTGATTCAATCCCTGAACCTGAAAGCCGGAGGCATGACAAAAGCCATCCTCGACATGGCGAAAGCGAAGCAACCGCCAATCAGTTCTGAGCTGAACGCAAGGCTCTCGAAAGCTATCGGCGAATATCGGAAGCTATCGCTATTGCGAAACGAGGTCGCACATTGGCAATGGACACCTTCTCCCGAGGGAGTGCAGGCTGCCCAAGCCACTAACATCATGCGCAGGAACAGCGATGACTCAGCTTTCGCCAAGGAATTCAGCCTGCACAGTCTCAAGCAGCTTTCGGTGGGTTTGATAACAACGTTTTCGGCTTTGAGTTTGTTCGCCGGCCTGATTCAGCATCCTGACATTCCCGAACATGCTCTCGTAAAGGTTTTTGCCAATCTAGACGCTATCTCGTTCAAGGTGAATGAGGCACTTCTGTCTTTGCCAGAACCTTCGGCTGAAGAACTGCCATGATCCGGAAAACCTCCTCCAAGAGGTGAGTGGACATTAACGGATCGTAGAGGCTGTAGATGTACTCCATGGCAGCCTCAGTCATCGCACTGGTTACGATTACCTGTTCCAACTCAAGAGGCAACCGCTCTGCAAAGCGCGCCAGGTTCGCGTGGCTTTGCGCCGTGAGCCAATTTGATAATTCTCTCACGCTCGCCTCCTAAGCCAATGCCACATCATGTTGGTTGCATTACGTCTTTGTGCCTGAGGATCAGGCGTGTTCGTTCATGCCAGGGACCGCCGAAGACGATGATTTCTGAAGGTCGTCCGTAAAGGTGGTGCAGCAGGAACGGCCCAGGCCCGAAGGCGCCCGACTCTTCCCCTGGTAGAACCGGATCGGTGCCGAGGTAGATCCCGGCATGATTCGGGTGAACCGTCCGCCCGACGTGCATGACGATCAGATCGCCGCGCTGCGGCCGGTCGACGCGTACAAACCCGGCCGCCTCGTAGTGTTGCTCGTACAGGCTGGCGCTTTCCGCGTTTTCCCACCAGCCGTCTGCGCGCTGGAAGGCTTCGAATTCCAGACCCCATTCGCGCTGGTACCACTCGGCACAAATACCCCAACAGTCCCAAACCCCATGAACAAATGGGCGATTGAGCAGCGGGGTGCTGCCCATTGGAGTGATCGACCTGAGATCGCCCTCGGGCCAACTCAGGATGTGCCAGGGCAGCTCTGTGGCCTCGCACATGGCCAGGTCGTGCGGTGACGGCCTGCTGGTGGCGTCCGGGTGTGAGTGAACGATGCCGATAACTTCGCCCAAGTCTTCCGCCGCGGCGTAGTCCTCAGGATCTAGCCGGAATTCTTCGCTCGGCTCTATGGCGATGTTCCGACACGGGAAATACTTCTGCTTGTGCCCGATAGCCAGCAGCAGTCCACAGGACTCGCGCGGATATTCCGCCGCCGCGTGCGCCTGGATGGCCGCAATGATGTGCTTGCGCATGGTCAGCTCCGGGCAATGAGGGAAACGGCGGGGAATCCACCGAAGGACAGTTCGTTGTTTTCGCCGAAGCGCAGCTTGCAGGACGACAGGCAGCCCTTGCACTGGTCCAGTGCCGGGTCATCCGTGGGGTTGTCCTCGTCGTCGAACATGGCCGTGCGGGTGTAGCCGCAGTCCGGCCCCCGGTAACCATTGGTCATGGCCCAGTGGCAGAACGTGGTCATCTGCCGCCCGGGCAGGCCGTGGTTATCGATCTCACTCGGGGAGGAGAGCTCCCATACCACCGCCTCGCCGTCCTCGCTGGTTTTCTGGTCGATGTACCAGATCTCCAGCGCCTCCTGGGTTGGGTCGGCAGTTGGATTGCCTTCCGGATAATTCGCCGCATCCAGGTACTGGGCTAGCGTCTCACGGACCGTCAGCTTGAACTTGAGCATGTCCTCGAAAGCCAGGCACAGCGCCGTGACGCGCCCGTTGACGTTGCCCGCGGCGAAAGTCGGCCGAGAGGCGGTGCCATCGCTGCTCGAGGAAATACCCTCAATCTGCACCGGCCAGGCTGCATACTCCTGCCCCTGCCAGATAATAGACTTGGCGGGCAGGTCCTCTTCGGAGCCCTCGTAGGCCAGCAATTCCTCTGGCGTGTGCGGGATAGCGTGACCGTGGAAGCGCAAGTAATCGGCGCCGTATTCGGTACCGTCAATTTCGAACAGGCGAATCTCGCCGCCGGGCTCCAGTTTCTGGATGTCCGTGATCAGTGCCATGGGCTGTTATCTCAGGGATGAAAGGTTTGCTGGAAGGTCGCGGTGATGGCGTAGACCTGGCCGCCGCGGTGCACTGGCTTGTAGCCGTTGCACTTGTAAAGGCCAAGCTCACCCAGGGGCGGCTCCCAAAGGAAGCCCTTCGCCCCTTTGTGCCGGTCGAGGAACGCCATGATGTCCTTGATGCGCCCCTTCAAACCGGTGAAGGTCACCGGCCAGGATTGCGACCGGTTGTTGAGGCCATCCTCGACCGACTGCTCGTAGCCATCGCCAAACTGCTTGGAGCGGACGCGCTGGGTGATATCACCCTCAGCGCCCTTCTCCGTTGCCCAGATGAATCGCTCGATAGCCATCAGCGCCCCTTAATTGCTTTGTTGATGACGCCGCCCTGGCGCATATCCTTAGAGCGCAGTTCCTGATATTTCTGCTCTACGAACGTCGCCAGCTCCTTGCCGAATACGTCGTAGCCAGGTGCGTCGACGGCGGACGACGCATTACCATCGCCATCGATGTGCACCTCGACATTGATCTGCGTGCCGCCTGCCCCACCGCCGCCCATGGCCATTACCCCTAACTTGCCGCTCGACGTCCGGGTCAGGGGCATAATTGCCTCCTCGCCAGCCTCACCCATGACACCGGTCTTACCATTGGCCATGCCGAACGCTGTGGGCTTGCTGACGATGGAGTTCGTGAAGGCGCCGCCATCGGCAAACAGCTGCACACCGCCCGACCATGCGCCGCCCTTGGCTTGCGGAAAGTAGGTGCTGGAGTATCCGGCAGATGATGCCCCGAGGTTTGACGACGCGGCACCAGCAGACCCGGCGGCCATGCCATTGCCTCCACCCGCGGCGCTGCCGCCCAAGTAGCTCGCTGCTGCGCCAACCAGGCTACCCAGCAAAGCCGAACTGGCTTGGCGGGTAGCGATACGCGCCATGTCAGCCAGGATCGATTTGGCGAAGTCCGAGAACGACGCCTTACCGGTCATGGCAAAGTTGACGATGGAATCCTCCATGGAACTGAAGGCATTACCGAACAGGCTCTTCGTCTGGCCGGCGATGTTTCGCGCCGAATCCAGATAGTTATCCCAGGCAGCTGTCGCCCCCTTCGTCCAATCGCCCTGGGCATTTTCCACATCCGCATAGTTCTGCCGGATCTGGTCGGTAGCCGCCTTGTTAGCGTCCGCGAGCGCCTGCGATTTACGCTTGAACTCTTCCTCCGACATGTTCCGCGATGGGTCGGACTTCTGGTTGGCCAACTCCAGCGACTGCTGCGCAAACCGGTCTTGCTGGCTGTTCAGTTCGCCGCTGAGCGCGTTCTGGCGATCGCCCAGCCCTACGCCAATAACTGCACGTTGGCCGGCAAGCTCCAGGGCCCGCTGTTGCTGCCCCAGCGCCTGCACGTACGTGCTGATCGCCCGCTCCTGTTTGGCAAGGCGCCCGGTCTCGTTGGTAGCGAGCACTTCGAGCTGACTGTCAGCATCCTTCTGCGCCTTTACCATCCCTGTTCGCGCGTCGGCGATCTTTTGGTCCAGCTGGATGCTTTGCGCGGCCGAGGTAGTTTTCTTGCCCTTCGCTGCCTCCAGCGCAGCAATCTCGGCCTTGTAGGCTGCCGTCGTTTGGTCGAGCTGGTTGCCGATCAACGCCTGGCGCCGCAGCAGATAGTCTTCCTCGGATAGCAGACCTGCCTTCTGCGCCGCTTCCAGTTCCTTCTGGTAGTTTTTGTAGGTGTCGGTGATCGCCGCCAAGTCGTTTTTGGCGTTGTTGAAGCTGGTCAGATCAACTTGGGTGCCGACGGTTTTCGAGTCCTTGAACTTGTCGCGGGTCTGTTTTTCTAAAGCCGCTTCCTCCGCGGCGGTGAACGTGTAGCCTGCCTGTCGCGCAGAAGCGATACGCCTTTGATTTTCCTCAAGCGCTTTGGTCAGCTTCGTGGACTTTGATGCCGTCGCGTCGAGGTTGCTTTGCAGCGTTTCATAGGCCTTCGTGCCCTCACGAATATCCTGCGCTTGGAACATTTCACGCCGGACCTTCGCCTGATCATCCACTTCCTTCTGCAACAAGGAGGTGATGTCGCTCTGGGCTCCGGCCTCGCCGCCACTGAGCATCATCATGTCCGGGTTGTCGCCCAGGATCATCGGGTTAGATTTAGCGTTACGTAGCGTATTCAGACGGTCGGCGAGCTTTTCGAACTTCTCGTCGAAGGTATCTTCGCGCCCGATATCAAGCACTGCGTCCCAGGCACCTTTGGCGGCCCCCTTAACTGCATTCCATGCGCTTTCGACCGTGCCCAGGTTGCCGATGATGGTGCCAGCACGCTCGATCAGCGCATCTGCGTATGCCCCCTCTGCCACCTGCTGGGCGCCCAGCGTATCGCCCTGCTCCTGCAAGGCCCGAATCTGGGTGTACACAGCGGCTGTGAGGAAGTTGTACTTGTCATTGAGCGCAACGACCGACTTTACCGGGTCATCAGCCAGCTTAGTAAATTCCTGAACGGTTTCAGATGCCGCTTTGCCGGTGGCTTTCTCGAACGAGAGGGCTGCAATAGCAATCTGTTCGAAGCTACCGCTGACGATCTTCCCGGAGCCCGCCAACTGCGCCAGAACCGCCGCTGCCGAACCAGTAGTACCAATGGTAGTGCTGACCTGCTTCGCCATGGCCGCAAGCGATGACGAGGTTGTGCCAGCGGCATTCCCAGTGGTTACCAGGGACTCACGGAATTTGTCCTGCTCCTCGCTACCCTTGTAATAGCCAACGGCCAGGCCGCCCACGGCTGCGGTGGCCAGGGCCATCGGACCCAGAATGGCAAGCAGACCAGCGGCGCCTGCTCCCGCCCCGGCGCCCAACTGAGCAACGGCACGCACACCGCTACCCCAGTCACCCGAGGAAAGGGCATTGCCCAGCTGTACGACGTTTTCCTGCGCCTGGCGGGTGCCGAGGCGCAGCTTGTCGAAACCGGTGGTGGTCTTTTCGAGCTTGGCGTAGTCCTTGTCGATCTTGCTCAAGGCAGTGTTGTACTGATCCTGGCTGATACGGCCGGCATCCAGGTGCTTGCCCAGTTGCTCGACCTGGTTGTCCAGCTTTGCCAGTGCAGCGCGGGCCGGGTCAATCGCCCCCAGCAGACTATTCAGCGCCTTCTGCTCGTCCATAGCGGACTTGGCCAAGGCCACCTGCTGCTTGTCGAGCTGTGCCGAGATCTTCGCCGCCTCGGCCTCGCCATAGGCGCCAGTCTTGGTCAGCTTGGCGAGAGCATCACGCTGCTTTGCCAGGTCCTGGGTGGTTTTGGCGCTGGTGGACAGCGACTTTTCCAGGGCCTGCATTTCGTTCATCAGCGAAACGGCGGACTGCTCGGCCCGGCCGCCGGCCTTCGCCATTTCATCCAGGCTCGTTTTCGCCTGGATTGCATCGGCCGAGTCGATCTTGACGCCGAGTTCTGCAATGTTCATCGACTCACCTTGAATAATTGCCTGTGGTTACGGGCTGTTTTCCCTTTCCTCCGCCATAACGCGCAGGGCCTCGCCTTCCAGGACCTGAAGGTCAGGGAAGATTTCAGCGAGTTTCTTTTTCTTGATGCCGAGGAAGCCGGCCACGTCGCGGACGCAGGTGTAGTCGAGGCCGATCGCGCCACCGGCGCCCGCCCGCCACTGAGTCGACATCCGGTTGAACAGGAAGAACGCCGGCCAGTTGCAGGGCCAGACCTCGGTCACCTCTTCAAGGTCACCCGGGGTGAGCCCGAACAGGCCCATCAACTCAGCAGGTGCCGCCGGCGCGTAGAGTGCGCGGGCGGCGTCCGTCAGTTTCCCAAGCGGGCCTGATTGAATGCGCTCTGGTAGGCATTCACGACCGCCTCAGCGGCGCCCTGGCAGGACGTCACCAGCGCACGAATGCTCTTGTCGTCGAACTTGTCGTCGAAGCCCCAGCCGACCACCAGGTCCTTGATTTGCTGCGACTGCTGCTCAGTGTCAGCGGCAACGATTTCGGAAAGCGTCGGGCTTTCGCCCAAGGCGGTCCGAGCTTCATCGCGCGTCAGGTTCCACTCATCAAACAGAGCAGCAAGACCCGGGCGATCCCGATACTTGAAGGTGAACTCGATTTTCTCGGGCCCACCCCCAACGATAGGGATCGACACGAAGGCCTTGAACGTCGGATTTTGGGCGATTCTGATCTTTGCCATGGATTAAGCCACCGCAGTCAGGTAACGGGTCGGTTCGCCCTGCAGCGCCAGGTTGACGGTGCGGGTCAGCAAGTTGCTGCGGGACACAGTCGGCTGGTTGGAGAAGGAGGTGAAGGCGCCGTAGAACAGCGTGTCGTTCCCCGGCAGGTTCAGGCGCGCAGCCTGAATGGTCTGGCTGGCATCCGCTGCACGCAGGATGGCGTTGAACGCCTGGCCCGGGTCATCCGCAATGGTCAGCGCCAAGCTGGCCGCCGCTTTGTCGGTTGGCATCTGGCGGCCCTGCTTGTCTTCCAGGAACACCACGTCCAGATAGTTCTGGGTGCCACCCGCGAAAGCCACATCGGTGATTTGCGGAATCTGTACCCAGGTCAGCACCTTCTTCAGCGAGCCGATGCCGGAGCCGGCCGGGTAGACCTGCACGTCGGTGGTATCGATGCCTTCGAGGGTGATGGCGGTGGCAGTGGCAGCTTTCACACGCACAACCCGATTACCCAGGCGAGTCCAGCCAGATGTGACGATCACGATGTCGCCAGCCGACAGTGTGCCGCCAGTCACAGTGGCCACGGCCTCAGCCGCGTTGCTCAGCGCCGAAAACGGGATGTCCGGGCCATAGGTAGCACCGTGCTGGAAGGTGCCGCCGTCTGGAATTTTGTAGCCCATGGGTATTTCCTCTTTGCAGATATGAAAAAACCCGCTCAATAGCGGGTTCGTGGGTTTGCCCAATGGGCGGGATCAGTTCGTGTCGGCTCGGTACAAGAACGAGACTGGAACGGTATAAGTTGAATCGCCTGTGATGCCGGGCCCAGGGTCAACTGGCGACATGGTCACCACGGTGACCGCGCCCTTCGTGTCCCTGGCGTATAGCGGGAACAGGTCAACCAGCTCGGTGGTGATTGGGTTGGTTTTGGTCTTGCCGGTGCCCGCCGGCGCGATGATGCTGACCTGAAACACGCCGGTGAACAGCCGGTGATCACCGCCGAGCGTGTTGCTCGCGGTGTCGCCCGGGATAGTGAAGGC
>Ga0308165_1000986_pt1 | contig 43597 bp, 41 predicted proteins | sample PhyWR2_FD_201032 | JGI IMG/M metagenome (GOLD analysis project Ga0308165, IMG submission 201032) | Phyllosphere microbial communities from UC Gill Tract Community Farm, Albany, California, United States - DLSLW.R2 | ecosystem: Host-associated > Plants > Phyllosphere > Unclassified | place: USA...
AGCAAAGCATCCCACCTGACGGTGACAACAATGCTCCCTCCCTCTGGCGCGTCGGACTGGAAATTCGCTCGGTTAACAGCCGTTTTCTCGATTTATCTTTTAAGCTTCCGGAAGACCTCAGAAGCTGCGAACCTCAGTTACGCTCTCTGGTAGATAATAGTCTGAAGCGTGGCAAGGTGGAAGTGCGGGTACTGATCAACAGTGAACACGCGTCCAGCGTGCCGGTCGCATCGCCCCGCCTGCTGCAGCAGCTGGGCAGCTTCCAGGACACCGTCAAGGCCTGGATGCCGGCAGCCCAGCCCTTCTCTGTCGCAGAAGTGCTACGCCTGAGCGGCAGCGGCAGCATCGAGTTGCCCGAGAACTGGGCGGAGAACGTGGCCGCGCTGTGCCAGCAAGCCCTCAAGACCCTGCTCGACGCCCGCCAGCGCGAAGGCAAGCGGCTCGCCGACATGCTCCAAGACCGCATCAAGCAGCTGCGCCAGCTGGCCGACCAGGCCGAGCCGCTGATTCCCGAACTGGTCAAGCAGCAAAAGCAGCGCTTTTTGGAGCGCTGGCAAGAGGCGATGGCGCTGACCGCCGGCAGCGTCTCACCCGAAGCGGCCCAGGATCGTGCGCTGACCGAGGCCACGTCTTTTGCGATCCGCATCGATGTGGCAGAAGAAGTGACACGCCTGCGCTCGCACCTGGAAGAGATCAGCCGTCTGCTGACCAAGGGTGGTGATATCGGCAAGCGCCTCGATTTCCTGATCCAGGAGCTGCACCGCGAGGCCAACACCTTGGGCTCCAAATCTGCAGCGCTGGACCTGACCCGCATCAGCGTCGACATGAAGGTGCTGATCGAGCAGATGCGCGAACAAGTGCAAAACATCGAATAAGAAGCCAGAACTCCCATGGAATACCCCGGAAACCTCTTTGTCGTCTCTGCCCCCAGCGGTGCAGGCAAGTCGTCCCTCGTCAAGGCCCTGCTGGAGCTCGACTCCCAGGTCTTTCGCTCCATCTCCCACACCACGCGCTCGCCGCGCGGCCAGGAAAAGCACGGCCGCGAGTACTACTTCGCCTCACGCGACGATTTCGAGCGGATGATTGCCTCCAACGCGTTTGTCGAGTGGGCCAATGTGCATGGCAACCTGTACGGCACCTCCAAGAAGGCGATCGAAGAGCGCCTGGCCAAGGGCACCGATATCGTGCTGGAGATCGACTACCAGGGCGCTTTGCAGATCAAGCAAAGCTTTCCCCATGCCGTGCTGATCTTCATCCTGCCCCCCAGCTGGGAAGAGCTGCGCTCGCGGCTCGAGAACCGCGGCGAGGATGCCTCCGACGTCATCGAAAAGCGCCTCACGAACGCCAAAGAGGAGATGGCCCAGGTCCACAAATTCGACTTCGTTATAATTAATGAATTGTTCGAACGCGCGCTGTTCGATTTGAAGGCCGTTGTACATTCACAACGCTTGCGCTATTCGGCCCAAAAGCGCGTTCGCAGCGAAATTTTCTCGTCACTCGACATCCCTGTTACCCTGGAGAACTCCTGATGGCCCGCATCACCGTAGAAGACTGCCTCGATAAAGTCCCCAACCGCTTCCAACTGGTTCTGGCCGCTACCTACCGTGCGCGCATGCTGAGCCAGGGCCACACCCCCAAGATTGAAAGCCGCAACAAGCCAGCCGTCACCGCGCTGCGCGAAATTGCCGCCGGCAAGGTGGGCCTGGAAATGCTGAAGAAGGTTCCGGGCTAAGCCCCTGCACCTTGCGCCAAATGGCACCGAATGTCGGTGCCATTTTTCTTGGTATTCACACAAATTTGTCATCGCACGCTACAGTTAAGGCGTGAAGTCCGTGACCATCCCCTCCGCACCTGCCCAAGTCTCTGGCGTCATCGCTACCGCCGCAGCCAAGCCTGCCATGTCGTATCCGGTCGTGGTGAGTGCCTACGCCGAATTTTTGGAGAAGCTCGACTACCTCGGTGAGGCCGACCTGGCCCTGGTCGAGGAAGCATTCGAGTTTGCCGCCCAGGCCCATACCGGCCAGTTCCGCAGCAGCGGTGATCCCTACATCACCCACCCGATTGCGGTGGCGGAAATCTGCGCGAGCTGGAAGCTCGACGCCCAGGCGCTGATGGCGGCGCTGATGCATGACGCGATGGAAGACTGCGGCGTCACCCGCGATGACATTGCCCGCCAGTTTGGCGACACGGTGGCCGAGCTGGTCGATGGACTGACCAAGCTGGACAAGCTCCAGTTCAACTCGCGCGAAGAGAACCAGGCCGAATCATTCCGCAAGATGCTGCTGGCGATGGCGCGCGATGTGCGCGTCATTCTCGTCAAGCTCGCCGACCGCACGCACAACATGCGCACGATGTCCGACATGCCGCGCAGCAAGTGGGGCCGCATCTCGACCGAGACCATGGAAATCCATGTGCCGATCGCCAACCGCCTGGGCATCAACCGGGTCTACCGCGAGCTGCAGGACCTGGCCTTCAAGCACCTCTACCCCTGGCGCCATGACACGCTGGTCAAGGCGCAGGGCCGCTCGCGCAACCGGCGCAAGGATGTGGTCCAGAAGATCCATGCCGAGGTCGATTCGGCCTTTGCCAAGTCCGGCATCAAGATCCGCCTGGGCAACCAGGAAAAAACGCTTTACGCCATCTACAAGAAGATGGATGGCAAGCGCCTGTCGTTCGCACAGGTGACCGACTCCTACGCGGTGCGCGTCATCGTGCCCAACCTCATCGACTGCTATACCGCGCTGGGCGTGCTGCACCAGGTCTTCCGCCCGGTGCCTTCCAAATTCCGCGACTACATCGCCAACCCCAAATCGAATGGCTACCAGTCGCTGCACACCACCCTGGTCGGCCCCTCGGGCGTGAGCATGGATTTCCAGATCCGCACCGAGGACATGAACCTGGTCGACGAATACGGCGTGCTCACCCACTGGATGATCCAGGCGCGGGCCATGCCCAATGGCGAGCAGCCGGGCAACAAATGGGTGCAATCGCTGCTCGACATCCAGGACGAGACCCGCGACGCCCATGAGTTCTGGGACAACGTGCGGGTGGACCTGTTCCCCGACTCGGTCTATGTGTTCACGCCGAAGAACCAGATGCTCACCCTGCCCCGGGGCGCGACCGTGCTGGACTTTGCCTATGCCATCCACAGCAATGTCGGCGAGCGCACACAGGGCGCACGCATCAACAACGAACAGGTGCCGCTGAGCACGGTGCTCAAGAGCGGCGATGTGGTGGAGGTATCGACCTCGCCCGATGCAGCGCCCCACCCTTCGTGGCTGTCCATCGTGCGCACCGGCCGGGCCAAATCCAAAATCCGCTATTACCTCAAGACCCAGGGCCAGAATGAAACCGCCGCGCTGGGCGAGCGCCTGCTGCTGCAAGCGCTGCGCGCCGAAGGCATCCCCCAGCTTCCCGAGGACAAGGCCGTCTGGGAACGTCTGCTGACGCGCCTGGAGGCACGCAACAAGGTCGAGTTGTTCAATGACATCGGCCAAGGCAAGCGCATTGCGGTGTTTGCCGCCAAGCAGGTGGTGGACCTGCTGGCCGAGCAAGGCCAGCGCCCCGATGCGGTGCTGCTGAGCCAGGAGCGTTTCAAAACCGGCACCAGCACGACCACGACTGCCCTGGTGCTCGACGGCTCGCCCAATGCTGCGGTCAAGTACGCCAAATGCTGCCGCCCGGTGCCGGGAGACCCGATTGCCGCCCACCTCGACCGCAATGCCGGCCTCGTCGTGCACAACGCGCAATGCGCCGTCTGCAAGCGCCTGCTGGCCAAGGATGCAGAGCATTTTGTCGATGTCGAGTGGGCCGATGAACCGGCCAGCGAGTTCGATACCGGCGTCGTGGTCACGATCAACAATGGCAAGGGGGTGCTGGGCAAGATTGCGGCAGAGATCGCGGCGATGGGCTCGGACATCACCCACATCACGATGGACGACGAAGTGGCGATGGACACGATGGCGCTGCGCTTTGTGCTGACCGTCAGGGACCGCGCGCAGGTGGAGCTGCTGCTGCGCCAGCTGGTCAAGCTGCCGTATGTGCTGCGGGCACACCGGGTGCTGCCGGCCGCCTGATGGAGGCCCGACAACGATCGGGACGCTCTCGCCACAACAGCGCGCCTTGATGGCGCGCTGTTGTTTTGGGGCTCCGCTTTTTCAGGAAGTCCCCGGTTCCGGGTACTGCACATCCAGCACTTCTAGCACCCGCACACCGCCCGGCGTGGGCAACTGCACCTCGTCGCCAATGCGGGCCTTGAGCAGCGCGCGCGCAATGGGCGCCACCCAGCTGACCTGGCCCCGGCTGGCGTCAGCCTCGTCAATGCCCATGATGGTGATCGACTCCTCGCTGCCCTGCTCATCGCAGTAGTGCACCGTCGCTCCGAAGTACACCTGGTCGCTGCCATGGTGCACGCCCGGGTCCACCACCTCGGCCGCTTCCATGCGCTTGGTCAGAAAGCGGATGCGCCGGTCAATCTCGCGCAGGCGCTTCTTGCCATACAGGTAGTCGCCATTTTCCGAGCGGTCGCCATTGCTGGCGGCCCAGTGCACCACCTCCACCACCTTGGGCCGTTCGTCATCGATCAGCTGCAGCAGCTCCTGCTCCAGCGCGCGGTAGCCCCCGGGGGTGATGTAGTTCTTGCCGCCAGCGATTGTCGGCAGTTGCGGCAGATCGTCATCGTCGTCGTTGTCCGTCTCTTTGGTAAAGGCCTTGTTCATGCCGCTATTTAAACAAAGATTGAGGAGGCTCCCTGCCAGAAAGAAAAAAGCCTGCCACCGCCATGGCAGGCTTGCCTTCAGCGGAAAGACTTCCGTGCTTACACGGCCTGGCCCACAGGGGCCTGCGCGGCGCCACCCAGCTCTGGCGGGTGGGTGACGATGCTGCGCAGCGCGGGCCGGGGCTGGGCCAACGCAGCCAGGTCGGGGCGGGGGCGGGCAAAGCCGGTGTTGTGCAGGCCCAGCTTCTCGACCGCAGCGGCCATCGCCAGCAGGCGGCCGTCCTGGTGCAGCGGGCCGATCATCTGCAGGCCAAAAGGCATGCCCGCCTCGTCACGGCCGCAGGGCAACGACAGCGCCGGGTTGGTCGCCAGGGTCACCACATAGGTCAGGCTCAGCCATTCGTAGTAGTTGCGCTGGGTGTGGCCATCCACCTCCTGCGCATAGAGCTGCGTCCAGGGGAAGGGCGACAGCGGCGTCACCGGCGCCAGCACCAGGTCGTATTGCTCAAACGTGCGCTGGAACAAACGCTGGATGCGGGTCTGCGCCAGGTGTGCCCAGGCCCGGTCGCCCAGGCTGATGCTGGCGGCCATCTCCACATTGGCCAGCACATTGGGGCCCAGGGTTTCGGGGGCCGTTCGGTAGGTATCGGCAAACGCGGCGACAAAGCTCTCGGCGCGGATGATGTCAAAGCAGCGGTGCGCCTCTTCCAGGTTCCAGGGCAAGGCGTCCATGCAGGCCACCTCGCCGGCCAAGGCCTGCACCCGCTGGCGAAAGGCGCGGCGCACTACGGGGTCCACCGCGCAGGTGCCAAAGTCCTCGGTGTAGGCCATGCGCAGGCCGCGCAGGTCCATCTCGGGTACAGGCCAGACGGGTGCATGGCGCACGCCCATGCTCAGCGGATCCATCGGGTGCGGGCCCATGCTGGCCTGCATCATCAGCGCGGTATCGGCCACATCACGGCCCATGGGGCCGAGCACCGAGATCGCCGACCATCCCAGCGGGCGGTCATCATTGGCAATCAGGCCCGGCGACGGGCGCAGGCCGACCACGCCACAGAGCGCCGCCGGAATGCGCAGTGAGCCGCCGGTGTCCGAGCCGGTGCAGAGCGGAAACATGCCGGTCGCCAGCGCTGCGGCCGAGCCGCCCGATGAGCCACCGGCATTCAGATCGGGGTTGAAGGGGTTGCCGGTCGCACCCCAGACCGGGTTGCGGCTGTTGGCACCGGCGCCCATGTCCGGCGTATTGGTCTTGGCCGTCACGATTGCGCCCTGGGCACGCAGCCGGGCCACGAAGGCATTGTCTTTGACTGGTACATGGCCGCGCAGCCGCACATTGCCGCTGGTGGTCAGCAGCCCTTCGGTGGCCTGCAAGTCCTTCACACCCAACGGCAGGCCATGGAGCAGCGGCAGCTGGCTGCGCCGCCCCACCTGCGCTTCCGCCAGCTCGGCAGCGCTACGGGCCCGCTCGAAATCGGTCGCGCAGAGCGCATTCACCGCCGGGTTGATGGCCTGCATGCGGGCGATGCAATCATCGAGCAGTTCGACCGGCGAGATCTGCCGGCTCTGGATCAGGCTGCGCAGCTCAACGGCGCTGTGTTCTACCAGACTCATTGCGTTGCCAATCCCAGTTTGTCGATCAAAGGCTTCCAGACGGCGATGTCGCGCTCGGCAAAGCCCAGCACATCGGCAGGCTGGCTGCGCATCAGGGTCACGCCCATCTTGTCCATGCTGTTGGCATAGACCGGGTCGCTGTAGCACTGGTTGGTGGCGTCGTTCAAGGTCTTGATCACCTCTGGCGGCGTGCCCTTCTTGGCCACCACCGCAATCCAGGACGGCCGTGCCAGCAAGGCCGGCCCACCGGCCTCGGCAATCGTCGGTACCTCGGGCAATACGGCCGAACGCTGGCTGGCAAACACCGCCAGCGGTACAAGCTTGCCGGCCTTGACCTGGGGCGCTGCCGTGTTCAGCACCAGGGTCATCGCCTGGATCTGCTGGCCCATCAGCGCCGTCAGGCCAGCGCTCTCGCCGACAAAGGGCACATGGGTGGCGGGCCAGTGCATCGCATCGGTCAGTGCGGTGGTCAGCAGATGCGCGGGGCTGCCCTTGCCGGGCGAGCCAAAGTTGAGCCCACCGGCCTGGGACCGGGCCACCTTTTCCAGATCAGCCAGCTTGCTGATGCCGGTCCCCGCCGGCACCACCAGCACCAGCGGCGAAGAGCCAATCATCGCCACACCGGCAAAGTCCTTCAGCGGGTCATAGGGCATCTGCGTGTGCACATAAGGGGTGATCGTCATCTGCGACATGCCGATCGTCATTGCAAACGAGCCATCGGCCGCCTGGCCCTTGAGGTAGTTGATGGCCAGGATGCCGTTGGCACCGGGCTTGTTCTGTACCACCACCGGGCGCCCCATCAGCCGCCCGGCGCATTCGCCCCAGGCGCGCGTCATGGCGTCCGAGCCGCTGCCTGGCGGCTGCTGCGCGATCACCTGCAGGGGGCTTTGTGCGGCGGCACCGAGCGCCCAGGCTGACAGGCCGCAGGCAAGAAGGGATGCTCTGATCAAGGGGACACCTCGCTGGAAAATGATTGAAGTAGCAGGGACAGCTGCTGCAGTTGCTGGTCAATCGCAGCCGGGCTGGAAAACGGCGCGACGACACCCAGGCCGCGCAGGCAGGACAGCACCAGCTGGCAGCGCGCTGCGCCATCGGGCGCCGCTGCCCATTCAGGAAAGCTACCGCACAGGCGCTGCTGCAGCTGCTCATTGATGAGCGCGCGCTCGGCGCGGATATGGGCGACGATGTCCTCATCGGCACGCACGGCCAGGTAAGCCTCCCAGGCCACCGCAAAGCGCGGCTGGCCATAGAGCCGGTGCCAGGCCTCGTGCACAAAATGGTCGGCACGCCGCCGCATGGACCAGCGCGGCGATGGCCAGAAGCTGTCGTCGGTATCGATCTTCTGCACCAGCCGCCGGATGATCTGCAGCATCAGCTCGGCCTTCGACGAGAAGTGGTGCTGCACCGCCCCGGTGGTCATCCCCGCCATGCGGGCCACCTCATGCATCGACAGGCTGGCAATGCCTTTGGCCTGCATCACATCGAGTGCAGCATCCATCAGGCGCTCACGCGTCTGTTCGCTTTTGATTTGGTGCAGGTTCGGCACAACAGGTCTCCTGAAATACATTATGTGTGTAATGTAATTTCGGAGAAATCCGGGTTTGGCCTAGGAGTGCAGCTTCCCACCGTGCATCGGGCGCTTGCAAGCTCGCGCGGGTGTCACCGCTTCACTGCGCCGGCCGCACAAGCGATGCGGGCAGCATCGCTGCACAGCGCTCAGAAAAGATCGGTGAGCAAGGCCAGTTCCGCCAGAAACGCCTGCATCTGCGGGCTCGCCTCTTCGCCTGGCGCCAGCAAGCCATGCTTGTGCGCCAGTTGCCGGAACACCGAGGCGGCAGCCAGCTGCGGCAGTGCTGCACCACCGTCCCCTCCGGCATCGCTCAGGTTGTCATGTGCCAGTTCAATCATGCAAACTCCTCTCTTCTTATCGGATGCCAGCGCGCACGGCGCAGGCCATGGCTGGTCTTTAAACTGTATAAATATACAGTATCAGAGAAAGATTGCGCACCACATTGGCAGCCATCCAGCGCTGCATGGGCGGGCACTGCCCCTCAGCGCCTGCAGAGCGCGCGAAGAATTTTCAAGGGGCGGGAATAAAGCGGCACTGCCATTCGTCCATAGCAGTGTTCTTCCACCCCCACTTGAAAGATCTTTGCGATGAAAAACCTCCAAGTCTCCCTGGTCGCCCTGTCTTTGGCTGCACTGCTGGCGCCTATCGTACAGGCCGAGCCGGTGGCCAGGATGGCCAATGGCATGCTGGTCAATGCCAGCGGCATGACGCTCTACACCTTCGACAAGGACGTTGCCGGCAGCAACAAGAGCATGTGCAACGGCCCCTGCATTGCGCTGTGGCCCGCAGTGGCGGCAGCGGCCGGTGCCAAGCCGGAAGGCGACTACAGCATCATCACCCGCGATGACGGCAGCCTGCAGTGGGCGTACAAGGGCAAGCCGCTCTATACCTATACTGCGGACAAGAAGGCAGGCGACGCCACCGGCGACAACTTCAAGGACGTCTGGCACGTCGTCAAGTAAGCGCCCGCTGCTGCCGGCCACCCACCCACGCCCCCAAAGCTACAGCACCCATGCGCGCACAGGACGAAGCGGAGATCGTCGCCTGCATCCCCAGCCTGCGGCGCTATGCGCGCGGCCTGGTCTCCGACCCCGACCGGGCCGACGACCTGGTGCAGGACACATTGGAGCGCGCCTGGTCGCGCTTTTCCATGTGGCAAAAGCGCAATGAGGTGCGCGCCTGGATGTTCGGCATCATGCACAACCATTTCATCGACCGCCTGCGCGCCCAGCGCAGCCGGCCCGAGGACAGCGCGGGCGACGACCTGCCCGAGCTGCCCCAGCGGCCCCAGCAGGCCGACGCGCTCGAAGTGCGTGACCTGGACCGCCTGCTGCAGCGCCTGCCCCCCGAACAGCGCGAAGTGCTGCTGCTCATCAGTGTCGAGGAGATGAGCTACCAGGAAGTGGCACAGATCACCGGCGTGCCGCTGGGCACGGTGATGTCGCGGCTCTCGCGGGCACGCGCCCGGCTGCGCGACGAGATGGCCAGTCAGGGCCAGATCAAGGAGCAGGACAAAGTCAGCCATGCCGCGCAAAGAATCCAACGGGTGAAGTGACCATGGACAAGCCCTCTCTCCAAACCCTGGACGCCAGTCCCCTACCGCCGGTGACCGAAGCCGATCTGCATGCCTATGTGGACCGGCAGTTGCCCGGCGCACGCCGCCTCCAGGTTGAGCACTACCTGCACGAGCACCCGGAAGAACGCGCCCGTGTGGAGGATTGGCAGCAGCAGAATGCGCGGCTGCGCGACATGTTGGCACCCGTGATGGACGAGCCCTTGCCGATGGGCCTGCCCTTGCGCCCTGCGCACAGCGCAATGCCCTGGCGCAGCCTGGCCGCCGGCTTGCTGGTGGCGGTCATCAGTGCCGGCACTGCCTGGTCGGTCCGGGGCGCCGTCGATGCCAAGGCCATCCAGCTCGCCAACGCTGGCCGGCCCGCATCCCCCACCCCGGAATCCGCCCAGCTGCTGCCGGCCAGCGGCACGGCCTTGAGCGGCTTTGCCCAGCGCGCCGCGATTGCCCATGGCGTCTACAGCCCGGATGTGCGGCGGCCGGTGGAAATCGGGGCCGAGCAAGAGCAGGCGCTGGTGACCTGGCTGACCAAGCGCACCGGCGCGAACGTACGCCCTCCTGCGCTCCAGGCGCTGGGCTACCACCTGATGGGTGGCCGTCTGCTGCCCGGCGGCAGCGGTCCGGTCGCGCAGTTCATGTACGAGAGTGGGTCAGGTTTGCGCCTGACGCTGTATGTGACGCGCGAAGTGGCGCTGCAGAACGACGCACAGTTCAGGTTTGGCCGGGAGGGGCCGGTCAATGTCTTCTACTGGGTGGAGAACCACCTGGGTTACGCCATTGCGGCAGAGGCAGACCGGACCGAGCTGATGCGCGTGTCACAAGCGGTCTACCAGCATTTGCAGCAGGATTGACCCAGGCGCCGCAGAACCTCCAGCGCGGTCAGGGCCGCGCCCGGACTGCGCCAGGTGCGCCGGGCCGCGTCACGCTGCTGTGCCACGCGGCGCAGCAACCGTTGTAATAAAGCCGTTGCCCGCGTGGGCGGCGCATGCAAGAGGTCTGTGGGACTGGGAGTGAGCCGCATGCGCCCGGCATGAAACCGAATCAACCACCCAACGGCTTGGGGTGCTGCATCGCCGCCAGCCGGCGGTACTTCTCGAAAGTCTTGCTGATGTCGGTGGAGACCGAAGGCACATAGCGCTTCGCTTTCTCGCCGCGATGGGCCACCAGCGGCCGCGTCGGCATGGTCAGCATCGGAAATGAGGGCTGGTTTTGCATACCCAACTCCTTTCACAAAGGACTTATTCATCGATTCAGTCAATGATTTAAGAATGTAAGCCTTGGTTGCGCAAAGTCAAGAAGTCCCCCGCTATCGAGGCGCGCTTGGTTGTAATTAATTGCAAACCAGCCGCCCTGCTCTGCGTACCGCCCATCTCAAACCGCGTCGCTGCCGCCATGCGGCTGCAGCCGCCCAACCCCGGCAAGGAGCGTGCCCGGCGGCACGCTGTTCCGTTCGTCGCCCCCAAAAATCGGCTGGTTGCGACGTGTGGCGCACGTCTGGGTCCGCATGCCATGCCTGCATAGGCCGCGTGGGCACAGGCAGCGCTCCGGCATTTTTTGCCCGTATGCCGATGAGAAATTGCTGACAATCACTTGAATAAATTCATAGAGAATTTTTGAATCCAGATGCCTTTCCACCCCGTTCCTAGGTGTGAGTCTTGGAGGGAGAGGAGGTGCGCCATGCAGCCGGTTATTCAGCTTCGGTCGTTGAGGACCACAGCGTCCAGCCTGCTCCAGCTCGGCAAGGGCCGCACCCAGATCGGGCGGAGTGCCGGTTGCGGGCTGCGGCTGCAGCACCAGGGGGTCAGCCGCGACCATGGTGCCTTCACCTACTGCACCGGATTGTTGATGGTCGAGGACCATGACAGCACCAACGGCATCTTTGTCAACGGCGTGCGGGTCAAGCGCCAGGTGCTCCGTCGGGCCCATCGAGATCTATATCCAGAAAGGCTCGGCAGCGCCATCGACGGCCACCGCATGACGGCGCCAACAACCCACTAAACCAGCTTGTGAACGGATACCCGCCACCGCATCCTTTGGTGTATCGGATCCCCCTATTCAGCGGCAGTCTTAGGCATGTTGGGCCCGCCCGCTTCGGCATGCTATCGGCGCCCGAGTAGCCGCCGCCCCCCATGCTCGACTTTCCCAGAGTTGCCAGAGCCGCCGGTCCAGCGCGCAGTGATGGCGCGGTGCGCGGCGCTCAGCGGGTGGCGCCCGAGAGCGCCAGCAGCACCCCAAACACCACCAGCAAGCCGCCAAACGCGCGGTCGATCCAGTGGCGCGCCGCCAGCAGGCGGCTGCGCACCGCACCGGCAGAAAAGCACAGTGCCACCAGGCTGAACCAGGCGACATGTGCGGCCGAGATGAACGCGCCATAGCCCAGTTGCAGCGACAGCGGCGTGCCGGGCCGCACCACCTGCAAAAACAGGCTCACGATGAAGACCGTGGTCTTGGGGTTCAACGCATTGGTCAGAAAACCGGTACGCAAAGCCGCCCCATCGGACAACGGCGCACTTGCGGCCTCAGGCACCCCGTGCGAAGGCTGGGTGCGCAGCATCTTGACACCGAGATAGACCAGATAGGCGGCCCCGGCAAGCTTGATCGCATGGAACAACCACAACGACTGCTGGATCAGCAGCCCCAGGCCCAGCAAGGTGTAGCCCACATGGACCAGCACGCCCAGCCCGATGCCCACGGCTGTCAGCACGCCTGCGCGGCGCGACAGCAGCAGGCTGTTGCGTGACACCATCGCAAAATCCGGCCCCGGGCTGATCACCGCGAGCAAGGTGATGGTGATAACAGCTAACAGTTCGGTCATCGCGTATCCTGTGCAAAATCAAAAAACAGGCCGCATGGTGCCTGCAATGGCGCGTGATGAAAAACGATGATTTCTGACAAGTTTGGTGAGTCTGGCTCACATACTCAGCAACGCCGCCTGCCGTCGCTGCTGGCGCTGCGCTGCTTTGAAGCGGCCGCCCGGCTGGAAAACTTCAGCCGCGCTGCCGACGAGCTGCATGTGACCCATGGCGCCGTCAGCCGGGCCGTGCGCCTGCTGGAAGAGGACCTGGGCCTGGCGCTGTTCGAGCGGCGCAGCCGCCGCGTCTACCTCACCGCCGACGGGCGCATGCTGGCCCATGCCGTCAGCCAGGGGCTGGACCTGATGCGCGATGCCGTGGCTGAGCTGCGTGCCCGCGCGCGCCAGCACCAGCGCTGGGTGCTGTCCTGCGAGCCCACGTTGCTGATGCGCTGGCTGATCCCGCGCTGGCCGGATTTCCAGGCCCGCCACCCCGGGCTGGAGCTGCACCTGGTGGCTGGCGGTGGCCCTTTCTCCTTTGCCAGCGGCATCGATCTGGCAATTCGCCGCGACGACTTTGCCTGGCCCGCAGGCTGCCATGCCGAGCCCCTGTTTGCAGAACGCACGGGCCCGGTCTGCCGCCCCGACCGGCAAGCGGCATGGTTCCGCACCGGCAAAGGCAGCCCCCGCCTTCATGCCCAGGCACCGCTACTGCACACGCACACCCGGCCCGGCGCATGGCAGGATTGGGCACAGGCTTCGGGACAGCCGCTGCCCCCCGCAAGCGGGCAAAGCTTCGAGCATTTCTATTTCAGCCTGCAAGCCGCCGTTGCAGGCCTGGGGGTGGCCATCGGTCCCTGGCATCTGGTGCAGGACGACATCGCCAACGGCCTGCTCGTTGCCCCGATGGGCTTTGTGGACGACGGCTCCCGGTACTGCCTGTTGTCACCGCAGCCATGGACGCCGGGCAGCGTGCAGGCTGATGTGCTGACCTGGCTGCGCGCGGCGGCTTAGCCTGGCCGGCCGAGCCCCCTAGCCCGCCGGCCAGCGAGGCACACGGTGGCTGCGCAGCCGAAGGGCCACCGGCCGATCGGGCGGGCGGGCGGGCGCCAACGGCACCTGCAGGCGTCGAATGCAAAAAAACAATGGCTTTCCGTCCAGTTAGCAAAAACTTTATCGGTTTAGCAAATTCGATTGATTGAATAAGACAATAAAAATCTCCACTGTGATACCACCGATCCCCATCACTTTTGGAGATGAACCATGCGTAAAGCCCACACCGTCCAAGACAAGGTTGTATTGATTGCCGGCGGCGGAAAGAACCTGGGCGGCCTGATCGCGCGCGACCTGGCAGGCCAGGGTGCGAAAGCGGTTGCCATCCACTACAACAGCGCCGCCAGCCGTGACGAGGCGCTGGCCACCGTGGCCGCCGTCGAAAAGCTGGGCGCCAAGGCGGTTGCGCTGCAAGGCAATCTGAGCAGCGCAGCGGCCGTGCACAAGCTGTTTGCCGATACGGTGACAGCGCTGGGCCGCCCCGATATCGCCATCAACACGGTCGGCAAGGTACTCAAAAAGCCGATGGTCGAAATCTCCGAGGCGGAATTCGACGAGATGTCCAACGCCAACAGCAAGGCGGCATTCTTCTTTCTGAAGGAAGCGGGCCTGCACCTCAACGACAACGGCAAGATCGTCACGCTGGTCACTTCGCTGCTGGGGGCGTTCACCCCGTTCTACTCCTCCTATGCCGGCACCAAGGCGCCGGTGGAGCACTACACCCGCGCCGCGGCCAAGGAATTTGGCGCGCGCGGCATCTCGGTCACTGCCGTAGGTCCCGGTCCGATGGACACCGCCTTCTTCTACCCCGCCGAAGGGGCCGACGCCGTGGCCTACCACAAGACCGCTGCCGCGCTGTCGGGCTTCAGCAAGACCGGCCTGACCGACATCGAGGATGTCGTCCCCTTCATCCGCCACCTGGTCACCGACGGCTGGTGGATCACCGGGCAGACGATTCTCATCAACGGCGGCTATACGACCAAGTAAGACCCGGCTGCCGTGGGGGCGACCGCGCCTCCCCGGCGGTAATCCGCACGTTGCCGTGCACGCGGGGTCCCCTTTCTTCCAACGCTTGAAAGTCTCGATATGCATGTGCTGATGGTGACCGGTGGCGGCCTGTTGCTGCTGGGGGTGTTTGTGCTGTTTGGCTGGCTGTGGTCGGCCAGTGCCGTTGGCATGGTCGTGGCGGCCAAGCTGTTCATGCCGGTATGGCTGGTCCTGGCCTGCACCAATATGTGGGTGGGCGTCACCCAGGCCGGGTACAGCGTGCGCGATGAGGCACTGATCCTGCTCATCGTGCTGATGGTGCCGGTGCTGCTGGCAGTCTTTGTGACCCGCATCTTTGCGCCCAGCTGACACGCTGATCAAAGGAATTCCATGCCCATCACACCCGCCTTCGCCCAAGGATTGCTGCGCCAGCGCGACGGTCACCACGCGCGGGTGACCTATGAGGAACTGTTTTTCGACCTGGTCTACGTGTTCGCCGTGACCCAGCTGAGCCACCAGCTGCTGCACCATCTGACGTTCAACGGCGTGGCGCAGACCCTGGTCCTGTGGTTTGCCGTATGGCTGGGCTGGCAGTACACCTGCTGGGTGACGAACTGGTTCGACCCGGAAACCTTCCAGATCCGAGGCATGCTGTTTTGCACGATGCTGCTGGGCCTGCTGATGGCCTCCAGCATTCCCGAGGCCTTTGGCGAGCGGGGACCTGTCTTTGCACTGGCCTATGCTGCCATGCAGGTGGGGCGCACGGCTTTCATCTGGCGCCAGCTGCCCGCAGGTGACCCGCTGGCGCGGAACTACCGCCGCATGCTCGGCTGGGTCTGCATTTCCGCGGTGTTCTGGATAACCGGCGCCCTGGCCGCGCCCGATACGCGGCTGCTGCTGTGGCTGGTCGCGGTGCTCTGCGAGTACGTGTCGCCGATGTTTGGCTTTGCGCTGCCCGGCCTGGGCCGAAGCCACACGCAAGACTGGACCATCGAAGGCGGCCATCTGGCCGAGCGCTGCCAGCTGTTTGTCATTGTGGCGCTGGGCGAGACACTGCTGGCCAGCGGCGCCACGTTGGCCGACACCGAGATCTGGAACTGGGAGGTGCTGATGGCGCTGGCCGCCACCTTTATCGGCACCTTGGCGATGTGGTGGCTGTACTTTGGCACCTCCAGCAAGGACGCGACCGCAGCCATCACCCATGCCGAAGATCCGGGCCGCATCGGCGCCTATTTCCACTACGTGCATGCCATCCTGATCGCGGGCGTCATCGCCACGGCCGTCGGCAACGACCTGGTATTGGCGCATCCCCATGCACAGGCGGCTGTTCCGCAGATTGCGATCCTGCTGGCCGGACCTGCGATCTATCTGCTGGGCAGCGCCATCTATAAGAGGGTGGTCTACGGCAGCCTGCCCGCGTCGCACTGGATCGGCGCGCTGCTGCTGCTGGCGCTGGTGCCGCTGAGCGAGTTCTTCAATCTGCTGGTGCTGGGCTGGCTGACCACGGCGCTGATCCTGGGAATCGCATTCTGGGATACCTACGACGCCTAGCCTTGCAGCGCAAGCCGTATGCACCAGCCGATGGGCCGGCAAAAACCTGGCGGTGTCCCAGCTGCGGCGCTGGCTGATGTCGGAGACCAGCCGCCCACCCCATGTCCAGACGCTGGTAGCCGCCGGCAGTGCCTTGAACACCATCGATCACTGGCGACCTTTAGGGGGATGCGGCCGTCCGCCGCTGCAGTGACCGAAGCGTCATTGTTCGCTGTCCGAACCCGATCCATGGACCTGCGCAATCAGCTCCGTTATTTGGTATTTCTATAAATCTTTTGAATTTTTATCATTACCAAAGGAATGTCTTTATAACAAATACGTCCGAAAGCTTTACACAGCCATTTCACTCCGCTTTTCACCACCGTTTGTCGCATTTGCCTGCCGCCGGCACGCCGCCGCCATGGCCGCTGGTGCGCCATCCTGGCGCGCAGCGATGCCGGGCTGACGTGGCTGTGTAACTCCTCAAACCCAAAGGGCATGCGGGTTTCGCGCCATGTCCGATCTGCTGGCAACGCGCGGATGAGGCGGCTTTCCGCCGCGCCAACGCAGCGGCTAGCAGTGCCCCGTTGCAGCTGCAAGCAGCGGACGAGCAAGCTCACGTAAATTGACATTGATGCAGCGCAACAAATTAAAAGCTGGCACCGCCATGTGTGACAATTCACAACGAAAACAGGTGATTAAAGGCTTCCAAAAACTATGAGTCACGGTGATATTCAATCTCCACATATATTGATCGTGGACGATGATCCCGACCAGTTGCGTTTGCTGGTCGCTGCACTGCGCAATAGCGCCTACCGGGTCAGCGTGGCACTCAATGGAGACCAGGGCTATGCACGGGCAGCGGTGCTGCTGCCCGATCTGATTTTGCTGGACGTGCGCATGCCGGGGCGCAACGGCATCACGATCGCGCGCCTGCTCAAGACCAACCCGGCGACCCAGCATATTCCGATCATCTTCCTGTCGGCACTCGTTGACCAGGACGACCGGCTGTCCGGGCTGCGCGCCGGCGGCGTGGACTACATCACCAAGCCCTTTTTCGTCGAAGAGATCCAGGAGCGGATCCGCATCCATCTGACGCTGTCAAAGCCCGCCGTGCTGCAGGGCGCCCCGGCTGCACAGCCGGGCCAGGCTGCGCCACTGGCACTCCCCCCGGGCCAATCTCCGGCCAACCTGACCCTCAAGCAGGTGGCTACGGAATTCATCCTCAGCCATATCCAGGATCCGGCGTTGAAAAGCTCCGACGTGGCGGCCAGCCTGGGGCTGTCCATCAGACGCCTGAACATGGTGTTCGAGGCCTGTGATGGCCTGTCGGCCTTTGAATTCATCCGGCAGGAGCGCATGCGCCGGGCAGCGCTGATGCTGGCACAAAGCACGTTGAGCATTGCCGATGTGGCCCTTGAAGTGGGCTACCTGAACTCGGCCAACTTCTCCACCGAGTTCAAGAAGTTCTGGCAGAAATCCCCGACGCAGCTGCGCGCCGAATGCCAGGCCAACCCTGAAGTCCTGCAGAACCTGGTGGCCTCCAAGTTCCACTGACACCGGGTCTTCTGCCTCTGTCTGCGGGCCCCCGGGGTGGCCCGCCTGTAGCCTCCTGCACCCCACTGCACCCCACTGCACTCTCCTGCACCTTGCGGCCCCTTGGGCGACTGAAGAACAAAGAATGGATCAACCGGAACAAGGCCCGCAACCCCCGTATACCGACCGCCGTACAGCCAGCCCACATGCGATTGCGATGAAGCGGGGAAAAGAGATGCTCCCCCAGGTGCGCAGAGCGACCTTCGCGCTCGTGCTGCTCTGGTGGTGCGTGGTCGCTGCGCTGGGATGGTGGCTGTCGCAACGTCTGGTTTCGCAATGGATACAGAGCCAGGCCGCCAGCGCGGCCTATGAAGCCGAGACCACGGCCCGCGTGGTCGACCGGCTCTTTACCCAGATGGTGAGCGTGGCCAACATGGTCGCCAACCAGAGCCAGGTGATCCAGCTGGCCTCCCGTTACCGCGAAGACCCGCCCGGTCTGGACGCGCTGACCCGCCAGCAGCGCGCAGCGCAGTTCACCGCCGATCCGTTGGTGCGCAAGGTGGGCGACTTCATGGATGCACTGGCGGCCGACCTGCGCTATGCACGCATCTACCAGAACAACCTGTCCGACGACACCATCACGGCCAGCAACTGGGCCGCGCCCGACAGCATCGTCGGCATGATCTACGCAGGGCGTATCTACCTGAACACGGCCTTGCGCGACGGCAGCGGCCACTCCTTTGGCATTGCACGCATCAACAAGACCCCTTCGTACTTTGTGGCCAGCCGCATTGAAGACGCCCAGGATGTCGTGCAGGGCTCCGTCACCGTCAAGTTCGATGCCCCCGATATGGCGCACTACCTGACCGGCAGACATACCGCCTTGATCGTCAACCGCCAGGGGCGCGTGACCACCAGCGCATCCGAGCCCTTCATGCTGCGCAATGTGGCGGCCTTGCTGCCGCCTGGTCTGCTGCATCCGCCGGACGATGAGGATGGCGAGGAACTGGGCGATGCGATGGATATCCGCGCTGTCAAAGCCCATGGCGTGGCCGACCAGTGGCTGATCGACGGCATACCGTATGTGATGAAGCGCCAGCCGCTGAACAACCGGCAGTACCAGCTGCTGACGTTGGCGTCGCTGGAGCCGTTGGCAGACCTACGTGACCAGCATCTGTGGACGGCCGTGCTGATCGCCGCTGTCGGTACCGTGCTGATCCTGCTGTCCTGCCATATTCTGGGCCAGATGGTCGTGCGCCGGCAGGACGAGAAATACGCCACGATGGTCACCTCGGCACTCAATGCCGACCTGAGCACGGCGCTGAGCGATGCCCAGACCAAGGAGCGCCAGAAGGTGGAAGTGCTGGGCTACATCGGCCATGACCTGCGCGCGCCGCTGGCCACCATCAAGGGCTACTCCGAGATGCTGCTGACCGAGTCTCCGGAAAAGCAGCAGGGCCTGGTCAAGACCATCCAGCGCAGCGTCAAATACCAGCTCGACCTGATCGACGAGCTGCTCGAATATGCCAAGTCCGAGTTGCAGCCGCTGGCCGTGCGGCCGGCGCCCATCGATCTGCAGGCGCTGCTCGACGATATCGCCGACTACGCCATCTCGCTGTGCTCGCAGCAGCACAACCACTTCCACTGCCATATCACCGGCACCCTGCCCGGGCGCATGGCGATGGATGGCAAGCGGCTGCAGCAGGTGCTGCTGAACCTGGTCTCCAATGCCGCCAAGTTCACCCGCGATGGCGTCGTGACTCTGTCGGTCAACGCCCGGCATGCCGGAGAATTCTGTGAGCTGCATATCTCCGTCAGCGACACCGGCATTGGCATCGACCTGGCGCAGAAGCCCGATATCTTCGACGCCTTCCAGCAAATCCAATCCGAGGGCGGCAGCACGGGCCTGGGCCTGTTCATCTCGCAGCGCATTCTGATGGCCATGGGCGCCAGCCTGGAAGTCAGCAGCGCGGCGGGCCAGGGCACCACCTTTTCGTTCGCGCTGTCGGTACCGGTCATGGAAGGTGCCGGGGAGACGCCGGGCAGCCGGCCAGCCTCGCCAGCACCGCGCCACCGCACTGCGGCGGCGCCGGTGGCAGCCATCGCAACCCCCGCCGATGCGGCGCTGGATGAACTGGCCGAGCTGGCCCTGCATGGCCGCTTGACCGATATCGAAGGCTGGATCGGCCGCCACACCGATCACAGCGTGCATGCGCAGTTCACCGCTCAGCTGCTGGACCGTCTGGAGCAGTTCGACTTTGCCGGCATCCACAAGCTGGCGCTGCAAAGCAGGCGCGGCACCAGCAGCACCCGCCGCTGAAAGGCCGCCCGGGCCGCACTCAGCCTGGCTTGCCGCGCTGCGTCCAGCGGCTGCTCACGGTGCGGGCCAGCCAGTCCAGCACAAAGCCCAGGCAGCCGATGACAACGATGCCTGCCATCAGCTCGTCATAGGCCAGGCGGTCGCGCGTGTCCAGCACAAAATAGCCCATGCCGCTGGAGACACCCAGCATCTCGGCGGGCACCAGCACGATCCAGCCAATGCCCACCGCCAGCCGAAAGCCGGTCAGGATATGGCTGGTGCAGCCGGGCAGCACTACCCGGGCAATGGTCTCCCAGCGCGTGGCCGACAGGCTGTGGGCCAGCCGCATCCAGGCCGGGTCCAGCGCCGCAACGCCGGCTGCGGTGTTCAGCATGATCGGCCAGACCGTGGCAAAGCCCAGCAGGAAGATCACCGGTGCCTCGCCCACGCCCAGCGCCATCACCGCCAGCGGCATCCAGGACAGCGGCGAGACCATGCGCAGAAACTGAAAAGTCGGCCCGCAGATGCGCGCAAACAGCGGCGACAGACCCAGGCACAGGCCCAGCGGCACACCAATGGCCAGGGCCAAGGCCAGCGCAATCGCCATCCGCTCCAGGCTCATGCGGATATGCGGCCACAGCTCACCACTGCCCAGCAGCTGCACCAGCGCCTTGAGCCCGGCCTGCGGCGCAAAGGCGGCACGGATCGCCTCCACATCGGAGATATGCCGGGCCGCCAGCGCCCACAGCGCGAGGGTGATGGCCATGCCCAGCAGCGGCCAGGCCAGCCGCGCCGCCCAGCGTTGTCCCCCGTCCATCATGCTTCGATCACTTCCTTGCGGCTGAAGTCCTCCGCATGGCCAAAGGCTTTCAGCCCGCCCACCTGGCTGAGTGCCTGCTTGACGAAGCGGTCATCCACCAGGTCCCTGGCGGCAAAGGCCGGATCAAGCTCGCGGATGAAGTCCACATTGCCTTCCATCAACGTGCCCTGCATGGCCTTGACCAGCTCCTGCGTGTAGCTGGGGAAGGGATAGGGCTGGAAGTCGATGCGGCGCTGGTTCCACGCGGGGTGCTGCAGCACGCCCTTGGCGCGGTACTGCTCGAAGTCCTTCAGGTCAAACACCTTCTGCAGCACCGGCAGCGGGTGCGGCGTGTACTTGTTGGCGCCGTCCTTGGACATCAGCTCGGCCGTCTCGCCCATATGCTCACGCGTCCACAGCTGCGCCTTGACGATGGCCGTGGTCACGCGCTGCGCCCATTCGGGGCGCTCGGCAATGTCGCGCTCGGACAGGGTCACCAGGCAGCAAGCATGGTCCTTCCAGATATCGCCCAGGAAGCGCGCCACCTTGCCCACGCCCATGGTCTCGGCCACGGCATTGAACGGGTCGGCGACGATAAAGCCCGAGACCGATTTGGCGGCCAGCGCCGCCACCATCTCGGCGGGCGGCACGATGACCAGGTTTACCTCTTTGGCGCCCAGTGCCGTGCCCTTGGGCTTGCTGACCGGCGTGAGCCCGTTCTTGCGCAGCACCTGCTGGATCAGGATGTTGTGGATCGAGTACCAGAACGGAATCGCAAACGTCGTGCCGGCCAGATCAGCCACGCTGTTGATGTGCGGCGCCACCGTGATGGCCGAGCCGCTCATATGGTTCCAGGCCACCACCTTGGCGCCAAACTTGGAGCCATAGCGCACCGACAAGGTGGTGGGCGACAGCAGATGCACCACGTTCACCTGGCCGGCAATAAAGGCCTCGATCAGCTGCGCCCAGCTGCGGAACAGGCGGGGCTTTTCTGCCTGCAGGCCTTCGGCCTCAAACAGCTTGCGGCTGTGCGCCACAAAGAAGGGGGTGGCATCGGTGATCGCCAGGTAGCCAATGCGCACGGGCACATCGTCGCCCTTGAACTTCTGCGCCAGCGCGTCGCTCGCGCGCAGCAAGGGGCTGGCCGCCACACCGCTGATGGCGGCAATGCGCAGCCAGTCGCGGCGGCTGATGCCGCAGTCGCAATGGCTCGATGGGCAGATGTGCTGGTAGGTCATGGTTCTCTCTCTCCGGGGTTATCTAGGGGTGTCTGTCAACGCGTCAAACGGCAGCCGCCTGGCCGCGCAGGCTTTGCAGCGCATGCAAAATCTCCAGCCGCATCGCGGCGATGCGCTCGTCGTCGATGCGCCGGGGGTGGGCGATATCGATGCGCCAGCTCTGCACGATGCGGCCTGCACCGGCCTGCGCACCCGGCGTGCTGCCCATCAGCAGCACCCGGTCTGCGACCAGCAGCGCCTCGTCTATATCGTGGGTAACCAGCAGCGCGGCGGTATGCCAGCGGTGCACCACCTCGACCAGCAGCGCCTGCATGTCGCTGCGGGTCAGCACATCGAGCGCCGAGAACGGCTCATCGGCCAGCAGCAAGCGCGGCTCACGCGCCAGTGCCCGGGCCAGCGCCGCACGCTGGGCCATGCCGCCCGACAGTTGCGCCGGAAAAAGCCGCTCCTTGCCGGCCAGGCCCACCGCGCCGATGCTGGCCTGCACGCGCTGTGCAATCGCCTGCTGCGTAGCCTTGGGCTGGTGTTTGAAGTCCAGGCCAAAGGCCACGTTGTCCTGCACATTCAGCCAGGGCAGCAGGCTGGCCTGCTGGAACACCACGGCCGCACGCGGGTGCGGCGCGCGCAGGGGCGCATCCAGAAACTGCAGCGTTCCAGCATCGGGCGGCTGCAGTCCCGCCAGGGTGCGCAGCAAGGTCGATTTGCCGCAGCCACTGCCGCCCAGCAGCGCCACAATTTCCTGGCTGTCGATATCGATGTCGATGCCGGCAAACACCGTCCGGCCCGCCTGGTAGCCATAGGCCAGGCCGCGTCCCTGCAAGGCTTGGCGGGGTGCAAGGCTTGCCGTCATACCGCCACCTGCGGTGCATGCTGGGCCAGCTCACCTTCCAGCTGGGTCAGGCTGGGCGTGACGATGGGGATAAAGGCCGACTCGCGCCAGCGGCGGCCAAAATCGGGCTGCCGGTCCTGCAGGTAGGCGCGGCCCCCGGTGGCCTGCAGCTCCAGTTGCAGCGCTTGCTGCACCAGGCCTGCCAGACGCATGCGCAACGCAAACAGGGGGCTGACATCGGCGACCCAGCGGTCACACAGCACACCACCCAGCAGCTCTGCCTCCACCTGGCCCAGTGTCGTCTGCGCCTCGGTCACGCGGCTGTGCAAGGGGCCGCGCGCGCCACCATCCTGGGCGGCAGCCTGCAACGCCGCCCGCGCCAGGCCGATCGACAACGCACACTGCATGCCCAAAAACCCGGGCCGTGCGGCTTTGAGATACGGCGGCCCGGCCTGGGCCAGCAGCGCCTGGGCGGGCACCGTCACCTGGTTCAGCTGCAGCGCCGCGGTATTGCTGGCACGCATACCCAGCAGGTCCAGATCGGGCGAGCGCACCAGGCCCGGCAGGCCGCTCTCCAGCGCCATCACCATCGGCGGGCCGCCCCCTTCGGGCTGCACCGCAGCGGCCACCACAAAGCCCTGGGTTCGCACGTTGGACACCCAGGGCAGCACGCCATCCAGGCACCAGCCCTGCGCCACCGGCCTGGCCTGCACCTGCAAGGCCTCGATGCGCGACAGAAACTTGATGACATTGGAGAGGCCCACCGCGCCCGCGATATCGCCACGCAGCAACGCATCCCACCAGCGCTCACGCGCGGCCTCATGGCCGCTGGCCTGCAGGTAATGGATGAAGGCGCGCTGGCTCCAGAACACAAAGGCCGTTGTCAGCGACAGGCTGGCGACCTCGGTGATCGCGGCCATCGCATCGCGCACATCCCCGCCATGGCCGCCTTGCGCGGCAGGCAGGCCCATGCGCAGCAGGTCATGGTGGGCCAGCATCGGCAACACGGTGCTGGCCAGCTCGGCCTGGGTATCCAGTGCATGGGCGCGCTGCGCGATGTCGGCGCGCGCGCTCGCGGTCAGCAAAGGGTATGGGGTGGTGCGCATGGTGCAAGGCCGGCGGCCCCTTTGACATGAACGCAATGGCAGCCATTGCCGGGCCACCAGAGGGCGGGCATGGAAAGCATCCGTCGCATGGTCAGTTGCCGGACCGGCAAAAAGTCATGGTGGGAGCGCGGGCAGGCCCCGCGCGAGGATGCTGCAGTCTAACGCAACTGCCTTATAGGCTTATTTGACCGAGCGCAGGTGCTTCCCACAGCAGCGCAGCCATTGCTCGCGCATCTGCGCCTCCAGCGCCAGCAGGCTCTCGGGCGGGCCGCCCCCGCCGACGGCCTGCACATCCTGCAGCTGCTGCTGGACCTCGGGCCGGGCCAGCACCTGGGCCACGGCCTGCTGCAGTTCACGGTTGGCAGCAGGGTCGGAGTGGGCCGCTGCCCAGAGGATGTAGTGGTCGTAGACCGCCAAACCCGCCAGCGCGGCGTGGGCGCCCAAGGTGGGCCAGGTAACGCCATCGAGGCTTTGCGGATGGGCCGGATCCGCTGTGGTGCCCAGCACCCGCAGCTGGCCACCTCGCACCGCCGTGGCCACGCCATTGACGGGCGCCAGCACCAGCTCCACCGCATGCGCCTTCGTCACCACATCGGAGTCGGGGTACATGCCGCGGAAGACCTGGCGCTGCATGTCCACACCGCCGCGCGCCAGCAGCTCGGCCAATGCCAGCTGGCCGATCCAGCCATCGTCCCCGGTGCCCACGCGCAGCCGGCCCGGGTGGGCCCGCGCATAGGCCAGCAGGTCGTCGGTGTTGCCAATGCCCAGCGCATCGGCCTGCGTACTGTCGATGGCCAACACCAAGGGCTGCGATGCGACCAGGGTCACCGGCAGCAGCGATCGCAGCGCGGTATCGATGGCAGGCCCTTGGTGCAGGCCCGGGATTCCGCCCCGCGGCAGGGTCATGGCCGTGAACAGCAGTTGCCGGTCGCCCCCGTCGGCGGCCAGCCGCTCATAGTCGGCCACGCTGGCATCGGGCACATGCCTGATCTCGACATGGCGGCCCAGCAGCAGCGGCAAATGGGCGGCCACCATCCTGGCATAGTGGCCATTGCGGCCACCAGCTGGTGATGGCACGGTGATCTGCAGCGGCAGCTGCGCCTGCGGCGCCAGCCACTGGCCGGCATCGTTCATCACGCCATAACGGATGGCCCACTGGCCGGCGGTCGATGGATTGCGCACCAGCGCCTCGGCCACCCAGTAGCGGCCCATTCGCCAGTACTGCCGGACCATCGGCCACTCGTCCCGCCAGCCGGGCGGCCGCCAGTCCTCGGCAAACAATGCCGACACCACCGCGTAGCCATGGCGAAACCGGCGCGCCTCGTGGAACTGCGGCGCAATCACCCACTGGCCTTTTGCATTTTGGTAACCCCAGCGCCCGGTGGCAGCGTCCTGGACGGGCCGCAGCGCCTCGCCACCCTGGCTGCGCTGCAGGCGCTGCCAGCGGCATACCCGGGGCGTGCCGGCGTCCCGCTGCAGCCGCAGCCCGGCATTGCTGCACAGCTGGATGCGGCGCTGTGCCGTCACATCGGACAGGTGGCCAAAGGTGAACGGAATCACCATGCGCCCCTGCGGATCAATCAGACCAGCGCCCAGCGAGCCCGGTGTCACGATCTGCTTTTTGTAGTCCATCCACTGTGCAGTCGTGATATCGCGGGGCGGCACCGGCGCCAGCCAGCGGCCTCCGGCATCGCGCAGGCCCGGCTGCGCATACACCAGGTCCAAGCGCAGCGCCGACGGCAAGGGCTGGGCGTCACCCGGCACCAGGTAGGCGACCGCATCGGGGGAGTACACCCCGTTCGTGGTGCCGCCATCGCAGGTAACCGGTGGCACGGCCCAATGGCCTTGCGCATCCAGGTGCCCATAGGCGGTGGTTGCTTCTCGCCGGCCATTGGGCTTGTGCTGCACCAGCCAGACCTTGGTAGCGGGCTGCAGCACGTTGTTCACCTTGGAGTTGTGGTGCGAATCCACCCGCACCACCTGCCAGCGGCCATTACAGAAGCTGCGTGCGGAGGGTGCGAGAAAAAGCGTCTTCCCCTCCAGCGCATCGAACAACGCGGGCGCCAGCCCCGTGTTCGGGTCCGGGTTCAGGCTCAGCCAGCGCAGGCGGTCGATGTGTCGGGGATCAGTGCCGATCTGGAACATGAAAATCTCTGCCCAGGGCGGCGCAGACGACGACACGGGCCGCAGCTGCCAGTGCGGCTGCATCGGCATCGCGCGCTCGGGTTGGGCATACAGATCCTGGTAGTCAGGCGGCGCAGCCTGGGCGCTGGCCACGCCGAGGCCGCATGCCAGCAGCGCCAGCCAGGCGCGCAAAAGCTGCAGGGCTTTCATACCGGGGCCCCGGCCGGCCAGTTGGGCGCCGATGGCAGCTGCGGCGAGCCGCTGCGAGAGATGCAGAAGAAGGAGCATGGAGGCCATGGACCGAAGGGGATACAGCGCCAAAGTATCCGCTTTTTCTACGCCCGCCCGGCAGCGGCCTCGCCCAGAAAAACCCTGGGGCCTGCGCGCTGTTGCACCGGGCCGGCGCCCAGGGCTTGGCCGGCTCAGGCCTGCGCAGTCTCCAGCGCCGGCTCACCCAGGCTCAGCATCAGGCGGTTGGCCCAGTTGAAGAAGGCCGCGCCTTGCAGCGCATCGGCAATCGCATAGTCGTCCAGCCCGTTCTGGCGCAGGCCGTCGATATGGCCGGCATCCAGCGCCAGGGGCGTCTCGGTCAATGCCACCGAGGCGGCAACGATCGCGTTCCAGCGGGGGCCCAGATCGGCCTGAACGCCTTGGTCCAGCAGCTTTTGCACATCCTCTTCACGGCGCGAGAAATGCGACGCAAAGCGCGCATGCACCGAGGCGCAGTAAATGCAGCCGTTGAGGCGGGATGTGGCCGCAGCGGCCAGCTCGCGCTCGGCGCGGGGCAGGCCACCATCGGGGTTGTAGAAGATGTCCTTGTCGGTGCGGGTGCGCGCACCCAGGGTGTCGGGGTCGCGGGCGAGCAGCCGAAAGTATGGCGACTTGGCGCGTGACGCATCCACCAGACCGTCAAAATGCCTGGGGGTCAGCTCCGCCTCCGGCAGCGGTTCCATCCAGGGCAGCCAGTCAAGCTGGGCCTGGGTGAAGACCTGGGGTTCGGTGCTGTTCGGGTAATGCAAGGTTTGCTCGCTCATGCGGCGTTCTCCTCGGCGGTGGGTTGTGGGGCGGATGCGGATGGGGATGGGGATGGGGATGGGGCAGGATGGGCCTGCAATAGGCGCAGCCCCGCCACTACGCGGATCTGAAAGGCCAGGAACGACACCAGCTGCGACAGCACCACGATGTCGGTCGCACTCCAGCCCGCATCCAGCAAGGCTTGCAGATGCGCGGGCTTGGCATCGCGGGGGTGGAAGGCGAGCAGATGCGCATGCGCCAGGCCGGCAGACAAGCGCTCGCCCAGCACGGCACGGTTCTGCGCAGCCACCACGTAGACCGGGCCGGCCTGGTCTTCGGCGCTCAAAGGGCCTTGCGGGTACTGGCCATAGGGCCCACGGGCCAGGCCCTGTGCCGCTTCGGCTTCAATGGCTTTGCCCAGCGCCAGGCTCGCCTGGGTGGCCAATGCATCGCGGTAAAAACGCTGCACCTGCGGCTGCTGGTGCAGAACGGCCACAAAGGCGGCCACTGCCAAACGCTCGTTCAGCGGCCACTGGCTGCTGAGCGGCGCGCGGGGCGCCAACAGCGCCAGGTAGCTTTGCTGGGCCTGCTCACGCGCCTGCAGGCGGTGGCGGCGCACGGCATCCAGGTGGCTGCCCGGCTGTATGCCGGCGAGCTGGTCAATCACATCATCGGTCTCCGATGGGTTCCATGCAGAAGTCATCAGTGCATCACTCCAAAAAAATCAGGCCAGTGCCGGCACCGGCACGGGGGCAGAGGCGGTTGCGGGCGGCACTGGCGCGTCGTCGCGCCACCAGCCCAGCGCCGGCGCCACATACTGCGCGGTCAGCGCGATCGAGCGCAGGATGTCGGCATGCGGCGGGTCGATCGAATGCACCTGGAAGGAGATGTCGGTCACCCGCGCCAGCGCGGTATCGGCACGCAGCGAGGCAATCACCTCATCGGGCGTACCCACATGCACGTCGTAGGCGGCCAGCAGCTGCGCCAGCGGAGCATCCGGCCCCCATTGGCTGGCCGGGCCGCCCGGGTTCGCAGCGGCGGCACGCGCCAGGCTGCGGCGCAGGCCCACATCGGCCAGCTGCAACGCACGCTGGCGGTCTTCGGCCACAAACAGGGTGCGCGACCCCAGGATGCGCGGCGCCGTGCCAGCCGGCAACGCCGCCAGGTAGGTGTCGATCAAGGGGTTCTGGATGTCGGCCAGGCTGGCACCCGGCGCCTCGGCGCTGCGCGGCTGGGTGCGCGACAGCATCAGCCCATCACCGGCCAGGCCGGCGCGCTCGGCCCCGGCGGCGGAGAACGTGGCCTGCCAGATGCGCGGCAACAGCTGCGGCCCGGCAGGGTAGAGGCGATCACCGCCAGGCAATGGCAGCCCCGCCCAGGCATTGCGCAACACCGCCAGGTGCTGCGCATAGATGCGGGCGCGGTCGTCGCTGCGCAGCCCAAAGGCGGTAAAGGATTCGGGCGTGCCACCGGTGCCCACGCCAAACTCCAGGCGGCCACCTGAGAGCAGATCCAGCACCACCGCGTCTTCGGCGACCCGGATCGGGTTCTCCATCGGCAGGGTCACGATGCCCGTGCCCAGGCGGATGTGCTGCGTGCGCGCCGCCACATGGCTCAGGAACACCAGCGGCGCAGGCAGGCCGCCTTCGGCTTCATGAAAGTGGTGCTGCGCCACCCAGGCCGTGTCAAAGCCATGGGCCTCGGCATGCTGGATCTGCTCGGACACCAGGCGGTAGCGCTCGGCAGCGCTGGCCTGGTCCAGCAGGCGGCTGAAAAAGCCCAGACGTTTTCTAGGCGGCGAGTGCAGGAATGGGCTCTGGTTCATGGTGGTGTTTTTGTCCGGGAATGGCAGCGATCAGCTCGCGCGTATAGGCACTGCCGGGGCGCGAGAACACCTCGTCCACCGGCCCGGCATCGACCTGGCGGCCGCCCTGCAGCACCGAGACGGTATCGGCAATCTGGCGTACCACGGCCAGGTCGTGCGAGATAAAGAGATAGGTCAGTTGCAACTCGCGCTGGAGCTGGTCGAGCAGTGCCAGAATCTGCGCCTGCACGGTCACATCGAGGGCAGACACGGCCTCGTCCAGCACCAGCACACGCGGCTGCAGGATCAGCGCCCGGGCAATGGCCACCCGCTGGCGCTGGCCGCCCGAGAGCGCGCGGGGCCGGCGCGTCAGCACCGCAGGCGGCAGGCCCACGCGGGCCAGCATGTCATGCACGCGGCGCGCGCGCTCGGCCGGCGCCAGGCGCTCAAAGTTCAGCAGCGGCTCTTCGATGATCGCGTAGATGCTCTGGCGCGGATCGAGCGAGCTGAACGGGTTCTGGTAGACCAGCTGCACCGTTTTGCGGAACTGGCGCAGCGCCTCGCCGCGCAGCGATGTCACACCGACGCCTTCGACCGTGATGCGGCCCGCCGTCGGTTTGCCAAAGCCCACCACGTCGCGGATGGTCGTGGTCTTGCCCGAGCCGGACTCGCCCACGATCGCATGCGTGCTGCCCCGAGGCACTTCGAACGAGATGCCATCGACCGCGCGGAACAGGCCGCGCTGGCCCGCCACTGCAAAGTCATGCACCAGGCCCTGCACCACAATCGCTGGCTCTGCCGCCACCGTCCGCGGCGCCCGCGCCGGCGCCGTACCCAGCGATGGCGCATCGGCCAGCAGCTGGCGCGTGTAGCGGCTTTGCGGGTTGCGCAGCACATCGGCCGTGGGCCCCTGCTCCTGGATGCGGCCGGCCTGCAGGACGACCAGACGGTTGGCGCGGTCGGCAGCCACGCCCAGGTCATGCGTCACCAGCAGCACGGCGGTGCCAAACTCGCGGCGCAGGTCGTCAATCAGATCCAGAATGCGGCGCTGCACCGTCACATCGAGCGCGCTGGTGGGCTCATCGGCAATGATCAGTGCAGGCTGCAGCGCAATCGCGATGGCGATCAGCACGCGCTGCTTCATGCCGCCCGAGAGCTCATGCGGAAACTGGCGTGCGCGCAGCTCGGGCTGCGAAAGCCCCACTTTTTGCAGCAGCTCCAGCACACGCTGGGCAATCTGCTTTTTGTCGCGCCAGCCGTGCAGGCGCAGCATCTCGCCGACCTGGTCACCCACGGTGCGCACCGGGTTCAGCGAGGTGGTCGGATCCTGCGGAATCAGGCTCACCACCTTGCCGCGCAGTGCCTCCAGCTGGCGCTGCGACCAGCCCGCCACGTCGGTGCCGTTGATGCGGATGCTGCCGGCCTGTACCCGGCCGTTGTCGGCCAGCAGGCCAATGATGGATTGCGCGGTCGTCGTCTTGCCCGAGCCGGACTCGCCCACCAGGGCCAGCACCTCGCCGGCGGCAATGGAGAACGAGACCTCGTGCACGGTGCGCTGCTCGGCCTGGCCGTCGTGGTAGGCGATCGACAGGTTCTCGACCTGCAAGACGGGAATGGCGGCCTCGGTCATGCGCGCCTCCGGGTCAGATCGGCACTGATATGGTTGGCCGCCAGCACCACCGCTGCCACCAGCAGGCCGGGCGCGGCGGTCAGCCACCAGGCGGTGGAGATGTAGTTGCGGCCTTCGGCAATCAGCAGGCCCCATTCGGGCGTCGGCGGCGGCGCACCATAGCCGAGAAAGCCCAACGTCGAGATCGCCAGAATGGCCGAGCCAAACTGCAGCGCCGCCAGCGCGATCACCGAGGTCAGCGAATTGGGCAGCACATGGCGCCAGAGCACGGCCGCAAAGCGCCCGCCACTGCCCAGTGCCGCTTCCACATAGTCAGAGCGGCGCACCCGCACCACTTCCGAGCGCACCAGGCGCGCAAAGCTCGCGACCGAGACAATCCCCACCGCCAGCGCCGCATTCACGGTGCCAAAGCCCAGGATGATGATCACCGACAGCGACAGCAGCAACGAGGGCACCGACAGCAGCACGTCGACGAGACGCATCACCGCGTCTTCCACCCAGCCGCCTGCTGCGCCGGCAACCAGGCCCAGCAAGGTGCCCAGTACCAGGCCGACGCTCACCGCCACAAAGGCGCCGCTGAGCGAATGGACGGCGCCGTAGACCAGGCGCGCATAGCTGTCACGGCCCAGCGCGTCCGTCCCCAGCCAGTGGGCGGCGCTGGGCGCCTGCAGCTGCTGGCCGGCCGTGCCCAGCACCGGGTTGTAGCTGGTGAACCAGCCCGGCGCAATGGCCCACAGCGCCACCAGCGTCAACACGCCCCAGGCCAGCAGCAGGCCCAGCGGTGCGGCACGCAGGCGTTGCAGGACCTTGGCAAAGAGGGCAGGCAGGCCTGGCGCAGCCAGCCGCTGCTGCGGCGCCTGCACCGCAGCGCTGTCCGTGGCTCGGGCCCCGGTCAGCAGGCCCGGCTCGGCGGCCAGGGCGCCCAGCCCGGCGGTGGAAGAAGTGCTTGCAGACATGGTCAAACTCCCAAACGGTTGCGCAAACGCGGATCGAACAGCGGGTAGAGCAGGTCCACCGCAAGATTGATCAGCACAAAGGCGGTGGCCGAGATGACCACGACCGCCTGCAGCACGGCGCTGTCCTGGTTGCCGACGGCTTGCTGCGTGAGGCTGCCCAGACCGTTGAGCCCAAAGACGGCCTCGGTCACCACGGCGCCGCCCAGCAGCTCGCCAAACAGCACGCCGGCCATCGTCAGCATCGGCAGCGCGGCATTGCCGGCCACATGGCGCAGCAGCAGCCACAGGCGTGGCGCGCCCTTGGCACGTGCCACGGCCACAAAGGGCTGGGTCAGCACCTCGTCCACATTGCGCAACAGGATCTGCGCCAGCGGCGCGGCGATCGGTATCGCCAAGGTCAGGGTCGGCAGCACCAGGCCTTGCCATTTGCCGGGGTTGATCACGGGGATCCAGCCCAGGCGGAACGACACCAGCTGGATCAGCACAATGCCCAGCCAGAACACCGGCACCGAAACAAACACCGAGGGCAGCGCATAGAGCGCCCCGCGCAGCCAGCGCCACGGTGCCAGTTGGGCCAGCAGCGCCAGCACCAGAGCCAGCACCACGGCCAGCGCAAAGCCCAGGCCGGCCAGCCGCAAGGTGGGCGGCAGGCTGGTGGCCAGCCCCTGGCTGACCGGCACGCCGGCCTGCAGCGAGTAGCCAAAGTTGCCACTGACAAAGCCGGTCAGGCTGTGCCAGTACTGCTGCCACACGGGTTGGTCTGCGCCATAGGCGGCGCGGATATCAGCCACCTCCTGCGGGCCCAGGCCCAGCTCGGGGCTGAGGAACTTGATCAGCAGCGCATCGCCCGGCAGCAGCTGCAGCAGCACGAAGGACGCGGTGAACGCCGCCCACAGCACCAGCAGCGCCTGGGCACTGCGCCGGGCCAGATAGGGATAGAAGGACATCGACGTGCTCCTTGACGCTCAGCAGGGCTGCGCCTCAGCGCTTGGCCAGCCAGGTGCTGTAGAAGCTCGGGCGCCCTACGGCCTCAAACCCCACTTCGCGCACCCAGGGTGCAGCGGCGAAGGCCTGCGGCTCTTCAAAAATGGGGATCACATAAGCCTGGTCGATCAGGTAGTTCTGCACCTCGGCGGTCAGTGCCAGGCGCTTCTGGGCGTCCGTCTGCGCGGCAATCGCTTCCAGCAAACCGTTGAGCTGCGGATCGACAAAGCCCTTGACCTTCTGGCTCACGCCACCTTGCTGCAGCAGCACGTTGCGGTTGGTCGGGTAGTAGTTGCTCTTGATCACATCGGGATCGGCGCGGCCGACCATGCCGGGGGCGACTGGCGTCTTCTCCGGATCGAGGTTGTCGACAATGCGCACGCCAGCATCACCGCTGAGCACCTGCAGCTTGACCCCCACCTTGGCCCACTGCTGGGCCACCAGTTGCAGGGTTTCCTTGTTCTGTGGCTGGGGCAGCGAGTCATAGGCAGCCAGCGCCAGCGCGCGGCCGTCCTTTTGGCGGATGCCGTCCGGCCCCGGTGTCCAGCCTGCGCTCTCCAGCAGCTGCTGCGCCTTTTGCGGGTCATAGGCAAGCTTGCTGGCCAGGTTGACATAGCCCAGCGCGCTGGACGCAATCACCGAGGTGGCCTGCGGGTAATTGTGCGAGAACAGCGTCTGCACGACCTCCTGGGTATTGGTGGCATGCAGCAGCGCCTGGCGCACCTTCAGATCGGCGACCAGCGCGTTGTCGGGCCGGAAAACAATGCTGTTGTTCACCCCCCGCGTGGACGGCGCATAGATGACGAACTTCTGCTCCTCCACCCGCTTTTCGTCATAGGCCTGCACCTGGCGGATCACACCAGCCTGGCCCGACAGCAGCGCACCAATGCGCACGCTGTCTTCCGGGGTGACGATAAAGCGCACTTCATCCAGGCGCGCGCGGCCCTGGTGCGCCAGCTGCGCAGGGCCCCAGTTGTAGTCCTTGCGGGCCGACAGCACCAGCTCCTTGCCCAGGGTTTCGCTGGCCACCACGAAGGGGCCCGAGCCAATGATCTTGGTGGCATCGCCCAGCTCATCAAACGGGCGCTCCAAGGTCTGCAAAGCCACCAGGCCCGAGCCGATCACCGAGGTACCTTGGAGGAAGCCCGGTGACGGCTTGCTGAAGTAGAACTTCACCGTCAGCGGGCCCAGCACCTCACTGCGCTCGTAGTTGTTGATGACTTCGGACACCGGCAGCTTGAGTGCCTTGTTGCCGCGCCCGTAGGTGTCAAAGTTCTTGGCCACGGCTGCGGCATCCAGCGGCGTGCCATCGGAGAAAGTCACGCCCGGGCGCAGCTCGAATGTGAACTCGGTGGCGCTGTCGTTGATGGTCCAGCTCTTGGCAATCCAGGGCTGGATCTCCAGCGTCTTGGGGTCCTGGTAGGTGAGCTTGTCGGTGATCTGGTTGAGCACGCCGCCATTGGGGTAGAAGCCACCGGCTGGCGGGTAGAGATTGGTATGCGCCTGCTGCTCCAGGTACACGAGGGCGCCGCCGTTGGCCGGGCCCGTGTCGGCCTTGGCCTCGGCCACACTCTCGTTCTTGGAGCAGGCTGCCAGCAGCCCACCCAGCGCCAGCACTGCCGCGCTCCATACCGCCAGTTTTTTGAATTTATTCGCTTTCAACACCACGCACCACCCTCGCTAGCCACGGGCAACCTTGCCTGCACCGGCACGCCAACCTCGGCCGCCGGGCAGCGGCACCCTTGCAGAAAGTGCCGCCATCTGGGTGTGTCATGCTAGGCATTCGGCGGCCGGCGAGAAGGTATTTTTCAGAGCATCGATATGCGCAAACCAAGGAAGCAAGCGGCCGCCAGGCCTGGCGCCGCATAGAGGGTTTGCGCATAAGCACATGCGCGGCAGCCGCATATGCACATGCGATCTGCGCAGTTCACGGATGGGGCATGCGTGCCAACAATGGCCTGAGAACGTATTTTCGTTCGTAGGCACGCATCACCTCCCGCCGATGCAGCACATTTCCCAATGACTCCATGAGTGCAAGCCCAGCTACCTTGAATGACTACCTGGCTGAAAAGCGCGGCGCCGTATTGGCGCGCGATGCCCAGATCGATGCCGGCACCGCCCAGGCCACGGCGCTGCGCGCCAACGTGAGCGCCGAAGGGCGCAGCGGCGTGCGCCGCATCCGTATCCGCGAGCACCAGGTCATCAGCGACAGCCCGCCGAGCTTTGCCGGCTACAACCTGGGCCCCAGCTCGCCCGAGCTGCAGCTGGGTGTGCTGGGCAGCTGCGTCACCCATATCTTTCTGATCCAGGCCGCCGCCCAACAGGTACCGCTGACCAGCCTGGACGTGGAGGTGAGCGGCGTGATCGACCCGCGCGCCGGCAAGCCCGGCCACGAGGCCACGCCCATCTGGCCACACGACATTGCCTACACCGTGCATATCGATTCGCCCGCGCCGCGTGCCGACATCGATGCGCTGTTTGCCGCCGTGGAGCGGACCTGCCCGATCCTGAACCTGCTGCGCCAGCCGCAGACCATCCGCGCGAGCGTCGAGCTCAGCAATTCGCTGGCCCAGACGCACAAACAGGCGGCCTGACACCTGTCCCTCCCTCCTTTTTTTTACGGAACTATCCCATGGCACTGACACTTGACCACATCGTGATCGCGGTCCACGACCTCGACAAAACCATTGACGACTACGCTGCACTGGGCTTTACCGTCGTACGCGGCGGCGAACACCCCGGCCGCCCCACCCACAATGCGCTGGTGGTGTTTGAGGATGGCGCCTATTTCGAGCTGATCGCCTGGCGCAGCCCGGCACCGCAAGACCGCTGGTGGCAACTGCTGGACCAGCATGGCGAAGGCATCATCGACTTTGCGCTGCTGCCCCCCAGCACCGCCGAGGTGATTGCTGCGACCAAGGCGCGCGGCCTGGACCTGCAAGGCCCGCTGGATGGCGGCCGGCTGCGCCCCGATGGCGAACGCCTGCAATGGCAGACCGGCCGCCCGCACACGCATGACCTGCCCTTCCTCTGCGGGGATATCACGCCGCGCAAGCTGCGCGTACCTGAGGGCGAAGTGCGCCAGCATGCCAACGGTGCCACCGGTGTGGCACGCTTGACGGTGGCCGTCAGCGATCTGCTGCAAAGCCTGGAGCGCTACCGCGCGCTGCTGGGCGACAAGGCCCACATCCACGCCGCCGACGGCGGCAACAGTGCCACCATTGCACTGGGCAACAGCGTGCTGGAGCTGACGCAGACGGCGCCGCAGTTGCAGAGCAAGGGCGAAGGCCCGTTGGCGATTGTGCTCCAGGGTGCTGGTACCTGGGACCAGGCCTCGGCCAAGCTCTCGCATGGTGCGCCGATTGCGTTTGCGAAGGCGGAGCTGACGAGCAAGGCCGACAGCAGCCTGGCCACCGCTTAGGCTTTCTGGGCCGGCCAGGCCTCAGTACACATCCCGGCGGTAGCGCCCGGCCAACGCCAACGCATCCACCGCGGGGGCGCCCAGCACCTGGCGCAGCACCGCATCGACGCCTTGCGCCATTCCCTGCTGGCTGCCGCAGACATAGATCGCGGCGCCGCGCGCGACCCAGCTCTGCAGCCGCTGCGCCTGGCGCTCCAGCAGCTGCTGCACGTAGCAAGGGTCGGTGGCATCGCGGGACCAGGCGCGGTCCAGACGCTCCAGCTGACCAGCGGCCAGCCATTGCTGCAGTTGCGCATCCAGCAGCGCATCCTGGTCGGGATGGCGCTCGCCAAATACCAGCCATTGGTCCGCACGGCCTTTGGCCACGCGGGCGCGGATATGGCTGCACAGGCCCGCCAAGCCGGTGCCATTGCCGATCAGCAGCAAAGGGCGCTCGGCGTTGTCACCCAATCTAAAACCGCTGTGCGCACGCAGCCGCATCGGCAACATGTCACCCACAGCCATGCCCTCGCACAACCAGCCCGATGCCAGGCCCGGTGTGCCATCGGCACGCGTGCTTTGGCGCACCAGCAATTGCAGCTGGCCGTCCTCGGGCACCGACGCAATCGAGTAATCCCGGCTGCGCTGCGGATCGGCCGGCACCGCCAGCGATACCAGGTCGCCTGATTCCCACAGCGGCAACGCGCCGGACTGCGGCTGCCAGTCGAGCAGGTACACGGGGCTGCCCTGGCTGCCGGGGTTCAGCAACTGGCGGCGGCGCAGCACCCAGGGCTGGGCGGGCTCCGGCTGGCGCCAGCCCTCACCAGCCTGGCCGGTCAGTGTCTGCAGCAACTCGGCCGTCTGGCCCTGCCAGGCCATCAAGCTGGCCTCATCGCCGTTGTCCATGCACAGCACATCGGCCTTGGCGCCCTGCTGTTGCAGCCACTGCTGCACGCGCAGACCAAAGGCGCAAAAGGCCGCGTATTCGCTGTCGCCCAGCGCCAGCACCTGGGCGCTGTGCCCGGGCAGCGGCTGCGCCTGCTCCAGCACCTGGCGCACAAATGGCAGCGCATCGTCGGGCGCATCGCCCTCGCCGGTGGTCGACAGCAGCCACAGGCTCTGCGTGCAGGCCTGCAGGTCCGCCAGGCGCAGCGCCTGCACCGGCCTCAGCTGGACCGCGCAGCCGCCCGCATGCAGCACCCGTGCGGTCTCATGCGCCAGGGCCTCGGCCCTGCCCGTCTGGCTGGCATAGGCCACCAGCACCGGCGCACCCTGCTGGCTGCCCGCTTGCAGCGCGAGCTGCTCCTGGCGCTCGGCCCGGCGCTGGCGCCACAGGCGTGCTGCCACACCGGAGCACAGCAGCGCATACCCCGCCACCAGGCCTGCTGCGCCTGCGATCCGCGCAGGGCTTGCTATCCAATCGATCATGGCTTCATGCTGCCTGCAAAACGCTGCACCCAGGCCGGCGTGCTGCGGCGCAGGCCTTGCGGCTGCCCGGCATCGGGATGGGTGTGGAACACCGCCGCTACCTGGTGCTGCAGCGCAAACCGCCAACCGTCCTCGGGCCCCAGCACCGTGAGTACGGTGGCCAGCGCATCGGCATGCATGCATTCGCGGTGGTAGACGGTGACGCTGGTCAGCGCGTGGGCCACGGGCTGGCCGCTGCGCGGGTCCAGGCTGTGTGAAAAACGCTTGCCACCGTGCATGAACACATGCCAGTGGTCGCCCGAGCTGGCCAGCGCGCCATCGCCCAGCGGCACCACGAGCGGCTCATCACCGGCAACACCTGCCACCGCTACCCGCCAAGGCTGGCCGCCGGGTTTCTGGCCCCAGGCCCGGATCTCTCCGCCAATCTCCAGCAGCGCATGCGGCCAGCCGGCCGCGCGCAGGCGCTCGGCGACCCAGTCCACTGCATAGCCCTTGGCGATGCCGCTCAGATCCAGCTGCAGGCCACCGGGCTGCAGCAAACGCCGCCGCTGCGGCTGCCACTGCAGGCGCTGGTGGCCGCAGACCTGCAGCGCACGGTCGATATCGGCCTGTGCAGGTGGCTGGCCGCTGTGGGGCGCCTGCGGGTTTGCACGCGGGCCAAAGCCCCAGAGCGACACCAGCGCGCCCACCGTCGGGTCATAGGCGCCATCGCAGGCGCGGGCCCAGTGGAGGGCCGCATCCAGCACCTGTGCCAGCTCGGGGGGAAGCGCGTGCCAGCTGCCTGCATCGGCGGCGTTGAAGCGCGTGACGCAGGAGTCCACCTCCCAGTTGCTCATCTGCGCGATGACGGCATCGAGCGTGTGCTGCACCAGTGCCTGTACAGGCGCCAGCGGGGCGTAGTCCGGGTTGGCCAGGCGCAGTGACCAGGTGGTGCCCATCGTCGCGCCCTGCAGGCTGTGCAGGCTGCCGTCCTGCGCAGCGTGCATCGCTGGCGCCTTCCAGGCGGGGGATGCAAAGGTGCCTCCGGCCAGCGCAGGGCTTGCCGGGGCCGGCTGGCTTTCTCCCCGGGCCTGGGCCTGGGGGATTTGCCAGATGCCCGCGCCATAGTGGATGCGCGGCGCCGTGCTCACAGCGGCTCCGCGATCAGTCTGGCGTGGGTGCGTTCTGCCGTCACAGCCTGCGGTGCATCAAGGCAGCACTTCCAACGTGGCGACATAGGCCAAGCGGCGTTCCTTGGCGATGGGGTTCGAGGTCTTGTCGTCCTTGACGTCGGCATCCAGCCAGTACATGCCAGCGGTGGGGAACTTGACCTTGACGTGGCCCTGGGCATCGGTCTTGAGCTTGATCTCGTTGACGGCATCGCGGTAGCGCTTGCCGTCCGGCACCAGCACCACTTCAACGTCGGCAGCAGGCTTGCCATCGACGTGGAAGGCAAAGGTGGCTTCTTCGCCCGCCACCAGGTCATTGGGGTGGGTAACGGGCACCAGCTCCAGGCCCTTGCCGCTCAAGCGCAGCGGGCTGGGCTTGCCCATGGTCACAAAAGTCTCGATGCGGCTGATGCTTTCTGCCACGCGCACTTCCTTGGCATCGGCGGGGATCTGCTTGGCGATCTCTTCAGCGCTGCCGCGCAGGCGCTTCATCTGGCCGGCGGCATCCTTGTAGGAGCCCATGACGCCGCTGTTGACGATGGCCAGCTGGTAGGTACCGGCTTGCTCGGGCTTGAGGTCAAAGACGCTGCGCAGCTCGCCCTTGTGGGCATTCTTGGGCTCCACCGTGCTGCCATCGGGCGCCGTGATCACCAGCTTTTCCAGGCCCAGCGGGCGGTGGTTGAAGAAGAACATGTCATTGGACACGGCGGTATCGACCGTGACCCAATCCGCCTTGGACAGCACGGTGCTCGAAGGCTTCATCCAGACGCTGTGGGCCTGGGCGCCAATGGCGGCACAGCTCAGCGCCAGCGCGGCGGCAATACGGGTGGCAGAAAACATGGTGACTCTCCTCAAAAATAGGGGTGTGTGGGATCAGGGCTTGAGTTCGAGCTTGATCTCGCCCAGCTCCGTCTTGCCCTGCGCAGACAGGCTGGTGGACTGCTTGGCGGGCCATTCAAACGGAATGCTCACCAGCTCGCGGCCACCGACTTCGCGTGCGGCCTCGATCTGCAGTTTGTACTGGCCCGGCTCCAACTTGGGCAGCGGGTTGCTGCCTTCGGAGAACGACAGTGCATGCTTGCCTGCCGGCTTGGTGGGCTGGGTCACGCCATCGATGGGCACACTCAACTCGCGGCCACTGCGGCGCCACCACTGGCGCATGTCCTTGAGCCATTTCGCGCCTTCAGCATCGCGCTTTTTCAGCTCATACCAGACCGACAGATTGGCGGCCACGCTGCCGTCGGCGCGCTCCAGCCAGACGGCGACATAGGGACGGTGGTATTCGGCCACCTCCAGGCGTGGCAGCTCAACGCCGACATTCAGCCCACCGGCGACGGCCGGCAGCCCGGCCACCGCCGTCAAGGCCACGGTGAAACGCGAAACAGTGCTTGTCATGTGTTCTCCTCGGAATAAAAAGACGGCGGCCGCGCGCTCAATGCACCAGCAGCAGTGCAAGCAGCGCAGGGACCAGCAGGCCCAGGCCCACCATGGGCCAGGTCATCGGGCGGCGGCCGGCATGCATCTGCAGAATGAACAGACCGGTGATGCAGAACACCAGGCAGGCGCCGGCAAAGATATCGATGAACCAGGTCCAGGCCAGGCCCGCATGGCGGCCCTTGTGCAAATCGTTGAAATAGGAGATCCAGCCCCGGTCGGTCGATTCATGCTCGGCCTGCCCGTCGCTGAGCGCAACGCGCACCCAGGCATCACCACCGGGCCGGGGCATCGCCACATAGACTTCGTCGTCATTCCATTCCACCGCACGCTGGCGCGTGTCGGCACCCAGCTCCGTGCGCAGCCAGCGCTGCACATCGTCCGGCAGCGCCTGGGCTGCGTCTGCGGCTTGCTTATGGCTTGCGGCTGCCTGTTGCAGGCCCTGCAGCAGTGGCGCGGGCAAGGTTGCTTCGCGCAGCACCACGGCGGGCTTGGCCTCAATCTGGCCAGCATGGTTGAGCGTAAAGCCCGTCACCGCAAACAGCAGCATGCCCACCAGGCAGATGGCGGAGCTGACCCAGTGCCATTCATGCAAGGTTTTGAGCCAGTAGGCCCGCTGCGAAGAGGAAGACGCGTTGGCTTTCATGCGGAGGCAAGCAGGTGGAGGGCTCCGGAACGGGAGGCGGGACCGGGCACGTGGAAAGCAGCGATTTTAAGGAAAATAAATGCTAATGACTCTCATTTTCAAATAATTTACCAGCGGAGACATGGGCAGAGCTTGGATTGCAGGCCTCAGGTCTCAGCCCACATGCGCAACAGGTTGTGGTAATGGCCGGTGAGGGAGACGGTGTCTTCCGTTTCGCCCAGCTGGCTGCGCAGCCGCTGGATGCTCTGGTCCAGCTCAAACAGCATCGCGCGCCGGGCATCGTCCCGCACCAGGCTCTGGGTCCAGAAGAAGGAGCTGACCCGCTCGCCCCGGGTCACCGGCTCGACCCGGTGCAGGCTGGACGAGGGGTAGAGGATCAGGTCGCCCGCAGGCAGTTTCACCTCGTGCATGCCATAGGTATCGACCACCACCAGCTCGCCACCGTCATAGTCCTCGGGGTCGGACAGGAACAAGGTCGACGACACATCGGTGCGCAGCCACTGGGCCACGCCGGCCTCGCGCCGCGCAGCGCCGTCCACATGCAGGCCATAGGTTTCTGATTCGGCATAGCGGTTGAACAGCGGCGCCATCGTGCGGGCCGGCAGTGCGGCCTGGAAAAACAGCGTATTGGCCGCCAGCGCACGCTGGATGATGCGGCCCTGCTCCAGCGCCACGGGCGAGGTCTCGGGCAGTTGGCGGTTACGCTTGACCTGCGCGCCCTGGCTGCCAACGGTGGCACGGCCGTCTATCCAGTCGGCCGCATCGATGGCCGCGCGCATGGCGGCGACCTCGTCGCGCGTGAGTACATTGGGAATGTGCAGCATCATCGCTTGATCTCCTCCATGGAAAAAAAGCCCCGGCAGACGCGGGGCTGGCTTCCAACCAAGGATTAGAAACTAAAGTTCGCCGTCACGCGCGCCGAGCGTGGAATGCCGGGGAAGTAGCGGTAGCCGCTCTTGTTGATGGCCGCCACATAGCGCTTGTTGAACAGGTTGTAGACATTCAGCTGGATATCCACGTTCTTGTTGATGCGGTAGCTGGCCAGTGCGTCAAACACCCAGTAGGACTCGGTGAAGTTGGGCGTGCCCACGGCGCCATCGGTGCCGCGCTTGAGGCCGCTGGCGTAGCGCGCGCCGCCGCCCACCGCCAGGCCCGAGGAGAACTGGTAGCTGCTCCACAGCGACAGCGCGTTCTTGGGCGTGTACGTCAGCCCGCTGGAGCCGTCCTGCGCCACGTTGGCGCCCGTGTCCACCTTGGTGTTCTGGATGGTGTAGCCCGCAGTCACCCCCCAGGCGGGGGTGATCTGGCCGGTGGCGCCCAGCTCCAGGCCTTGCACCGTCTTCTTGCCGGTCTGGCTCACGGTACCGTCCGAGTCGGTCACGATTTCGTTGGTGATTTCGGTACGGAACAGCGCACCCGTCAGCAGCATCCGCTTGTCCATCAGCTCCCACTTGGTGCCCACTTCGGCCGTCTTGGCCTTTTGCGGTGCCATGTTGGGGTTGCCAGCATTGTTGGCTGCCGCAGACAGCGCAAAGTTGCTGCCGCCCGGTGGTTGCTGCGACAGCGCATAGTTCACGTAGACGCTGCCGTTGGGTGCCGGCTTGTACAGCAGACCGGCCTTCCAGCTCACCAGGTTGCCCGAGGCCTGCAGGCCATCCGAGGTCGTGGGCACCACGGTGCCGGCCGGGTTGGTGCCGCAAGGCTGGGTGGTGGATGTCGCCGTACAGACGGCCATCGCGTTGTACTTGGTCTTGTAGTGGTCCCAGCGCAGGCCCATGTTGGCCTGCCACTGGTCATTGAACTGCAAGGTGTCAAAGGCATACAGCGCGACGGTATCGGTCGTGCCCTTGCTGTCTGCACCGTTGCGGGCATAGCTCGGCAGCGACACGCTGGAGTCCGGGTGGTAGATGCTGACCGTGGGCACCACGCCCGTCGTCGCCAGGCCGTAGTTGGTCTGCTCTTCGCGCGTCAACTCCAGACCGGTGCTCAGACTGTGCTTGATGGAGCCGGTCGCAAAGGCGGTGGTCAAATTGGTCTGGTTGGTCAGGATGCGGTTGACCTGGTCCTTGGTGTTGATGTTGCGCGACATCGTCCAGGTGGAAGGGTCGGCCGGATTGGGCGTCAGCAAGGAGCCTGGCGTCCAGGCGCCCGTGGTGGCGTTCTGCGAATAGCCGGTAGCCATGAAGGCCGACAGCAGGTAGTTCTGCTTGGTCTGGCCCCAGCGTGTAGTGTTGCGCACCGTGGTGCCGGGCGCAATGTCGTGCTCCAGGCGCAAGGTGGCCATGTCGGCGGTCACATCGTCGTGGTCCGAGGCCGTGCCATAGAAATTGCTCGAATCCACGCGCGATGCGCTGTTCAGAAAGCTGCGGTAGCCGGGGTAGTTGCTGCGGTCGGGCGCACTGTAGCCGGGCAGGCCCAGGGTCAGCACACCGCCATCGGGCACATTGCTTTGCTTGACATGCAGCAGGTTCAGGAACACGCGCGTGTCGGTGTTCAGACCAAAGGCAAACGACGGCGCCAGGCCCCAGCGGTCGTTCTTGACCTGGTCGCGGCCGGCCACACCGGCATCCTGCACCATGGCATTGAGGCGGAATGCGGTGCCGTTGTCGTGGCTCAGGCTGCGGTTCAGGTCGATGGTCGTGCGCTTGTAGCTGCCACTGCCAAAGCCCAGCGAGCCGCCAAAGCTGTCGGTCATGTTGGGCTGCTTGGTAACCATGTTGATTGCGCCGGTGGGCGCGCTGCGGCCGTAATCGGTGCCGGCGGGGCCCTTGGTCACTTCCACCTGGTCGGTGTTGAACACATCGCGTGACAGCGCGCCCACATCGCGCACACCGTCCACATAGATGCTGCTGGACGTGTCAAAGCCGCGCATGTAGATGGCATCGCCCGTGCTGGTGTTGCCGTTCTCGCCCGCGTAGAAAGTGCCCACACCGGGCACATTGCGCAGTGCTTCGGTCAAGGTGGTGGCGCCCTGCTCCTTCATCACCTGCTCCTTGACCACGGAGATCGTCTGCGTGGTGTTGACCAGGGGCTGGGTGAACTTGGGCGAGGACAGCTGGCTGGGCTCATAGCCGGTTTCGCGCGGTGCCTCCACCGTCACTTCTTTCAGCGTGACCGTCGGTGCGGGTGCGTTCTGCGCCAAAGCCGGCATGCCCAGTACCGCGATGGCAGTCGCTGCCACCAGGCCGGCCTTGGGGGCGGGAGCGGCAGCACCATGTTTGCGACTTTTGATATAGGTTTGTGTTGTCATAAACGAGGAAAGCAGAGTAAAGAAAACGCTTGCAGATTCATCGACTTGGAGGGCAAAAAACCGTCCAAACCGCAAAGCATGAGCAAGCGCTAACTCGCAATGATAACGATTCTCGTTATTAATTTCACTTAGCTTTCGCCAAA